>JAEEGG010010892.1_pt1 | contig 19961 bp, 18 predicted proteins | sample 9134161 | NCBI WGS metagenome assembly JAEEGG01 (sample SAMN16246543, study PRJNA631951) | gut metagenome | biome: gut microbiome; feature: rumen; material: CR-attached | host: Bos | place: Iran: Karaj | collected 2018-10 | reverse complement strand
GGTTCTTCTCCACCAGATAGGAAGTGTAGGTGAAGAGGAAGTTTGAGTCGGTCTTCAGATGTACAAAGCCACCATCGGACAAGAACTTACGATAGCGATTCAAGAACCACGTAGAGGTCAGTCGCTTCCTGGGGTTCTTCATCTGCGGATCACTGAACGTAAGCCATATCTCTTGCACTTCACCCTCAGAGAAGAAACGTTCGATGACCTCAATGTTGGTGCGCAGGAAGGCTACGTTCTTCAGTCCTTCCTGTAGCGCCTGTGTGGCTCCAGTCCACATGCGGGCTCCCTTGATGTCGACACCGATGAAGTTGACATCGGGAAACATCTTGGCCAGTCCTACAGTATATTCACCCTTGCCACAACCCAACTCCAAGACGATGGGGTTGTCGTTGTGGAAGTACTCTTCGCGCCAGTGTCCCTGCATCTCAAAAGGAACATGTTCCACTACCGAATAAGGATATTGGAACACATTCTCGTAGGTTTCCATGTCAGCGAATTTTGCTAATTTCCCTTTTCCCATATCTATCAATTATAGAGTGCAAAGGTACGGTTTTCTTCTGAGACAAGGCAAATTTTTATTAAAAAACTACTTTTTTTGCGATTATTTCCGAAGAAATGCGTAACTTTGCAGACGAAAAAGAGATATTTAAAATTATTTAACAATGAGAAAAATTATTAGTTTGTCAGCCGTAGCCCTTCTTTTCGCGGGTTGTGTCAGCAATGATGTTGATGATTATCGTAGTGATAATCCTACTGATGATGCAGCAAAAGTCAACTTGTTTGATTTCTCTACTGTAAGTGAGGTGAAACTAACTGTAGACTATTCTGCATGCAAGCCTACAGCTCCTATCTTCTTTAAGGTCTATAGTGAAGATCCGTTTGATGGCGATGAGTTGAACGAAAACATCAAGCCTGTCTATGCAGGATTTACAGATGCTGACGGTCTGTTCTCGCAGTCTGTAGAGTTGCCAAGTTATGCTACTGATTTGTATGTCTTCACTGGTGACTTCTTCGTTAACGAGCAACTGATGGAAGCAAAGGTAACGAATAATGTAGCAAGCGCTGTGGCTGGAAGCACTCCTGCAGCAGCCCGCAGAGCTCTCTCGCAAGGTTCTGGCGTGTTGACCGACGACCTGTCGAATCTTTATCAGCTCTCCTACTTGGTGGACTACAAGACTGGTGATAAGCTCGAAGCTCCAAGCATCTATAATGAGTGGAAGACTTGGTTGGGCAAATGGGATTCCAGAACTGGGCGCCCCGATTATCTGTTGAAGTCTGACGACGAGCAGTATTCTGCACTTACCTTTGACGAAGAGGATATGAAAGGTATCCGTCAGAGCTTAGCTGCAGCCATTGTGAGAAAGGAAGTCTGTCCGATGGAGTTCCGTCAGGAAGCAGACCTGACGCTGCAGGAATCTTCTGTAGTATCAGTAACCTTTGTGGGTTCGAATACTTGCTGGAACAACACTCTTGGCTATTATTACTATCAGGGTGAAGCTCCTAAGAACTTGAAAGATATTCATGTCGTTATGTTGTTCCCCAACACGCAGGATGGTCTGTCGCAGTTCATTAACAATCCGAAGAAGGAATACTATAACAATTATAATGGTAATATCGCCCTTGAGCGTGGTGAGACTGTACAGTTGATCTACTATCCTTATATCGCTCAGAACAATATGGAAGACGCTACACCCATCTTCCCTAAAGGTACGAAAATTGGTTTCCTGATGAAGGCTAATGGATGGGGAATGCAGAAGACAAATGGCAATACTAAGTATTTCAATGGTTATAAGGGTGCAGCGAATGGTTCTAAGATTGGTCGTCAGTACAACTGTTGGTCAGCATCTACCGATGGTTTGTCTTATTGCGAGCCCAACGAAGAGCAGAATGTATGGGACAAGGGAAGTATGATGACTCCTAATCCTGAAAGAGTATCGCGTACAGCAAAATTCGCCTATGAGAAGGATGGTCAGCAGTATGCTATCGTAGCTTTAGAAGATGCTGCCAATGACGTGGACTATGGTGATGTGATTCTGGCTCTCAAGCCCGTTGGCGTCTTCCAGAAGTTGCCCGTACCGACATCTAAGGCTTGGTCTTCATCAAGTGTCTATGCCTATGAGGATCTCTGGCCATCAGCTGGTGACTATGATATGAACGATGCTTTGGTTGAGGCAAAGGAAGACCGCGTGCTGACGATGTTTAAGATTAAGAACAGGACGTTCCTGACCAAGCAGACCTTCAACCTCACCACTTATCAGAACTATGTTACGAAGAAGAGTGGATTGGCGCTGACGTTAGAACCCAATAAGGATTATATTCCCACAGACATCAAGATGAAGAAGATTCTGCCAGGAACTACTGAACCTGTGGAGGCTAACTTTATCAAGGAGGAGTATAGTGATGGCAAAGCTGTCTATCTGCTGACGGATGATATCAAGAAGGAAATCAACACCACTTATATTATGGAACTGACCTATGAGGGTGGCGTACAGGATACCAAGTCTGCAAAGATTAAGCCGTTTATCTATCGTGACGAAGAGGAAGGCAAACGTTGGGAGGTACATATCCCGAAGGAGGCTCCAACAGCAAAGATGAACACCTCTTACTTCGGAACAATGAGCGATAAGTCGAAGCCAGCAGAAGGTTTGTATTATGTTGGTGAGGGCAACTATCCGTTTGCTTTCCAACTGGCAGGTGTCAGCATCGATGCCTTTGAGAATACTATTCTTCTGCGTGAAAACGAGAAGAAGGCCATTGACGTGTTCTTCCCAGAGTTCACTGAATGGTCTACATCAAACGGTACCAAGAATAAGAAGTGGTATCTGCATCCTGTTGTAGAACAATAAGTGCAACAACTTTACATGCATAATAATAGGGCGTTCGATTTACGAGCGCCCTATTATTGTATCTGTTGTTTATTGATTACTCAATAACTACGGTTGTCCAACCGTGCTTGTCTTCAATCTCGCCATACTGAATGCCGCGGAGAGTGTCGAAGAGCTTTTTAGACTGAGGACCGGGCTTGTCGCCAAATGAGTAGCGCTTGCCAGTGTCGAGGTCGTCGATATAAGAGATTGGGCTGATAACAGCAGCTGTACCGCAAGCACCAGCCTCCTCGAAGGTCTCGAGTTCCTCTTCAGGAATAGGACGGCGCTCAACCTTCATGCCCAGATCCTCGGCTACCTGCATCAACGACTTGTTAGTGATAGAGGGCAGGATAGAGGTTGACTCTGGGGTGATGTAGGTATTGTTCTTGATGCCGAAGAAGTTGGCAGCACCGCACTCGTCGATGTACTTCTTCTCCTTGGCGTCGAGATAGAACTCGCAGGCATAACCCTTCTCGTGGGCCAGATTGTTGGCGAACAAAGAAGCAGCGTAGTTACCACCAACCTTGTACTTACCAGTACCGAGAGGTGCTGAACGGTCATAGTCGCGAACGATGACGTAAGGATTGCTGGAGAATCCACCTTTGAAGTAAGGACCTACGGGAGTTACGAAAATGAGGAAGCAGTACTCTTTTGAGGGATGAACACCCACCTGAGCGCTGGTACCGATGAGCAACGGACGGATATAGAGTGTAGCGCCACTCTCGTAAGTAGGAATCCACTCCTGATTCAGGCGAACCACCTTCTTCACCATCTCGGTAAACAACTCTGTGCTGACCTCAGGCATCATGATGCCACGACAGGTAGACTGCAGGCGCTTGGCATTCTCGTCAACGCGGAAGATACGTACCTTACCATCCTTGCAGCGATAGGCCTTCAGACCTTCGAAAGCCTCCTGGCCATAGTGCAGACAGGTTGCAGCCATGTGCAGGTTCAGATACTCGTCGGAGCAAACCTCGATTTCACCCCACTTGCCGTCACGATAGTAACAGCGTACATTGTAGTCGGTCTTCATGTAACCGAACGACAGACTACCCCAATCCAAATTCTTCATAATTGCAATATGTTTTGATGTCTATTTTTACAATTTGACCGCAAAAGTACGGAAAATACTTCGCTTCTGCAAGAAAAAAGGGCGAAAAAGTTGTAATTGATTATTTTTTAGTGTATCTTTGCACCCCAAAATCAAACCATATATTAAATAAACTAATAGGAGAAATGATGAAAACGAAGTCCATTTTGATGGCGCTGGCTTGCGCCATGAGTTCTGCTGCTATGGCAACAGAGATGAATGACACCATTACTTTCAGCAACCCCACGAAGGTTACTGTAATGACTAACGACTCTGTGCAGAAGATTAAGATTACTGGTAAGAAGGATGATGAGAGTTTCCGCTATGAATCAACTGTAGCAATTGACAAGACAAAGACAAGCACTAAGATTTTTAAGAAGGTTGCTGAAGACGATGCCAAGTGGGTCATAGACCTTGGTATAGGTTGGAGTGCTCCTACCAATACGCCTAAAGGTCACGGTTTTGCTGTCTTCAGATCTGATGAGGTGTTTGTGGGTCTGCGTTACTGCTATACTCCGACGGGCGCTTTGCAGACATATTCTGCTGGTCTGTGGTGTAACTGGCGTACTTATGAGTTGCCCCATTCAGGCAAGGGTTATATGTACAAGACAAAGGATGATGTCGTGACTTTTGGCAACTATGTTGCTGATGGTAAGGATAACTATAGCGATGTGCGTTCTCACATCAGAATCTTCAGCCTGTCAGTTCCTTTCCTCTTCACCCAGAAGTTTGGTAAGAAGAGCAAGAGTAGCTTCTCAGTAGGTCCTGTGGTGAACTTCAACCTGCGTGGTCGCATCAACAACGAATGGAAGAATGGTGATGACTATGTGGAAGTTAGCACAAAAGGCTTTGACTATAACGTTGTTACCGTTGACTTCATGGGTATCCTGAAGTCTGGTGGCATTGGTCTGTACTTCAAGTACTCACCTATGAGCGTGCTAAAGAAGAATTCTGTAACGGCTGCTGATGGTACAATTATTGAGAATCCTCAGTTCAAGGCCTTAAGCTTCGGTTTGTTCTTTTAATAATTCGGACTCTGTCTTCGTGAGTTTATCACGACAGAACTTGATAAGTCGCTGTGCGGTTTTCAACTGCGCAGCGATTTCGTCTATATCCAGTTCATTAGACTCCATCTTGCGCACAATGGCTTCTAACTGAGCCATCGCCTCTTCGTATTTTAGATTCTCGTTCATTGTACTGTAGATTTTATTGTTCCTTTTTCTAAGCGTGTCTCAATCACGTCACCTGCTTTTAGTTGCTGTGGGTCACGTACGGCATGCCCGTTGTGTAGCGTGATGCTGTATCCACGACGAAGCAGTAGTTGTGGGTCGTAGCTTTGTAACTGTAACTCAATGAGTTCCAAACGATGCTTGGCATTGCTCAGCATACGCTGGGCAAGTACAGGAATGATGCTCTGCAGACTGGAGAGTCGTTCTTTCTGGTTTGCAAAGCGTTGACTGATAGCCATCGTCATACGTTGTTGGGCACTATCGATACGCGTCAGTACCTGTAGCAGGTTGTCGATGAGCAATGCTGCTGCAGCAGTGGGCGTCTTGACACGGGTATTGCTGACCATATCAAGGATACTTTCGTCGCGGTCGTGGCCAATACCAGTAATAATAGGTAGTGGAAATTGAGCTACGTTCTCTGCTAAGGCCAGCGTGTCGAAACCACTCAAGTCGGCAGTGGCGCCACCACCACGGATGATGACGACACAGTCGTAGGTGCCAGACGGATTTCCGTCGGGTGCGGTAGCTTCGTAGATAGTATTCAGGGCAGCGATGATGCTTTGTTCCACCTGTTCTCCTTGCATGATGGCAGGGAATAACTGCACTTCAAACTTAAAACCGTACTCGTTATCTTCCAACTGACGGATAAAGTCGCCATAGCCAGCTGCTCCAGCTGCTGAAATGACGGCAATACGTTTGGCAAACATCGGAATGCGCAGTTCACGCTGAAGGTCGAAGACACCTTCTTCCTTCAGTTGTCGGATAATCTCCTGACGTTTGCGCGCCATATCGCCAATAGTGTAGGTGGGGTCGATGTCAGTGACAATCCACGAGAAACCATAGGCTTCGTGGAACTGGGCTGTCACGCGCAACAATACTTTCAGACCAGCATGGAGTGGTTGTCCGGTGGTACGCTCAAAATGGGGCTGTAGCATTTGCCACGTCTGACGCCAACACTTCGCAGAGGCTCGAGCTACGGGAGTGTTTGTACGCTCATCTTTCTCGATGAGTTCCATATAGCAATGGCCGCTATGCTCCCGACACTCCGACAATTCGGCTTCTACCCAATATTCATCGGGTAGCTCCATTTCAATGGCATCGCGAACCATGAGATTCAGTTGACGTAGGGTATATCGGTCACTTGTCATTTTTCGCCTTTCCTTTCATGTATGCTTGCCAGAAGTTGGGTACACCATAGCCATAGATATTGTCAGGATGTGCATAGTTGTCTGCACTCTGACGGATGAGTTCTATGATTTCAATAGCTGTTTTTTCTGGCAAACCTTGCCACAAACATGCTGCCAGTCCACAAATGGTGGGTGCGGAGAACGATGTACCCATATCTTCCATGATGACACCACGCCCGTTCACTAAGAAGGTGGGAGCACCTATGGCGACAATGTCGGGTTTGACGCGTCCGTCTTGAGATGGACCAACTGAACTGAAAGGCGCTATATGATGGGGCTCGTCGGCAGTGATGGCACCTACGGTGAGTATGTTGTCTGCATCAGAGGGGACGCCAATCTTTTTCCAAGGTCCCATACCAGAGTTTCCTGCAGAGTTGACAAGGACGACCCCCTTGCTGGCTAAGAGTGCTGCTGAACGGCTGACAAAGGCTGTACGGCCATCAAGATGGCTGAGTCGGTGCGACATCCAAGGATAGTCGTATTCATTATATCCCAACGATGAGTTGATGAGGTCACAACCCACAGAGTCGGCAAACTCTGCCGCCATTGTCCAATAGTCTTCTTCGATCTCTTGTTCGGTTTGCTGGTCCTCACTGCGCAGTAGCCAATAGGAAGCGCTGGGTGCTGTGCCGATATAGAAGAAGGGCTGCTGGATAGCCATAGCCGATAATACCTTGGTGCCGTGGTCGGTTTCAGCAAAGATGCTGGGTGAGGCAGGATTGACAAAGTCTTTATGGCCACAGATGTCTATCTGTTGGAAGGCGGGGATACGGTCGACATTCTTAAAACCACCGTCAATGACGGCAATCATCATATCTTGACCTGTGAGTCCGATATGGTGCAGACGATGACCTTGCAGTAGGCGTATCTGGCTGTGGCTCTTGCCGTATTCTGCACTACCAGCGCTGTCGCGAGCCTCGAAGTCATCATGATAGGGTGTCTTGATGGCTGTGGGCGTAATCGAGTCGGGGGCAATCCATACCAATTTGCTACCACTGACACATGCCAACTGCTCCAAACGGTGAATCATCGTGCTGTCTTTCAGGCGTACCAATACGGTGTTCTGCCAACGGCTCTGCCCAATGATGTTGACACCTCGCTGTTCGATGAGGCGCAGATAACGGGAATTGACAGGCAGATCGGTACTGTCGATAGGTAGTTGCTGACGCTTACGGCGCTCAATGCTACGGCGCGAAAGATAGCGGCCAGGGTGGTTGAGCGAGTAGGGGGACCCCTTCTTGTCGGTAAGATAAAGTCGATAGATGAACGATGGCCCTTGCTTGTACTTGACACGTTCATTAACGTGAGGCTCCCTAGCTGCACAAAGCGCAGGAAGTGTTAGCAGAATGGTCAGTATAAATAGGAGCTGTTTCATCTATTCTTTTGTTTTAAGGATTGCAAAGATACAAAGAAGTGCGCAAAGTACAAAAGAAAAATGAAGATAATTTTGGATATTCAAAGAAATAACTGTAATTTTGCACATTATTTATATATGGACAATAAACAAGCAACACTTGAATTAGGGACGAAACCGGTGGGACGACTGCTTGTGCAGTATGCCTTACCAGCTATTGTCGCCATGTCGGCATCGTCTCTGTATAACATTATTGACCGTGCTTTTATCGGTCAGGTAGTAGGCCCGGAGGCGATTGCTGGTCTGGGTATTACTTTCCCCTTTATGAATCTCAGTGCAGCATTTGGTGCTGCAGTCGGTGTAGGATCGTCAGCCAGTATCTCGGTGAATCTTGGACAACGGAACTACAAGCGGGCTCAAAACCTGTTGGGAAATACCGTGACCCTCAATCTGATTATCGGAACGATGTTCATGTTGCTGTCCCTCATCTTCCTGGATCCTATTTTGCGTTTCTTTGGAGCCTCTGACGTTACACTGCCTTATGCTCGTGAATTTATGCAGGTAATCTTGCTGGGTAATGTGATAACTCACATGTATTTCGGCTTGAATGCTGTGCTACGTGCGGCAGGCAAGCCCCAGCATGCTATGTATGCTACGTTGTTTACGGTAGGTTGTAACATTCTGTTGGTCATAGCCTTTGTGTGGTGGTTCCGTTGGGGTATCCGTGGAGCGGCTTTGGCAACTGTTGTATCACAATCGTTGGCACTCTGTTGGCAGGTGTGGCTGTTTAGCGACAAAAAGGAGATACTGTTTCTGAGACGGGGTATCTATAGGTTGAGGAAAGACTTGGTGCGCAATATCATTTCCATTGGTATCTCCCCGTTTCTGATGCAGAGTACCTCCTGTGTTATCGTCATCTTTATGAACAACCAGTTTGTACATTATGGTGGTGATATGGCGGTAGGTGCCTATTCCATTGCCAACTCGGTAGTTTTGATGTTCTTCATGTTCGTGATGGGTGTCTGTCAAGGTATGCAGCCTATTGTGGGCTATAACTATGGTGCCGAGAAGTACGACCGTATGTTGCGCTGTTTGTTCATTGCCATCGGATGTGCTACAGCCATATTGTTGGTGGGTTGGGCGCTGTCTATGCTCTTCCCTCGTGAGATAGCTCGAATCTTTACGACCGATGAAACGCTCATTGAACTCTCTGCTACAGGTATCAAACTGGATATGTTGGTATTCTTCGTAGTGGGTTCACAGGCTACTATCACACACTTCTTCCAGAGTATTGGAAAAGTTAAGATATCCATATTCCTCTCGCTGTCGCGTCAGCTGTTCATGTTGTTGCCTATGGCTTTCGTGTTCCCGTTGTTCTGGCAGTTGGACGGAGTATGGTATGCTATGCCAGCCAGTGATATGGCATCGTTCTTGATGACCATCCCCATATTGTGGTGGTATATGAAGAGGTTAAAAGTTGAGAATTAAGAGATAAGAGAAGATGGCAGACAAACATGTAATTATTTGTGTAGGACGTCAGTTGGGTAGCGGTGGTCATGACATCGCCCGTATGCTGGCTATGGACTTTAATGCCAAGTACTATGACCAGGAGTTGCTCAATCTGGCTGCTAAAGAAAGTGGTTTCAGCGAAAAAATCTTCGAGCAGAACGATGAGAAGAAAGGCTTCTTGCGTAATTTGTTGAATGTGCCAGCAGCACATCTGTCAGGTTTCAATCTCTATAAGTCTGACTTCTCGCAAGAAAGTCTGTTTCAGTTCCAAAGTGATGCTATCCGTAAGGCAGCAGAAGAGGGTAGTTGTGTCTTCGTGGGGCGCTGTGCTGATTATGTGCTTCGCGATATGCCCAATGTGGTGACAGTATTTGTTACTGCCTCTATGCGCTACCGTATTGATCAGTTGTTGGCACATCGTTCAGTGACTCCTCAACAGGCTAAGCGCATCATCCTGCAGGAAGAGGAACGTCGCGCGAACTATTACAACTACTATACAGGAAAGAAGTGGGGCGCTGCCGAGAGTTATGATCTCTGTATAGACTCAAGTATTCTTGGTTTGGTAGAGACAGAGAAACTAATTGCCGAATTTGTCCGTAAGCGGTTAGGACTATGAAGAAGATAGGCATCATCAGCGATACGCATAGCTACTGGGACGAGAAATACCTGCACTACTTCGAACCCTGCGACGAGATATGGCATGCTGGCGATATCGGTAGTGTAGAGGTAGCGGAGAAACTGGCAGCATTCCGCCCGTTGCGTGCTGTATGCGGCAACTGTGACGGTGGAGACCTCAGACTGATGTATCCGGAGAAGTTACGCTGGAAATGTGAGGATGTTGACGTGCTGATGAAACATATCGGAGGCTATCCTGGCAATTATGACTATAGTATTCGTGGACAGCTCTATGCCTCACCGCCCCAATTGTTTATTGCTGGCCATTCGCACATCCTTAAGGTTCAATACGACAAGACATTGGGATTGTTGCACATCAATCCAGGAGCAGCTGGTCTGCAAGGGTGGCACAAAGAACGTACACTGATAAGGCTGACCATTGAAGGGAACAAATTCAGTGATTGTGAAGTTATTACATTAGGAAGATAATTGATAAAAAGAGAATAGACATGAAAAGAACGATTGTTATTACCGGTGGCGCAGGCTTTATTGGAAGCCATGTGGTGCGCCTGTTTGTGAACAAGTATCCTGACTACCACATCATCAATCTCGACAAGTTGACGTATGCAGGTAATCTGGCTAACCTCAAGGACGTGGAGAATAAGCCCAACTACGAGTTCGTAAAAATGGATATCTGCGACTTCGACGCTTTCTATAAGCTGATGCAGGACAAGAAGGTTGATGGTATCATTCACCTCGCTGCTGAGAGTCATGTGGACCGTTCAATCAAGGATCCATTTACGTTTGCCAAGACCAACGTTATGGGTACGCTCTCATTACTGCAGGCAGCCAAACTCTACTGGGAGTCTCTGCCAGAGAAATATGAAGGCAAACGTTTCTATCATATTTCTACCGATGAGGTATATGGTGCGCTGGAGTTGACACATCCTGAGGGCATTGAACCTCCTTTCACAACAACCGCTTCGAGTGCCGAACATCACTTGGCATACGGCGACAAGTTCTTCCTCGAGACCACGAAGTACAACCCGCACTCACCCTATTCGGCATCCAAGGCTTCAAGCGACCATTTCGTGCGTGCATTCCACGATACTTATGGAATGCCTGTGGTAGTGACCAACTGCTCAAACAACTATGGTCCTTATCAGTTCCCCGAGAAGCTGATTCCATTGTTTATCAACAATATCCGTCATCGCAAGCCATTGCCCGTCTATGGCAAGGGTGAGAACGTTCGCGACTGGCTGTTTGTAGAGGACCACGCCCGTGCCATCGACCTGATCTTCCATGAGGGTAAAATAGCTGATACCTATAATATCGGAGGTTTCAATGAGTGGAAGAACATCGATATCATCAAGGTGGTCATCAAGACTGTCGACCGTCTGTTGGGGCGCAAGGAAGGCGAAGATATGGATCTTATTACCTACGTCACTGACCGTGCTGGTCACGACCTGCGTTATGCCATTGACTCTACGAAGCTTCAGAAAGAACTGGGCTGGGAGCCCTCACTGCAGTTTGAAGAGGGTATCGAGAAGACTGTTCGTTGGTACCTTGACAACCAGGAGTGGCTGGATAATGTGACCAGCGGTGACTACCAGAAGTATTATGATAATATGTACAAAGACAGATAGATTTCCATTATGAAAAAGATTCTTTTATTGGGCTCAGGTGAACTGGGTAAGGAGTTTGTGATTGCCGCCATGCGTGCTGGCCAGTATGTTATTGCTTGCGACCGCTACGATAATGCCCCTGCCATGCAGGTGGCTGACGAACGCGAAGTGTTCTCGATGCTCGATGGTGATGCTCTTGAGGCTGTCGTCAACAAGCATAAGCCTGATATTATCGTTCCTGAAATCGAGGCTATTCGTACCGAGCGCCTCTTCAAGTTTGAGGAGCAGGGCATCCAGGTGGTACCCTCAGCCCGTGCCGTCAACTTCACGATGAATCGTCGTGCCATCCGCGACCTTGCTGCTAAAGAACTGGGACTGCGTACTGCAAAGTATTTCTATGCTAAGACTTTTGAGGAGTTTAAGAAAGCCTCTGAGGAGATTGGTTTCCCATGTGTGGTAAAGCCCCTGATGTCATCGTCTGGTCACGGCCAGAGTTACGTGCATAATGAAGGAGAACTGGAGCAAGCCTTCAAGGAGGCAATGGAAGGTAGTCGTGGTGACGTGAAGGAAGTCATCATCGAGGAATTTATCGATTTCGATTCAGAGTTCACCCTGCTGACGGTTACTCAGCAGCATGGTTGGCCTACGCTGTTCTGCCCTCCTATCGGTCACGTGCAGAAAGCTGGTGACTATCGTGAGTCATGGCAACCTTATAAGATTAGTGATGAGGCCTTGAAGCAGGCGCAGATGATGGCTGACAAGGTGACGAAGGCACTGACGGGTGCAGGTATCTGGGGTGTTGAGTTCTTCCTGACAAAACAGGGTGAGGTCATCTTCAGTGAACTATCACCACGTCCACATGATACTGGAATGGTTACGTTGGGTCATACCACGAACCTCAGCGAGTTTGAACTCCATTTCCGTGCCGTCATGGGGCTGCCTATTGCAGGCATTCATCTGGAGCATGCTGGCGCATCAGCAGTTATCTTGTCACCTAAAGAAGCCAAGACCCCTGTTGACCGCTCATTGCTCGACTACAACTTCGTCGATGCACTGAAGGAAGATCGTACCCGCATCCGTATCTTCGGCAAGCCCGAGGCTCACAAGGGTCGTCGTATGGGTGTTGTGCTTTGCTATGGTGAGGTAGGGGATGATGTAAATGCTCTGCGTGATAAAGCCAAGCGTTTGGCGAAGACCGTTCTTGGTACTGACCCTTATACGAAATTTGAACATTAAAAAAGATGATAGAAACTCTTCAATCCCTGCGTTTCGTGTTTGCGCTGACAGTAATGTTGGCACATTTCTCGTACGCAGGAATTGAAGGTCATAGTACTGGTGTGGGGCCGATGTTCTTCATGCTGATGACAGGAGTCGTAATGTCAAGAAGCTATGGGATAAAGATTCTCAACGGAACTTTCTCCTTTAAGCATTTCCTGCTCCGTAGGCTTTTTAAGTTCTATCCCCTTCACTTGGTATGTCTATTGGCAGTGGTTATCGTCCGTCATAAGACGATGATGGCTGATGACTATTTGGCGATATTGCCAAATCTCCTTCTTGTGCAGAGTTGGATACCTGTGCCCACTTATTATTTTTCATGCAATGCTGTCTCATGGTATTTGTCTGACCTCCTATTATTCCTATTGCTCTTTCCTTGGTTGTTTGGGAAAATAGGTCGCATGGACATAGCAACTCTTTTGAAAACAATCGCTTTACTCATGGTTGTTTATGTGGCATATGTCTCTCTTGTCCAGACTGACGACTTGAACTACTGGCTCTATATATTCCCGCCAGTCCGCTTGTTCGATTTTATCTGGGGCATGATGCTATGGCGTTGCTATCAGTTATATCCTTCATTGGGACGTATGCGATGGCCAACATTTGTAGAGATATTGCTATTCTGTGGTGTCGTCCTGACGATTATCACTTATCCGCTACATGAGCGATGGCATTATGCGCTTATTCATTGGGTAGTAATGATTCCGTTGGTGCTCGTTTTCATGCAAGGAGATTCTTATGGTGGACTCGTTAGTCGTTTCCTGAAGACACGGACAATGGTTTGGTTAGGCGCATTAACGTTGGATACTTACCTCCTCCATCAGTTGATGTTTGCTATTCTTCTCAATAATGCCGATAAAGTAGGACTGCACCTTCCTTATCTCCCGATGTTGGCGTTGTGTGTAGGACTTGTCGTTCTTTTGAGTTGGTTCGTCCACTCTTATTTCGTAGCTCCTGTGAATAGGCGCTTGCAATCTATAATAATTGACAAATAAAATCGTTATTAGATCAATGAAACAAGAAAAAGCCAGACTCATAGATCTTCCCAAGATTGTCGATCCGCGTGGCAATCTGACGGTAGCGGAACAGATGAAGAATATTCCGTTCGACATCGCTCGTGTCTATTGGACGTATGATGTGCCTTCTGGCGAACGACGTGGCGGTCACGCCCACCGTACGTGTGAGGAGATTGTGATTGCTGTCAGTGGCTCGTTCGATGTCACCGTCGATGACGGACAGGGTGGTAAGGAAATCTATCATCTGAACCATCCTTATCAAGGCTTGTACATTGGTACGGGAGTTTGGCGTACACTGGAGGATTTCAGTAGTGGCGCTGTGTGTCTGGTGCTTGCCTCGGAATTGTTCGATGAGGACGAGTACATATATGAGTATGATGAATTCTTGGATTTGGTAAAGCACAATGGTTGAAATAGTCAGATATACACCGGATAGAGCAGTAGAATGGGATGCTTTTGTGGGGCACTCCAAAAATGCTACGTTCCTGTTCTATCGTGGTTATATGGACTATCATGCCGACAGATTTGCTGATTACTCGTTGATGTTTTTCGAGAATGGTAAATTATGTGCTTTGTTGCCAGCCAATCGTCAAGACGATATACTCTATTCTCATCAGGGACTGACGTATGGCGGTCTGATTACTACACACGAGAATACTACGGCTCAGGTCTGTCAGTTCTTTGTCGAACTAAATACGTTCCTTCGGAATGCTGGAATCCGACGTGTCATTTATAAACCTGTGCCCTGTATCTATCATCAGTTGCCAGCAGAGGAAGACCTTTATGCTTTATTTGTTACCTGTCATGCCCAGTTACTCGGACGCGATGTGTCTTCCGTCATCCTGCCGACTAACCGTATCAAATGGAAACGTGATAGGCACTATGCTGCGAATAAAGCACGGACGAATGGAATACAAATAAAGCAAAGCAATGATTTTGCTGCTTTCTGGCAGATTCTCTCCGACAATCTGAAACAGAAGTTCAATGCTTCTCCTGTCCATTCGCTCAGCGAGATAGAGTTGCTTCATAGTCGTTTTCCAGAGAATATCTGCCTGTGGGTGGCATACTCTAAGGAGGGTGAGCTTTTGGCTGGAACAGTGCTTTATCTCTGTGGCAAGGTGGTTCGTTCTCAGTACATCTCGGCTTCACCGGAAGGCAAGAGACTCCATGCCGTTGATGGGCTTTACGACTATATTATTCATCAGGCCTATCCGGATGCTCGTTATTTCGATCTTGGAACATCGAATATGCCGCATAGTAGCGACCTTCACGACTCACTCATTTATCAGAAGGAAGGGTTTGGAGGACGTGCAGTTTGTTTCGATACTTATCAGTGGACGCTATGATGAAGTACTTAGACCTGAAACGAATTAACGAGCCTTACGTGCATGCTGCCGATGAGGTGCTGCAGAGCGGATGGTATCTACGTGGTGAAGCTACGCAGCGTTTCGAACAGCACTATGCAGAATATATAGGTGCTAAACACTGTGTAGGTTGTGCCAATGGATTGGATGCGCTGACACTGATACTGAGGGCATATAAAGAAATGGGCGTGATGAAAGATGGCGACGAAGTCATCGTACCCGCCAATACCTACATCGCCAGCATCCTAGCCATAACAGAAAACCGTCTTGTTCCTGTATTGGTTGAACCGGATATCAATACCCTACAGATTGATGATGCACTGATAGAGGAGAATATCACTTCTCGCACCCGTGCCATCATGATAGTCCACCTCTATGGTCGGTGTGCCTATACCGATAGGATAGGGGAGATTTGTGCCCGGTATGGTCTGAAACTTATCGAGGACAACGCCCAAGCTCACGGCTGTTGTGCTACTACTCCCGACGGTTCTCCGTCAGGCAAGACCGGCTCCCTTGGCCATGCTGCAGCTCATAGTTTTTATCCCACAAAGAATCTGGGCGCCTTCGGCGATGCAGGTGCTGTGACTACTAACGATGAAGAACTAGCTTCACTTATCCGCGCTCTTGGCAACTATGGTTCTGCCCGTCATTATGTCTTTGATTACATCGGTCGAAACAGTCGTATCGATGAATTGCAGGCTGCCATCCTTGATGCCAAGTTGCACGACCTTGATATACAAAACGTCCGCCGTAAGCAGATTGCTGCTATATATATAAATAAGGTAAAGAATCCTGCCATCACGATTCCGCAGTCCGACCGCGATAGTGTATGGCACATCTTCCCCGTGTTGTGTGAGCGTCGTGACGAACTCCAGCAGTATCTGAAAGGTCATGGCGTGGAGACAGAAATCCATTATCCTATTCCGCCTCACAAACAGCTCTGCTATCCTGCGTGGAATAACCTCTCGTTCCCCATCACCGAGAGCATCCATCGTGAGGAGCTCTCTATTCCCTGCAATCCCGCTATGTCAAACGAAGAGGCCGACCATGTGGCCGACCTCCTCAATGCTTTCTGATTTTTACTCGTCCAAAAGTAAGACTGTAGCGCTTCTTGCCGCCTGTGCACCCATGACCAGCACCTGTGCGATGTCGGCGGTCTTTGATGGTCCGCTAATAAAGGTGCCGTATCCGTAATCATTCATTTCTATCCGCTTATATGCCTCGTGCATGTTGTTGACAATTTGTTTCTTGTCAAGCAGGATAACCAGGTTCTCGCTGATAAACATGACAGCCTTTTCTTTCATCTGCTGTGGAATCCAGACACAGGCGTTCTCGGCAACACCGAATATGCCGCGGACTATACCAACATCGGTGCCGTTTAGGTCGCGGGCACGACCGACGTCGTCGGGATTACGTGTGGCAATGGTAATCTCGGGCAGGTTCGAGGCAATCTCCTTGGCGTCGGGATAGAGCTCACGAATAAGTTTATTGATATCGCGACCTTTCTCCACCTCGATGGCATTGCCGCCTACACTTTTCGTCATGTTCATAAACTGCAACAGTGGGTCGGGGTATTTGACAGCCGCGATGTCGCTGAGGTCGGGCATATCGAACCGCTCACGAACGTTTGCCCTATACTTCTTCAATATATCTTCTTTGCTACTCATTTCTCTATCTCCTTAATCATTTCGTGGAACGGTTTCTTGGGAAACTCCATCATCTTGTGACCCTCAGCCCACGGGTTGAGGCCGCAATTGAGGAGCGGTGAGGGGATGTAGTTGGCCCAGTGGGCAAGTCCCGTACCTAAGTTGTAGAGACCGGGTGAACCATAGACCATCGACATACCCTTACACATGAGTTTTTTCTGCGGATTGGCGGTACCAAAGTCGTCCAACTGCTGGCGCCATTGGTATATCTGGTCACCGAGATTCAACTTGACAGGGCAGACGGTTTGGCACGAGAGGCACAGCGTGCAGGCGCTGACGTTCCCGCTATGTTTCTGCGGGTCGCGCAGCATACCAAGGTTGATACCAATAGGGCCAGGAATGAAATACGAGTACGAATAGCCACCGCTTCTGCGATAGACGGGACAAGTGTTCATGCACGACCCGCAACGAATGCATTTCAGCGACTCCCAATGTTCTGGATTGGCAATCCACTCTGAGCGTCCATTGTCCACGAGCACGATGTGCATGTGATGGGCCGTTGGACGGGCCTTACGGAAGTGCGAAGTGTACGTTGTCGTTGGCTGACCGGTTCCCGCACGACAGAGCATGCGCTGGAAGACGGCAAGACACTCGTAGTTGGGGATGATCTTTTCTAAACCGATGGCAGCAATGTGCAGTTTCGGACAACTCGTGCTCATGTCGGCATTGCCCTCGTTGGTGCACACGACAATGTCGCCTGTCTCAGCGATGCCGAAGTTAGCACCTGTCATACCAGCGTCGGCTGTTAGGAACTCATTGCGCAGCGATAGCCTGGCACGGTACGTTAGGTACGTGGGGTCGTGGTTGCCCTTCTCGTTCGAGATGCCCTTTTCTTCGAACAGTTCGCCCACGTCGTCGTGGTTCAAGTGGATAGCCGGCATGACGATGTGTGATGGTGCCTGCCCTTTCAACTGGATGATGCGCTCACCCAAATCGGTCTCGACAACCTCAATGCCCTTGCTCTCGAGGTACGGATTCATGCCGCACTCCTCGGTCAGCATCGACTTCGACTTCACCATCTTCTTGACATTATGGTTCTTCAGGATTCCATAGACAATTTCGTTGAACTCCTGTGCATCTTTGGCCCAGTGTACCTCCACACCGTTCTTCTCGGCTGCGGTAGCAAACTGGTCGAGATACTCGTCCAGATGCGTGATGGTATGGCGCTTGATCTGTGACGCCTTCTCGCGCAGCTGTTCCCATTCGTCGAGACCATAGGCCATGTTGTCGCGTTTCGAGCGGACTGCCCAGAATGTAGCGTCGTGCCAGTGCGCATATTGTTGGTTCTTTAAGAACTCCTTGGCGGCTTTTGAATGTGCTGTTGACATAATTTTTTTTTTCGTTATTACGTTATAACGTTATGACGATATTACGATTAGAGTCCAGCGGCTAAAATCTCCACGACGTGCTTAAACTGGATGTTGAGGCCTTGTTTCTTGGCGACGCCTGCCATGTGCATAAGACACGAGCAGTCGGGACCTGTAATGTACTCTGCACCCGTCTGGATGTGGCGTTCCACCTTGTCCTTACCCATTTGTGCCGACACGGCTGTCTCCTCAACGGAAAACATACCACCGAAACCGCAGCACTCGTCGGGGCGTTCAGGCTCCACAATATCAATGCCGTCAACTAATTGAAGTAAGTCCTTAATCTTGTTGAACTTTGCTACATGTTGCTCAGAAGGGGAGGAGAGACCTAACTCACGAACCCCGTGGCAGGAGTTGTGCAATGAGACCCTATGTGGGAATGTTCCCAAGCGACGATTTACCTTTACCACGTCGTGCAGGAACTCTACCACATCCATGCAGCGCTTGGCCGTTTCGCATTCATGGTTCAACAGCCGCGGATAGTTCAGGCGGATGAATGCTGTACATGACACACTGGGTGCTACCACGTAGTCGAAGTCCTTAAACATATCCTCAAACTTCTCAGCCAGTGGGATGGACTGTTTCTCGAATCCTGCGTTAGCCATCGGCTGACCGCAGCACGTCTGTTTTTCTGGATATGTCACATCTAATCCGAGGTGTTTCAGCAACTTCCACGTCGCCATGCCCACTTCTGGGTATACGGCATCGACGTAACATGGAATGAATAGTCCGACTTTCATATTGTTTCTTCTTTTTCGTTATTACGTTATAACGTTATGTCGAAATAACGACTAAATCACGTGCAGTCCGAGGAATACCATCAGGCCGTTCATCAGTATCCAGAAAATGGCGAACGGCATGGTCTTACGCATAATGTCGCCATCCTGCCCCTCCATATCACATGCTGCGGTAGCGATGGCGATACTTTGTGGCGACAGCAGTTTGCCACCCTCCGATCCGGCACAGTTGGCTGCGGCGAGCCAGTTGGTCTCGCTACCACTCACACCGAAGAATGTGCCTTGATTAACCAGACCCAGGTCGCTGGCGGCAGTGGCCTGCAGCTTACCAAACAGGATGTTGGCATTGGTGGCGCTACCCGTAACAAACGTGCCGATAGAGCCGATGAGCGGAGCAAAGAACGGGAAGGCGGCGCCGGTAAGCATTACCAGACCCTTAGCGATATCATTAGTCATACCAGTATTGTTCATGAGCATGGCCATAGCCACCAGGCAGCAGATGGTAACCACCGTCTTCTGCAGGTTCAGAGTGGTCTTGGCCAGCAGCTTCATCAGCGTACCAAAGCTCATGCCCTGGATGAGTCCGCCGATCATGGCGCCAAGGAAGATCATGAGTCCGGCGTTAGACAGCCATCCGAACTTAAAGGTGTTGCCGATGACAGGCAGGTCGAACTTGGTGACCAGTGTGCTGCCCAGCAGTTCGTTGATAGGTGGAACTATCTTGCTGCTGATGAGGATGAAGAAGATAATCAGACCGTATACACTCCATGCTCGGAGCGTTTTGGCAACACCAAACCTCTGATGTTCTACCTGTACCGTATCCTTTTCTGCCTCGTGGCGCAGGAAAAGCTTATCGTAAAGCAACATGGCTGCAATAGCGGCTACTGAACCAAGGATGGCAGGTGTCTCGGGACCAATGAAATGGGCACAGCAGAACTGTACAGTGATAGAACATGTGCCTACGAACAGCGCGATGGTGATGTTCTTGATAATCTTGGTCTTGTCGGTCATCATCAG
>JAEEGG010010891.1_pt1 | contig 19961 bp, 13 predicted proteins | sample 9134161 | NCBI WGS metagenome assembly JAEEGG01 (sample SAMN16246543, study PRJNA631951) | gut metagenome | biome: gut microbiome; feature: rumen; material: CR-attached | host: Bos | place: Iran: Karaj | collected 2018-10 | reverse complement strand
CCGGCGCCACATCCGTCCACGAGGACGACTTCCTCAAGGTCGAGACGCCCGCCAAGGTCACGCCGGGCAAGGGCTTCCAGGTCAAGGTCACGCTGAAGAAGGACCTCGCCGAGGGCGAGAACGTCTCGGTGGCGATGCACCGCTTCAAGCAGGGCGGCGGCTGGCTCGACACGGGCGAATGGCGTCCGCCGCAGACGATGAAGAAGGGCGAGACGAAGACCTTCACCTTCACCGCCAAGTGGAAGGAGAATCTCCACCACTACGGGCCGCTCGTCTTCATCGCCCCGAACGGCACCTGGAACAAGGCGACGCACAAGCTCTTCTGCGGCGAGATCCACTGGGCTATGTCGGCCGAGGAGGCCGCCAGGCAGAAGGCCGCCGACGAGGCCGCCGCCGCGCGCAAGAAGCCGCCGGAAGGCATCACCTATAAGAAGAGCTGGCTCGTTCCGCGCGGCTGCTTCAAGCCCGGGACGGACGAGCCCATGAAGGAAGTGCACGAGGGCGAGTCCTTCGAAATCGTCGCGGACTATTACCTCGATCCCTCCGAATACTGGAACGACAAGTGCCACGTCGTCGCCTTCCCCTGCGGACCGTGGATTGACAACCCCGATGGTGTCCACGAGATGGGGCGCCGGCACGTCGGCTACAGCGGCCTGGGCTGGTCCTTCAAGCCGGTCACGCCCGGCCAGGGCACGGTGCGCTTCAAGCAGACGATCAAGAAGGTCTACCGCTACAACTCCCTCTTCTTCCACGTCCGTTTCCGCGGCGGCGACGATAAGGACTTCCCCTGGACGAAGACCTGCGGCGCGCCGCGCATCATCCGTCCCGTCCACGGCCTCGACATCGTGGCGCCGACGGCCGGCGGCCTCTTCGTCGCGGGACGCGACCGGCCCGTGGTCGATCTCATCGCCGGTCCCGACGCCGAAGCCGGCGCGGAGGTCACAATCCGCATCCTCGGTCTCGACGCGGACGGCAAGATCGAGGAGGTCGGCCTCGCGAAGGCCGCGATGCCCGCGCCCGGCGCAACGGCGAAGGTGGATCTCTCCGACGCCATCGGCGGACGCCTCGGCGTCTTCCTCGCTGAAGGGCGCTGCGGCGAGAAGTCGGTTGACGCCTTCCTTGGCGTCATCCCCGACGTTGACAAGGCTCTCGGCGGCAAGCGCGCGCCTTTCGGCGCGACGGACCTCCATACCGACCTCGAATGCGAGACGGCCGCGAAGCTCGGCTTCTCCGTCAACCGCATGTTCGTCGGCTGGGGCGGCCTCGTGCCGAAGCGCGGCGAATACCACTTCGACTGGCTCGCCACCATGATGGACCGCCAAGAGAAGCATGGCATCAAGCCCTGGCTCATGCTCACCGGCGCGCCGGAATGGATCCTTCCGCCCGAAATCCACTCGCCGGGCTTCGAGCCGTACCCCTTCGACGAGGCCGGCTGGCGCGAGAGCATCCGCGCAATCGCGCAGCGTTTCGGCAAGCGCGTCTACGGCATCGAGTGGCTCAACGAGATCGTCCCCGGCTCCAAGAGCGCCAACCCCGTGGCCGACTACGGACGCTTCTGCGCCATCGGCGCGGAGGAGCTCCGCAAGGTGAACCCCGAGGCGAAGTCCATCCTCGCCGGCGGCCTCTGGCCCCGCAACTTCCGCCTCGACCTCCTTGGCGCCGGCATCGGCAAGTCCGTCGACATCCTCCCGATCCACTACGGCGAGTACGAGGGCGCGGCCGAGGCCATCGCGGACGCCGCGTCGGGCGGCGTCGCGGAGGTCTGGAACGACGAGAGCGCCTCCGGCCTCTCGGTCTGGGGCATGGAGGGGCGCGAGGCGCTTGAGCGCAGCTTCTACCAGTCGCAATACGTTCTGCGCGCCTGGCCCGCGCAGCTCGTCGCGGGTGTGAAGGGCATCATCTACTTTGGCGGCGAGGCAAACCCCGCCGGCAACTGGAAGTACCTTCTGGACGACCACACGCCGCGCCCCGTCGCCGCGACGCTCGCCGTTCTCTCAGCCAAGCTCGGCGACGCGCGTCCCGTCGGCATCTTTCGCGCCGAACCCGGCGTCCGCGTGGCCGTCTTCGAGAAGAAGAGCCACGCCGCGCTCGCGGTCGTCTTCGCAGAAACCGACGGCCCGGCGGTCGAGGTCTCGCTTCCCGCAAACGCCGGCTCCACGGTTGTCCGCACCGACCACCAGGGCAACGAAAAGGCGCTCCGCGCCGACGGCGTCCTGACCGTCAAGGCCGGCGCGATGCCAGTCATCTACGAAGGGCTCCCCCTCGGCCCGCTCGCCATCCGCTGCGCGCTCTCGATCGAAGGTCAGGGAACGCTTGCCGCGAAACCTTCCGTGAGTTTCGTGCGCGGCGCCGAGCCGCAGCTTCACGCCGCCGTGTGCAACCCGATTGGCGTCCCCGTCAAGGGGAACATCGCGTTTGAAATCGGCGGCAAGGCCATCGGCTCAAAGACCTTTGAACTCGCCCGCGGCGAAAGCGCCCACCTCTCCTTCGACGTCCCGGCGGAAGCCGTGCCCGAGGGGACGGCGGAGGGCGTCGCCAACATTTCGTGGATCGCCGGCGTCTCCTCACGGGCGGACTTTGCGACGCGCCCCTTCACCGCTTCGACCATCGACCCCGCCACGCTCGGCAACCTGCTCGTGAACGGCGGCTTCGAGAGCGGCACGGAGTCCTGGCACGGCGGCGGGCGCGTCGTCGCCCTTCCGGGCGGACGCCCCGGCGAGGAGGGCCACGCGCTCTCGCTCGACCATGACAAGGGCTATGTCCAGTGCCTGCAGCGCATCCAGAACCCCACGCCCGGCCGCCAGCTGGTCTATACGGCGTGGATGCGCACCGACAACATGTACTCCGGCTCCAACGTCTCGCTCTACAAGGAGGGCGGCGGCGCGCGGGACCTCTACATCCCGCACGTCTTCTGCGCCCCGAAGGACACGCACGGCGCGTGGAATCTCATGGTCAAGGTCATCAACACGGGAATTGCCGAAAAGACCGTCCAGTTCCAGCCCGTGGCCAGGGGCGAGAACGGCACCGCGCTCTACGACAACATCCGCGTCGTCGTCCGCGACGGCTCCGACTGGGCCGCCGAGGCCCATGGCGCCGCGAAGCCCAAGACCATTGACGGCGACCTCGCCGACTGGGACTTCTCCGACCCGCTCCCGCTCCTCTGCGCCAACCAGATCGCCTCCGAGGGCGGTTACGAGTGGACGCCCGAAAACCTCTCCGGCATCGCGCAGCTCGCCTGGGACAAGGAGGCGCTCTACATCGCCGCCCGCGTCCGTGACGACGTCCACGTCGCCCAAACCGGCGACAAGACGCTCTCGGGCGACGCGCTCCAGATCGGCCTCCACCCCGCGAACCGCGTCCCCGGCACCGAGGGCGCCGCGATCGAGTGGCAGGTCTCCGCCGCGAACCCCGGCGGCGGCTCGGGCAAGCACACCGTCTATCGCCCCGCCGCCCACGCCGCCGGTCTCGCGAGCGGACAGCTCGCCAAGGACTCCTCCGTCTATGAAGTCGCCGTGAAGCGCGACGGAAAGGACACCTGCTACGAGATTCGCATTCCGTGGGCCGACGCCGGCGGCGTCCGTCCGCAGCCCGGCACGCGCCTCGGCCTCTCGCTCCGCCTCACGGACGCCGACAACGGCGCCGCGCGCGGCGCCGCCACCTGGGGCCGCGGCCTTGATCCCTGGGCGCCCACCTCCTTCGGCTCCCTTGTGCTCGTACCGTAGGCAAGTGTTGCCAATGGGCAATGTTGCCAATTGGCAATTCGAATTCCCAATGAAAATGCGATGAAAATGGCAACTGGCAACGTTCGCACATGGGCAACATTGGCGCTTTTCGCCACCGTGTTTCTGCTGCCTTGGTATTTGCTGCCTTGGTACCAGCCCGTTTCCTTCGGGCTCCGCCACCTGCATGGACTGGGTATCTTCGACACCGGCAATATCTTTGAGGCGCGAGGGGGCCCGTGGCCGTTTTTCATTGCGCGAGACCTCGCGTTGCCGGCCATGTTGCTTTTGGCTTTTGCAGCATATCGGGCGGCAAGGCGCATGCGCATTCGCGCCGCCATTCCCGCGGCAATTGCCCTCGGCCTGCTCGCAGGCGGCATCCGCCAATGCTACTGGCCTGAACTCGACATTTTGTCTCCATCAATAACGCGCTATTCGAAGGGATTCTCCCGCAGCGCCTTTCTCGACCTTCCAATCGGCCTGACGCGCGATGAGGTTCGCGCAAGAGTCGGCGAGGGATTCCCGCTTCTCGACGTGGGAGGAAAGTGGGATATGAACGGATACGGACCAGCCGACAAGGCCCAATCGTGGTACATGTCGTGCTATGGCAACGATTCGGAAAACTACTGGCGTTGCTACGTCAGGTTCGACGAAGAGGGCCGCCTGGCCGGAAAACGCATCGAGTGGTGGTATGACTGATGGGGTTTGGTGTTCATACTATGATGAACTTAGGAGGAAAAATGTTGGACATTCCTGAAATCACGCTAGTAGGCTCCCCGTATGAGAAGGGCTTCACGCATGGCTCGCTTTGCCGGGAGCGCGTCATGCGCAGTCTCGAAACATACCGCTTCAGATTCGCCGGCAAGGGGCGCAACCCCTTTTCCTGGGAGGACGCCCGCGCAACCGCGCGCCGCTTTGCGCCGACGCTCACCGGGGAATTCGCCCCCTACGCGGAGGAGGTGCGCGGCATCGCGGCGGGGGCCGGGATAGACTTCGAGGATGTCCTCGCGCTCAACCTCCGCAGCGAAATCATCTACTCGGGCCTCGCGCCGGGCGAGGCGGAACCGGCCGGCGAATGCACTGCCTTCGCGGCCGTTCCCCCCGCGACTGCCGACGGCGCCGTGCTGGCCGGGCAGACATGGGACTACACGCGCGCCCAGCGTGAGGCGGTTTTCCTTGCCCGCTTCCCCGCCGAGGGCGGACGCCCTGCGATGTGGATGCCGCTCGAGGCGGGAATGGTCGGCGGCAAGGGCGTCAGCGCCGCGGGCTTCTGCCTCACGCTCAACGCGCTCTCCTCGCCGCGCACGGGTTTCGGGATTCCCCTGCACGTCCGCATGCGCCACATCCTCGAGGCGCCGACGGCGGACGAGGCGATGCGCCGTGCCGCGGAACCGCCCATCGCCGCGCCCGCCTGCCTGATTGTCACGAGCAGGGACGGCCGCAGCACCGCGTTCGAGCTGGATCCGGACGGCGTGGAGGAGCTTCATCCCGAGGGCGGCGTTCTCGGCCACACGAACCACTTTCTCTCGACCCGCTACCGCGCCGGCTCGCCGAGCGGCAGCACCGTCCCGCGCTTCGAACGGATTTCCGCGCTTCTGCGGTCCAAACCAGGCCTGACATTGGCCGACACGGAGTCATTCCTGAGCGACCATGGAAACGCGCCCCACTCGATCTGCGCGCATCCCGCGCCGGACACGCCACCGGAACGCCTCGGCAAAGTCGGTTCGACGAACTACGCGTTTGTCGCGGACCTTACTGCCGGCCGCATCCGCTTCGTCATGGGCAACCCCTGCGCGGGCAAATTCCGCGATATCGGAGTTTGACAACTTTCGTCTTTCCAATCATACGCTAAATCCATTACAATACTTAGAGTGGTTTTTTGTCATTGGAGACAATCATGAAGTCTTTTGATACCATTGGGAAAGTGGCATTCATATTTGGCGCCGCGCTTTTCGCGGCCGTTTCATTCGCGCAGGACGCGCCAATCGTACCGCCTGCGCTTCCGCCTGCGCAGCCACCCACGTTGCCCCCTGTCGTCGCCGCAGACGCGGCCGTTGCCGCCGCTACGGCCCCGGCCGGCGCCGCGTCGTACGGCATGACGTTTGCCCAGGCGTGGGGCTACGGAGGCTTCATCATGTGGGTCCTTCTCGGAATCTCGATTCTCATGGTCGCCCTCGTCATCTACTTCATGTGCGTGCTCCGCTCCGGGGCCGTCGCGCCGCGCCGCCTCCAGTCGGAGGTCCGCAACTACCTCATCGAAGGCGATGAAGGCGCCGCCCGCCGTCTTTGCGAGGACAGGCCCTGCGCATTCTCGTCGGTGGCCCTCGCGGCGCTCGACTGCATCCGGGCAACCCAGGGTGGCGAGGATCTCCAGCTCCTCCGCGACATCGTGGAGTCCGAAGGTGCGCGTCAAGCCGAATCAATGCAGTCGCAGGCCCAGCTCCTGCTCGACCTCTCGGCCATCGCCCCGATGCTCGGCCTCCTTGGAACGACGCTCGGCATGCTCAAGGCATTCGGTGCCGTCGCGCAGGACGTGATGGTCGCCGCGAAGCCCGTCATCCTCGCGCAGGGCGTCTCGCAGGCCATCATCACCACGATCTTCGGCCTCCTCGTCGCCATCCCCTGCATGGCGGCCTACGCCTATTTCCGCCGCCGCGCCTCCAAGCTCGTCGGGCAGCTTGAACTGGCCTCGGCCGAGATTGTCACTGCCATCGCGGCAAGGAGACGCGCATGAACTTCCGCCGCAAATCGCCGGAGCTTCCCGCCTTCCAGTTCACGGCCATGATCGACGTGGTCTTCCTGCTGCTTTGCTTCTTCATCACGACCTCGGTCTTCTCGCAATGGGAAATGGAAGTCGACGTCGTCCTCCCGACGGCGCAGTCCGCCAAGATGCCGGAACGCCTCCCCGGCGAGGTCATCATCAACCTCTCCCGCGACGGGCGCATCTCGGTGAACCAGCAGACGCTGACGCGCGAGGATCTCGCCGACCGCCTTAAACGCCTCGCCCATTTCTTCCCGGGGCAGTCAGTCGTCATCCGCGCGGACAAGCAGACCTCATACGAGCAGCTCGTCGAAATCATAGACATGTGCCGTCTCTCCGACATCTGGAACATCAGCTTCGCAACCGCCGCCGACGAAGGGGCCACTGAAACACCTGCGCCATGACATTGACGAAGGCAAAGATTCCGATGTTTCAGCGCAACCGTGTTCACGGCAAGTGGGCGCGCCCACTTGCCGTGAACACGGTTGCGCTGGTAATTCTTGCCGTCTTTGCCCTCGCGGCGCAGGCGCAGGAGATTTCGTCGCCAGACCGCCGCGCCTTCGCCGACGGCCTCATGTCACGCGGCCTCATCCAGCTCGCCCTCCCCGAATACCGTGCCCTCGCCGCGAAGGCGGACACCCCCGAACGCGACGTGGTCCTCTACCGCCTGGCAGAGTGCGAAAGGCAGGCAGGCAACGCCGCCGAGGCCGAAAAGGCCTGCGCGGAATTGCTCTCAAAATACCCGCAGTCGCCGATGGCTCCACGCGCCCGCATGACACGTGGCCTCATCCTGAAGACGTCCGGCAAATACGACGAGGCGGCCTCAATACTCGACGAACTCGCCACGGACACGGCCTCGGCGGCGGAACTCACGGCAACGGCGATGTACCATGCCGCTGAAGCCCGTGAAAACTCCGGCAACCGCAAGGGCGCCGAATCGCGCTACGCGGAACTGCTAAAGCGCGCCGCCACGCCTGGCGCAACGGCGTCCGTCAAGGAGCTTGGCGCATACGCCGAACTCCGCGTGGCCGCCCTTCGCGCCCTGGATGACACGCCCGAGGCCCGTGCCGACGCCCTTGCGCGCTATAACGCGATAACCGCAAAACCCTTCTCCCCGCGCATCGGGGCCGAGGCCCTCTTCCAGTCCGCGGCGCTTCTCTACCGCATGGACAAGTTCGCCGAGTCCGCCGCCCGCTATGCCGACCTCGCCGCGAAATACCCGAAGGACGAGCGCGTTGCCGACTCCCGCCTCCCCGCAGCGTGGGCAAACTACCGCGCCGGCCGCTACGCCGACGCACTTGCCGCCGCCAAGATACCGGCCGAAACTCCGGGGCCCGAGCAGATGGACGCCGCCTATCTCCGCGCCAACGCCCTCGCCCAACTCGGCCAGCGCAAGGAGGCGGTAGCGGCCTATGACGCACTGCTGGCGCTCCCAGACGCACAGAAGGCACGCGACACCATGCGCGGCGCGCGCTACGAGCGGCTTGTCGTCCTCTTCAAGGACGGACAGTTCCAGCAGGTGCTGGACGATGCCGCCCGTTTCACCGATCCGCCCGACGCCGTCCTCGATGACTTCATCTGGCTCCAAGCGCAGGCCGCCGAGGCGCTCAAGGACGAGGCGCGTGCCGTCCAGTTCTACCGCATGCTCTCGGAGCGCCGGCCCGACAGCCGCCTCGCCCCCGACGCCCTCTACCGCCTCGCCTACCGGCTCCAGGGCCAGCAGAACTGGCTTGAGGCTTCGCGCGCCTACCTGTCGCTCGCCAAGTCCTTCCCGGACAACGCGCATGTTCCGCAGGCCCTCTACTCTTCGGGACTCTGCCTCGCAAAGGCCGGAAAGAACGCCGAGGCGATCCGGGACTGGAATGACCTGATTACACGTTTCCCCAACGATTCCGCCGTGACGGCCGCCCGCTTCCAGAAGGCTATGGTGGAAATCAAGTCAAACCTTCCGCGCGAAGCGGCGGTCGACCTCGACGAACTTCTCGCCAAACCGGCGAAGGTTCAGATTTCGCAACTCGCGGAGGCGCATTTCTGGCGCGCGCGCCTCTGCTACGACGCCAAGGAACTGCAGCAAGCCGAAAAACACCTCCGCGAATGTCTCAACTCTCAGCCCGCCGACGAAATCCGCGACGAAGCCTCCTTCCTTCTCGGCCTCACATTGCAGTCGCAGGGGCGCGAGGCCGACGCGGCCGCATGCTTCCAGCCTCTCCTCGCCGCGCCCGCAAGCGCCAAGTTCACGGACGACCGTCTCGCATGGCTTTCCGAGTTCCAGTTCTCCCGCGGGCAGTACGCCTCGGCGCGCGACGCCGCCAGGGAGCTTGCCTCGCGGAAAACCTCAAAGGAGTGGATCCAGGCCGGACACACCCTCGTCGGCCGCGCCCACGCCGCGCTTTCCGAGACAAACGCCGCCATTGAGGCCTTCCGCATCGCCGCCGATTCTCCGGCACGCACAAAGTACTCGTCCGAGGCCGCGCTGAGGCTGGGCGAACTTCTCGTCGCGCGTGGCGACGCCAACTCCCTCGCCGAGGCAGCAGACTATTTCGGAGAGGCCGTGGCTCGCGCGTCCTCGCCCGAACTCGCCGCCGTCCGCGCCAAGTCCTACTACGCCCTCGCCGACTGCACGGCGCGTCGCGGACAGAAGGAGTCCGCCGCACGCTACTACATGGCCGTGGCGCTTCTTTTCGACGACAAGGACATCGTTCCAAAAGCCCTCGAAATGGCAGAAAAGCTCTACGGAGAACTTGGTTTTGCCCGCGAGGCCGCCGCCGCGAAGGCCGAGCGCGAACAACGCTATCCCGCGGGTGGAGCAGGGAAATAAGGACGGAGCTGAGGCAAAATGACGGACCGCCACATAAACACAGCCCCGTACTACGAGGAGGACAACCACCACCACTACGGTTTCGTGGTCGTGGCGGTCATTCTTTCCGCCGTCATCCACTTCGCGGCCTACAACAGGGCACAGAGCATGCGCTTTGACGTCAAGGCCAGCCTCGACCCGTCCCTCCGCGAGCAGCGAGAAGTCAGGCCCCCCGCGCACATCGACAATCTCGTCGAGGATCCGCAGCGCCCGGTTGAAAACCCATTCGCCGGAGATCCGTCCGCCACGCCCTCCGTTGGCATCCAGGGTGAAGTCGCCGAACTCGCGTCGAAACCGGACACCGTCCTTTCGGCACCGCGCGTTTCCGAAGAGGCCCTCGGCGTTGCCAGGGAAGTGCCCGTGGAGATTCCGGAGCCGCAGCCTATGAACGAGGGCTGGCAGCCGAGACAACAGGTCATAGAAGTCGTCGACCGTCTTGTCCGCGACGATGTCGTCCCCATGCCGCGTCTTGAGGTTCCGGCCATTGAACGCATCTCCGCCGCCCCAGACTACATTCCGCCGGTCACCCTTACAAAGGACATCCTCAAGACCCCGCCGATGCCGTCGCGTCCTATTCCGCTTCCCGACCCAGGCGCGACGCCGACCCCTGCGGCCATCACCCCGGAGGAGATCGAGGTTCCCGAGACCACAACGCCCGAGGCGCAGACGCCCGAGGCCACCATCTCCCGCTTTGGCGAAAAACCGTCCGATATTTCCACTTTCAAGCCAGTCGACTCGCGTCTCATGGCCAAGGCCAAGGTCTTCCGACCCAACGGCGAGACCGGTCGCAGCTACTTCCGTCTTGAAATCGCCGCGCGCGACCCCTCCGTGCTGCCCGTCGTGCCCAAGGACATCGTCTTCGTGCAGGACGCCTCCCGCTCACTCGCCGAGGAACGCCTCCACTTCTGCCGCGACGCGCTCAACCAGGCTATCCGCGTCCTGCCGGCCACCGACCGTTTCAACGTCGTTCTCTTCCGCGAAGACGCCGAATTCTGCTTCGAGGGATGGGCTTCTCCAACCGAGGACAACCTCGCCCGGGCCAAGGCCTTCATCGACGCGATGAAGTCGCGCGGCGACACCGACGTCTTCAAGTCGATGCAGGCGATCCTCGGCCTGCCGCGTGACCCCGCCCGCCCGCTGATCATCGTGCTCGTCACGGACGGCAAGGCCACCAAGGGCCTAACCGAATCCTCGCGCATCATAGGCGAGTTCTCGAAGCTCAACGACAACGTCTCCGTCTTCGCGCTGGGAACCCACGGCCGCGCAAACAACTACCTGCTTGATCTGCTCACCTTCTGCAATCGCGGAACGGCCAACATAGTCACCTCCGGACGCTGGGACATCCCGAAGAACATCGCCGCCGTCACGGAGGGCTGCTCGCAACCCGTTCTCGGCCGCGTGGGCGTCACGACGGACATCATGTCCCACGCCGACCTCTACCCGCTCCCATCAGCCAACCTCTACGCAAACCGCACGCTCGAATACTACGGGTCATGCCCCGGCGACGTCACGAACCTTGTCGTCCAGGTGCGCGGCGAAGGCGGCAAGGCCAAATGCGACATCATTTTCCAGATGGACCTCTCCCAGGCCGAGTCGGGCGGCGACGAGATTCGGGAGAACTGGGTGCGCCGCCGCATGTACTCGCTCATCGGCGAATACGCGCGCAACCCGTCGCCGGCGATTCTCGACGCCATGCAGCGCCTGAGTCTCGAGACCGGCATGCCGATTCCATACCGCCAGCAATTCATTCGGTAGCAGTTTGACGGACGTGCTTCGCTAACGCGTTTATGTCAGCCGTGGGAGGGGCGCGCTCCCGCGCGACCGCAAAGCACGTGTCTCTGGAACAAGTGTCTAGTAATCAGTATTCAACAGCCAACGGCCAGTTTTGCGGCGACACGATTACTGGCAGTTGGATACTGGGTACTGGCTGTTGGGTACTGGCTGCTGGGTACTGGCTGTTGGGTACTGGCTGCTGGGTACTGGCTGCTGGGTACTGGCTGCTGGGTATTTGTCAGTGGAATTGGGTGTCTGACACCACGGCCCCAGCGCCACCGCTCTGGTGTCAGACACCTTGCGTAGCGACGGCGCCCACCATCGGTTGTGGTGTCAGACACCGGTTGGGTTCTGGTGTCAGACACCTTGCATAGCGACGGCCCTTGCCATCGGTCATGGTGTCAGACACCGGTTGGGTTGTGGTGTCAGACACCCTGCGTTGCAACGGCGTTCTCGCCGACGGTCGTGGTGTCAGACACCCTGCGGGCCCGTTTGCAACTACGGTGCGGACAGAATGCTAACATCAATGTAGAATTCTTGCCGCATCGCAATCTGCGCAATAGTCACCTTTCGCCAGAATATGGTGCGGAAAGATGGCGGATTGTCCGGGGGCGCGGGCGGCCCGCCCGCCACGCGATGGCCGAGGACGACGCGCCGCAACAAGAAATATACAATGGGGAGGGCTGGGCATCGTCCCGGCCGTCTCTCCCACGCGACCGCCGCGCCGGAGAGGGCGGGGCAAAGGAAAACAACCTGGACAACGGGGAAAAACAACTTGGGTTTTGCGCTCGGCAACCGCCTCGCGCCATCGGCATGGCCGACACCAAAAAGAGGGTGTTGAAAACGTTGTTTTACAAGTTGTTGATGTTGTTTCCCATTTCCAGTTCGTGTCTGACACCATGGCCCGGTGTTACCGCCCTGGTGTCAGACACCCTGCGTTGCGATGGCGCCCTCGCCGTCGGTCATGGTGTCAGACACAGGTTGTCTTATGGTGTCAGACACCCTGCGTTGCGATGGCGCCCTCGCCGTCGGTCATGGTGTCAGATACCCGAGCGAATTTGCAACTACGGTGCGGACAGGATACCAACTGCAATGTAGAATTCTTGCAGCATCGCAATCTCGCAGCAATTGCCTTTTGCCAGAATACGGTGCGGAAAGATAGCGTATTGTCCGGGGGCGCGGGCGCCCATGCTTCGCACAGCCACACCTTGAACTTGCCATGGGAGGGGGCGCGCTCTCGCGCGACCGGCTCTGGAACAAGTGTTCAGTAATCAGTATTCAACAACCAACAGCCAGTTTTGCGGCGACACGATTACTGGCGGTTGGATACTGGGTATTGGCTGCTGGGTATTGAAGCGTATTGACGCCCGCATAACAAGTATGGCATAATGTTTCTGCCGTTTGGAAGACTGCGGCAACTATTCGAGATACCACCAATGAAGAAACTTCCGGCCATTGCGCTCTGCGCGCTTTTCGCGTTCCACGCCGCCGAGGTTCACGGCATTAAATGAAGAACGAACACAATTTGCCCAGTAGGCCTACCACCATTTGCGCCGAGTGTCTTGCTGTCATTGCCGCCGCCATGGCGGCGACATCTCCGGCCGCGGAGACGATTCTTTGGCCGTCGACTGAAACGGAGCTGCGCGCGCAGCAGGATTCCACCCTCGCGTCACTGCCTGATGGCACGGCGGAAGTGAAGACGGGCGTCGAGTTCGCCTATCCGGGCGTCCGCATGGACTTCCTCGCCGGCGACCGCGACCTGTCCCCCTTTGGAAGCGTGACGGTTTCCGTTAGCAACACCACGGACAGGACGGAGACGGTGCAGCTGAGCGTCAAGGGCGAAACCGTGCAGGGCCAGACCCCCGGCGGCAGCATCAAGGTCGCCCCGCATGCGTCCGCCAATCTTCGTGTCGATTTGCGCAACGTGCCGTTGGCGCTTGACGCGCCCCTGGAACTTGTCGGCATGCGCGGCTACCCGAAGGCGCCGGGGCAGGGGTCCACGTTCGACTTGCGCCGTACGCGCTCGTTCCACATCTTCCTGCGACAGGAGGGCAAGCCCGGCGGGTTCACCGTGCGACGCGTTGTCGTGTCGAGCTCTGGCACAAAGCAGAAGGTTTTCCCGGCCGCGACATTCCTGCCGTTCGTGGACCGCTACGGACAGTTCATGCATGACGACTGGCCAGGCAAGATCCATGACGAAGCGGAGCTCGTCGCCTCCCGCGACGCCGAGGCCGCGTGGATGAAGGACCATTCCTCCAGCCCCATCCCCGAAGTCGACCAGTACGGCGGCTGGGCGGGCGGACCGCAGCTTGAGGCCACGGGCTTCTTCCGCACCGAGAAGGTGAAGGGCAAGTGGTGGCTCGTGGATCCCGAGGGACATCTCTTCTTCTCGCACGGCGTCAACTGCGTCTCCACCGGCGCCGCCACGGGCGTGGGCTTCCGCGAGAACTACTTCAGCTGGCTGCCGGGGAAGGACGATTCGGTCTTCGGTGAGTTCTGGTCAACCAGGGGCAGTCCCGAGGCGCACGGCTTCTACAAGGATCCGGCGCACATCCCGTACGACAAGTTCGACTTCGCAAAGGCGAACGCGAAGCGCAAATACGGTGCGGACTGGGAGCGGCAATGCGCCGAACGGGCGCATGCGCGCATGCGCGCGTGGGGACTCAACACAATCGGCAACTGGAGCAACTGGGCCATCTGCGAGATGCGCAGGACGCCGTACACGGCCAAGTTCAACACGCGCGGGCCGTCAATCGAGGGCTCCACCGGCTGGTGGGGCAAGCTGCGCGATCCCTTTGCGCCGGAATTCGCCGAGAACGCGCGGAAGAGCGCCGCGGAAGAGGCGGAGCGGTCCGGTTCCGACCCGTGGTGCGTCGGCTGGTTCGTGGACAACGAGCTGAGCTGGGGGAACGACGACCGCGAAATCGGACGCGCCGTGCTGCGCTCGCCCGCGTCACAGCCCGCGAAGCTCGCCGCCCGCGACTTGCTTCAGGGGAAGTACGGCTCCGTCGACAAGCTGGACGCCGCATGGGGGACGCACTACGGCTCGTGGGACGCCTTCCTGTCAGCCACAAAAGTGCCGGACGAAAAGCTTTGCGGTGCAGACCTCCAGACCATTCACCGCGCCGTGGTGGCCAAATACTTCAGCACAGTGCGCGACGCGGTGAAGACAGTGGCCCCGAACCGTCTCTACATGGGCAGCCGCATAGCCTGGGGACGCAACGTCGTCTACGAGGAATGCTCCCGCTATGCTGACGTCGTTAGCGTCAACATTTACGGACGCCTTCCAAACCGCGACCTGCCGCCGGGTGCCGAGGACAAGCCAATGATCAACGGCGAGTTCCACTTCGGGGCGCTCGATAGGGGGATGTTCCACACGGGGCTCGTCGCCACCCGCGACCAGAAGGAGCGCGCCGAATGCTACCGCGCCTTCTTGAACGCCTGTCTGGACCATCCGCGCTTCGTCGGCACCCACTGGTTCCAGTGGATGGACCAGGCGCTAACCGGTCGCGGCGACGGCGAAAACTACCAGATTGGCTTCGTCACGGTCACGGACACGCCCTATCCCGAACTCGTCCAGGCCGCCCGCGATGTCGCCGCCAAGATGTACCAGCGGCGCTACGGGCAATAAAGCGAGGAAGACAAGCACATGAACCTCGAAACATTAGTTCCGTCCATACCTGTCGGTATTGCCGCCGCGGGAATCGCCGCAGGCACAGCTGCGGCCGCGCCTCATCAGGCGGAATCGCCCTCCTCAATGGCCGGGACCGTGCCCGAGGTCGCCGCCGTCAAAAACCTCGGGGCGGAGCGAGAGGTGCTGTGGGACATGGATCCCATCGCCGAACTCGGCGGCGGCGCGACGCTCAAGCTGCACCATCCCGAGTTGCGCGAAGTGTCAATCGTCCATGACGCGCCCTGGGAGGGGAACGTCTGCTGCTACCACACGATCATGCGCGACGGCGAACTCTACCGCATGTATTACCGCGGCAGCGCCACCGCCACGCCCGACCGGCCAAAACACCAGGTGGTCTGCTACGCCGAGAGCAATGACGGCATTGTCTGGCGCAAACCGAATCTCGGCTTGTGCGAATACGACGGGTCAACGGAGAACAACATCATCCTGCTCGATGACGAGACAGAAGTCGGCCACAACTTCACGCCCTTTGTCGACAGCAACCCGAAATGCCCGCCCGACGAGCGCTACAAGGCCGTGGCAGGAGAGGCCTCGAAGAAGGGGCTTTTCGGATATGCGTCGGCTGACGGGCTGCACTGGCGCCGGATTTCCGACAAACCGATGTTGGACAAGCGGCATGGTGACTTCGATTCCCAGAACCTCTGCTTCTGGGACGCGGCCCGCGGCGCATACGCGCTCTATTTCCGCAAATTCAACGGCGGCCGCCGCAAAATACGGTTCGCCACGTCTCCAGACTTCCGGAACTGGAGCGGATTCCAGTGGCTTGAATACGACGAGTCAAGTCCCGACGTCGAGCTCTACACCAACTCCACCATGCCGTACGACCGTGCCAAGGGGGTCTATATTGGCTTGCCGATGAGATTCTGCAAGGGGCGTTACGTTCCATGGGATCCAACGGGCGGCAAGGGTCTGCCGGGCGTGACGGACGGCGTGTTCATGTGTAGCCGGGGCGGGTTGCGCTTCCGTCTGTGGGGCGAGGCTTTCCTACGGCCCGGCCTTCAAAACGAGCGGTGGCTGACGCGAAACAACATGACGGCGTGGGGCATGGTGCGCACGCGTGCCACAATCCCCGGGTGCCCGGACGAATACTCGCTCTATTCCACCGAAAACTATTATTCGAAAACACCCGACCGGCTGCGCCGCATGACAATCCGTCTTGACGGATTTGTGTCGGTGAACGCGCCGTGGGGCGGCGGGTCCGTCACGACGAAGCCGTTCACTTTCTCGGCTGCCGACGCCGGCGGGGCAACGCGCCTCCTCGTCAACGCCTCCACCTCCGGTTCGGGCTTTGTCAAGTGCGAAGTCCGCGACGCCGGCGGCGTTCCAGTTCCTGGTTTTTCGCTTGCGGAAAGCGAGGAAATCTACGGCGACGAAATTGAACTGGCGATGAAATGGAAGGGCGGCAACGACCTCTCCGCACTCGCCGGAAAGCCGGTAATTCTGCACTTTGAACTAAAGGACGCCGACATCTTCTCCTACCGTTTCGGCGAGTGAAGGGCGGTTGCGGACGTTTCGTGGAAACGTCCCTTCCACGTCCGTCAAACGTCGCGCACGGCGCGGCCGGAGCCGAGGAGCACGCCGACCGGCGCGAGCGGCGCGATGTTGTCGCAGACAATCTTGATCGCCGCAGTCACCGGAACGGAAAGAAGGGCGCCGGCCGGCCCCCAGAGCCACGACCAGAAAAGCAACGATACCAGCACCGCCACCGGGCTCAGATTGAGATGGTCGCCCATCACGCGCGGTGAAATGACATTGCCGATCATCATCTGGATCGCAAGCAGCGCAATTGCCGTCACAACGGCCTGCCAGTAGGATTCCGGAGCATACTGCACGAGGGCGATCAAAATGGGCGGGATTGAGGCTATAATCGATCCGATTGTGGGGATGAAGTTCAGGACGAATGCCAGCACGCCCCATGTCGGAGCGAATTCAACGCCTATGGCCCAGAGCGCAAGCCAGACGCATACGCCGGTGGCGAGGCTGATTACGAACTGGAGCAGCAGATAGCGGCTGACCTGCCGGGTGATGCCGCCGATGACGTTGCCGATCTTTTCGGCTATGCGGTCAGGGAAGGCGGATTCAAGCTTTGCGCCGAAGTCGCGCTGCTCGACGAGCAGGAATGCGGTGACGATGAGAACCATCACGACCGTTGACGAGAGCGAAATGAGTAGGCCGGAGAGCGACATCACTATTTTGCCGACTCGCGTCTGCCAGTCGAAGGCGGTCAGAACGTCCACGGCCTTGGGAGGCAGCTTCGCATAGAAGTATTTGAGGAGCGAAGTCAGTTTCGCGGAATAGTCCCCGTACTTCGCGACGAACGACGAGACAAGCTCGTTGATGAGGATTCCCGCCTCAAAGAAGACCAGTACCGTGAAGACGATTGCGAGAGCCACGCTAATGGCGTACGGGACGCGCCATTTGGTCAGCGTCCGCACAAACGGCGCCAGCATCGCCGAAAGAACCCAGGCAAAGACAACGGGCATAAGCACCGGCTTGAGAGTCTGGATGACGACGAAGCATACGACAAGGGCTATAATGCCGAGGAAAAGCGTCTGCGAACCTGGCAGAAGCCAGTTCCGTATTGCAGGGGGGATGGCCTTGCCGTCGGTTGTTGTTTCAGCGTTCTGATTCATGCCTTCCAAGTATATCGCATCGGGCCGAATTGTGCTAGACTTGTTTATGTCTTTTTTTCATGGAGGCCGAAATGGGAAGCGAACTTTTTGCCGAAAAACTTGAGAACGTGCGCGAGCGTATCGCCGCGGCCTGCGGGCGCGCCGGAAGAAGCGTCGATGAAGTCGAAATTGTCGGCGTCACCAAGACCTTCGGCCCGGACGCCGTCCGCGACGCCTGGGAGGCAGGCATACGCATTCTGGGCGAAAACCGCGTCCAGGAGGCGGCCGCCAAGATTCCCGAATGCGTGGGCGGTCCCGAGTGGCATCTCATAGGCCATCTCCAGAAAAACAAGGTCCGCCATGCGCTTTCGCTCTTCACCTGCTTCCACTCGGTCGACACCCTCGCGCTTCTCGACCAGATCATCCGCGTCGCGGACGAGACTGGTGCGCGGCCTCGCATCCTGCTTGAGGTCAACGTGTCCGGGGAGTCGAGCAAGTTCGGGCTTCGTCCGGAGAACGTGCCGGAGGTCATAGAGCGCGCGCTTTCGGCACCGTCCGTGACGCTTGAAGGCTTCATGACAATGGCGCCCATCGCGCCGGACAAGGAGCTTACGCGCCCGGTCTTCGCTCGGCTGCGCACATGCCGCGACAAGTGGGAGGAGCAGTTCGGCGCCATGTTCCCGCGGCTCTCCATGGGCATGAGCGGCGACTTCGAGGTCGCCGTCGAGGAAGGCGCGACATGGGTGCGCATCGGCACGGCGCTCTTCGGCGATCGCCCGAAGTGGCAGCCGCAGCGTCTCGCCGACGACTCCGGCGACCAGGTCTTCACGCGGGACTGAGGCCATTTGTGGTATAATTTTTGCACATGAAACCAGCGCTCATAATTTTGTCCCTTTCGTTTGCCATGATTGGCGCGGGCTGCCGCCAGAAGGACTACCGCACCGCGAAGGTGCAGGTGCCCAACGTCATCAACGAGGCCTGCGAGAAGCGCGTCCGCGACGCGCTGAGGCCGCTCAAGGGCATCGAGATGGACCTTGTCGGCGTCACCAACGGCGTCCTCTATGTCCGCTACGACTCGATGCAGCTCGGCCTCAAGAACATCGAGCACGCGGTGAAGGACGCGGGCTTCGACGCCAACGAGTTCCCGGCCGACCCTGCGGCGCGCGCGAAGCTCCCGAAGGAATGCCTGCCCCCGGACAACGAGACGAAGTAGCGGCCCCCCCTCCTGAAATCGAGGCCTTTCTCGACCAGCTCGTTTACGAGCGCGGTCTCTCCGACAACACCCGCGAATCGTACGGCAACGACCTGCGCCAGTTCTGGGTTTTCGTATCCGGACGCGGCATCGCGGACGTGAGCGAAGTGCAGAGCGCGGACATCGTCGCCTTCCTCGGCCACGAGCAGGACGCCGGTTTCGACAGCGCCACAATCGCCCGCCGCTTCGCCGCCATACGCGTCCTCTTCGCCTGGCTGCGCGATGACGGACGAATCGCCGTGAACCCCGCCGAAGTCTTGTCGCGCCCGAAAAAGACCAAGCACCTGCCCGAAACATTGACCGAGACCCAGGTTGCACGGCTCATCGAAGGCGCGGCGGGCGACACCCCCATCGACATCCGCAACCGCGCGATGCTCGAACTCCTCTACGCCTGCGGTCTGCGCGCCTCCGAACTCATCGGCCTCACGCTCGATGACGTCCGCCTCGACGAGGCATTCCTGCGCTGCACGGGCAAGGGCAACAAGCAACGCGTCGTGCCGATTGGAACTACAGCCGTCACCTCGCTGCGGCGTTACCTCGCAGAGGCGAGGACATCGCTCGCCGGCGAAAAGGGCGACACGAGCTTCTTCCTCACAAAGCGCGGCACCGGAATGTGTCGCGAGACGCTCTGGCGCGTCGTCGAGGCAGCCGCCGCGAAGTCGGGGCTTGCCGGCGAAGTCCATCCGCACACGCTGCGCCACTGCTTCGCCACGCACCTGCTCTCGCACGGCGCGAACATCCGCGCCATCCAGGAGATGCTGGGCCACGCCGACATCTCGACGACGCAGATCTACACCCACGTCGACACCAGCAGGCTCGTCGAGTTGCATAAAAAGTTCCACCCCCGCGCATGAGAATGGCCACCGGGCAAACGCCCGGTGGCCATTCTCATGCGCGGGGGTGGAACGAATAAACGAATAAACGAATAAACGAATAAACGAATAAACGAATAAACGGTTAAACGGTCAAACGGTTCTCGTGTTTGCCGTCGGCGTCTTCCCACGTGAGGCGGTAGAGGCCGCGGAAGCCGCGGAAGGCGATGGCACCGTCGGCGTCGGCGGTGACTGCGGTCTTCGTCTTCCATTCGCCGTTGATAAGCGAGTCGAGCGCCTCGTAGGCGGGCTTGGGCTGCATGTCGCGCGAGAAGAGGCCCGAGACGGAGGGTTCGCCAGGGGCGCCGCAGTCATCGACGACATTCCACCAGGTGATGCCCATCATGTTCTTCGTCGAGAACCAGAGGCGGTAGAGGTTGCGCGCGATGGTGGCCTGGATCTCCTGTCCGCGCGCGTCGTT
>JAEEGG010010890.1_pt1 | contig 19962 bp, 17 predicted proteins | sample 9134161 | NCBI WGS metagenome assembly JAEEGG01 (sample SAMN16246543, study PRJNA631951) | gut metagenome | biome: gut microbiome; feature: rumen; material: CR-attached | host: Bos | place: Iran: Karaj | collected 2018-10 | reverse complement strand
CTATGCGGCGGTTGCGGTTCCACCGCATGTATATCGTGTAAATTCGCCTCTGTCACTCATCTATGCGGCGGTTGCGGTTCCACCGCATGTATATCGTGTAAATTCGCCTCTGTCACTCATCTATGCGGCGGTTGCGGTTCCACCGCATGTATATCGTGTAAATTCGCCTCTGTCACTCATCTATGCGGCGGTTGCGGTTCCACCGCATGTATATCGTGTAAATTCGCCTCTGTCACTCATCTATGCGACGGTTGCGGTTCCACCGCATGTGTATCGTGTAAATTCGCCTCTGTCATTCATCTATGCGGCGGTTGCGGTTCCACCGCAATAAATATCTAAAATTTTAATCACCTATCCCTATCAACTATTGACTATCTACTTTCAGTTTTCAGTTTTCAACTTCTTTCCCCTTCCTCTTTACAACACAAAGGGGGCCTTCCGCCCCCGCATATCTTTCCTTTACAAAAAACTCCCACTTGGTAGAAGTGAGAGTTCGCTGAGTTGACCAACCAGGATTCGAACCTAGACAGACAGTACCAAAAACTGTAGTGCTACCATTACACCATTGGTCATCGTCTTTTGAGGTTGCAAAGATACAACTTTTTTACTTTCCTGATAAAAAAAAATGAAAAATTCTTTTGGAATGTATCTTTTTGTAAATCAATCTGTTAGTTATTAATTGTAAATTGTTAATTGTTAATTCTCAATGTTTTTCCTCCAAAAAAACGGAAAAATCCACCATCATAGCAGCTTAGACCTTTCCCTGCAACGCTTGCCCTGTATGCGATTTCTTGCTCTTGACAAGGTCTTCAGGCTTGCCTTCAAAAACAACCCGTCCTCCTTGGTCGCCACCTTCTGGACCTAAGTCAATTACCCAGTCAGCACACTTGATCAGCTCAAGATTATGTTCAATCACCAAGATGGAGTTGCCTTTCTCTATCAGTCGGTTGAAGGCCTCGTACAGTTTGTGGATATCGTGGAAGTGCAAGCCAGTGGTGGGCTCATCAAAGATAAATAAAGTGTTCTGCTGGTTGCTGCCCAACGACAGGTAGTAGGCCAACTTGACACGCTGTGCCTCACCGCCGGAAAGGGTAGAGGAAGATTGCCCCATCTTAAGATAACCTAAACCAACATCTTGTAATGGCTTCAGGCGGGCTATGATATTGTCGATGATTTTCTGTTTGGGCAGCGACTGGAAGAACTCAATTGCCTGGTTGATAGTCATATTCAGGATGTCGCTGATGGTATTGTCCCCAACTTTAATGTCCAAAACTTCCTCTTTGAAGCGGGAACCGCCACATTCCGTGCAAACCAGGTCAACATCGGCCATGAACTGCATCTCGATGTGCACCACACCTTCGCCTTCGCATTCTTCACAACGCCCACCAGGACTGTTGAACGAGAAAAAGCCAGACTTGTAATTGCGTTGCTTGGCCAAGGGCTGGTCTGCATATAGGTCTCTAATGAGGTCGTAAGCCTTGATATAGGTTACGGGATTGGAACGGGTGGAGCGGCCGATGGGGTTCTGGTCCACCATGACCACATCGTTGAGTTTGTTCAGGTCGGCATTGATACGACTGTGCCGTCCGGGTTTCTCGGCTGTCTCGTTGAGCATACGCTTCAAGGCAGGGTAGAGGATGTTCTTGATGAGGGTGCTCTTGCCGGAACCGCTGACGCCAGTCACCACCGTGAAAATCTCCAAAGGAATCTTCACATCCACATTTTTCAAGTTGTTCTCGGCAGCCCCGATAATCTCGATATAGTTACGCCATTTTCTGCGCTTGGCGGGTATCTCGATTTGAAGATTGCCTTCCTTGCCGGGTTCTTTCATGCCTCGCAGGTAGGCGGCAGTGAGGTTGTCTTTCTGTTTGAGCAATTGCTTGATTTCACCGGCGAAATCTACGTTGCCGCCCAAACGGCCAGCCTTGGGACCAATGTCAATGATATAGTCGGCGGCACGGATAATCTCCTCGTCGTGCTCCACAATGACAACCGTGTTGCCAATGTCGCGCAGACGTTGCAAAACGGAAATAAGCCGTTGGGTGTCACGGACATGCAAGCCTATGCTGGGTTCGTCAAGGATGTATAGCGAGCCTACCAGACTGCTGCCCAAAGAGGTGGCTAAGTTGATACGCTGCGACTCACCTCCGGAAAGCGTCCTACTGTTACGATTCAGCGTCAGATAGCCCAAGCCCACATCCACTAAGAAACCGATGCGATTAATCAATTCCGTGATGAGTTGATGGGCAATCTTTTCTTCAGTTTCATTCTTGAATTTGAATTCTTTGAAGAATTGATACAACTGTTCAACAGGCATTTTCATCAGTTCGGTGATGGTCTTCCCGTTGACTTTCACATAGTTGGCATCCTTGCGCAGGCGGGTGCCTTTGCAGTCGGGACAGAGTGTGCGTCCGCGATACCGTGCCTGCATCACCCGGTATTGTATTTTGTAAATGTTTTTCTCTACATATTCGAAGAATTGTTTTACCCCTTCAATATTCTGTCCAGGGCGACCGTTCCACAGTATGTCAAACTCTTCTTCACTCAAATCGTCGATGGCACGGTGGACGGGGAAACCGGCTTTGCTTGCCTGGCGGACGAAGTAGTCCTTCCATTCGTTCATAACCTGTCCGCGCCAGCATACTACGGCTCCTTCATATACCGACATGGTCCGGTCAGGAATGACCAAATCAGGGTCGATGCCCTCCACCATGCCCGTGCCACCGCAGGTCTTGCAGCAGCCGTAAGGGTTGTTGAAGCTGAACAGGTTGACTGAAGGCTCCTCAAAGACAATGCCGTCAGCCTCGAATTGGTTGCTGAACTTACCGCGTTTGATTTTTCCTTCGCTTTCATATTGGATGACACAATTGCCCTTGCCTTCATAAAAGGCGGTCTCTATGGAGTCGCTTAGTCGGGCCATATTGTCGGCAATCTTGGCGGCTTTGAAGCGGTCTATCAGAATGAAAATCTCGGCGTTTTTGCTGACTTTGCCCGCTAAAACATCATCAATTTCTTTTAGCTCTTTGTTGAAAATAATCCTGCTAAATCCCTGTTGTTTCAATATCTCCAGTTGTTCGGCATTGGTTCTTCCGGAGAAGATTTGAAGGGGTGACATGACATAGAAAACCGAATCATTGGGTAATTCTTGCACGAATTGGATGACATCGCCCACCGTCTCGCGTTTCACTTCCTTGCCGCTGATGGGGGAGTAGGTGTGGCCGATACGGGCAAACAGCAGTTTAAGATATTCGTAGATTTCGGTGGTGGTGCCCACGGTGGAACGCGGGTTGCGTGAGATTACCCGCTGCTCGATGGCGATAGCTGGTGGAATGCCGATGATGCTGTCCACATCGGGCTTAGAGATCTTGCCCATGAACTGCCGTGCGTAGGAGCTGAGGCTTTCCACGTAACGACGCTGTCCTTCGGCATAAAGGGTGTCGAAAGCCAGCGAGCTCTTGCCTGAACCCGACAAGCCCGTAATGACAACCAAGCGGTTGCGGGGAATTTCCACATCGATGTTTTTCAGGTTATTAACCCTCGCCCCCTTGATAATAATGTTCTCTTCTGACATGATTGACAGTTCAAATTAGACAAACTGCAAAGATACGGAAAATTTCAATTAGCGAATTAGTTAATTAGCAAATGTGCCAATGATTTTAGGATTCTATTTATTGCAAATGAGATAGGGGAGTTTCTGGTAAAAATTTGGGGCTTGTTAAAGAATTTTATTATGGTAAAATATCGCAATTTGTATATTTGTAAAATGGTAAAATATCGCAGTTTGAATGATGAAAAATAGCAAAATATCGCAATTTGAGAAAAAATTGTATATTTGCAGTGTCAAAAAAAAAGTTTAGTATGATAGATAAAAGAGCACTGGAATATATTCTCACTGACCAACAGGAAGAGATAGAGGAGAAGGCCCAAGACGAATTGTGTCAAAGAAAAGAGATTGTTCTCGTTGATACTAAAAGCACACAGGCACAGGTTGTTATTGGTGTGAGACGTAGCGGCAAGTCAACTATTTGTTATCAGGCATTGCAAAATGCGAGGGTGAAATACGCTTACGCCGATTTTGATGATGAGCGATTGGACGGTCTTGATGCAAAACAGCTGAATGATGTGCTGGAGACTCTTTACAAGATATACGGAGATTTCAATTATCTCTTTCTTGATGAAATTCAGAATGTGAAAGGCTGGCATCTGTTTGTGAACCGAATGCTTCGGAAGAAAATGCATATCGTCATCACAGGGTCGAATGCCAAATTATTGAGTGGTGAATTGGCCACCCATCTTACGGGAAGAAATAAGGAGATTTCGCTTTATCCTTTCTCCTTCAGAGAGTTCTGTTCGATGAAGCAGGTTGATACTGAACGTAAGACTACCAAGGCAGAGGCATTTCGTAGGGCGGCATTTGATGAGTATCTGAAACAAGGCGGCTTTCCGGAACTTTTTTCGATTGAAGACAAAAGGTCATACGTCAACACGCTTGTTGAGAATATTTTGAAACGCGATATAGAGCAACGATACAGGATATCCTATAAAGCGGCATTTGAAAAGATGGCTCACCATTTGCTGAATGTTTCGCCGACAATGGTGGTTTCAACCGACCTCGCAAATACCTTCCACATAAAATCGGAACATACAGCCAAGAATTATGTGGATTATTTGAAACAGGCTTACATGCTGATCGGTGTGCAGAAATATTCGCCCAAAAGTAAGGTGAGAGCAGTGCAGGAAAAAGTTTATGCTGTTGATGTCGCGATGATGGACCAGCGGGATAATGCCTTTGCGGGAGAGAACCTCGGGCATCGACTTGAAACCATCGTCCTGATTCATCTGGTCAGAAGATGCAAAATGGAAGATATGGATGTGTATTATCTGAATGATCGTTATGGAGAATGTGATTTTGTGATTTGTAAAGGGAATACAGTTGTTCAAGCAGTACAGGTATCGTATGATATCAGCGCTAAGAAAACGCGCAAACGAGAGATTAAGGGCTTGTTGCTTGCGGCCAAACAAACCAAGTGTGACAACTTATTACTACTAACTGACCATGAAAGCGCCATTATTGAAGAGGATGAATATCAAATAAAGATACAGCCCGTTTACGATTGGTGTCTTGAATTGGGATTATGATTTTTTTTCAACCGGGCACGCTATCCTCTCGAACTGCGCCATAAAAGGCTTGTAACTGCTTCTATCGTTGTCGCAGAAAAAATCATATTTTCACCTCTGATAAACAGATTATTTGTAATTTTGCCTAGCAATGAAAAAGGCAAGCAAATAATAGTGATATTATGAAAAAAAATATTTTTATAATACTTTTTGTTTCGATTCTTAGCAGTTGTTTTGCACAAATACCTGTGGGTTGTAAAAGTATTCAATGTGAAGTAGTAATTGAGCGAATAGATTCCACAAACGACTACATGATAATATGTGCTTCTAATAAAGAGAGAAAGTTCAAAATAGTTACAAGAAAAGTGGAAAGCGATTGCCGTAATGTTTTTGTTGGGAATAGCTTCAATTTATCATTATGCAGTCTAAATTCCATGGATCCTTATAATATTATGCCCTGCGATTGGAATTACGGGTGGTTAGGAGACGACAACGTTATACTTAATGAAGCTGAATATGATTGTGATATTTTTTTGACGAACGAAATTTATGGTTTATGTTTCACTGATGATATTCAGAGAAAAGAAGAATACCAAAGATTCATTCAAGAACATCCTTTGGATGCAAAGGTAAGAGGGGAAAGAGCCAACATACCGGATACAATTAAAGGACAAACATTTCGGCTGGTTAAATTATCAAAAAAGGACAATTATTATTTGATGATGTTTTCTAACAAAACGTATAAAGCTGGAGTAAATTATTATTATGTTGTTTCCCCTTATAATAAGATTTTGTCAGGTGAAACACTAAGATTGAATAGAAAATACAAATTAAATTTAATTAACCTCCTAGACTCGAATGTTTTATGGAAGCATGGATATACGTATAAATTTATAATAAATGGTGTGGAAATAAAAATAGTGGAAGATGGAAAAATGTGCGGTGCAATTTATTATTCTCCAAATATAGTGGGGAAAAAGTTACAATATAATAATCAGGAGTATTAGTAATAACAATGTGCCCCATTATGTAATGTGCTCGATCGCCTCTTCCAGCGTCACTTCTTCTTCGCCTAAACGGGCATATTCGTAGCCCATTTCAATGGCTTTGGCCGCGGGATAGAGGAAATAGGTGCAGGTGCATTCGGCACACAGATCCCCGTCAGGATTGCGGATTTCGCCATGTACCACCGCGATGTTGCGTTTTTGTTCCATTAGCTTGGCCGTAAGCAGAATGTAGGGCCAGGTGGTATTGACGTTTTTGCGGTAGCGCATCTCCATTTTGGCGGTCACACCTGCGGTCTGCAGTTGGTAAAAGACCACCCAGCCGCATATCTCGTCCAACAAGGTGGCTTGGATGCCGCCGTGCAGCGTATCCACCCAGCTGATGAAGTTGGGGTTGGCTTTCCAGGGTGAAATCACCTGTTCGCCGTCCCAGTAAAAGTGCATGTGTACCCCCAAGGGATTATCAGGGTTACAGCCGAAACAGTTATAGCCTTTGGTGTTGCCGATCCACGGGTTGATAATGGGTTTCATGGGTCTCTGTTTGGTGATTGTTGTTGTTGACTACTTGAGGATGCAGGCTAAAAAGCGTACGTCTTTGCCGCTGTTGTTGGTGATGCTGTGCCTGTCGCCATTGCCCGTGAATACCACATCTCCGGCATGGATCACCGCCTGGGTGTCATTGTCGGTCACAATGGCCTCGCCTTCTATCATGTAATAGATTTCGGTATCTGGCTGATGCGAATGTTCTTTGATTCTACTACCAGAAGGGAGCGTGATGATATTGAACATGAGCGCCTTGTCCAGCATCTCCTCGGGCGTGAGAATGATGTCTTTGGAAATCTTTCCCTCAATATTACCGCTGTTCTCCACAACGGTCACATCGATATCTTTTTTGTATTTGATCATTTTTTGATAATAAGAATATGCAAAAATACAAAAAAAAGAGGCATTCGCCTCTTTTTTAACTATTAATTATTAATTGTTAACTGTTAACTGATCACCACTTCCACTCCTTGAATGAACTCTTGCGCTTTCACCATGAGCTCATGCATGTAGCGGTCGTTCTCCACAAACGGCACGGTCTTGCGGAAGCTGGCTACGAATTCTTCGATGAAGGGTGAGGATTTCAGCGGTTTGCGGAACTCCAAGGCTTGGGCGGCGTTGAACAGCTCGATAGCCAAAATCTTCTCCACATTGTTGACCACCAAATAGCATTTTGTAGCGGCATTGGCACCCATACTCACATGGTCTTCCTGGCCCTGTGATGATTCCACTGAGTCGGTAGAGCATGGCATGGTGAATGCTTTGTTCTGGTTCACGATAGAGGCGGCAGTGTATTGCGGAATCATGAAGCCTGAGTTCAGTCCGGGGTTTTTCACCAAGAATGAAGGCAGCTCACGTTTGCCGGCAATTAATTGATAAATACGTCGTTCGGAGATGTTGCCTAATTCGGCCATGGCCATTGCCAAGAAGTCAAGTACTAAGGCTAACGGTTGTCCGTGGAAGTTGCCGGCCGAGATGATGAGGTCTTCATCAGGGAAAACAGTGGGGTTGTCAGTCACCGAGTTGATTTCGGTCTCCACCACATTCTTTACATGCTGGATGGAGTCTTTGCTGGCACCGTGAACCTGCGGCATGCAACGGAAAGAGTAGGGGTCTTGTACATGTTTCTTCTCTCTCTTAATGATTTCAGAGCCTTCCAACAAATGGCTGATATGGGTGGCGGTCAGAATCTGTCCCACATGAGGTCTCACCAGATGCACGTTGAGGTTGAACGGTTCGATACGTCCGTCGAAAGCTTCCAAGGATACTGTTCCGATGATATCGGCCAGCCATGAAAGTTTCTCGGCTTTCAGCAGCAACCATACGGCGTAGCTGCTCATGAACTGGGTGCCGTTCAGCAGGGCCAAACCTTCTTTGGATTTCAGCGTGATAGGCTTCCAACCGAATTTCTTGTTGATTTCTTCAGCGGCGTATTTCTTGCCTCTGTAGTAAACTTCGCCCATGCCAATCAAAGGCAGGCAGAGGTGGGCCAATGGGGCTAAGTCGCCAGAGGCTCCCAATGAACCTTGCTGATATACAACGGGATAAACGCCATTGTTGAAAAAGTCAATCAGTCGCTGGATGGTGACCAACTGGGCGCCGGAATGTCCGTATGACAGGGACTGCACTTTCAGCAGCAGCATGATGCGAACGATTTCTTGAGGCACTTCCTCGCCGAAACCGCAGGCGTGCGACATCACGAGATTCTTTTGCAGTGTGGAGAGGTCTTTGCTGGAAATGCTGGTGTTGCACAATGAGCCAAAACCTGTGGTGACACCATAAACGGGCACCTTGCTGTTTTTCATCTTTTCATCCAGATAATTACGGCATTTTTCGATGGCAGCGGTGGCTTCCTCGGAAAGTTCCAGCTTGATTTTTTTGTCTAAAATTTTCTTGATAATGTCAAGATTGATAAGCTCTGACGAAATTTGATGTTTTTTCATTGAATATATTTTGTTTGTTATTATTTTCCGCTTGCAAAGATAAGATTTTTTGCCCTCAAATGGACGATGTTGAAAGTTTTTTTTGACGAAAAGTTAAATTTTGTACACTTGCTGAAATGACGATTTCCCTAAGGGAAAAAATTGTATTGAAATTTTTTTTTGAAAAAATGTGATTTTTTTTTGTTCAAAAAAGCTTCATATTCGAAAAATTATATTTATCTTTGTCGATTGAATCAGAAAATTTTAAAGCACAAAAATATGAATGAACAAGAAAACCCTGTAAGCTTCTTCAGATTTGAAGATTTAAGAATTTATGCGAAAGCCCTCGACTATACCAATTGGGTATATGAGGTAGTCCCGATGTTTCCTGAAAACAAGAAAGAAGCTCTCGGGGATATGTTCGCAAAATCCGCACAAAGCATTGCTTTGAATATTGCGGAAGGCTCGTCACGTAACAAAGCGCAGTTTGTGTATTACCTGAAAATGGCCAAAAGCTCTGTCAGAGAGTGTGTTGTCTATACAGAGATTGCTTCAAAATTAGGTGTGATGAGTGATGAACAGAAAGAACGTTCACGCAATCAATTGATGGAATTGACCAAAATGATTGGTTCTTTGGTCGCCTCATTGCAGCGTTCGGTATCTCCTAACGCTAAAGACGATGACATGGACGATATGGGTGATATAATGTAGTTTATTTATTTACTGAAAACCTTAATCGCTCGTTCAAAAATACCATTGACTAACGAAAGAGTCATCCCGTAATTGCTTACGGGAATTTTTTTGTTGATGATTTCCTTCATTCGGTTCATGAGTTGCCGCTTGGTCACCATGCAGCCGCCGCATTGTATGGCCATGCTGATGTTATCCAAAGAGGGTAGGGGTGACAGGGCGGCTACAAACTGGAAGTTCAGCTGTTTGCCAGTAAACTTCTGTATCAGCCGGGGTAATTTGTGTCTGCCAATGTCCTCACAGGAACTTAGGTGGGTGCACGATTCCAACATGAGGATGGTGTCGCCGTCCTGCAATTGACGCAACTGTTGGGTGCCTTTAAGGAAATGCTCAAAATTTCCTTTGGAACGCGCCAGCACAATGCTGAAACCGGTCAATGGAATGCTATCAGGCACGATTTTGGATACTTCTCCGAAAGCCTGACTGTCGGTGATGACCAAATCCGGTTGATGGATAGCCAGATAGGTGGATAATTCCGACGGTTGCAGGCAGATAGCGATAGCTTTGTTGTCGAGAATGTTGCGGATAACCTGCACTTGGGGCAGTATCAGTCGTCCTTCAGGTGCCTCTGAGTCTTGGGGCATCACCAACACAATAGTTTCCCCTTCATGGATGATGTCATCCAACAGATTCTCTTTGCTGTAAGCCGAGGCGGGTGTGGTTTTGACAATGGCTTGAATCAGCTCGTCCAACCCTTGTCGGGTGGCGGCACTACAGTCGATAACGGGGGCACCGTAGGCTTCCAACTGACTGCGGCACTGTGGATTTAGAACTTGGAGATCGGCTTTGTTGTGAACGATAATGTAGGGCAACTCGAAGCTGTTGAATTGTTTGATCAGTTCTTTCTCGTCTTCTCCAAATTGATTATTGCTGATGAGTAGTAAGGCTATGTCAATGATTTTCAAGCTTTCCAGACTCTTGGCTACACGTTTTTTGCCTACCTCGCCGCTGTCGTCCAATCCAGCCGTATCTACCAGCACACAGGGACCAATGCCGAAAATCTCCATGCTTTTTTTCACGGGATCTGTAGTGGTGCCTGGCACATCCGACACAATGGCGATGTTCTGACCTGCCAAAGCGTTGATTAACATGCTCTTGCCCTGATTCCGCTTCCCGAAAATACCGATATGTACTTTATTCATGATTATAAAGTTGACATTCTGATTCTTAATTCTTAGTTCTTAATTCTTAATTCTTCCCCCAGCCAACTTCCGTTTTCAGTTATTTAAGGTTGATAAACGGTACCGCATCGCCCAGCATATATTGCGGCAGCTGGCCGTCCCATTTTTGTACGGCTTCGTAGCTCACCAATTTGGGATTGGATTCCAATGCATGGGCTTTGATACGCATAGCTTCGGCTTCGGCCTCAGCTTTGATTTTGGTCTGCTTAGCCTGCTCTTCCACCTGGATGGTCACATTCTTGGCTTTCAGTGCATTCTGTTCGGCCACCTGTTTCTCTTTGATGGCGTTCTCGAAGGCATCGTCAAAGTCAATGTCCACCAGCTGGAACTGGATATTGGTGAAATAGTTCTTGTTCAGTGTCTCGCGCAGACGTTCTTCAATTTCACGTCTCACAGCGTCACGATTCTCCACAATCTGTGTGGCGTTGAAGTTACCGAAGGATTGCTTCATGGCCGAGCGGATGAAAGGCACCACGATACGCTCGTGATAGTTCTCGCCAATGTTTTTGATGAGGTTGCTCACATTGGCCTGTACCAAGTCGTAGTTGATGGTGTAATCCACTTCGGAAGTTTGCACATCACGGGTGTAAGAGCTTTCGTGGCCGTCAAATTTCTTTTGCTGGATGTTCACCTTGTTAATGGTCTGAATAAAAGGTATTTTCACATGTAATCCGTCTGTGACCGGAGTCTCTGATATCTTTCCGAAAGTGCTCAAGACGCCACGTTCAGTGGATTTGATGACATAGAAGGAGGATAAAATCACCATCAGTGCAAAAAAGCCGACAACAGACCAGATGATGGTTTTGCGCATGTTTGTTTTTCTTTGATAATCCATGATGTTTTTATTTTTTTGTTATTGATTCTGATGAAATTTTTTCAAATTTCAAAAATACAAAAAAAAATCATATTTCTTGTAACGTTTTTGATGTTTAAAGCGTCACATAAAATATACATATTATAAAAAACGAAAACACAGAAATATGAAAAAGTTTGTTTTTTTAGGCTTGTCATTGCTCATCTCTTTGGCGTTGCTGACGGTTTCTTGCCACAAGGAGAATTTGACCAATAACCAAAATAATACTGACACTGAAGTGCCGGGTGGCGGTGAGGATCCTGGAGATGAACCTGGTGGTGGCGAAGGTGGCGAAGGAGAAGATCCCGGTGACGGAGAAGAGGAAACGGGAGATCATGTCATTCCCAACGGTGTGACGGATGCTGATGGGAATCAATATAATACGGTAGTGTTGGGCAATCAGGAATGGATGGCCCAGAGTCTCCGTGTCACTCATTATGCCGATGGTACAGCAATTCCGATGGGAACGGACGGTCAGTGGAGCGACACAGATCCCTATCGTTATGCTCCTGCAGGGGATGAAACTAAAGTTGAACTATGGGGTTATTTGTACAACTGGTCGGCGGTAATGCATGGCTCTGGTTCCACCACGGCCAATCCGTCAGGTGTGCAGGGTATTTGTCCTACGGGATGGCATGTGCCCAGCAAGGCGGAGTGGGAACAGCTGTTCAGTTATGTGGGAAGCCAAAGCGAGTATGTGTGCGATGGTAATCCTGCGCATATTGTTAAATCGTTGTGTGTTAACAAAGACTGGGAAAGCGCTGGCACTGGCTTTGAATGCTGCCCGGGTTGGGAGTCTTGGAGCAATAACGCCACTGGTTTCTCTGCTTATCCCTGTGGAACATACAATGGTAATTATATGGACCAGAACTTGGGTGCGCACTTTTGGAGTACCACGATGATCAATGTAAACTATAAGTTGATTGCCGCCCCCCGTTTCTATTGTTTTTCTCCTGATATTTCGGGCTTGGCCGCTGGTGGCCAGGTAGGGACCGCTATCTCCCTCCGCTGCGTCAAAGATTAATAGGGTATAGGTGTTAAGTGTTAAATTATGACTACTTCAATAATTTATAATTGTTAAAATATTTTGCTTGAATTTTCAATATATTGAATTACAATGCATAAAAATTTTTGAAATTTGTTGATTTATAATGGTTTTCCATGTATTTTTGCAATAGGAACAAATGATAAAAACTGTTGAAATGGAAAATCCTATTGATGAAGCCAGAAGATATGTCGCTAATGCGAAAGACGTCATTAAGAATGCGAACTATGACCGTAATTTCAAAATGTATATGGATGGGAAGTATGTGAAAATGGCTGGTGATACTCTATGGAAGGGTTGTCTGATCGCTTTGGATGCAGTGCTGAACATCCGTAAGGGCAAAGGCCGTCCTTCGATTGACAAATACAAGGAAGCCGCAGGTAAAAGAGACCAGAAGTTGCTTGCCTACATTGTAACCGGATACGATACCATGCATTTGCACATGGGCTATGATGGTACGGGAAATAAGAGAACCTGTGATTCTGGTTTTGACTATGCCAATATGATCATTGACCGCTGTGCTATGATGATGCCCGAAACTGCTAGTGCCTAATGCAGTGCTATAGACATATCCTTGCTGAGAGCTCAATCTCAATAGACGGTTGGATTATTTAATGTTTCGTCAGAGTATAGGCTGTAAGGCCTGCAGAGCTTTAGGGTATGTGAAAATTTATCAGGCCTTTCATTTGGGGATGTGGCAAGCACCGTCTATACATTACGATATCTGTCGCGAATTGCTGGATTGTGAATTTCGCGGCGGCAACTAATGTGCTTCGGTGCAAATAACTTACGCGCCGCGACCATACATACAATCCGTATTCCTATCCTACGCGGCGGTTGCGGTACAACCGCAAATTTTTTGTTTAACCATTCATCATGTCACCATTCATCCGTACGGGGTTGTGGTTTCGCTGCATTCTGGCCGCATCGCGGCCAACGCCGCATAGGGAATGATGAACGGTGAAATGTGTCACGGTGTGCCAGCGGCACGCGCCTCCTACAATCAAATTATTTGGCATAATATTCTGGCGGGCTATAAGCCTGCACGCATAGCCCATATATTTTCCCGCGGTGTGCTCAGTCCCTGCCCCGAAGCATAAAACTAACCCGCTGCGGAAGTGACATCTAACGACCGATGAGGAAAAAAGGAGGTGTTTGCCCCAATTTTTTTTCTGAATTTATGAAGTGGTACTAAAAAAGTTTGTATTTTTGCATCATTCAACAGACGAGAAGTGTTATGTAGAGAAAAATATTGGTAAATAACAACAAACAAAAAAATGAAGAAACTACGCTTTTTTAGTATGTTATGCCTATTGGCACTCATTATCGGATTTTTTGCAGGTTGCAAAAAGGATGAAAACGGAATAAATAATGGTAATAACGGTGGCTCAGGTAATGGCGGTAACGGCGGTGGTACCCAAGCTGAATTTGTCGATCTGGGATTGCCAAGCGGCACTAAGTGGAATTCAGTCAATGAGACAACAAATTCTACCAATGGTTATTACACATTCGATGAGGCGGTTAGCATTTTTGGTGACAAGCTGCCCACCAAAGAACAATGTGAAGAATTGATGGAAAAATGTACCTGGGAGTGGCAGAGTAATGGTAGCTATAAAGTTACTGGTACCAACGGTAATTCTATAGTTCTGCCCGCCGCGGGCGGCCTCGATTGCGATGGAAATGTCAGCAACGTGGGCACTGTTGGCTATTATAGGTCATCGACTCCATATAATGAAAATTTCGCATGGTATATCTGTTTCATTTCGAACGATAAGTTCATGTACTACGACAGCCGTTGTTACGGGCTATCCGTTTGTCTCGTCCAAGATTGATGATTGTGCACGCAAGCCGCATTGCGTCCAATACCGCATAGGGTATGACGGACGGGGAAATGCCCCACGGCATCGAAGATGCCACATCTTAGTACCCCAAAATCTAAGAATAGATACTGGTGATTATTGCTGAAAAAATGCACTAACAGTGCAACATTTTTTCGCTTTTTACGTCTTTTATGTTATAAGATATGAAAAATATAAATTGATTTTATTTTAAATTATTGAAATTTAATAAGTTATGAAAAATATTAAACTCCTGTCTGTTTTTTTGTTTTCTATTCTTTTGTGTTTTTCACTTGCCATTGTTTCATGTCATAAAGAAAAGCTGGGTAATAATCAAAATAATACTGATACAGAGGTCCCGAGTGGAAGTGAGGATCTCGAAGGCGAATCTGGTGGTGGTGAAGGTGGCGAAGGAGAAAATCCCGGTGAAGGAGAAGAGGAAACGGGAGATCATGTTATTCCCAACGGTGTGACGGATGCTGATGGAAATCAATATAACACGGTAGTGTTGGGCAACCAGGTGTGGATGGCTGAGAATCTCCGAACTACTCATTATGCCGATGGGACAACAATTCCGGAGGGAGAGTATGGTTATGGGCACACAAGCGATACCGATCCATATTGGTATGCCCCTGCTGATGGGTATAATGTCAGTCAACATGGTTATTTGTACAACTGGCCTGCGGTCATGCATGGCGCCGAATCGTCAACGGCAAATCCTTCAGGCGTGCAGGGACTTTGTCCTTCGGGCTGGCACGTGCCCAGCAAGGCGGAATGGGAACAACTGTTCAATTATGTGGGCAGCCAGAGTGAGTATGTATGTGGAGATAATCCAGCGAACATAGCGAAGGCGATGTGTGTTACCAAAGATTGGGCATGTGATGAATATGAATTTGAATGTACGCCCGGTTATGAATCGTGGAGCAATAATGCCACGGGTTTTTCGGCATATCCTTGTGGTTGGTATGGAGGGGCATATATGGATCCGGGAATGAATGTTGCTTATTGGAGTACCACTGTTATTGACGTTACTCATTTACTTATTGCCGCACCACGTTTTATCTGTTATAGTAGTACCGTTGCAGGCCTGACCTCGGGAAGTCAGATGGCTGTCGCCCAACCCCTTCGCTGCGTCAAAGATTAATTCAGTTGACTTTTAATTGTCAACTATCAATTATCAATTGTCAATTATCTCCATTGCTGTTTTCAGTCCATCTAATGCGGCGCTGACAATGCCACCGGCGTAGCCTGCCCCTTCGCCTACGGGGTAGAGACCTGGAATGTTGCTCTGCCGGTCCTCGTCCCGCAATATTCTGACAGGTGAAGAGGAGCGGCTCTCGATGCCGGTCATCACGGCATCGGCATCGTTGAAGCCTCGCAGCTTCCGGTCGAACAAGGGAAGGGCTTCCCGCAAGGCCTTCACCGCATACGCAGGCAGACAGCGGCCTAAGTCGCAATACACCACCCCGTGCGGATAGCTGGGTTTCACCTTGCGATGCCCCTTGGCAATCTTGCCCTGCAAGAATTCGCCCACCAAGTTGGCAGGGGCACGGTAATCCCCGCTGACCTCAAAGGCCAACTTTTCGTATTTTGCTTGATAATCCAGCCCGTCCAACGGACTGCTCTGGTAATAATCTTCTGGATTGATGCCTACTAACAAAGCACTGTTGGCATTGGATTTGTCGCGTTTTTTCTCGCTCATGCCATTGGTCACTATGGTGCCGTCCTCGCTGGCAGAGGCCATCACCACACCTCCAGGACACATGCAGAAGGTATAGACACTGCGGTCCTTCAAGTGCACCACGCCACGGTAAGAAGCCGCAGGCAGTAACTTGGCACTCTTGCCATACTGCATCCTGTTGATGTCGCTTTGCAAGTGCTCAATACGTACTCCCATCGAGAAAGGTTTGGCCTCCATGCGCAAACCTTTGATATACAGATATTTAATGGTGTCTCGGGCCGAATGCCCTAAACACAATAATACGTGCTTGCTGCTGACACTGAATCCGTTATGGCATTTTATCCGAATGATTTTCCCCTCCTGACTAAAGTCCTCGAAAGTGGTGTTGAAGTGAAATTCTCCGCCTAAACTGATAATTTCTTCCCGGATATTACGCACGACCTTTTCCAGATAGTCTGTGCCTACATGGGGATTGGCGGCATAGCATACGTCTTCGGTAGCCCCGTGCTTGTAAAACTCCTCCAAAATGAAGCTGATATAGCGGTCGTTGATATTGGTGGAGAGCTTGCCATCAGAGAAAGTGCCGGCTCCGCCTTCGCCAAATTGTACGTTGGAATTGGGATTTAATTTTTTATGTTGCAGAAATTCAGCAACTTCTGCTTTTCTGTCTTCAATGCGACTGCCTCTTTCGATAATCACGGGCTTGGCCCCGCAACGGGCTAAATACAGGGCGGCAAACATGCCGGCGGGACCGAAACCCACCACCACGGGCAGCAACTCTTCTTTCCACTGCGGATAGCTAATCGGTTCGGGAGCCTGATAAAGACTGACATTGTCATGTTTCAATAGGTCTTCCCGTTTTTCTTTCAGCTTTATATATACTTGATACAGGAGGAAAATATGGTCTTTCTTCCGTGCGTCAATGGATTCCCTTAATATCTTAAAATCTATAATCTCCTCATCGGCAATGGGGTAGGAGTGTACCACCAGCTGCCGCAAATTGGGTGCTTGTCCCACAGGAATCTTGATATTGGAGATCTTAATTTGCATAATGTTGATTGATTAGCGCTTGGGCTGCGATATACGCACTTGCCCATGCAAAAAACAAGTTATACCCGCCACATACACCATCTATGTCTATCATCTCGCCTATGGCATAGATATTTGGGTACTTCTTCAGCTCAAAGTCATCATTAATTTCCTGTACCGCAATGCCTCCCGTGCATACCTGAGCGAATTCCAATTCGTATGTATCTTTGATTTTGAATCTTAAATCTTTGACATCAAATGGATTACGCTCATGTAGTCGGTTGAGCTTGGGATGTATCAAACCACATAGACTGCCATATTTCCGCAAATGTTCCCCCACATTATAATTAACATCATCATACATGAAATTAAAGCTGACAGCGCAATTTTTCTTATCTTTCAGCCTGTTATAATATGCTGATAAATTGAGAATTACAATGCCGGAAACTCCATCATCCTTAAAAGTGACTTCTCCGCTTTCTTGATAAATGAGTTTGTCTTTCTGATATAAGGAACAGATGGCTTTGCAGCGGCAACCCGACAGCGACACGGGGTAGTCTTCCAGTTTGAAGCCTACTAATGAGGGCCTGTAATCTTTTTGCTGAAGCTTAAAATCTGTTAAATAGCGGTCGAAATGCTTTCGGTTTTTGGCTATCATGCCTGCAGGCGACCCCGATGCTAGCACCACTGCGTCGAAGGCTGTCGAATCTTCATTAATATAGTAATGTCTTCCTTTGCTGCTGATTTGCTGGACTTCGGTGTTGTAATGAAACAGCACCCGGTCTGAAAGGCCATTTAACAGCACGTCCAGTACGGTTTGGGAAAAGAAAGTGCTGGGATATACCCGGTTTTCCTCGTCCACGCTCATCTTCAATCCCATCTTCTCAAACTCAGCACGGATGGTCTGATAGTTGGCCCGTGATAATAAATTAGCGATGAATGCCGCATTGTTGTAGCATTCACCGCTAATTTGGGTATTCAGAATGTTGGCTTTTCCGCCTCCGGAAGCTTTGACCTTATAGCCAGGCTTGCCGGTTCTTTCGAAGATGTGGATATTGCAGTTTTTCGTTTCAGAAAGCAACCTGGACAGAAACAGTCCGGCGGCGCCTGCTCCGACAACGGCAATATTCATCGTGGCGTAATTAGCAGTTACACTCGGTTTTCTTGGCCAGTTTTTCGGTCAGCATGGGGATGATCTTGTTCAGATCGCCAACAATGCCAAGGTCTGCCACCTGGAAAATAGGAGCGTACTTGTCTTTGTTGATGGCGATGATGAAGTCGGATTCTTCCATACCAGCCAAGTGCTGGATTGCACCGGAGATACCGCAGGCGAAATAGACATTCGGACGTACGGTCTTACCGGTTTGTCCCACCTGACGGTCGTGCGGCATCACGCCGGCATCAACCATGGCACGGGATGAGGAAACCATACCTCCCAGCACATCGGCGAGGGCTTGCAGTTTCTCGAAACCTTCCTTGCAGCCGACGCCACGGCCACCGGAAACCAGAATCTTGGCAGCTTGGATGTCTGCTGCGCCCTTTTCTTCCTTCACGGTCTTCAGCAGTTTCACTTTGAATTTGCTGCTGTCGAAAGTGGGAGCGAAGTCGATGATTTCACCCTTGCGGTTGCAGTCTCTTTCCATTTTCTGCATCACACCGGGGCGAACGGTGGACATCTGCGGACGGTGCTCGGTGCACATGATGGTAGCCATCAGGTTGCCACCGAAGGCGGGACGGGTCATCATCAGCTCACCTTCCTCGGAGATTTCCAACTTGGTGCAGTCTGCGGTCAGACCGGTACCCAAACGGGCTGCCAATCTCGGAGCGAGGTCACGACCAATAGTGGTGGCACCGAACATCAGAATGCTGGGCTGGAACTTTTGCACCATCTGGTAGATGGCTTGTGAGTATTGTTCGGTCAGATAGTCTTTCAATTCGGGGGCGTCAATGCAGATGACTTCGTCAGCACCCATCTCGATGAGGTATTGGGCGTGATGTTTCACCTGATCGCCGGCCAGAATGGCAACTACTTTTTCGTTCAGAGCGCCGGCCAGGTCGCGGGCTTTGCCAATCAGCTCCAAGCCTACAGACTGGATTTCACCGTCGCGTTGTTCAACGAAAACATATACATTTTTATAATCTGTTTTTTCCATAATAAATATAATTTATATTACCGACAACGGCGATTAGATGATGTGTTTTTCTTTTAATTTGTTGATGATGATGTTAACACCTTCCTCAGCGTCCACCTCGAAAGTCTCACCGGCACCCTTCTGGGCTTTGGTGAATGATTTCTTCACGCGGGTGGGAGAACCCTTGAGACCTAATTTCTCGGGGGCGATGTCAATCTTGGCAGCGGTCCAGATTTCCACTTCCTTCTCGAAAGCGTCCATGATGCCTGAAATGGTCATGTAACGGGCCTTGTTGGCGGTGGCTAACACGGTCAGCACGCAGGGCATTTCCACAGACAGCATCTGATAGCCTTCTTCTGTCTCTTTCTTTACGGTCAAAGTGTTTTTGCCGTCATATTCGAGACCGGTAACGTAAGAAATCTGGGGCAATCCCAGGTGCTCAGCCATTTCGGGGCCTACCTGTGCGGTATCACCGTCGATAGCCTGGCGGCCACCAATTACGAGGTCATAGTCGAGGCAGCGGAGAGCGCCTGCCAAAGCGTTGGAGGTAGCCAAAGTGTCGGCACCGGCAAATGCGCGGTCGGTCAGCAAGATGGCACGGTCAACGCCCATGGCGAAAGCTTCGCGCAGGATGGCGTCAGCCTGTGGGGGTCCCATGGTGATTACCGTAACTTCAGCGCCGTATTGGTCTTTCAAACGCAGGGCCATTTCCAAACCACCCTTGTCGTCGGGATTCATAATACTGGGAACACCATCGCGGATCAGGGTACCTGTTGCCGGATTAATTTTGATTTCAGTGGTGTCCGGAACTTGTTTTATACAAACTACTATTTTCATAATTTTCTTCTATTTTAATAATTTACCGG
>JAEEGG010010888.1_pt1 | contig 19965 bp, 14 predicted proteins | sample 9134161 | NCBI WGS metagenome assembly JAEEGG01 (sample SAMN16246543, study PRJNA631951) | gut metagenome | biome: gut microbiome; feature: rumen; material: CR-attached | host: Bos | place: Iran: Karaj | collected 2018-10 | reverse complement strand
ATTCGTCCATGGTGCGGGTGATCATCAGGGGGACGGGAAGGCGCCTGCAGCGCATCATGTTGTCCGTGGCTTCCCCGGTCTGGACGACCCCGTCCGGGGTGGTGCCGAACCAGCCCCTGAACTCCTCGCACTTGTCCCGCAGGGTAAAAGCGTCTACGGCCCTGGCCTCCTCCAGGGTCTTCACCCCCAGAAAGTCGAAGAAGCGGACGCCCTGCTCCTCGGCGGCAGCAAAGCTCCGCTCCCCGGGGAAGAAGCCGCCGTACACCCCGGCCATGATGCCGCTCTGGATGATGGCCCGCCGGAACAGCCCCTCGTTCCGGGGGCAGGTGAGCTGGGCGCAGACGCTGCCGCCCCCGGCGGACTGGCCGCCGATGGTGATGTTCTCCGGGTCGCCGCCGAAGGCCGCGATGTTCCGCTTCACCCACCGGGTGCCCGCCTGCTGGTCCAGATGGCCGAAGTTACTGGGGGCGTCGGGCTGCTCCTTTGTGAGCTGGGGATGGGCCAGGAAGCCGAACACGTTCAGCCGGTAGTTCACCGTGACCACAACGATGCCCCGGCGGGCGATGCGCTCCCCGTCGAATTCCATCTCCGCCGGGTTCCCCTCCTTCAGCCCGCCGCCGAAGTACCACACGTACACGGGCAGCTTCTCATCGGCAGTCTTGGCGGGGGTCCACACGTTCAGGTACAGGCAGTCCTCGCTCATGGGGATCTCCGGGTCCACGTTCCATTCCCGGGTATAGATGTTGTTGGGATCCAGGCCGGGCACGTGCTGCATGGAGATGGGCTTGAAGGTATGGCAGCTCAGCTCCCCCTCCCAGGGGATCACGGGCTGGGGCGCGCGCCAGCGGTTCTCCCCCACGGGCGGCGCGGCGAAGGGAATACCCTTGAAGGCGGTGATGCGGGGATCTGCGGCGGGGATGCCCTTGACCAGGCCGCCCTCGACCTTTGCTTTACGGATCATGACGAAACACTCCTTTTCCCAGGTTTGTTGTATATTGCATTTCCATATACTGATGATAACACGGCGGGGGAGGCATTGCAAGGGAGCCGGAGACGAACAAGCGCAGGGCCCGGAGCCGCGGGATGCGGCTCCGGGCCCTGCTGGTGCTTTGCTGTTTCAGTTGTGCCACGCTGCGCCCAGGGGCAGGAAGGCCGCGGCGTCCACCAGGAAGAGCTTGAATTTCCCCCCGCTGCCGGACAGGGTGACGCTGCCCGTGAGCCCGGAGACGGGCACGGCGCGGATATCCGTCTGGCGTCCGCCGTCATACCGGGCGGCGATCAGCAGGGCTCCGGCGGGGGCGGCGCTGAGGGTGTACTTCACCGTGCTGCCGCTCACCGAGGCGGTGATGGCAACAAGCTTCGGGATCTCCGCGGTCCGGGTCTGGGTCTCGAACAGGGGCTCGGAAAATGCCGCGGTCCAGGTCCCCGCTCCCGGGGCCGCCGCCGTGGGCATGGTCGTGACGGTCCAGGCCGCGCGCACCGTTTCCTCCACCGTGTGGGAGGCGTCGTTCCGGCAGACCGTACTGGCCGTCACGGTGCTGCCGTCCGCCGACCAGGTGTACACAGGTTCTTCGTAGTCGTGCCCCAGGGCGGGAAGGATCACCGCCTTCACATGGTCGGGGATGAAGCTCCAGTATGTCGAAAAGGGCGCCGTGTATACGCCGATGCCGGTGGAATCGCAGGTGGGCTCTGCCAGCACCGCATACTCCAGCCATAGCTCATCCAGGTAGATATCGTAGGCGGCGTTCTCTCTCCTGCACACGGAATGGGCGGTGCACCTGGTCATGGAGTCAGACCAGGTAAAGGTGAAGTCCCCCCAGTCGTGGCCCAGGGCGGGTATGGCTTCCGTTTTTGTCCGGCCGCAGCGGGCGCGGCGGCAGGTATAGGTCCTCACCCCGTCGTGATCGCAGGTGGGCTCGCTTGTCACCGTGCCCTCGTCCCAGTCGTGTCCCAGGGGCTCGCTCACGTCATACCAGGCCAACCAAAAGGCAAAGGCGGGATTTTCAAATTCCCACACCAGGAGGTAGGTCTCACACCATATGCAGTCCGCCGGCCAGTAATTCCAGACCTCGTACTCCGCGACCTCCGATTCCACGTGCGCCGGGTCGCTCAGGCAGACGCGCCGCGCCTCCACCGTATAGGGATACTCCACGTATGCGTATGTCACCGGGCCCCAGTCGTGCCCCGCGGCGGGCAGGACATACGTCCGGTATTCCACGTACTCATCCCGTCCCAGGGAGCAGTTTTCGTTCTGGCAGTAGTAGTAATCTATACAGACGCCCTCCGTCTCGCAGGTGGGCTCGGTGACGGTCCTCCGCACCGGCTCTCCCAGCCTGTGCCCCGGCGCCTCCGTGTACCAGGGCTCCACCCTGGACACCGCATCGAAGCGATCGTACCAGTCGTTATAGCTGAACCATTTCCCGCAGACGGGGCATTCCCAGTGCTCCAGCCACCCGTCTGTCGTGCAGTTCCCCTCCCGGGCCTCCACGTGGGTCAGGGTCTCCGCGCTGTGGGGGTGGGCGTCCGGGGTGCGGTCAAAGATCACCGTCACCCGCACCTCCGAGGAGGGCATGGTGAAGCGCTGGGTACCGGTGATGTCCTTTATCCGGGATTGGTAATACGTATAGTCGTAATACTGATACTCCACGCTCCGGAGCACGGATTCTATCCCGGGGGCGAGCTCCCGCACCCACACCGTGTCTCCCGGGTGGGCGTAATACACGCTCTTGGGCCCCTCCGGGTCCTCCACGTCGTTGATCCACAGCTCCGCCGTGCCCACGCCCTCCCCCGCCAGCTCCAGGGTGATCTTGAATACCGAGTTATCCTGCCACCGGGCGTACACCGTCCGGTCCGCCGTCAGAGGCTGGGTGAAGTCGAAGGGGTAAATGGCGTACATGGCCCCCAGGTCCGCCCCGGTCCCGCTGATATACCAGCCCAGGAAGGTGTACCCCTCCGCAGCGGGGTCCTCCGGCTTCACCGGCGCCGTGTCCCGTTCCACCCGCAGGGGCTCCATCTGCTCCCCGTGGCCGTTCATGTTGAAGGTGACCGTGTGGTACACGATGTTCTCCCACCGGGGGGTCAGCACCGTATCCCCCATGACCGTGAAGCTCCTGCCCGGGCTCACGCTGCCGCCGGTGGAGATATCCCAGCGCAGGAACCGCTTCCCCTCCGGCGGGGCAAAGGCGCACTCCGGCGCCGTGAAGCTATCCCGCTGGAGGGCCGTCTCCGGCGCCATGCTGCCGGAGCCCCCGGCGGGATCGAAGCTGACGGTGCAGATCTTCGTCCACTTTGCGGTGAGGTGGAAGCTGTGGGTGACCGGCGTGCTGAAATCGTATTCCTTCCCGTCCAGCCACCAGCCGCCGAAGATATATCCCTCCTGGCTCATGGGTCCCGGGTCCGTTACGGTATTCCCCCACTCCACCCGCTGGCGCGCGGGGCTTTCCCCCACCTCGGTGAGGAAGCTCACCTGTAACATGGGCAGGGTCCATTTGGCATAGAGGGTCATATCCCGGGTGACCGGGGCGTCGAAATCGTACAGGTTCGTGAACTCCGGGTCCGTGTACCAGCCGCCGAAGTCCCGTCCCTCCTTCACGGGGGTGGCGGGCTTCACCGCCTTTTCCCCGAACCGCACCGGCTGGGGGGCGGGGGCGGGATAGCCGCCGTCCGCCTCAAAGCTGACCAGGTACTTCGGCTCGGACCATTTGGCGTACAGGGTCAGATTTTCGTTCACCGGCGTTGTGAAGCTGTAGGGCTGGGTCAGGGCGCTGTCCGTATACCAGCCGCTGAAGAAATAGCCGGGAATGCTGGGGGGGATGACCGGGGGCAGGGCGCACTCCCCCACGGCCACGGCCTGGGTGGGGATCTCCCCCGTATACTCGCCTCCCACGAAGGTGACGGAATACCCGGCGCGGATGTAGAACAGATTGCTGTGTATCTGATTGGCCGTATTCTGGTTCATCAGGTAACTGATGACGTACCATTCGTCGCTGACCCAGCCGGAATCCACGGTGATGGTCATATCCGGGGACATCTCCATGGTGAAGTCGTCTCCATACCCGCTGAGCTGCTTCATCGCCTCAATGAGACTCGCTTCGCTCCACTGCGGAACGTATTCCTGCGGGTACTGGGTAAGGCCTATATGACAGACGCCGTAGGGCCGCATTTCATCCCGGTATATGCCGGTATGCTGCGGATACCCCTCCGGAAAACGGTATCCCTCCATGTCCGGAAACTCCACCGACCAGCTGATCTCCGCCGTTCCGCCCTCGGGGACCACCACGTCCTGGGGTATTTTCCGGAAGATAGAATGTCTCTCCCCCCGGATATAAAAGGGCTCGCTGACGCAGAGGAGCACCGGTCCCTGCATCACCAGGATGCGGTAAGGCGTGGGGGCGTTCCAGGGTTCATACGGGATCTCCACCTCCATATGCCGGGTGTTATTGACATTGAACATTTCTTTGATGTTATGCGACGATACCCAGTTGCCGCCGTCCAGCAGGAAGGTGTAATTATCCTGGGGGTCAAAATCCACCGTCCAGCTCAGGGTCTGGGTATCGCCGTCCTTGCTGCCGTAGGGGTACACCAGGTCCTGGGGCTGCTCCGTAAAGGACGCCGTAGTGCAGACATAGAAGGGCTCGCTGTAATACGTATTCCCGTCCGCGCTCCGGGCGCCGATCTGGTAAAAGGAGGGGCTGATCCGGGACCGGGGCACCCGGACGGACATGGAGCGCTGACTGGCTGCCGGCATGCCGTCGGCGCCCAGGGCGCTTTCATAGAGGCTGAGGGGCTCGGTGAAGTTCCGGCTCAGGAGAAAATAGCTGTCCTGATCCTTGAGGTCGAGATCCACCGTCCAGAACAGGATACCGTACTCCTCCTCCGGGGGGATGGACACCGTATTGGGCTGCTGGATGAAATGGGCGCTGCCGCTGGGCTCTCTTTCGATATGGAACTTCTCGCTCCAGCCGATGCAGTAGTTTCCGTCCCTCCACCCATGGACGTACAGCTCCCAGGCATGGGACTCCCCGGCCAGGGTGCTGGGGATGCGCACGGCCATTTCCCGCTGCAGGGTGACGGGGTCCCCGGCAGCGTCCCTGAACAGGGCAGAGGTGATATTGTACCCGTCGATATGGCCGGCCTCCACCAGCGTGACGCCCAGATCGGTATAGGCCGTCAGGTCGAAGGCGAAGCTCCAGCGGAGGACCGTACTCTCCCCGTCCCGCACGGTGATGTCCGTGGGCTGCAGCCCCAGGTCCAGCTCAGCCGACGTGAGCGCGGCCGCGGGCTCCGGCGTCAATGCGGGGACCAGCCCCAGGGCCAGCGCCAGGGTCAGGAGGAGCGCCGTCAGTTTTTTCGCGTAGGTACGCCTCATGGGAAACACCGTCCTTTTCCGTTTTTTCCTCCGGGGTCCGCTGCGGTACACGGACCGCCAGGATAAGCATACATCCCCTGCCCCGGGCGCGGTACACCCAAAGGTAGGGGATGCAGGAAAACTTTTTCCGTTTTGCCCCGGGGGACGAGCTCACTCCCGGATCGCCACGCCCAGGTGGCGGGCCTTCACCGCCAGCTCCAGGCGGCTGTGGAAGCCCGTTTTCTGCAGCATGTTGGTGATATGCATCTTCACGGTGTTCTCCGCGATGCCCAGCTTTTCCGCGATCTCCCGGTTGGAGGCGCCGCTCACCAGCTCCCGCAGGACCTCCGCCTCCCGGTCCGTGAATTCCGTGCTCAGGGCGTTGCCCACCGCCACCCGGGGCGAGGTGCTGGGATAGACCCGCTCCCCCGCCATGGTCCGGTCCATGATCTCCAGGATGGGCTGCTCCTGGACCTCCTTGTACCAGAAGCTCTCCGCACCGATCTCCCGGGCCTGGCTGAGAAAGCTCAGCTCCGGCATGGAGGTGACGATGATGATCTTCGTCTCCGGCCTGGCCGCCTTGATCCGGCGGGCCGCCTCCAGACCGCTGAGACTGCCGGGGATCAGCACGTCCATGATGACCAGGTCCGTGGGGGAGGCCAGGCAGTGCTCCATGGCCTCCGCCGCCGTGGCGTAGGCCCCCGCCAGGGTGTAGTTCTCCGCGTTCTCCACCGCGGCGGCAAAGACCTCCCGCACCATTTTATAATCCTCCGCAATGACCACGCTGTACGTCATTCTCCGTCCTCCTCCCCGGGCAGCCGCAGCAGGAGCCGGAACGCGGGCGTCCACTGGATCTCCATGCTGCCCCCCAGATCCTCCACCCTGCTCCGCAGGTTCCCCAGGCCGCCGCCCTCCCGGGCTTCCCCCCGGGGCGGCATGCCGTCGTTCGTCAGCTCCAGCACATAGTCCTTTCCCTCCCTGCGGCAGGAGACCAGGGCCCGGCTGCCCCCCGCATGGCGCAGGACGTTGGTGAGATGCACCGCAATGGCGGTCTCCGCCGCCGGGATCAGCCGGTTCTCCCCGGGCAGGGTCCCCCGCACCTCCAGGCTGAGGCCCAGAGCCTCCGCCTGGCGGTGCAGGATGTAATAGGGCCGCTGCCAGCTCTCCGGCTCGCTGCTCTCCAGCAGATGCAGGTTCCGGAGCCAGGCGGAGCGCACCGCCTCCGGGTCCATGCTCTCCGGGTCCAGCAGCCAGCGCTTGGATACCAGCAGGCTCTGGCCCAGCCGGTCGTGCAGCTCCGTTTTCAGCTGCATCAGCTCCCGGCTCATGGTGAGGTATTCGATGCTCCCCAGCAGCGCCCGCAGCCGCAGGTTCAGTGCCTCGGCCCGGTCCCGCTTTTCCCGCAGCTCCCGGTTCATGGCGTAATCCTCGCTCACGTCCACGGCCGTCAGCTCATGCACCGTGCCCAGCTCGGTCTCCAGGAGCCGGTGCCGGAAGCTGTACACCGCGCCGGAGGCGGTCATCAGCATGGGCTCCTCCCCGCCCCGGAGGGAGCCCTCCGGGCTCCCGCTGCGCAGCTCCCGCCAGAAGCCCTCCGGGTCCATCAGCGGCGCGCCCAGGATCTCGGCGCACAGGGCGTTCATCCGGGTGTTCACCAGCTTGATGAGTCCGCCGGGGAGATAATAGCACAGGCCGGTGGGCAGGCTGTCGAAGGCCTCCTTCAACGACATGGCGGAGATATGGCTGCGGCTCCACCGCCCGATCCGGTACTGCTGCGCCGCCGCCAGGGCGATGAGCAGGGCGCAGGCCCCTGCGGCGGGCAGGGTATGCAGATGGATGCCCAGGGGGAAATTGGGGTACCGGTAAGCGTTCATCATCATGACCTGCATGAGTGCCAGGGAAACGAGCAGCAGCGCCGCCGTGGGCAGGATGGGCCTTTTCCGGCCCAGCTGGATGCAGCGCACCAGATCGTACATGTACATGAACACCGCCAGCAGGGCAAAAAGGCCCAGGACGCCCTGCCACAGGTCCGGGATGCGGGCATACTCCGTCATGTCTCCGCCCTCCCCTCCGGCGTCCGGCGCAGGGTGACGTACCAGGTGTCGTCCTCCCGGCAGACCTCCCGCTCCACCCCCTGGGCGGCCAGGGCGGCCAGCAGCTCCGGCTCCTCCGCCCCCCGCAGCTCCTCCGGGTCCAGGGCCAGGCGCAGGAGCACCCCGGGCCGGGGCAGCAGCTCCGCCTGACAGGCATGGAGCTCCGGGGCGTTCGCCTCGATGAGCTGCTGGAACAGCCGGTAGCACAGCAGCAGCTGCGGCACGGGGATGCTTTCCTTTTCCCGGCAGTCCAGGCTGCAGGCCACGCCCCCCAGGCGCAGATATTCAAAGCTCTCCCCCAGGGAGAGGGCCAGCTCCTCCGCGGGCAGGCTGTCCTTCCCGTCCCCCAGGAGCATCAGGTTTCCCATGCGCTTCATATAGGCGCCCAGCACCAGGACCCGCTTCAGCCGCCGCCGGAAGCTCTCCGGGTCCGCAGGCTCCTCCCCCTCCGCCCCCAGCAGCTCCAGCATGGCCTCCGCCTGGGGCTTCAGCGCCAGGGATATGCTGTCGTACAGGCGGTTGCGGGTCTCAAAGGCGATCCGCTCCTCCCGCAGCTGCTTTTCCTGCTCGATGAGCTCGTTCTCCGCCGCCAGCTCTTCATTCAGGGCCGTCAGCTCCTCCCGCATGCGCAGCAGCTCGGCCACGTCCTCCGTCCAGACCACGCTGCCGCCGGGGATGGGCTTGCGCTGGGTCCGCCCGCCCGGCCCGGGCTCGGGGCTGTATTCCCGGGAGGCCAGGACCCGGTTTCCCCGCTCGTCCAGAATGGCGGCCCGGATCATGCTGTGGTGGAAGAACAGGCCATAGTCGCTGTTGGTGGGGATGAGCCCGATGCGGAACAGGGCCTCGAAGGGGAGGATCACCGTCAGGCAGTAGGCCTCCTGCAGATTATAGAGCTTGATGCCCCCCAGCTTCGGCGCGCCTCCCGCCGCGAAGTACCAGACCAGCAGGGCGGCGCCCGCGGCAATGCCCGCCGCAGGCAGGAACCAGTACCTCCGGGACCGGGAATTGCGGCACTTCACCAGCAGCACCGCCACCGCCGCCAGGGCAAACACGCCGCACCAGCAGACCATCAGGAGGTATACGGGGCCGTGGCTTTCGATCTCCAGGCTGCCTGGCGCGAAGGTATAAAACAGGCCGTGGAGGGGATTCGTGAGCATGGCGGCGCACAGCAGCGTCTCCATGATCCACAGGGCAAAGACATACCCCCCGGGCTTCCGGTCCTCCCTCCGGCCCACGTTCAGCGCGGCCAGGAAGGACAGCAGGGCCGTCATGGTATAGCAGACGCCGTAGAGATACAGGGCGTACTCGCTCACCCGGTCCAGCTCCCGGAACAGGTCGTACCGGCAGATGCGCAGGACGAACACCAGGGTCATAAAGAAGCAGCAGCACATGAGCAGATCCCGGATCCGCTTCTGCAGGATCCGGCTCATCACCGTCAGGCCCCAGGCCGCGGTCAGTCCCATGTACAGGAACGCCCCCGGAGAATGGAAGGTCGTCCAGACGGGGGGCAGCGGCGTGGAGGCCGCCAGAAGGAGCCCCAGCAGAAAGGCCAGGGTCCACCGTTTTTGTGTTTTGCTGTATTTGAGCATACGGAATGATCCTCATGCGGCGTCTTGGCCGCGGCGCGGGAGGGCTTCCCTTCCCTCCGCCTGTATGCCTTGATGATACCATGGCGGCAGGGGCATTGCAAGGCAGGCGGCTTTCCCGCAAAAGCACAAACCGGTCCCGGAGGCCGCGGCTGCGGCTCTCCGGGACCGGAGCATCGCCAAATCGGATCGTCAATACCGGATCATGTACCGCTCCAGCTCCCAGTTGCTCACCCGGCTGCGGTACTGCTCCCACTCCCGGAGCTTCCCCTCGGTATACTGGGTGAACACGTGGTCCCCCAGGGCCTCGATGAGCACGGGATCGTTCCGCAGGGCCTCAATGGCATGGGAGAGGGTGTCCGGCAGGTTTTCAATGCCGTGCTTTTCCCGGTCCTCCCGGCGCATGGCATAGATGTTTTCCGTGATCTCCGCCGGGGGCTCCAGCCCCCGCTCCATCCCGTCCAGCCCTGCGGTGAGGCAGAGGGCCAGGGCCAGGTAGGGGTTGCAGCTGGGGTCCGGGCTCCGGAGCTCCGCCCGGGTGCTCTGCCCTCTGGCGGAGGGGATGCGCACCAGGGCGCTGCGGTTGGAGGCGGACCAGGCCACATAGCAGGGGGCCTCATACCCGGGCACCAGACGCTTATAGGAATTCACCAGGGGATTCAGCACCGCGCACATCCCCTGGATATGGGCAAGCTGTCCCGCAATGAAGTGCATGGCCTCCCGGGAGAGCTGCTTCGGCCCCTCCGGATCGTAGAACACGTTTTTCCCGTCCTTGAACAGGGACATGTTCACGTGCATGCCGGACCCGGCGATGCCGTAAATGGGCTTGGGCATGAAGGTGGCGTGGAGCCCGCTGCGCTGGGCCAGGGTCTTGACCGTGAGCTTGAAGGTCATGATGTTGTCCGCCGCCCGCAGGGCCTCCGCATACTTGAAGTCGATCTCGTGCTGGCCCGCGGCGCACTCATGGTGGCTGGCCTCGATCTCAAAGCCCATCTTCTCCAGGGCCGTGCAGATCTCCTGCCGGGTGCTCTCCCCGTGGTCGATGGGGCCCAGGTCGAAATACCCGGCCTCGTCCCCCGGGCGGACCGTGGGCTTGCCCTCGGCGTCCGTATCAAAGAAGAAGAACTCGCACTCCGGCCCCACGTTGAAGGTATAGCCCAGGTCGGAGGCCTTTTTCAGCGCCCGCTTCAGCACGCCCCGGGGATCCCCGAAGAAGGGGGTGCCGTCGGGATTGTACACGTCGCAGATGAGCCGCGCCACCTTTCCGTTTGCGGTGATCCAGGGCAGAACGGTGAAGGTGTCCAGATCCGGGTACAGGTACTGATCCGACTCATGTATGCGGGTGAAGCCCTCAATGGAGCTGCCGTCGATGGCGATCTGGTTGTTCAGCGCCTTTTCCAGCTGGCTGTGGGAGATGGCCACGTTTTTCAGCTGGCCGAAAATATCCGTGAACTGCATACGGATGAAGGCCACGTTCTCCTCCTTCGCCAGGCGCAGGATATCCTCTTTTGTATAGCTCATCACGCTTCCTCCTGTCTGTCGGGCCGTGCCCGCATCTGCCGGATCAAGATATTATATCCGCCTGCTTCGGGATTTGTCAATGGTGCCGGCGCCGAAGGCCTTTGCAGCCGGGCGCGGATGTGGTATGATGGCGCATACCACACTTTCGGGGAGGGAAAGGGATGCGGACCACATCCGTCATGATCCAGAGCCTGTGCGTGCCCTGTCACAACCGCTGCCGGTACTGTCTCCTGTCCTGGGACGGGCGGACCGAAGGGGCCCCCTGGGACCGCAGCGCCGCCCTTGCGGAGCGCTGGCTGAAGGAGCTCCGGGACGCGCTGCCGGGGATCTCCGCCGGCTTTTCCTTCGGCTATTCCATGGAGCATCCGGACCTGCGCCGGGCCATCCGCACCCTCCGCAGGCTGGGCAGTCCCACGGCGGATTTCCTCCAGTGCGACGGCATGGAGATGCGGGACGCGGACGGGTGCGCCGCCCTCATGCGGATGCTGCGGGAGGAGGGCGTCCGGCAGCTGGGCTTCACCGTCTACGGTCTTTCCGCCTATCATGACCGCTTCGCCGGCAGAAGCGGGGACTATGACCTGCTCCTGCGCATGATGCGCGCCGCCGGGGAAGCGGGCATCCCCTTCCGCACCGGGATCCCCGTGACCGGGGAGAACGTGGGCCAGATCGACGAGCTCGCGGATATCCTGCGGAGGGCGGGCAGCGGGGGCGTCAGCCTGTTCATCCCCCATGAGGAGGGCCGGGGCAGGCTGCTGGGCAAGGTCCGTCTGCGGCGGCAGGAGCTGTCCCGCCTGTCCCCGGGATCCCTGGAGCTGCTGAACAGAAGGGTATACCGCCCGGAGAGCGAATGGCTGGCGGAGCCGGACCCTGCGCGGGAGGAGACACGGATGATCCTCATCTCCCTCCGGGAGGATACGCTGGAAAGGGATGAAGCCAGAAGCGCCCTGTCGGCGCTCCGGGAGATCGAAGCCCTGGACGACGCCTATTACGCCGCCTTTCCCCCCTTCTCCGCGCTGGCCGGGCTCTACGGCGACCCCGGCGGCGACAGGCTGTACCGGATCCGGGACCTGTACAGCCATTACCGCACGCTCTACGCCCGGGACCACGGCCTGCAGATATACGACGTGACGGATGAACGCCGGTCCGGCAGCAGAAGATCGTGAGAATTGACAGGGAGGGTGCGGGCGAACGCCGGAAATATGATGAAAAGAGTTGAACGCCTGCTTGCGCACATCGATCTGCGCCTGTATCTGGCGCTTGTCGTCCTGGGCTTTTGTCCGACGGTATACGGTACGGTGCGCGTTTTCTTTCTCGGAAATCTGCCCGGAGACTGGTCCTTCTCCATTGCCGGACAGCTTTCCTGGGTAAACCTGCTATATGAGATCCTCAGCGAGGCCATCATACTCCCCCTGTTTTTCTTCATCGGCAGGGTAAAAGAGGACAAGGCGGCATTTTCGAATTGTGTCCGTACGGGCATGCTCGTGTCATTCGGGGCGTATACCGTTTTGTCCGGGGCGGTTTTCGTTTTCGCGGAGCGGCTGCTGGCGCTGATGGCCGCAGATACAAGCATCATCGCCGCCTCAGCAGTCTACATCCGCATTGAATGTATAGCGAACATTCTCTCCGTACTCGCCCGGTTTGCGCTGGTAGCTCTGGTATCCCTCAACAGGAGCCGGTATATTTACGTTCTCACCGCAGCCCGGCTGCTGCTGTCCCTTGTGTTGGATACCTTCCTGGTATCCTCCCTGCCCGTATCCCTGAAGCTCGGTGTGAACGGGATCGGCTGCTCAAATATACTTATCAATCTGCTGCTCCTTACCGTCTCGCTGCTGCTGCTCCGCAGAGAAGGCGTGCGGGTATTCACGCAGGACAGGCTCAATTTCGGCTGGATGAAGGATTTTCTCAAAATCGGCGGCATTTCCGGCTTGGAGTCCCTGGTCCGCAATATCGCGTATATGCTCATGGTTGTCCGTATGGTGAACGTGGTCGGCGAACAGGGCACCTACTGGGTCGCCAACAATTTCATTTGGGGCTGGCTGCTTCTCCCGATCCTGCAGTTGGGGGAGCTCATTAAAGAGGAGGTCGCGGCGAGCGGGGAAAACATCCGGAAAAACACTCCCGGGTATTTCCTGATCACGCTGCTTGTCACCGTTCTGTGGTGTTTGAGCATTCCGCTGTGGAAACCGTTCATGGCGCACGTCCTGCAGTTTTCGGACGTGGAGAAGCTGTTTCACCTGGTCCTCATCCTGCTGGGTTTTTACGTGCTGTTCGCTTTTCAGAATATCTTCGACGCCACGTTCTACGGTCTGGGACAGACCCGGTATATGCTTTTTGAATCGGTCGTCACGAATACGGTCTACTACGGCGCCGCGTTCATTCTCTATTCCTGCGGCGTCTGGACGCCAACGCTGAACGGGATCGCGCTGCTGTTCGGCGTGGGAAACGCCTTTGATTCCCTGGTATCCTCCGGCGCATACCTATTTCTGTTGAAGAGGAGACGGTGACGGATATGGCTTCCGGCAAAGCATACCTGGAATTCATTCTGGATCAGCTCTCCTCCCTGGAGGGCATATCCTCCAGGGCCATGATGGGAGAGTACATCCTTTACTGCCGGGGCAAGCCCGTGGGCGGGATCTATGACGACAGGCTGCTGGTGAAGCCCACGGCCTCCGCCAGGCGGCTCATGCCCCGGGCGCGGGCCGAGCTGCCCTACGCAGGGGCGAAGGAGATGCTCCTGGTGGAGGAAGTGGATGACAGGGCGTTTTTGACGGAGCTGATCGGCGCGGTGGCCGGGGATCTGCCGGAACCGCGCAAACGGCGCAGCTCCGACGCGGCGGAGCCGTTTTCCTCCCCGGCCGGGGGCCGGGAGCAGCGGCGGAAGAAGGGGGAAAAGGGGCGCAAGGCGTAAGGCGCCCCGGCGGCCGCGCCGCCTTGGTTTTTTCCCTTTTCTATGGTATAATGCGGTATTCCGGACCCCGAAGGAGGGAATCCTATGCGCAGGCCCAGCCTGAAACGGAGCCTTGTCTATATCCTCTCTCTGGCCGTCCTGGCCCTGGGGATCACCCTGAACACCAAGACGCGGCTGGGGGTCTCGCCCATCATCTCCGTGCCCTACAGCATATCCCAGATCCTGGGTCTGCCCCTGGGGCTCACCACCTTTGCCCACTATCTGCTGCTGATCCTGCTGCAGAAGCTCCTGCTGGGAAAGGATTTCCACCCCCTGCAGTATCTGCAGATCCTGGCCAGCCTGGTGACCAGCCTGTTCATTCAGGCATACGATCTGCTGCTGCCCATGCCGGAGCCCATGTGGGCGAGGCTCCTCACCCTGGCCGTCGCCATCGTCCTCACGGGGCTGGGCGCTTCCCTGTCCCTGGCCATGGACGTGGTGCCCAATCCGGCGGACGGGCTTGCCCACGCCGTGGGAAAACGGCTGGGACGGGGCGTGGGGCTGGGCAAGAACCTCATCGACCTGGTGAGTCTCGTCATTGCCCTGATCCTGGGCCTGTGCTGCACCCGCTCCCTGCTGGGCATCGGCGTGGGCACCGTGGCGGCCATGCTCCTCACCGGGCGGGTCATGGCCCTGATCCAACCCCGGGCAGACAGGTTGGGGAAAGCGCTCTGACCTCCCATATACGCATAAAGCCTTGACATTTTCCCCGGAAAAAGGTATTTTAAGTATCGCGCCTGCGCCCATTTCCGCCCCGCGTCGGGGCGCAAAACGCCCGTGAAAGGAGGCAAGCCGCAGTTGATCGTTACGATCCCCAATTTACTGACCCTGTTCCGCCTTTGCTGCGGCCTGTCCCTGATCTTCGTGCCGCCCCTGGGCCCCCTGTTTTTGACCATTTACACCGTCGGCGGCGTGACCGACGCCCTGGACGGCTACCTGGCCCGGCGGCTGAATCAGACCAGCCCCTGGGGCGCCCGTCTGGACAGCGCGGCGGACCTGACCCTGTATATCGTGGTGCTGCTGCGCCTGGTGCCGATCCTGCGGCAGTGGCTGCCCTCCCCCTTTATGTATATCATCGGCGGCACCGTGCTGCTGCGTCTGAGCTGCTATATCGTGGCGGCCCTGAAGTTCCGCCGCTTTGCCTCAGAGCATACCCGGCTGAATAAGGCCACCAGCTTTCTGGTATTCCTTGTGCCCTATGTTCTGCTGCTGGATATCTTCCCCGTCTATGCCGGCGTCGTCTGCGCCGTGGGCGCCGCCAGCTCCCTGCAGGAGCTGTGCATCCATATCCGCCGTCCCGCTCCGCCCAGGAGCGAGGAGCCCTGAGCCCGTCGGACGGCGTGGAAAATTACAGGGAAAATCCTGCGGAAACCTTGCTTTTTCGGGAAAAAAGTGGCATGATACAGGAGAGGACGGTATGGGCATCCGGTCCCGTGCCGACGGCTTTTCTGCGGCAGCGTTCCGCTGACACCCGGCCCCTCACGGGGTACACTCAGATATATGGGAGAGATATGAACATGACGAAAATCGAACTGATCGACAAGATCGCCGCTGAGAGCGGTCTCAGCAAGAAGGATGCCGGCAAGGCCCTGGCCGCCGGTGTGCAGGCCATCGTGGACACCCTGGCTGAGGGCGGCAAGGTGACTCTGCCCGGCTTCGGCACCTTCGAGGTCCGGGAGCGCGCCGAGCGTCAGAGCCGCAACCCCCAGACCGGCGAGCCCATGACCATCGCCGCCGGCAAGGTCCCCGCTTTCAAGGCCGGCAAGGCTCTGAAGGACGCGGTCAGCAAATAAAATACGATCCTGCAGATCATCGGCGGGAGAGAGCGCTTGCTCTCTCCCGCCGGTTTTGTTTGTTTTTCGGTATTCACGCGTCCCTGCAGCGCAGGCAGACGCTTTTCACCCGCTCGTCCCAGGCCAGGCGGTAAACGAACACCGCCGGAACGCCCTCCGGCGCGCAGATGCAGAGGGTGGGATCCTCCGGGTCCCGCTCCATGGGCAGCTCCCCGAGCCGTTCCTGCAGAGAACGCAGGGAGATGCCGGGGGTGACGCCCAGGCTGTCCCGGACGCCGGCACGGCTGGTGTCCAGCTCCAGGATATACACGCCCATGGGCTGCCGGTCCGCCAGCAGATAGGTCACGGTGAAATCCCCGTACTCCGCCCGGATCAGGCTGCCCTCCTCCCCGTATATGGGGTAGCCCCGGCTTTCGTCCACGTCTGCGGAGAGCCACAGGTCCGCAGACTCCTTTGCGGTCTCGTCCCCAGCGAAGGCGAAGAATTCCTCCCAGGTATGGTAGCCCAGGGACAGGCTCCGCCGGTCGGAGCCCGTAAGGGCTGCCTGGGGGATGGGCGCGGAAGCGCCGCTGAGAGGCAGGAGCTCCAGCCTCTGCCGGGCGTCGGGCTGGGCGACGCGCACGGCGGCGGCCGCAGCCTCAGCGCGGCTGATGCCGTCCATGGGCCGGAAGCTGTGGTCCCCGGCGTCCCCCAGCAGGATCCCGGCCCGATAGAGCCGCAGGATGTCCGCGCTGTAGGGCACGTCCGTCAGGCCGTCCCGGCTCACGTCCGGTATGGCGAAGATGGCGTTGATGTGGGGCAGGAAGGTATCCGGCACCGCCCGGGAAAGCAGATGCGCCAGCTGGGCCCGGGTGGCGTACGCCCCCGGATCCGGGTATTCCCCCGGCTCCAGGAGTCCCAGCTCTCCGGCCCGCTGCATATAGCCCCGGTACCAGGGCTCCGTCTCCGGTACGTCCGGCTCAAGGCCCAGGCACAGGCAGTGCAGGAGCAGGGCCAGCTTGACGGTCTCCCCCAGGCGGAGCTGACCCTCGGGACGGAAGCAGCCGTCCCCGGTGCCCACCATGAGGCCGAGCTCCCAGACCCGACGGATCACGCCCTGGCCCTCGGTGCCGTACCAGGCGGTCTCGTCCACGTCGGAGAACATGCCCGGACGGTACTCCTCCCGAAGCTCGTCCGCGATATTCGGCTCCGCAAGAGCCGGTACCGTGACGGCCAGGAGCAGGAACAGCGCCAAAACAATGCCAGCAAAGCGCTTCATGCCGCAGCCTCCCCCGCAGTGGTCTGTGGAAACGTCCTCATCGGCTCCACTATAGCACAGTTCCCGCAAAAAGAAAACGGCGAAGGACCGCTTCGCTTTACTTTTCTGCGGACCTGGGGTAGAATCGGGCGCAGGGAGGGTCTGCGGAACGCGGGCAGATCCGGAGCATACCGGAAAGCCGCTGTCCCGGATAAAAGGCGACGGCGATCGATGTGAATGCATATACGCGTTTGCATATTTTCTTCTTGCTGATGCTGCAGAAAGGGAAAGGTCATAAGCAACACCCATCGGAGTTTGCAGAGGAGAACAGAGAATGGACGATTGTGTCTTTTGCAGAATAGCTTCAGGCAGAGTGCAAAGTCTGAAAGTATATGAGAATGATAAAACTCTTGCATTTATGGATATTGCAAAGGATGTTGACGGTCATATTCTGGTCATTCCCAAGAAGCACTGCAAAAACATTCTGGATTGTGACCCGGAAATGCTGTCTGCCGTCATGCAGACGGTCAAAACCGTATCGAATCATCTGACAGAGCGCTGCGGATACGACGGAGTGAATCTGCTCAATGCCAGTGGTGAGAGTGCCGGACAGTCGGTATCCCATTTCCATATCCATATCATCCCGAGGAAACGCGACGACGGAATCGACGCCTGGCCCGGATTTGAAGGGGCAAAGGAAGATGTTCAAACGATATTTGAGAAAGTCAAGATGCATGCAGCTCCCGGTTTTCGGACCGACGGCAGCAGCTGTTTGAATTGATGCGCAGTCACTCCGATCGCATTTTATACATATCCCCTTTTATCCGGAACAGAGACGCCGGAAATACACCGCACCGGCTGCCGGTACAGGGCAGCCGGTGTTTTCGGAGGCGGAACATGATCTATACAGGCGTCCGGGAGGCCGTTTTTCTGGAGCGCCCCAACCGCTTTGTGGCGGCTGTGGAGCTGGACGGCCGGCGGGAGACCGTACATGTAAAGAATACCGGACGGTGCCGGGAGCTGCTGCTGCCCGGCGCGCGGGTGATCCTGGCCCCCGGCGCGGGACAGGGGCGGCGCACGGCCTGGGATCTGGTGACGGTGCTGAAGCCCGGCCTGGGCTGGGTGAATATCGACAGCCAGGCCCCCAACCGGGTGGTGCGGGAGTGGCTGGACCGGGGCGCCGCCCCGTTCCCGGATCTTCGCGGCATACGCCCGGAGTTCCCCTTCGGCAGCTCCCGCGTGGACTTCTGCCTGGACTGCGGCAGCAGGCGCGTGCTGCTGGAGGTGAAGGGCTGCACCCTGGAGCGGGACGGTCAGGGCTGGTTCCCGGACGCCCCCACGCTGCGGGGCGCAAAGCACCTCCGGGAGCTCGCCGCCGCCAGGGCCGAGGGCTGGGACTGCGCCGTGGCCTTCGTCATCGCCATGCCCGGCGTGACCAACGTGCTGCCCAACCGGGACACTGACCCGGCCTTCGCCGACGCCCTTGCCGCCGCCGTGCGCGCCGGCGTCCACGTGCTGCACCTCCCCTGCCGTGTCGGCCCGGCTGAGCTGTGTGTGATGTAGGGGGAGGAGTTTTTCTCTTATTCTGCAGCAAAAGGAGCTTTTTGCTTATCGCTTGTGCTTTATTGAACCACTCGCCAAGAGAGCGGCTTTGGTATACAAGAGACGCGATCTGCCATATCGGCGGGTCGCGTTTGTGTCTCCCGGTTTCATACGTATCGCTGATTGCTGGATCATCAGTTCTTTTTCCGAAGGACTTTCACCCTTTAGAATGTGCGCTCGCCGGGCACACTACAATCAAGCCGCGGACCGTTGAACAGTCCGCGGCTTGAATTGCGTATTTTGGTCGTCCCATGCCCAGGCTCCGGAATCTATGTGCACGAAGCCTGGGCTTTGTTTTCGACTCAGCCGGCGATGTCCCACTCCATCGAATACTTGCTGATGGAAGCCGACTTCACGCGAGTGGCGTCGATCACATTGATTTTGCCGTCGTCATTCACGTCGGCAGTAAGGGTTTCCAGCTTGTCAAACGTGTACTTGCTGATAGATGCAGATTTCACGCGAGTCGCATCGATTACGTTGATTTTGCCGTCACCGTTTACGTCACCCTTGACAGCGACTACGATCTCAATGTCGGACTCGAATTCGTACCCCAGCTCGGAAAGGTCGAAAGCGCAGGTGTTCTCTTCATCCTCGACCGGCGTGCAGTGAAGCCGCTCGTAATGCTCGACCTCTTCGCCGTCAACGATCTCCACCGTCTTGACCGCAACAACGCAGGCAGCGCTGTGGGTGACCGTAAACTTGCCGGCCAGCGTATCCGTGATGGTGACGATGTCCTCCTTGTCCTCAGGCCGGAAGCCGTTCACCACGCCCATGATCGTGAAGTTCGGGTAGTCCAGCTTCATGTACTGGAGTTCGACGATCGCTTCATCGGTATAGTCGATGCGCGCGAAGCTCACGCTTGCCGTATAGGTGATGGAGCCGGGCGCTTCCTCCGTCGCGGCGACGGTCACGGCGTCGATGTCCGTATCCTGCACCGTGACGGTGTCGCCGCAGGCGGCGCAGGTGAAGACCGCCGTTGCGGAGCTGTGGTCCTCAGCCCAGGTCCAGACGGGCTCACCGTAGCTGTGGCCTGCAGCCGGGACGATCCAGCTGTCCGCAACGATCTCGGTTTCGCCCGCGGCGTCGCTGAAGTACTTGCCGCAAGTCTCGCAGCTCCAGTATGCGCTGCTGCCCGCCTCCGTGCAGGTCGCCGCCACGGCCTCATGCGCCGTCAGCGTATGGCCCAGAGCGGCCACGGACCGGGTCTCCGTCGCGCCGCAGCGGCGGCAGGTCCTGGTCTCCTCGCCCGCATCGCCGCAGGCGGCGGCGCTGCTGACGGTCCACTCGCCCCAATCGTGGCCAAGGGCGTCGGTATAGGTATCCACATAACTGTCATCGCATCTGGCGCAGGTATGGGTGGTATAGCCCTGTTCTGTGCAGGTGGGCTCGGTGACCACGGCTATGTAGTCATGGCCAAGAGCCTCGACGGTCTCCGTCTTCGTCTCGCCGCAACGGCTGCAGGTATAGGTCTTCTCGCCCGGTTCGGTGCAGGTGGGCTCGGCGGTGATCTCGCCGTCGTTCCAGCTGTGGCCCTGCGCGGCAGTGATCACATCCTCCGCCGTGGTCGCTTCGGTGCCCGCCGCATCGGCGAAGTATCCGCCGCAGACCGCGCAGATCCAGTGCTCGGCATGCCCATCCTCGGTGCAGGTGGCTGCGGCAGCCTCAACGTGGGTCAGATCGTGCCCCAGCGCCGGGATCGGCGCCGTTTTGCTGTCGGTCAGCGTCTCGCCGTTCCATTCCGCAGCGGCGCTGTACGTCCTCACACCCTCCTCGGTGCAGGTGGGCTCCGTTGTGACCGTGCTCGTCACGTCCGCCAGGATGGTATCCAGGAGCTCGCTG
>JAEEGG010010886.1_pt1 | contig 19966 bp, 17 predicted proteins | sample 9134161 | NCBI WGS metagenome assembly JAEEGG01 (sample SAMN16246543, study PRJNA631951) | gut metagenome | biome: gut microbiome; feature: rumen; material: CR-attached | host: Bos | place: Iran: Karaj | collected 2018-10 | reverse complement strand
AAGCCAACCGCAGCTGCGGCAGGCAATGTGACCAAAGCCGTTGCAGCCTCTGCCAAATCAGTGAGAATGCCAGGGCGTTGAATAACGACGGTTTGCTGGGCATGCACCACAGTTAATGTCAAGAGCATGATGATAGAAAGAATCATTTTTTTCATAGGACGATTTCCTTTTCGGTTAGCTTTTATTCGGGAGAAGCGGAATTGTTTTTTATATTCGATACGATTTCAGTTGCTTCTTTTTGGGTAGACGACCATATATATTTTTCTATCGCAGCCTCCCAATTGGAACTCGGAGATTCGATTCCTTTCTGCTTGAGCCAATCGGAAGCCGCTGCGACAAGTCGATGGTCCGATTCCATTTGGTTGGGAAGATAAGGGAGAAAAGACGGTTTAATGGAATATCTGCCATACTGCTCGAACAGCTTTTCAATAGCCACGGTGGAAAGCCCCTGTTCATTTGCCGCTTCGTAAACATAATAGGCCAAAGCATCGTGTCTATATTTCTGAATGACCTGATCCAACTCCTGCATAAATGCCGCATCATACTTTTTCTGCGGTTGAGAGGGCTGTATAGTTGATCCTGAAGCAGTACGTGCAGGAGAGGCGCCGGGAGCTTTTCTTGCCACGGGAGGTTTACTTCTATGGCCCGGTGCAAGAAGATTACTTAAAAATTTATTGAGAAATCCCATAATTCAGTCCTTATTTAGAGAATGTTTTTGACCTGCTGCGGAAGATGAAGCTCAAAGCTTCTTCTGATTTCTATGATTTCATTTTGACGCTGCGTTGCATTGTCTAAATTCATCTGAGATTGTTTTTTGATGTTTTCGCGGTCGTTCTTGTTTGTTTCAATCATTTTCTTTTTATTCAGACAGATGTTTTGTATTTGCTCAATAAGATCATTGAAATTGTTTTGGACCTGATCCATGATATTTTTTCGAACAGAGCGTGTTCTAGAATCAAGTTGTTCCCGGATAGTTGCTTTTGCCTTTAAGAAACCTTTTCTGGCGATCTCCCGCATGGAATCTTTTTTGGTAAATAGCTCCTCAAACCAACTGCTTGGAAGTTCTGCGGACAACTGATAAGCGATTTCCTCTGATATACTGTCAAAATCAAAATCCTCAAAGTGGATCTCGGATAGTTCGGAGCAATCTATATCCGCAACAATGCTTCTTCTGGAGAAATCTCTGTTAATCAAGGCACTTGTCTGTGCCAGTTCCTCTCTGATTTCTCGTTTTGCCTGGGTTATTGATGTTTTAAACGTTCCGAATGTTCCGAACTGTTTCTCGCATTCTTCCTTAATAGTAAATGAGAGGTTCCGTAATCCCTCCGCATTGTTGCATGCTTGGATTTCAGCTTGGATTTTCATGTCAATTTTGTCCAAAGATCTTTCAGCGGGACGAACAAGTCCTTCCGCCAAAATCTTACTGACAATGTCATTGACATCTTCCTTATACTGCGAGGCTGTATTCATCAGTTTTTTCTGGAAAAGCTCCAATTCCTTTGTTTCCTGTCCCAACTCTTCCATGCTCTTTCCGCAGTCCAGAAGAGTGTTTTTGGATTCAAGGATCGTTCTTTCAAGTTGTTTAACATGAGTGGAATAGACTTGAAGAATCAGATTGACTCCGGAGGCTATTCTTTTGATCCCAGTATTTGAATAGAGTTTTGCGGAGAGTTTTTCGGCAATATTGTCCGGATCAGGGTTCACGCCATCATCCTCTCCTTTTGCAAGACTCCATTCTTGATCTTCATTCAATGGAATTCCTTTATCCCGCATGTTTTTCAACATTGACAGCAGAGCGGAATAACCGCAAATCGTTTCATTGTCACCGAACAGATGTCCTCTTTTGATAAACGCTTCCGTTTTTCCGCGTTCTTTCAGGTAACTTCTTGTTTTTATCCACTCGTCCACATCCAAATCGTCAATCTTATTAATGACGAAAAGACGGTTCCCTGCGGAGGTGTTGCTCAAATGCACTTCGAAGAATTGGAGATCATTTTCGGTCATGCCCTTGTTCTGAAGAAGGAAGATCAGAGCATGCGTATTGCGAATCCATTTTTCCGTTTCAAGAGAATTGATGATGTTCGGGTCATTCAAGCCGGGGGTGTCTACAATCCGCAGATTTTTGATGGATTCGTTCCTGATATAAATATGAACGCACTTGACGTAAGGCGTGTATTTTCCGCCCTTTGTTTTGGGGTCTGTCACATATTCTTCTATCTGGTTCAAGTCTTTGATTTCTATGTCAGGTCTACCGATGTAGAGATGCATGGCGACGCCATATTTTTCACTGCATAGTTTCATTCGCTCCTGCAGTTCTTTGCTTTGTTCCGGGAATTTCTCTTTTAAATCATCGTTCAGCTGCGCCCATTCTTCTTTCGAATAGAACGTGATGGTGGCATAATTTGCTTTGTCCGTGTATTCAATAAAGGTAAGTTTTGCCGTCATGGGCGTGTCGAACGCCGGGAGTATGTCATTGCCAAACAACAGGGAATTCAAAAACGTCGATTTTCCGGCTTTTACAACTCCGCAAACGGCAATGGTGAACTTCTCATCGTGGAGCGTGTCCAGTGTTTTCTGGAAACTCTCCTCGGTTATCAGCTGTTCGCCTTCCGAACTGCTGCTGTAACTGAACGGAAACAGTCCTTTTTCTTTTTGCTCCTTGAACGCGTCAGTAATAATAGACCAGTTCTTCTCAAAATCCTGGGTGATTGCTGATTGATTATCCATAGTAAAACCTTTCAGTATTAATCGTCAGAAAGACTAAGCAAAGAAAAGACATCGAACTCGGTCATGGTTGTGTCGAGATTAAGTGTTTCAACAGAACTGTCGGATGATGACAGTTTGCTTAAAAGACGCTGTGCGTTATCCGCCTGATTTGACACCTCCTCGAAATATGGTGAAAGCGTTGCCTCGCGAATGGGGGTTTTCAGAATAGCCGTCAGATACTCTTTCCAAAGCTCGATGTTTTTCTGTTTAAAAGAATTGAGAATATCCGAACAAAAACTCGAAGCCGCTTCCCGAGCCTTGTCCTCCGTCGAGTATGATGCTCCAGACTGGTACATGGGCAAAAGTATTTCTTTGCAAATATCCTCTTGGAGTGTCCTGTAATCCGGAGAATCATCTGTATTTTTTTCCATAGGACAGAAAAAACGCATGAATGACGGATTGTCTTCCGGGAAGATAAGTTTATCCTTTTGGGCGTCCATGATTATTTTTTTGATCTCGTCGGCTTCCTTGTCTGTCAAGAACAATTTTTTATAATTGAACTTGATATAATAGTCGCTGAACCAATGATCTGACAGTGGAGCAGTCGATACCACCCATTCCTTTTCATTGTGGTCAAACATACGTTTAACCTTCCTGAAAGCGACGGTTGCAATCTTTTCCACACACCGTCTCATAAAAGCGGACCATTCTTTTTCAAACTCTTTTTCAGCCTGTTTTTGCAATATGTCCGTCTGGTAATCCAGATACAGCCTACATGCATTAACAAACTGCGACAAAACTTTCTGTCTGACGTGAGAAGCCGCCTGCTGCTTCAGTTCTATTCGGTATTTTTTTATCTCTTGACCTTCCGCACGCAGCTTGACAAGCATTTCAAAGAGCTGCTTCTTGGCATTTTCAAAAAACGGAAGATCACTTTTCAGAACTTTATTCAGCAGAGAGGAATAAAGCATGACTCCATCAACTGCCAATTTGTTTTCTTCGCACAAATTGATGATATTGGTCCGGATTGTTTCCCGTGCTTTCGGCGGTTTCCTGTCCGCCCATGTCAAAATGACAAATATCCTCCGGTGCGGATTTTCCGCTGCATCATTCCGTGAAATGGCTTTCAGCCGTTCCATTGCATCCCCGGAGATCGTCCCCTCTGTAATATTGCTCAGGAAGAACACGACATCCGCACGTTGGACCGCTTCTTCGCTCAAAGCAGTATCTTCCGTGGCCGTTTTGTTGTCATTTGTGCTGACCGATGCGAAACCGGGCGAATCCATAAACTCGAATTCTTTCAGCTGTTGGCAAGGATACTCAATGATAAAATGCTTGACGGTTTCCTCTTTGTCCTGAACCTTTTTCTGATAATCTTCCCGGGAAACGATCTCATTATCGGCTCTGTATAGCTCCTTCTCGCCATAAATGAAGCTTGTCAGGCCGTGGGTCATCGGGGTTATTTCAGAGGGGGCTACATTATCGTCCAAAATAGAATTGATGAAGGTCGATTTCCCGCAACTGAATGAACCGACTACCGCGACTTTCAAGTTCTCCTCCGGCATTTCATGGAAAATGCTTGTGGAGCCCGAAGAGGTCCGTATTTCGTCCAGTTTCTTTTTTTGCTCCTCTATGAATTCCGAATCAAACAGGATTGTGTTTTCAAGCACCCTGTACGCTATATCCATATCGTCCCCTGCGGGGATATTATCATCTGTCCCGACCTCGCCAGTTTCGCTGGGGCAAGAAACAAAAACATTGTCATTTGCCTCGTTGGCAGATGTATCTTTCTTCTTTTTGGGGGATTTCTTTTTGTCCATTTTATCTCCTTTGAGAAATCTCAGGATATGTTTTGAAGAGTCATGATGTCTGATTTGATTTCAGCCTGTTTGGACTTGAAGTCATTGAATTCCTGGTCGCCTTTCTGACGAATGGAATCCAAAACTCTGTTCTCCTCCTGCAACTGGTTCATCAGGGGATCCAGCACATCGTTTTTATAGGGTTCTTCCAAAGCCGATGTAACCTGCAAGGCGATTGAGGCCGATTTTTCCGCAACCATATTTTCAAGGACATTTTTGCCGATATAGAGGCTGACAATGGAACCGACCTTTTCAAGTGGATTGATGTCATGCAAGACCTTTCCGACCGCGCCAAAAAACTTCGATGCTTTACTGACATTTTCCACACCTTCCGCGATTTCATCCGCTGCAGACAAAGCCGACCTCTGGATGGCAGCGCCCGCACCGGCTTCAAGAAGATTGGCTGCCCCGGCCGCAGGAGCGGCCCATGCTGTCAATACTGCCGTGCCAATCGTTACGCCGACATCCTTGATTGCATCAACAGTTTTCAGCCTGGCAAGGATTTCATCGCTCAACATCCCACAGATCCCAGGCGGAATCTGTGCGATTTTAAGATAGTTTTGCGCCTCAGTGTTCAGCATCTCGAAAAGACTTTCGTTCATTCTCTGAATGCAGGCAGCCTTCTCCTCATCGTTTTCAGCCGACTGAATAGCCGGAATATTTGCCTGCATATGAGTCGCGATTTTAGATTGCAGAGTGAAGGTAAAAGTATCCAGTTTATCTTCTCTGTCGTGAATCTCTTTTGTAATCGCATTCAACTTGCGTTTTTGTTCTCGGATTTCATCGTCGATCTTGTCGGGATCAAATGTCGTCACTTTGAGAAGTTCACGCAGGATGCCGATACAGTCTGCCGCAACCTTTTTCGTGTCGGCTTCCTGTCTCTGTGCGCAAATCTCTGCATGATCCTTCAAAATTGCCTTCTCTATGACACCATAAACTTTCTCTGCATTGCCTTCATCCTTGGAGGATACGGTAAAAACCTTGTCCGGGATGTTGTCGATGGATAGTTTGCCCTCGGCAACAGACTTTTCCAATTGCTTGATAATAGATTCCCGAATCCTTTCACATGCCGTGGGGGATTTTCTGTCGCTTCCGGTCAGGGCAAAGACAATATGGTTTTGAATCATGCTGAAAGCCTGGTCTGTCAGGAAATCCATGACCTGAGCGTTAATCACACCTTCCGCGATATTGATGCAAAGTACGGCGGCATCGATCATGGACAGATACGAAAAGGTTTGCTGGGCTTCTTTCCCGACCGCCGTATGGAAACCGGGCGTATCAATGAAGATCGACCCCATGGGAAGAACTTTGCACGGCGCAATGAGCATTCCGGCAACGTCTTCTTTCTCACCGCTGACGATTTCCGAGAACTCACCGAACGAAACGCTTGTTCTAATGCCGTCTGTTTCCTTGAAATATTCGTTTTCTGTAATCCCTTCCGTTGGTTCGATCAGACAGATGGCCTTTGTCGTCGGCAGAATATCGGTCGGCAGATGCGTCCCCAGAATCGAATTGATCAGGCTTGATGTGCCTGCGCTGAATTCTCCTAGGAACGCGATTTTGATGCTGGCGGTATTGCGGATTTTTTCTATCGTGTCGGAAAGGGAATTGATTTCGTATTTTTGCGCGATCTGTTCGACTTGTTCAAGTGAATTCATTCCTTCATTACTCCTCTGTCGAGTGATTTTATTGAGACCGATGTTTCCGGACCAGTTTGTCGTACTCTTTCAGGAGATTTGTTTCTTCGGAAGTTGGATCTCCTCCATCTGCATTGATGATAAGTTCAATAAGCCTTCTGAAGAGCGCAAAATCCGGTTTTTCAAGGCGCTTGATTTCACTAAAAGCATCTTCCATCGACAACTTGAAGCTCTTGAACATTTCAACTTTCTGAACTACCGCAACAGGAAGTTTCCCCCCAGGATAATTCCTTGAACTGATTTGGTGTATGAATTGTTGGAGCTCACGTTGTTCGTCAAGGGAGATATGCCCGTCGGCTTCTGCTGCGGCTAATCCAACGGCAAAAAGGGCGATTACAAGTTGGGCATTCTGTTCACGATTTTGTTGGGCATTGTTTATGACAGCACTTTTGAACTCTTGTTGTGCTTTTTGAGTGTGTTTCTGGACCGTCTGCTTCCGTTCCTTGTCCTTTGCCAGAAGCTTTTCACGTTTCTCCTGGATATCGACGATTTCCGTGACATTCTTTTTGTGCTTGGATGCAATCTGATTCTTTTTAGCCTCATCGTCTTCGGATGTATCCATGAGGACGCTGGCGCCTTTTACAACGCCTATTGCCGCTGCGGCTCCGAGCGGACCGCCGACAATTGCTCCACCTACTCCTGCAACCACGTATTTTAACCAACCCATATTGTTTCCTCCTGCGGATGAACCGCCGTTTATAGCTTAAATATTTGTTTTAGAAAATGGCAGAATGATTTGAAAAGGTATCCCGAATCTTTTTTCAGAGCTTTCTGTGTTTATTGTTCACGGGAGCTCAATCCAGGGTTTGTAGTGACATGCGGCATTGTTGAGCGGGGGATAAAGAGCGCCCCGTGGGAAATCGTCCCCTTTGGAACTACGTATCAAGGAGCATGCCCCGATCTGGTCTTTATACTCAATAAAAGGTTTTCCGCCTATCATAATGCACCTTCGGTATTCCGTCCTGAAGTGCTGACAGGTTAAACATCTGGGACGATTGTCAATCGGGAAGCGAAACATCGCTTGTCTCCTTTCTTATCTTTAGAAAAAAGTTGTATCAAATGGAACCAAGTTAGTAAACGAGTTTTTTTCTTGCTGGCTTGAGAGAAACTGTTTTCGGCGTTTTCTATGAAGATACGCCAATATCACCGGATGAAAAGGTTTCCGGTTGAAAAAGATAATATCTGTCGGGGATAATCGAACGGGAGCATTGGCGACCTCGGGGAATGATTGCGAATTTGTACATGAGGTCCTGTCCAGAGACAAAAAAAGCCGGACGATTCCCCATGCGTGTACATGTAGGTCCTGCCAAGAACCCGCTCTCAAAACGATAGAGAAACGCCCAGCAAGACACGAAGACACAATGCTTCTTGCTGGTTCATTTCGCTTTTGAGAGCAAAAGAGTTGATTGAGACTTGGCAGGTTCACATGTACTTTTGCTGAAATAAACAATGTAATGAGCTCGGAAACCGAAGATTATAAGAAAGTCTTCGATTCGTATGCGTAATTTACACCATACCCCCAAAAAAGTCAAGCCACAAAATAAAGAATTATGTGATTTTTCCTTAGTTTTTTTCGTTTTTTATCCATGAGGTAAAAGAAATCGCTTGGCAAAAAAAACGGAGTAAGCGATTCGTATTATATGTGCAGGGGGATTCCGTCCTGATGGGCCGCCTTTCTGTCGCTATGACGTTTCATTTGTCGGGCCGCCTCGGGACTTGCATCCGTTAGTCATGCGCCTCGCGCGCATATAAGAATCCCCGTGCCTGTTGAAAAACGGACACGGGGATTTCATTTTCAGGGTACTTTATGATTCAGACGGGTACTTCCTTTGAGATCGAAAAAGAGTTTCCTCCTCGCTTCGGAAGGGGCGGAGCGCCATATCGGCGGGAATGGCAGAAGTTTACTTTTTGCTCTTACCCGGCTTTTTGTTTGCCCTGACACCGCCTTTTCTCTTTTTGGATGTTTTGGCGGAAAGGCATTCGCCGTCGCACTCATCATAGTCATCGTCGTTGCAGATGCTCCGGCTCTTTTCCTCCACGAGCTTAGCGACAAGAGCTTTGAGCTCCTCAATTTCGGTTTTCACCTCCTTCTTGGAGTCCGAATCATTGAGCATGCCGAAATCGTCATCATCGATGACATCCGATTCCCGGTACGGTTTTTCGTATTCGAATAAGGGGAAAGTCATTTGCCTGGCTTCCGCTTTGGCTTCGCGGGCAATTCTCCGGAAATCCTCATCCTTGTAATCCTTGTATTTAATGTCGGGAATGAAAAATGCCCGTGCGACTTTGCCGACGGCATAGGTAACGGCGAGCGGGTTTTTCGGAAGATCGACGGCTTTGAACATTTTGAGGATCCATTTCATGCTGGACTTGTCGGTGGGCAGTCCGTAACATGCGGCGATTTCGTAAATCATGGTTTCGAGGTTGTCCTGAAGTTCGGAGACATGAGCGAGCTTACGTATTCCGATTCTGTCTTCCGGCTCGCCGCCCTTGAGAATCTCGACCAGGTCACTCAGCAGGGAGACGCCTTCCTCGACCAGGTCGTCCAATCTCATGTTCAACGGCTTGGAGAGGATAAACTTCGCCTGTCCAACGGCCTGCCTGATGCAACGGTCGACATCTTCTTCCTCCTTTTCCTTCCACTGCTTGATCTGTTTGCCGAAGAACTTCTTCCAGGCGGCATTGTATGCATTCTCCTCTTTTGCCGAGGCATTCACGCTGTCCAGATACAGCTCCCTTGTCATTTCGATCAGGGCACGATCTCCGGACGGAATCTGCAGCTCAAGGTTCCCGCTTGAATTTTGAGGCAGGACACAACGTCTGATCCCGGCTAGCATCGTCATTGCGTCGATGTCCGGCTTACAATCCGACCGTCTCATCCCCGAAAAACCATTGGCGAGGATCAGAACATTGGGAAGACATGCGGCGGAACGGACAAAGTCCTCTTCGTAATCATTCCTACATTCGGAACATCCGGAGAAGCTATACCAGACGACATCAATCCTTTCTCCCGTGCCGTTCAAAAGCTTGCGCGATTCAAGCTCCGCTTCGATTTTTTTCACATAGTCCCCCATCGAAAGTCCGGCGGGGAAACCTTCCGGATAGAATCGGCAAATTTCGTTGGCCTCGATGAAATTCGCAACGGGGGTTTCTACGATGCGGTTGACCATATTCGTTTCCTGGTCTTCCACGTCTTTCGTCACAGCATCGTCGTTTTCCGATTCCAGAATAAAGTCTTCGGGTAGAGCGTCCCACAAAATATCGGAGATGCCATATAGACCGCAGATAAGGATGTTGGGTTTCATGTTTTCAACCTTTCCTGTTTTTTTGTGAAAATGAACTGAAAAAGAACGAACCCTTCCGGGCATACCTGTTTGTCGATAAGATAGTGCCTTTCGACAAAAAAACAAGTCCCAGTATTTTATTTTTTTGAAAAAAGTGAAGTGCGCGTTCGCCAAACCGGAAACATCCGCGATGACATCCGCATCTACGGGTCGAGACACATGGCATCAATCCTGTTCAGGCTACTGTCGGCAAACACATCTATGTGCGATTCAATACCGATCTTTCGGAAAAAGGAAATCATGCTCAATTCCTGTTCAAAGCCCCTGCCGGACACATGGCGTGTCCGGCAGGGGTACACCTTCCTCGGTTCCTGCTCAATCGCTGCTCGCGGCTGGAGCGGACAAGATCAGTCTTTCAGCCAATGATAGAGCAACGCGCCGAGGCCGACGAGGGCAGCACCTCCGGCGACGTAGCCAATCGTTTCCCACTCCGGGCCGGGGCTCCAGTAGTAGTCGTCATCGTCTTCATCGTTGCCGTCGCATTCGTCACCGTCATCATCGTCGTGGCTGTTCCTGGCCTTTTCCTCCACGAGCTTGGCGACAAGCGCTTTGAGCTCGGCGATCTCGGATTTCGAATCCTTCTTGGGATCCTCGGTGGTTTCCTGGGGTGCTTCGGGTTCCTGGGTGTTCTGATCCGAAGCGTCCGATTTGTTCTTGGCGTTCTCTTCCGCGAACTTGCGAAGCAGGGCCTGCATTTCGTCGAGCAAGGGGTTGCGGGGCAGATCAGCTGGGACGCTGGTCTTTTCGGGATTGAGGTTGTTTTCCGTCATAATCATTCTCCTGTAAAAGTTGAGGTTTGGTTGAGTTGGATTTGATGCGGGTTATGTTCACCGATGGCGGTAAACGTAGGGATTGACGTGCGGGCTTGGCCCAACACGATGCGAGGGGTCAACGGGTGTCAGAATAACAGGCCCGAGTTCGTAAGATGAAGCCTGCCGGGTTGCGGTCATCACGGAACCGTCGCCGTAAGTCGTGATGATGGTCGTCGTCGGAATCGCTGCCGGAGCCAATGTAACGGCAGTCGGAGGGGTTGCCATGACAGGAGCCGGGGTAACGACTATCGGCGGAGAAACGGGCCTTGCCGGAGGCACAACGACGATCTCGGGCGAACCGTGGATCAGCGAACCGGTGGCTTCCATTGTGCCGACTACGATGCCCGCAACAGCATTGGCGGGAACGCCGATCAAGGCTGTTGCCAAGTCCGTGAGGATGCCGGGACGTTGGATGACGACTGTCTGTGCGTGAACAGCTGTGAAGGTCAGGAGACCGAGGAGGAGCGTGAGGAGTGTTTTCTTCATGAGAGATTTCTTTCTTTTTGAGTTAGAGGTCAGTGGTTTTATTGGTTCCATAAGTGCAATATATGCTTGAAGTCTGATGATCAACACTCAGCTCGGTTAGTGCCCGGTCTACACGTACGCAAGAAAAAAGTTTTTCGATTTACCCGTCGTACCCGTCGTACCTGTCGGCTGGGACAGGTACGGCAGATAGACGGATGGGGAGAGGATTTGCGCCGCATTCTGCCGTGGCAATCATTCGCGCGCGAGGACTTTTTTGAAAATTCCCGTCGTTCCTGTCGTATCTGTCACCCAGCTGAGCTCAACAACGAAACGGGGGAACTATTTTTGATGCATTCAATCAGTAGGGCGTTTTACGCCCGCGTAAGAAAAAAGTTTTTCGATTCACCTGTCGTACCCGTCGTATCCTTCGTCCGGGACAAATACTGTCCGCGTACAGGCAGAACCGCGTTTTTGAGTAGCGATATGGTTATGGATGGTATTTGTACCACATGTCCTTCGTGATCGTCCTGTAGCATTTCCTCGTCCCAGTTTTGGCCAGAAAGACCGAGGGCAGGAGCTTGCCGTCCAGTTTCTGCTGAATCAGATTGACGACGACACCATTGGTTTCAGCGATTGTTATTCCCATTCCTGATCCTCCTCGTCATCCTCGGATTTGGAGACCTTCACTTCGGTGACGGACACACTTCCGTCACGTTCGAAGGTGTAGCATTCCGTGATTTCTGTATCCATGTCTTTGGCGATTACGGAATCCCCGTTCGCCGTGACGAGATAAGACTGAGACACCAGATCTTTCACCGTGCCCTTCAGCACATCTTCCGGCGAGGGCTTTTTTTCCGATGCCACAAGCGAGAAAAGGCCAGTAACGATCTGGCTGCGTTCGCACAAATCCAGAACATCGGCAAGATCCTTCGACGGGATGTAATCTGCATAGACGACGAGCAAGACCTTGATCTCGTTCCGATACAGGGCTGTTTCCAAACCATTCTCTTTCTGAAGGACAGTCGAACAGATGCAGGGGATATCGAGCCCCATTTTGCCGATTAGTTTGTGGATACGGGATTCCGTCGAATGTGCATAAAACACGCCGACTTGTTTCCGGGGAAACACGCCACAGCGCATATTGCCGTTTTCAGAATCCGACAGGATGGCGGTATCCTGCGTGTCTTGAGAAAACAGGCAAAAGGCTTTCAGGAGTTTTGTCAGGATCGCTTTGTATCCCGAACCAAAGAACAGCGTGGAACAGCCTTTCGACCAGAAGAAGGGAATATCCTGCGGTATGAATTCTTCATACGCTGTCGGGATGAACACATGTCCGATTTCCTTCAGTGGCGCGGGAATGTCCAGTCCGTAGGACAGCGCCTGCTTGCGGACTTGGAGCCAATCAAGAATTTCATTGGCCGGAGAAGAACCGCTGCATTTGAGGAGGGACACCTCGACGCCGTGCTTTTTTGCTTCCGCGAGGAAGCTAAGGGCCACGGCAAACAGGTTTCTGCTTTGAAACGTATCCGAACGCCAAACGAGCTGAACCGGATGACCGGGGAAAATCTTATAGTCGATTTCTGCGATGTCTCCGGCAACAATCAGCCCGGCGTTTCCAGGCGAGGTGCGATTCCAAACGGCGTTGACATCCGGGTCAAGAACAATGGTCTTGCCATTCTGAATCACGTCCGGGAACCAGACTCCTGAATGCTCCGGTTTGAACAGAAAGTGGTCGGGGGCCAGCTCGGGACGATCAACATATTTGAAGTCCTTAAGTTCGAAAACGGCTCCGTAGAATAGCACGTTCATCCTCAAGAACGACCCGAGGTGATCGCGTACGGGAAGTCCAATCCAACCAGCAGGTAGTATTGAAATCATGTTTTCTTCAAAGGAACGGATGTAAATGCCCGTATTGTAATTGTCGAAATCGATCTTGTCCAACCCCAGCATTCTGCAGAGGAAGATGAAATCGAACTGGCCCGTCAATCCCGTCAGTACTTCCGGGAGTTCATGCGCTCTCAATGATTTGATTTGCGGGAGCATAAGCGCATTGGACGACTGAGACGCAGGAACCGGATAAGATAATGCTTGCGGAGCAGAGACCGGCACCGGCATGGATGTTTGAAACGGAGCCATGGACGTACAGACCGTCTGCGGTATCGCTGTCGGATAGAAGGCTTGTGATGCGGGCAACATCTGAATGCGGCTTGCATCTCCGGAGACGGCCATGCGACCATCCCCGGAAATGAATCCACCGCGAAATGAGTCGTGAGAAAGATTGCCCAGCTGTGCAATCAACGGGCTGTTCGCGTGATTGGCCATGTAGACCGCAATCCGGGACCGGGCGTCAATATAAGGTACAAATCGATCATAATCAGCGAAAGACATCGTTATCCTCCGGGTAATAATTGTTGAGATAGTACGTAAGCACAACGTCGATGGCGTTGCACACGAAATAGCCGGGATTGCTTCTGCGGAGCATCAGGGCTTTCCAGATTCCCGCGCGATAATAGCTGGGAATGGGATGCGGAATCAGCATCTCGCATTCGCGTTTGAGTTCCTGCTCGTAGAAGAATCCGAGTGCTTGCCGGGCCGGATCAGGGGCTTCAACGGTCAATGCCAGGTTGAAGAGCGTCTGTGCGGAGAGACTGGATGGAAGACACGGCATCCAAACCTGAGGCGCAGACGGCATCATTGAGGGAAACTGCATCGGGAAGTGCCCCGCGACCGTCATGGCCGCGGGGGTGGCGTTTTCATTGATTTCAGCCTTCACGGGCTCCGTTTCCATGGGCTCCGTCTCAATCATGGCCTCTTCTGTTCCGGTGTCCTCATCGGAGACTTCAGCGGGATTCGCGAATGAGCCGTACATTTCAGCTTCGATCTCCGCCGCTTGCTGTTTCAGCAGTTCGTCATTCATGCTTCTTCTTCTCCTTTCTTAGTTTTTCGTCGCAGTTTCCGGCGTATTGTCGTTCAGTGGCGCAGACTGATCCGCCGTCTTCCTTGCGGGCTTCTTGGCGGTCGGGTCAATGAGCTTGAAGCCACGGTATCCGCGCACCGTCTTGTCGCTGTGCGGCAGCGGAATCGTGTTCGAAGCCGTCGCACCGTATTCAAGGGCCATCGTCTTGGCCAGACGCTTGCGGAACGCATCCTCGGTGAGATATTCGTATCCGGCACTCTTGTGGAGCTTCGTGAAGAGCGCGTAAGCCTCGCCGGTCGCAAAGAGCTTTCCGGTCGATTCGACGATATGGTTCTTCGCGAAGATCTCCACACCGCGCGTCGCTTCGACGATGCTGTCGCGGCGGCTGATCTGGTCGGGCGAAAGCTGAATGTTCCAGTTGTTCGCGCGGACGCGCTTGGCGCCTTCAAGGAGCCAGTTGAGGATTGCGGACTTGTGATCCTGCATGAGCGTATCCGCCAGGGTCTTGTCGGGATTCTCAATGTGGGCATTGAAAAGGATCGGGATGAGGCGATCCTTAAACTCGTCGCCACGACTGTCGTACTTGAAGCGCATCGTATTGTTCGACACGATGATCAGGCTGTAGAAGCCGTAGTGGTTGAACTTGGCATTGCGGTATTTCTGCGAGGTGGCGAAGAAATCACCGCCGACAGCCTTCTTGACGAACTCGATGCCAGCCGAATTGCCGAAGGCTTCGCTGACCGCCTCCGAGGCCGTCATGAGGGTCTGGCTCGTCAGGGCCGAGAACGCATAGTTGCCTCTCAGTGCCTTGAAGTCGAGGTCGAAAGTCCTGTCGAGAGTCAGGATTCCGGTCAGGAGCTTCACGAGGAGGCTCTTGCCGCACCCGCCTTCTCCCTGGAACAGGGTGAACTTGCGCGTGCGGTTCTCCGCGAAGAGCGCCGCGCCCATGTATTCCTGGACGACACGACGGTCTTCAGCATCCGGCAGAATCTCCGCCAGTTTTTCCAGGAAGAACGTCTGATCGGCCTCGGGCGCGTATTCGGCGTTCAGGCGGGAGAAGATCAGGTCGTCCTGCGTATAAGGCGCAGAATCAAAGGCCTTCTTCTCCGCATTCCAGCGGAGGATGCGGTTCTGGAGCGGGATCACATCCGGGTCCAGCTGGGGCAGAGTGTCGCCACGATCGCAATCAATCGTCATCAGACGGAGAATCTCGTTGATGGTTCCCGTGTTGACCTTCTCAAATGCCGGCATGGTCGGAGCCTGCGATTTCGACGAGCTGGGCATGCGGAAACTGCTGACCTTCTTTTTGAGAAGATCGCGGATACGGGACTGAAGAATGGACTTGCGCAAAGGAGCCCACCCCTCCTTGGTCCACTCATACCAGCCATCGCCCTTGAAGAAGGCAAGACCGTGCTTCTTCACAAACTTCGATGCGAAGTAGCCGGGATTGACTTCGAGACTGTTCTTGCCTTTGAGTCTGAATGCATGTTCGTTGTTGGTGTGAATGTCGGTCTTATCCTCAGTCGAGGTGGTCTTCTCCATGTCGGTGTTAGTGTCAGAGTTCATGACGGTTTCCTTGTGGTCGGTGATGTTTGTGTTCATAGCGGTTTCCTTGGTGTCGGTGTTGGTGTTGGCGTTCATGACGGTTTCCTTGGTGTTGTTGGTGTCAGTGTTGGTGATTGTGTCGATGGTGTTCGTGGAGATAGCGTTCTTACTCTTCATGCCACTCCTCCTTCCATCAGATTGTGGACGCTTTCCGGCGTGATGCGCACAGAGTGAGCCGAGTAACGGATGCGCTTGAGCGTTCCATTCGCCATGTAGCGGTCAATCGTGGGGAGTGAGACGCCGAGCAGTTCGGCAGTCTCCTCACGCGTGTACGGCTTTTCAGGACGGGATTTCTGCTTGGTGGCAACAGCTTCCTTGTCCTCGTTGTAGGTTTCGAGTGCCTTCATCAGCATCGTGGCGGACAGATCCGGAATGTAGGGCGACAGCAGAGTGGTCGCCGCATTCAGAATCTCGGACGTGGGGTAATTTTTCATCTTCATTTTGATTCTCCTTATATGAAGATTTGTTTTGGCATGCAGAGGCGAAAAAGAAGCATGCCGTTACCCCTGGACCCCCATGTCGCATAGAGATTCGATAAAAATGCACTTTGGGGAATAGACTAAGCTCAAAAAAAAAGACAAAAGTGTCGGTATAACGTCGGTTTTTTGTCGCTTTACCCCCGACATAAAGACAAAAAAAAGCCCGGCCTTGTATCAAGACCGAGCATTTTGAATGGAATGCGTTAATGCATTCCTGAGACTAGTTCTGTATTATCAAAAAAACAAAGGGGAGTCTTTCTCAGATGTCTTATTCGTCGCCAAATCTTTTTGTGGATTTACCAATAAGAGCATCTATGCGGTTTTTTGCCTTCCATTTGTTATATTGATCTAGTTGAATCTCATTGTACCACTGTCCAAATTTTTCCTTGCTCATATTTCGGCTATAGTCTTTTCTTGGCGGTTTTCTACCTTTCGCTTTATTTCCGTTTTGATATTGATCCCAAAATTCAATATTGCGTTTTATTGTTGTTGCTTTTTTCATTTTAACAACTTCAGGCGGAAAACCAACTGCTTTACAATCGCGCTGCTTCAAGTTGAAATAATGCCTTGTAATCAAACCGATAATGACAACACACTCCTCTACAGAAAGCGTTCCCGTTTTTTCAGCATCTAATTCATTCCTGTCTTTTACAAGCTCTTTAATTTTTTCCTGATTCTCTTTTATCGTTTTAAGTGATTCATTTTTTGTTTCTCTGCTCTTCAGAACTTGTTCTGTCTTTTTTGCGATTTGCTCAGTATCATTTTTTATATCATTTATCTTGGGTTCTAAATAAATTGAAAGCGCAGATGCAATTAGACTTATCATGTCGGCTTTCTCGGCTTTCTTTTTCTTGGAGCAGTTAAAATATTCATAAACAATTTGATGAAGAAATATGCATGTAATTGTCAGAAAATTCAGTCCTACTAAGGAATGTATGGGGGCACTTGCCTTTGCCGCAATCAGCTTCAAATTATCAGTTTTATCACCTCTTTTCGTTTTTATGTGATGTATGCCGTCCATTTCAGCCTGTATCACGCTGTCCAATGCATCTAAATGCATTAAAAGGCCTTCTGTAACTTTCACTATTGTTTCTGAGAATGCTTTTTCCTTTTTATTCAATTTGAATGGAATCATGTCTTTGATTGATAAAATGATCGTTCGAACAACGGATACATTATAACGGTAATAATCTTTTGCTTCATCAAAACAGCTGTCACAAAAGATCGAAAATTGTTCTCTAAAACTTGACAACTCTTTTTCGTCTTTCTTTACTGCCTCAGCCTTTTTCTTAAAAAAAGACGCAGATGCTTCGGGATCAAGAATATTTTTCAGGTAAGATTCATCTACAGTCTCAATACCTTGAATAGATGATCCAAGTCTTTTCATTCTTTCATTAAACGCGTTAACCTGCGGAAATGTATCACGTATGATTTTACAAAGATTTTCGTCCATTTTGATGCTCCTTATATGTTTAAGAATAAAACGTTTTCATTGCCGTTATCAGGTTTCCCAGAAACTGCCTCTTTTTCCGCTGTCTACGCATGCGTAAGGAAAAAGTTTTTCGTTTTACGTGTCGTACCCGTCGTACCCGTCGTCCGAGACTGACGCATGCGAGGATGAAAAACTGCGATTACCGCTCAATCATCTTGGATTTCCAGTCGGAAATCTGGCGTTTTTCGAAGTCGAAGTTCGCGCCGACGATCATGATGCGCTTGCCACTGCGAAGATACTTCTGGAAGTATTCCTTCTGCTCAATCTGGTCGAGGGCGATTTCGGAAGTCTGATTCAGCTTGAACTCGAAGATGTATCGCCAGTTCCCTTCTTCAATGGTCGTATCGATCCGGCCGTCATTGGTGTAGACCTCGGCCTCAATGTCGATACCGATCAGATAGAAGAGCGCGTAGAAGACCGACTGGTAGTATTTCTCGTCATTGAGCTGGATTGCATAGGGAAAGTTCGCAAAGAAATTTTTCACGATCCGCTCAACCTCGTTCACATTGCCGGAGCCGATATTCTTGATAAGTGCCTCCACTGTGCTGCTGATCTCCTTCGTGCGATACCCCGTGTAAACGTTCAGCAGATACATCTCAAACGACCACTGAACTTCCTCATTGGGGAATTTGAGGTAGTAATAGGTGCGGTCTTTCCGAATGGTCGTATCCTTGATGGTGAGGTAGCCGGTTTGTAGGAACAGCGCGAGAGGATCAATGCTGTCAAGCTCATACGCATCAAACGCAATTTCGGGAACCGGGTCCGTCAGAATGGCCTTGAAGTCGAAGTTTGTATTTCTGCAATATTCGAGCAGGAAAGTCGGCGTGGCCGTCGAGAACCAGTAGTTGGAGAACAGCGGATCCGGGGACTCAAAGAACTTCGTGACGGAAACAGGATTGTACACGGTTTCCGCGTTGCCGGAGAACTTGTAGCCATCGTACCATTTTTTCATCTTCTCAAGGAAGGCTTCGCGTGAGATACCGAGCTTCCGAACAGCGACATCAATATATTCGGCGTAATTCGCCTCAAACTCCTCCTGCGTGAACCCAAGCATCGTGGCGTAATCGCTTCTCATGGTGAGGTCAGTCGGGTTGTTCATGCCGGAAAACAGAGACACGTGCGAAAACTTGCTCACGCCAGTAATGAAAGCGAAACGTTCGTTCGCATCGTACGATTTGATGACGGAATAAAACGCCTTCAAAAGCTCCAAAATGTCCTGCGCATAGGGCTTTCCGAAGGATTCAAGAATGGGCTTGTCATATTCATCGACGAGAATCACAACTTTTCCCTGCCCGGCTAGGTCCTGAATAAGGTTTTCAAAGCGTGTCGAGCACGAAGTCCCTTTCAGTGCGACGCCGAACGCGGACGCCTGCATGGCAAGCTTGTCGTTCAAATAGCTTTCCATTTGATCAGCGGTTGATGCGTTGACATTCGCGAAATCCAGATGAATGACCGGATAAGGTTTCCAGTCATACGGCTTATCGTAGATGGCAAGCCCTTTGAAAAGTTCTTTCTTCCCTTGGAAAACAGCTTCGAGCGTGGAAACGGTCAGAGACTTTCCGAAGCGTCGAGGCCGGGAAAGGAAATACGTGCCTTCATCCTGAATCAGATTCCAGATAAATTCGGTCTTGTCAACGTAGAGGATTCCCTCGTTGATGATCTTCTCAAAAGAAAAAATGCTGCTGGTAAGTCTCTTCATGGTCTGGATTCCTCTCCTTGACTTATAATAATACACCCGCCCAGACATTTTTGCAAGCATGAACAGGATGTTTTTTGGGCTTTTCCTCGTTTTCTCTCAAAACCTCAAGATGTCCCTCAAGGTATCCATCAAGAACAAATCAATGGGATGTACCCTTGATGAGTCTTATCAAAGGTGTCAGCTTTTCCTGCTGACCTTCTTGCACAACTTCAGCACCTCGCGCACCTGCTCAATCGGCAGCGTGTCGATCAAGCTGCGGAGTTCTGCACGTTCCGGTTCTTCGTCCGATACGGGGAGTGCGTCATGGGTGAAAAAGGAAAGACGCTCCATGCCACGTCGCTTGTCCTCCATGGAAGCGTGAGCAGAATAGTGTTTCGTCATCTCCGGGCTCATGTGACCGACAATGGACTGAACGACCGACAGAGGAATCCCGGCAAGTCCGGCGTAGTAACAGAACGTATGACGACAGGAGTGCAGATCCTTCACGCTGATTGCTCGGGTTCGTCCTTCAGGTTTGCGTGTGGTCTCAATCCCCAGCCCCTCAAGGAACTGTTTGATCCGGTAGGAAACGCCGGTCGAGTTCGTCAGGTACATTTGAGCGTGTTCAGGGAAGACATACTCGGAATCTGTCCGGGGTGTCGTAATCAGGAACTCGTAAAGCTGATTGGAAATGGGAATTTGGACCTTTGCCCCGGTCTTGCGCGTCTTTCGGGCAATCATACGACGCTCAAGATCGACCTCGTTCCACTTGAGCGTGCAGATGTCTCCCTCACGAAGCCCTGTCCATACGGCAAGCATGAATAGCGGACGCATAAACCCGTCCAAGTTGTCATAGATGGTTTTGAGCTCTTCCGGGGTGAATGCTTCGCGTGTTTCGGTGTCCGATTTTGC
>JAEEGG010010885.1_pt1 | contig 19967 bp, 8 predicted proteins | sample 9134161 | NCBI WGS metagenome assembly JAEEGG01 (sample SAMN16246543, study PRJNA631951) | gut metagenome | biome: gut microbiome; feature: rumen; material: CR-attached | host: Bos | place: Iran: Karaj | collected 2018-10 | reverse complement strand
GAAGAGCGTCTATAACTGGGAGACCTATCAGCATTACGACGGCAGCAACCTGACCAAATACACTGAAGGCGACGGCTTGACCACCTTGTTGCCCGAGGATGACGCGGCAGCTGCCAACTGGGGTGGAAACTGGCGTATGCCCACGAAGGAAGAGTTCCAAGAGCTCTACAACAACACGACCGTTTCCTGGACACAGCAGAACGGCGTGAACGGCAGACTCTTCACCGCGAGCAACGGCAACAGTCTCTTCCTGCCCGCCGCTGGCCTCCGTCGGGACGATGAGCTCGACGACGCCGGCGACTGGGGCAACTACTGGTCGAGTTCGCTCAATACGGTCGGCTCGGACTACGCGTGGTACTTCTACTTCAGTTCGGGCTACTACAATATGTACAGCAACTACCGCGGCTACGGGTTCACTGTGCGCCCTGTTCGAGAGAACTAACTTTTGTTCCGTTACGGGCACGGGCGAAAAAGTTGGCGGGCGGGGCGCCTGCGACAGCAGGCTACCCAGCCCCGCTCGGCAACTTTTTCGCGGCAGCCTCGTGCCGAAGGCACGGTATTCTATTTACCCCATACAGCTCTGCTGTGTGGGGTTTACCAGACTGTAGACTAGGCAGGGCGTGCTGGAGGCACGCTACAGATGTGTGTGATGTGGCGAGCCACCGGCACGCAGGCCACTATGGCTAGTGTGTCGAGCCCCACACTCTGCCGTGTGGGGTATATAGGAGGTCGTGTCTTCGACACGGGGCGTCGCTACTCGGAAGGAATGCGTCATTCGCTAACTGTAAATAAGCTATGCAACATCTTACTATCTATCACATTGTGCTCCACTCCCTACTGCAGCGAACTTTTTTTGGAAATTTGTTGTAAGTATTATTTTTTTGTATTTTTGGACTCTGAAATATCAATTCTTAAAATTATCCGTTATGAAAAAAGTATTTATCATTTTAGTGAGCTTGTTCGCCATGATGGCGGCAAGCACGGGCTTGAAGGCCCAGGAAGTTACAATCTTATTGCGTCCAGGCTGGAACTGGATAGGCTATCCGTATGCTGAGTCTATAGATTTAGAGGTTGCATTTGGAGATTTTGTACCCATGAATGACGATGTGATTCAATCTTTTTGGGGGTATTCCGAATATGCAACAGGATTTGGATGGTTCGGAGGAATTGATGAATTGAGACCCGGATGGGGTTATATGTACTATTCCAACAGGACGGAGCCGGTCAACATTGTTTTGGGTACCCCAATAGATTTGCCTATAGTGACCACTTCATCAGCGACCAATATCACCACTTACGGTTTGACTTGTGGTGGTGAGGTGACCGACTCGGGCAATAGTGGAGTCTTGGTGCGCGGCGTGTGCTGGAGCACCCAGCAGAACCCTACCATCAATGACCCGCACACCACCGACGGCTATGGTTTGGGCAACTTCACCAGCGCGGTTGAAGGTCTGGAAATGAACACCACCTATTATGTGCGTGCTTATGCCATGACGACCTCTGGAACAGGCTACGGCGAGCAGATAATGCTCTCCACCAAGAACGGTGTGCCCACACTGACCACCTCAGCTGCTTCTGAGATTGGCACCACTTGGGCCACCTGTGGTGGTGACATTAGTGACGATGGCGGCATGGAGATTACCGAGCGCGGCATCTGTTGGAGCACCACATCCAACCCGACCATTGAAGGCGACCATGGCAGCAACGGCGCAGGTTTGGGCAGCTTTACGGTAAACATGAACAATCTTGAAGCTAACACCACCTACTATGTGCGTGCTTACGCCACCAACAGCTACACCACGGCCTACGGCAACGAAGTTTCCTTCCGTACGGAAGTGGCGCAGACCTGGCAGAACGGCATCCTGCCTGGCCAGTTCTCAGTGAGTGCCACCCACCAAGTGCAATTCTCGCAAGGCAACCTGCAATACCAAGCTTCAACCGATAGCTGGCGCTTTGCCTCCGACCAATGGGAATATGTAGGTGCAGACAACTCCAATATTTCAGCGACCTACGATGGTTACATTGACCTCTTCGGTTGGGGCACCAGCGGCTGGGACAACGGAAACATTTATTACCATCCCTACGACTATGAATATTTGACCGACTGGAATGCCAGCGACTTTGGCTATGGCTACGGTCCCACAGACGGCACCAACTACAATTACAGCTTGACAGGCGACTATGCCAATGCCGACTGGGGCATTTACAATGCCATTCTCAACGGAGGCAACCAACCGAACCAATGGCGTACCTTGACCAACTCTGAATGGAGTTATGTGTTTAACACAAGAACTACCACTTCTGGCATCCGTTATGCCAAGGCGCAGGTGTATGGCGTAAATGGCATTGTGCTTGTGCCCGATGATTGGAACAGTTCCATCTATACATTGAATTACACCAATAGGACAGATGCTCCTTTCAGTACTAATGTGATTGCTGATGCCGACTGGGCTACTATGGAAACCAATGGAGCTGTGTTTTTGCCAGCCGCAGGTGATCGTAATGGGACCACGGTTAATGGCGCAGGCGCAAGTGGCTACTATTGGACGGCTTCGAGGGGCAACATCGATGATGCACATAACTTTGGCTTCTACAATGGATACTTTAGCACGTCATGGGTCTTCGATCGCAATTATGGTCTAAGTGTCCGCCTCGTTTCCGTGACATTGCCCGAAGTGAGCACAGGAACGGTGAATGATGTTTCTGGTAGATCGGCTATTGTTAGTTGCAATGTTATCGAAGATGGCAATGCCGATTTATCGGCTTGCGGCATCTGCTGTAGTACATCATCCAATCCTACCATTGATGACATTGTGGCTTTGGCGCAAAATACGACCGTTGGCGAGTTTACGGTTATGTTGAACGGCCTTACTCCAAACACAACTTTCTATGCTCGTGCTTTTGCCACCAATAGTGCAGGAACGATTTATGGCAACGAAATTTCATTCACCACATTGAATATTCCTACATGGACCAATGGAATCTTACCAGGCGGGTTCTCGGTGAGTGCCAACCAGCAGGTGCAGTTTTCACAAGGCAATCTGCAATACATTGGCAGTGCTACTACACCTTACTGGCAGTTTGCCGAAAACCAGTGGGATTATCTTGGCACGACAACAGGCCAAAACAGCAGTAATGCAAATGTTGACCGTGACCTCTTCGGTTGGGGCACTAGTGGATATAACCATGGTGCTGTTTGCTATCAGCCATGGAGCACCAGTAGCAACTACAACAGTGACTATTACGCATACGGTTCTTCCACATACAATTTGAACGATTCAACTGGCATGGCCGATTGGGGTTATAATGCCATCAGCAACGGTGGTAACCAAGAAAATCTGTGGCGTACAATGACTAGGAATGAATGGAATTACCTATTCAATATACGCAGCACTACATCAGGCATTCGCTATGCCAAGGCTCAAGTGTTCGGTGTAAATGGTATCATTCTCTTGCCCGACGATTGGAACACTGTTACCTATGGTTTAAACAACACGAATAATAGTGGAGTATCTTTCAGTAGTAATGTGATTACCGCTTCGCAGTGGAGTACATTGGAGCAAGCTGGAGCAGTCTTCCTGCCTGCCGCAGGCAACCGGTCTGGGATTTCGGTCACCATTGGCTATTACTGGTCGGCAACGCATCTCTATAGCCATAACGCCTATGTCGTGTACTTTAGCGATTCGAACCTCACGACGAGCGATGGCAATCTCCGATCCGACGGTAAAAGCGTTCGCCTCGTGCGTTCCATCCCAGTTTATTCCATCGAAGCCACCCCAAATCCTGCCGAAGGCGGTACGGTCACTGGCCAAGGAAACTACAATTCGGATGCCACCTGTACGCTTACTGCCACGCCAAACGCAGGCTATGTCTTCAACAATTGGACGGAGAACGGCACTGTGGTTTCCACTGATGCTTCATACTCTTTCACTGTAACAAGTGACAGGACTTTGGTGGCGAATTTTATGCAAGTTCCAACAGGTGCCATTGCGGGTCTGTTTACAGTAAACACCAATGGAAGCAAGGTGTATTTCTCGCAAGGCAACCTGCAATACATCGGCAGTGCTACCATTCCTTACTGGAAGTTTGCCGATAACCAGTGGGATTATCTCGGTACGACCACAGGACAGAATAGCAGCAACTCGGAGGTTGACCGCGACTTGTTCGGTTGGGGCACCAGCGGCTATAACCATGGGGCAGTATGCTACCGGCCTTGGAGCACGAGTACAAACAACAGCGATTATTATGCATACGGTAATTACTCCTACGATTTGGGTGACCTGACAGGCAAGGCTGATTGGGGCTATAATCCTATCAGTAATGGTGGAAATACTCCAAACACTTGGCGTACTTTGACTAATGCGGAGTGGGTGTATTTATTTAATACACGCAATACGGATTCAGGTGTGCGCTATGTCAAAGCAAAAGTGAACAATGTGAACGGTTTGATTCTACTGCCTGATAATTGGAATACAGCTTATCACTCATTGAATAATGTCAATCCTACAGGCAACTGTGACTTTGATTCCAATATAATCAGTTATTCCGATTGGATAAGCGATTTTCAGCCTCATGGCGCGGTCTTTTTGCCAGCTGGAGGTTATCGTAATGGAACTGCGGTTTCTTCAGGTTTTGATGGTAACTATTGGTCAGCGTCGAGTTTAGACAATCAATTTGCAGGCCATGCTGGCTTCAACAATGGAGGCGTTTATTTTGGTGGAGGAAATGACCGAAGATGTGGGTTCTCTGTTCGTTTGGTGTGCAATGCTGAATAATCCATTTTTGCAGCCCTATTGTTTACAGTAGAAAAAAGCCATTATGTTGTATGGTTTGTGTGGAGACGGTCCATGGACCATCTCCACATTTTTTTCCAGCACCTTGATAAGAAGATATTTTGGCTTCCAGCCTTTAGGATTTTTTTGTCCTTTTGTCTTCACGTTCGGGCGGCTTTTCACCAGCCGCCGTCATCGCGAGGAGGCACGACGGGCGCCATCCCCATCCTACTATCACATCGTGTCTCACTCCAGCCTCAGTAAGTTTTAGCTTTTTTTAGGGGCTATTCATCCTAAGCATTGTTTTTTCGTATTTTTGGACTCTGAATTATCAACATAAAAATTATCAATTATGAAAAAAGTATTTATCATTTTAGTGAACTTGTTTGCCCTAATGGCGGCAAGCACGGGCTTGAAGGCCCAGGAAGTTACAATCTTATTGCGTCCAGGCTGGAACTGGATAGGTTATCCGTATGCTGAATCTGTTGATTTGGAAAATGCATTTGTGGATTTCGAACCCATGAATGACGATGTGATCCAATCCTTTTGGGGGTATTCCGAATATGCAACAGGATCTGGATGGTTTGGTGAAATCAATGAATTGCAACCTGGATGGGGCTACATGTACTATTCCAACAGGACGGAAGAGGTCAGTGTGGTGCTGAGCGCTCCCGCCTCGCAAACCATGGTGACGACAAGTGAGCCGACCAACATCACTGCCGAGAGCGCCGTTGTGGGTGGCACGGTGACTGTGCCCGAGGGCACACACGTGTTCCTGCGTGGCGTGTGCTGGGGCACGGAGTCGAACCCCGACATCGACGGCAGCCACACATCAGAGGAAACGGGTGTGGGTGCATTCAGTAGCACCCTTGAAGGCCTGACAACGGGTCTTACATATTATGTGCGTGCCTACGCAGTGACCGACTATGGCCTAGTTTATGGTGAGAATCTGAGCTTTGTCGCCAATACCAGCTATGAGTATGTTGACCTCGGCCTGCCGAGCGGCCTGCTGTGGGCCACCTGCAACGTGGGAGCCGATGTGCCTGAAGGCTATGGCGATTATTTTGCTTGGGGCGAGACACAGCCGAAGAGCGATTACAGCGAGAGCACTTACTTGTACTACAACGACGGCACCCTGACCAAATATACAGGAAGTGATGGTTTGGCAATTCTTTTGCCTGAGGATGATGCAGCTACGGCCAACTGGGGTGGAGACTGGCGCATGCCTACTAAGGAAGAATGTCAAGAACTGTTCTATAACACAACTTGTACTTGGACGACTCGAAACGGTGTAGTCGGACAATTGTTCACTGCAACAAACGGCAACAGCCTTTTCATGCCCGCTGCTGGCTATCGTGATGGGAGTGAATTATATAGTGAAAACAATTATGGTTCCTATTGGACGAGTTCACTCTTCACAGACTATCCGAATGAGGCTTGGTATTACTATGTGGATTCGTACTCCAACGGCAAGTTTTACTACTATCGTTGGTGTGGTTACACCGTGCGTCCAGTGCGTTCCTCCGAGCAGAGTTCCGTTGAAATCAACGTTACGTCCAATCCAACAGAGGGCGGCTGGGTTAGTGGGGGAGGCACTTACCAAGCAGGTGACATCTGCACGCTCAATGCGACGGCTAATGAGGGCTATGTGTTCGTCAACTGGTTATTGAACGGTGAGGTGGTTTCCACTGAAGCTACCTATTCTTTTACGGTTAGCGTTGGTATGAACTTGATGGCAAACTTTGGGGTTTATAGTGTTGGCGATTATGTCGACCTTGGCTTGCCGAGCGGACTGCTGTGGGCAACTTGCAATGTGGGTGCCGAATCGCCTGAGGGTTGGGGCAACTATTATGCCTGGGGCGAGACCTATCCTAAGGCAACATACAACTGGAACACCTACCAGTATTGCAATGGTAGTATCCTGACCAAATATACAGGAAATGATGGTTTGACCACTCTGTTGCCTGAGGATGATGCAGCAACGGCCAATTGGGGCAGTGAATGGCGTATGTTTACCTATGATGAATGGGCTGAACTGTTCAATAACACTAGCCAAACTTGGATAACTCAAAATGGGGTGAGCGGTGTGCTCTTGACAGCCTCCAACGGTAACACGCTCTTCCTGCCCTATGCTGGTACCAGTAATTGGCATAGTCTCTATGATCTTGCAGGGTACTATTGGTCAACTTCGCTCAACATGACCTATCCAAGATACGCTAAGGAAGCCATCATCGATATGGGGGCGGTGGCATACGATGACATGGAAGAAGGCAACCGCTTCATAGGTTTGCCAGTCCGGGCAGTGCGCTGCAAGAATAGTGTTATCAATGTCTCCGCTAATTCGACAGTGTGCGGCTTGGTGAGCGGTGGTGGCACCTATTTTGACGGTACCGACTGTACGGTTTCCGCTACAGCTAACGATGGTTATACTTTCATTGGTTGGTCTGAGGATGGCGTGATTATCTCTACTGAAACCACATATTCTTTCACGGTTTGTGGAAACAGGAACTTGGTGGCATTCTTTTATAATTACATTTCGGATGCCTGCCAATATGTTGACTTAGGCTTGCCGAGCGGCCTGCTGTGGGCGACCTGCAATGTGGGAGCCGAAACGCCCGAGGGCTACGGCAATTACTTTGCTTGGGGCGAGACCCAGCCCAAGACTACATACAGTTGGAACACATATCTGTACTGTGAAGGCAGCCTCTCAACTCTTACCAAATACTGTAACTTGTCATGGTGTGGTTACAACGGTTTCACCGACAATCTGACCACATTGCTTCCTGAAGATGATGCGGCTACAGCCAACTGGGGCGCAGACTGGCGCATGCCTACCATGACGGAATGGAATGAACTATCTAGCAACACCACCTCCACATGGGCAACCCTGAACGGGGTGAGAGGAAAGCTTTATACCGCATCTAATGGTAACGGCATCTTCTTGCCTACCGCAGGATATCGAAAAGGAAACTATCTTTACGATTCGGGCAGCAGTGGTTGCTACTGGTCGAGTTCGCTCTACGATTACCCGTATCACGCGAGAGAATTCATTATTGGTGTGGTCAATTTTTTCGACAGCTATCGTTACTTTGGGCAATCTGTCCGAGCAGTGCGTGTGGGGTTGCAGAACTAACCTTTGTCCTCGTTCGGGCGGATTTGCAATCCGCCCGAACGAGGAACGCATTATTCGCTTACCGTAAATAAGCGACAATCTTACTATCACATCGTGCTCCGTGCCTTCCGCAGGGAGCTTTAGCTTTTTTTGAGGGATTATTCGTTGTAAACATTGTTTTTTTGTATTTTTGAACCCTAAATGATTAATCCAAAAAATTATCAGTTATGAAGAAAGTTTTTATCATTTTAGTGAGCTTGTTCGCCATAATGTCGGCAAGCACGGGCTTGAAGGCCCAGGAAGTTACAATCTTATTGCGTCCGGGCTGGAACTGGATAGGCTATCCGTATGCTGAGTCTATAGATTTGGAAAATGCATTTGTGGATTTCGAACCCATGAATGACGATGTGATCCAATCCTTTTGGGGGTATTCCGAATATGCAACAGGATTTGGATGGTTCGGAGGAATTGATGAATTGCAACCTGGATGGGGCTACATGTACTATTCCAACAGGACAGAAGCAGTCATCGTGGAGTTGAGCGCTCCTGCCTCGCAAACCATGGTGACGACAGGTGAGCCGACCAGCATCACCGCCGAAAGTGCCGTAGTGGGCGGCACGGTGACTGTGCCCGAGGGCACCCATGTGTTCCTACGTGGCGTTTGCTGGGGCACCGAGCCAAACCCCGACATCGACGGCAGCCACACCACCGAGGAAACGGGAATAGGCAGTTTCAGCAGCACACTTGAAAGCCTGAACCCGAACACGACCTATTATGTGCGTGCCTATGCGGTTTCTGACTATGGTTTGGCTTACGGCAACGAGGTGAGCTTCACCACTGAAGCTTTCCACACTTATGTCGACCTTGGCTTGCCAAGCGGCACTTTGTGGGCCACCTGCAACGTGGGTGCCGACAGCCCCGAGGACTACGGCGATTACTTTGCTTGGGGCGAGACCCAGCCCAAGAGCGACTATAGCTGGAGCACCTACCAATACTGCATGGGCAGTTACAACACGCTGACCAAGTACTGCAACACCTCCAGCTGGGGCTACAATGGCTTTACCGATGACCTGACCACCTTGTTGCCCGAGGATGACGCTGCCACGGCCAACTGGGGCAGCGATTGGCGCATGCCCACCCAAGCGGAATGGCAGGAATTACTTGACAACACGACCGTAACTTGGACACAGCAGAACGGCGTGAATGGAAGGCTCTTCACTGCAAGCAACGGCAACAGTCTCTTCCTGCCCGCTGCTGGCTGGCGTCGCAGTAACAGCCCCGACTACACCGTGGGCCGCTACTGGTCAAGTTCGCTCTTCCTGGTCCATGTGCTCGACGGGTGTAGCCTCGACTTCAATTCGGGCGGCGCCAATGTGAGCAGCAACGATCGCTCCGTTGGTTTTTCGGTGCGGCCCGTGCGTTCCTCTGTGCAGAACACCGCCCCCACGGGAGCCATTGACGGCAAGTTCACCATAAATGCCGATGGCGACCAAGTGTATTTCTCGCAAGGCAACCTACAATATCAAGCTTCCACCAACACATGGAAGTTTGCCGAGAACCAATACGACTACGTTGGCAGCGACAACAGCAATATCTCATCCACCTATGATGGATGGATTGACCTGTTCGGTTGGGGCACGAGCGGCTACCATGATGAGAGTGACCCCTATAACGTGAACTATCAGCCGTGGTCGACATCTACATCGCAGGTGAATAGCAGTTATAATTACTTTGGTTACGGTCCATCCACCAATATGACAGACCCGGACTTGACTGGCACTAGTGCCAACTATGACTGGGGTGTTTACAACCCGATAAGCAACGGCAGCAACACAACCAACCAATGGCGCACCCTTGGCCATTCCGAATGGGTTTATTTGTTTATCCATAGAACAACCATTTCAGGCATTCGTTATGCCAAGGCAAATGTGTCTGGCGTGAATGGTGTCATCCTGTTGCCTGATGACTGGAGCACTGATACCTATAGTTTAAACAATCCAAACGATAGTGGAGGCTCTTTCGGCGACAATGTGTTGACTGACTCGCAATGGGTTACGCTTGAGAGCGCTGGCGCAGTTTTCCTGCCTGCAGCGGGCTATCGGCAAGAGACTTATTTCGGTTATGCTGAGGGTAGCGGCGGTTATGAGAATAGTGGTGGCTACTACTGGTCGGCTTCGGAAGGGGATAGAGACAGTGCGGGTAGCATGTGTTTCTACGATTGGAGCGTCAATTTGAGTGTCAAGCTTCGTTTTTATGGATTCTCTGTGCGCTTGGTGCGTGCTGCCGAGTAATTCTCAACGTTCCCGCTTGTAGAGACGTAGATTGGCTTCGCCGAATATACATTTCATTGCGTCTCGAAAAACGAATTATATGGTCGCCCCTCTGCTCTTTGGGTGAAACCTTGGAGGGGAAGGGCGGCTTCATCGTTATTTTTATTGGCACGATCATACAATGCTCTGCTGAAAGAAAGATAATGTATTACGGGTAGGAAATAAAGATTTCAGGTTTTCTTGGTTATATGTTGTTTTTTTTGTAGTTTTGAGCGCGAAAATATCATCAACCTAAATAATATCAGCTATGAAGAAAGTATTTATCATTTTAATGAGCTTGTTCGCTATAATGTCGGCAAGCATGGGCTTGAAGGCCCAGGAAGTTACAATCTTATTGCGTCCAGGCTGGAACTGGATAGGCTATCCGTATCCGGAATCCGTTGATTTGGAAAATGCATTTGTGGATTTCGAACCCATGAATGACGATGTGATCCAATCCTTTTGGGGGTATTCCGAATATGCAACAGGATTTGGATGGTTCGGAGGAATTGATGAATTGCAACCGGGATGGGGCTACATGTACTATTCCAACAGGACGGAAGCAGTCATCGTGGAGTTGAGCGCTCCAGCCTCGCAAACCACGGTGACGACAAATGAGCCGACCAACATCACTGCCGAGAGCGCCGTGGCGGGTGGCACGGTGACTGTGCCGGAGGGCACACACGTGTTCCTGCGCGGTGTGTGCTGGGGCACGGCTCCAAATCCTGACATTGACGGCGACCATTCTTCAGAGGAAACAGGTGTTGGCGTTTTCAACAGCACGCTTGAGGGTCTGTCGCCAGGCACCACTTACTATGTGCGGGCCTATGCAGTGACTGATTATGGCCTTGACTATGGCAACGAGATGAGTTTCACTACCCTGTTCCTAGGAAGCCTCAACGGTCTGTTCTCCGTGGGCGAGAACACCCAAGTGTGTTTCTCGCAAGGCAATCTGCAATACCAAGCTTCCACCAACACTTGGCGGTTTGCTGAAAACCAATGGGATTATGTTGGTGAAGGTAACGGCAATGCCTCTCCAACATACGAGGGTTGGATAGACTTGTTCAGTTGGGGTACTTCTGGCTATGACCATGGTGCGGTGTGTTACCAACCGTGGACTCAGGGAGGCCAACTTGATCATGCTGCCTATGGTAATCGTGATTATGATTTATGTGATGGAAACGGACAAGCTGATTGGGGCTATAATGCTATTAGTAATAGTGGGAATCAGGAAAGGCTGTGGCGTACCTGTAAATCATCCGAATGGCAGTATTTATTGCAGAATCGCCAAACTCCTTCGGGCATTAGATTTGCAAAGGCAGTTGTGAATGGTAAAAACGGTTTGATTATTCTTCCCGATGATTGGGATCCGAGTGTTTATGTATTGAATAATACTAACGAAGGAAATGTTTCATTTGAGGCAAATACCATTTCGGCTGAAGATTGGAATTCGCTATTGGAAAATAATGGCGCTGTTTTTCTCCCTGCCACAGATATGGAAGGAAATACCCATGGCGCATATTGGACCGCTTCCGCTACTGGCTCTCCTTGGCTGAAGCGTCGTATTGATTTCAGCAACAACAACTTGAATGTAGGGGGCTCATATTATCCACATGTACGTTATGCTGTCCGACTTGTTCGTTCTGCACCAACCAATCCTACTTATTCTTTTGAAGCCGTTCCCAATCCATACGAAAGCGGCACGGTAAGCGGAGCAGGCAACTATGACTATTATGCATCGGTCGTACTAACAGCCACTCCAAACGAAGGCTACACTTTCTATCAATGGAAAGAAAACGGTAAAGGTGTTTCCATGGACAATCCATCCAGTTTTGTCTCGCTTTTCGACAGAAGTTTAGAGGCTTGCTTCCTTGAAAACTCCACTTACCCGTTGCTTTATACATTTAATGAAAATAACCACACTGCCACTGTAATTGGTCATTGGGACGGTCAAGGTGCCACAGGAGACCTTGTCATTCCCGAAACCGTGATGCACAATGGTGAAGCTTATACTGTGACTGCTATTGGAGGTGATGCGTTTTTTGGGTACTCAGGATTAACATCGGTTGTATTACCCAATTCATTGAATTCCATTGGAAGTTATGCTTTTGATCAATGTTCGGGTCTTACATCGATAGAGATACCTGAGGGCGTTACCAGTATTGGCAGCCAGGCTTTCACTGGCACCAGTATTGTTTCGATGGCGATTCCTGAAAGTGTAACCTCTTTAGGAAACCAGGTGTTTTATGGATGCGGAAATCTGACATCGGTAACATTGCCTAGTGGCATTACAAGCTTAGGCTACGGTTTATTCCAGTATTGCGGAAGTCTATCTTCGATAACCATTCCTGCTGGAGTAATATGGATAAGTCAATATGCGTTCCTTGGTTGTGGGTTAACATCCATTACCATACTTGCTGAAGTATCTGCTTCGATACATGAGCAAGCTTTTGAATCGGTGAACAAATCCATCCCCGTTTATGTCCCTTGCGGCACTTTGGAAGCCTACCAAAATGCCAATGGCTGGAATGAGTTCACAAACATTAATGAAATGTGTCCTGGTGTGATTACTGTCACGGCCAACTCTGCGGAATATGGAACAGTATCTGGTGGCGGCTCGTTTGAAGGAGGTGAGATCTGCACAGTGACTGCTACGCCCAACCAGGGCTATTTCTTTGAATCATGGACGGAAAATGGCGAAGTAGTCTCAACCGATGCCACCTATTCGTTCATTGTTACTGGAGACAGAAACTTGGTGGCAAACTTTAGCCGTCATGACTATGTCGACCTCGGCCTGCCGAGCGGCACCTTGTGGGCCACCTGCAATGTGGGTGCCGACAACCCCGAGGACTACGGCGACTATTTCGCTTGGGGCGAGACCCAGCCGAAGAGCTACTATGACTGGGGCACCTACCAATACTACGACGGCAACAACCTGACCAAATACACAGGAAGCGATGGCTTGACCATCCTGTTGCCCGAGGACGACGCTGCCACAGCCAACTGGGGCTCTGACTGGCGCATGCCCACCGAGGAGGAATGGCAGGAACTTTACAACAACACGACCCATACTTGGACGACCCAGAACGGCGTGAACGGAAGGTTGTTCACCGCCTCGAACGGCAACAGTCTCTTCCTGCCCGCCGCTGGCTACCGTGGCGATAGCAGCCTCTACTACGCAGGCAGCTACGGCGGCTACTGGTCGAGTTCGCTCGACACGGACTACCCGGGCGGCGCGTGGAACTTCTACTTCAATTCGGACTATTACTACGTGGACGGCAACGGTCGCTACTATGGGCAGTCTGTTCGTGGGGTGCGTTCCTCGCGTCAGAACTAACCTTTGTTCCGTTACGGGCAAGACGGGCAAGGGGCGAAAAAGTTATCGGGCGGGGGCACACTAGATAGCGTGCACAGAGACTCTTGCGTGGTAACTTGTTCGCGGCAGCCTCGTGCCGAAGGCACGATACCTTGTTTACCCCATGCAGCTCTGCTGTGTGGGGTTTATCACACTGTAGACTAGGCAGAGCGTGCTGGAGGCACGCTACAGATGCATTAGGATACTGTGGCTATGGTGTGTAGGGCTACCTATGCTGTGTCGGTACTGCATGGCATCAGGGAGGTGTGGGGCAGACCAGACTGTAGACTCGGGAGAGTGAGCGTGGGGATATGATACGGCTAGAGGCGAGTTTGCGAGCCCCACACGATGCCGTGTGGGGTAAATAGGAGGTCGTGTCTTCGACACGGGCTGGCGCAGCACAACTCGTCAGGCGTGATCCATGTGTAACTCTTGTCCTTCCTCAGCCAAGTCATCTGTCGCTTGGCATATTGTCGTGTGTGGATTTTGATTTGCTCTACAGCCTCTTTTAGGGTGCATTGTCCGTCGAAATAGGCGAAGAGTTCTTTGTATCCTACCGTGTTCAGGGCATTCAAATGGCGCTTGGGATACAAGGCTTTGGCTTCTGCCGAAAGGCCTTGCTCCATCATCATGTCGACACGGCGGTCGATGCGCTCGATGAGAGCTTGGCGGTCCCAAAGCAGGGCGTATTTCTTGATGTCGAAGTCGCGTTGGACGGCGTTGCCGCTGCGGAAAGAGGAGAAAGGCTGTCCCGTTTGGTAACAGACCTCCAAAGCCCTTTGCAGGCGGCGAGGATTCTGTTGGTCGACGGTGGCGAAATACTCGGGGTCGAGGCGCTGGACTTCGTCTTGCAAAGCTTTCAATCCGCCTTCGTCCAACAGTTTTTGCACCTTTTCCCTGATTCCGGGCTGCATGTCAGGCATGGTATCGATGCCGTTGCAAACTGCATCGATGAAAAGTCCGGAGCCGCCAGTCATGATGACGGCATCGTGGGTCTTGAAGAGCTCATCCAGCAATTGTAGAACATCACGCTCATAGTCGGCGACATCGTATTTATCCTCGATGCTGATGTGGTGGACGAAGTAATGCTTTACTTGGCTCAGTTCTTCCTCGGTAGGAGCGGCAGTGCCGATGCTCATTTCCTTATAGAACTGTCGACTGTCAGCGGAGAGGATGACGGTGTTCAAGACCTTGGCCAACTCGATAGAGAAGACGGTCTTGCCTGAGGCGGTAGGGCCAGCGATGACGATGAGGGTTTTCTTATCCATGAACTTCCGTAATTATGAATTAAGAATTAAGAATGCAGAATGGCGCGAAGCGACGCTGGGCTTTGCCCCAATTCTACATTCCACATTCTGCATTCTGCATTCTACATTCAGCATTCTGCATTCTACATTCAGCATTCAGCATTCAGCATTCAGCATTCTGCATTCCACATTCTGCATTCTGCATTCCACATTCTGCATTCTACATTCTACATTCTGCATTCAAAGTTTATTGGGTACCGGTCCATTATTAGCCACCACAATCGGCTCTTCGATTTCCTTCACCACGCTGAGGCCCAGTTTTTGCCCTTCCTCTTTCATAAAGGCGTACGCCTCGCTGAAGTTGTTTCCGATAATGCCATCGAGGATGGCCTCGCGGATGGCGTTTTTGATGACACCGACTTCACGGCCCTCAGGGATGCCGAAGGTCTCCATGATGGCAATGCCGTCGATGGGCGGCTGCCAATTGCGTAGGTGGTCCTTGGCCTCGATTTCTTTCAGTTTCTCTTGAACGATTTCGAAGTTGTGGTGGAATTTCTTCACCTTCTCTTCGTTTTTCGAGGTGATGTCGGCGTGGCATAGCAGCATGAGGTCGTCTATGTCGTCGCCAGCATCAAACAAAAGTCTTCTCACTGCGCTGTCGGTGACGATGTCCTCAGCCAACACGATGGGGCGGAGGTGAAGGAGCACGAGCTTCTCCACATATTTCATCTTTTCGTTCAAGGGCAGCTTCATGGCAGCGAAAATTTTGGGCACCATCTTGGAGCCTTTGAACTCGTGGCCGTGGAAAGTCCAGCCTGTGCCGTCTTCCCAGCGCTTGGTCTGGGGCTTGGCGATGTCGTGCAGCAAGGCAGCCCAACGTAGCCAAAGGTCGTCGCTCTTCTCGGCTACCTGGTCGAGCACCTGCAAAGTGTGCAGGAAGTTGTCCTTGTGCCCTCTGCCTTGAACGATTTCAACACCTTTCAGTTGTGAGAGTTGAGGGAAGATGAGCTTCAACAGCCCGCTCTCGTCCAACAGTTTGAAACCGATGGAAGGCTTCGGTGAGAGGATGATTTTGTTCAGCTCCTCGGTGACACGCTCCATCGAGACGATTTTAATGCGGTGGGCATTGCGTTTGATGGCCTCAAACGACTCAGGTTCGATGTAGAACTTCAGTTGTGAGGCGAAGCGCACGGCACGCATCATGCGAAGCGGGTCGTCGGAATAGGTGATGTCGGGGTCCAAAGGGGTCCGCAACAGTAGTTCTTCTATGTCGGCCATGCCACCGTAAAGGTCGATGAGGGTGCCAAAGTCCTCGGCGTTGAGGCTGAGGGCCATGGCGTTGATGGTGAAGTCGCGTCTGCTGATGTCGTCTTCCAAAGTGCCGTTTTCCACCACGGGTTTGCGGCTGTTGCGGTCGTACGACTCTTTGCGTGCGCCAACAAACTCGACTTCCATGCCGTCAAAGCGGATCATGGCTGTGCCGAAAGCACCGTAGTATTTGGCTTCCTTGTGGCCGGGCAGGAGGGAGGCCACCTTTTTGGCCAAAGTGATGCCGCTGCCCACAGTCACCACGTCGATGTCATTCGACGGGCGATGTAGCAGGATGTCGCGCACATAGCCACCGATGACATAGGTCTTGTAGCCCAACTCCGCACTGGCGTAGGCGATCACCTTAAAGATCCTACTGCTGATATGTTTCTTGAAGTCGTAGTTCATCAGACTTTGGCTTCTTCTTTGGCTTCGTTTAGGACTTTCTTATCGTTCGGGATGATGTTGACGACAGTCTCTTCGCCGTTTTCCGCCAAATCGATGCTGATGGTGTCGCCGATGTGGAGGTTGGACGAGATGATGGCCTCGGCCAGTACGTCTTCCACGTATTTCTGGACGGCACGCTTCAGCGGACGGGCGCCATACTGTTCGTCCCAGCCCTTTTCGGCGAGGAAGTCCATGGCCTTATCGGTGATCTCGATCTTGTAGCCCATTTCTTCGACGCGTTTCACCACCTCGCGGATTTCGATGCCTATGATCTTCCGGATGTCGTTCTTGTCCAAAGCGTTGAACATCACCACGTCGTCAACGCGGTTGAGGAACTCGGGTGCGAAGGTGCGCTTCAAGGCGTTGTCGATGACACTCTGCGAGTACTCGTTCTTGGCATTGAGTCTGGCCTGTGTGCCGAAGCCGACGCCTTGACCGAAGTCCTTCAGCTGGCGTGAGCCGATGTTGGAGGTCATGATGATGATGGTGTTCTTGAAGTCGACCTTACGACCCAGGCTGTCGGTCAGCTGGCCGTCGTCGAGGACTTGGAGCAACAGGTTGAACACATCGGGGTGTGCCTTCTCGATTTCGTCAAGTAAGACGATGGAGTAGGGCTTGCGGCGCACTTTCTCGGTGAGCTGGCCGCCTTCTTCGTATCCCACGTATCCGGGAGGCGCTCCCACGAGGCGCGACACGGCGAACTTCTCCATGTATTCGCTCATGTCGATGCGGATGAGGGCGTCTTCGCTGTCGAAGAGGAACTTGGCCAGTACCTTGGCAAGGTAGGTCTTACCGACGCCCGTGGGGCCGAGGAAGATGAACGATCCGATGGGCTTGTTCGGGTCTTTCAGTCCGGCACGGTTACGGCGGATGGCGCGGGTCACCTTCTTGATGGCCTCGTCCTGACCGATGACAGTGCCTGCCAACTCGGTCTCCATGTGCATCAGGCGATCGCCTTCGTTCTTGGCGATGCGCTGCACGGGCACGCCCGTCATCATGGCGACGACCTCGGCAACGTTTTGTTCTGTCACAGGCTGACGGTGCGCCACGGCGTTGTCCTCCCATGCCTTCTTGACGTCTTCGAGCTGGGCCATGAGCTTCACCTCTTCGTTGCGGTACATGCCCGCCTCTTCGAACTTCTGCTCGGCGATGGCGGCTTTCTTGTCCTTGCGCACGGCGTCGAGACGGCTTTCCAACTCGGTGATCTCGCTCGGCACGTCGATGTTCTTGATGTGTACACGTGCGCCGGCTTCGTCCAAGGCATCGATGGCCTTGTCAGGCAGATGACGGTCGCTGAGGTAACGGTCGGTGAGTTTCACGCAGGCTTCGATGGCCTCGGGCGTGTAGGTGACCAAGTGATGGTCTTCGTATCTCGGTTTGATGTTGTTCAAAATCTCGATGGTCTCGGCGGGTGTGGTGGGCTCGACGAGAATCTTCTGGAAGCGGCGCTCCAAGGCACCGTCTTTCTCGATGTACTGGCGGTATTCGTCAAGGGTGGTGGAGCCGATGCACTGCAACTCGCCACGCGCCAAGGCGGGCTTGAACATATTGCTGGCGTCGAGCGAGCCGTTGGCGTTGCCTGCGCCGACGAGGGTGTGGATCTCATCGACGAAGAGGATGATGTCGCGGTTGTTCTCCAACTCATTGAGGATGGCCTTGATGCGTTCCTCGAACTGACCACGGTATTTGGTTCCAGCCACGATGGAGCCGATGTCGAGCATCACAACGCGTTTATTAAATAAGGTGCGTGGCACGCGGTGCTGCACGATGCGGATGGCCAGGCCTTCGGCTATGGCAGACTTACCCACGCCAGGTTCACCGATGAGGATGGGGTTGTTCTTCTTGCGGCGGCTGAGGATCTGGGCAATGCGCTCGAGTTCGCGCTCGCGGCCCACGATGGGGTCGAGGCGGTTCTCTTCGGCAGCCTTGGTGAGGTCGCGGCCGAAGTTGTCCAACACAGGCGTCTTGCTCTTGATGTTGCTCGTCTTCTTAGGTTTCTCGGGTTGTGGCCGTATCTCATTCATCAAGTCGTCTTCTTCATCTTCTTCTTCATCGAAGAGGTTGGAGGCATAGCCTTGCTGTTCCTCGGGTGCCGACTCTTGCGGGTCGCTGTTCTCGGCCGTGAAGCGCAACAGCTCTTGCTTGAAGTTGTCGTAGTTGATGCCTTCAAACTCGAGGTTTTGCGAGATGATGTTGTTCTTCTCGTGCAGGATGGCCAGCATGAGGTGTTCGGAGCGGACGATGTCCGAATGGAACTCCTTGGCGATAATATAGGTGAACTTCAGCACGCGCTCCGCTTGTTTGGTCAGCGGCAATGCCAGCACTTGGCTGGAGTTGCTGTTGGCGGTGCGCACCGAGGCTTCCAGTTTCTTTGAAAACACTTCGATGTTCAGGTTGAGATTCTCCAAAATCTTGATGGCGCTGCTACCACCTTCCTTCAACATGCCCAAAAAAAGGTGCTCCAACCCGACGTATGCGTTCCCTAGGCGCTGTGCCTCCTGATGGCTAAGTGACAAAATGGCACGAACGCGGGGAGAGAATTTTGCATCCATATTATTATAATTCGTTAATTTTCAATACTTTAATAAAACATCCTACTTTTCACTTGTCTGATTCGTTCAGAGTGCAAAGGTACAAACAAAAACCGCGCCGCGCCATATTTTTGAAGAATATAATAAATCTATGTCCTATTACGTTTTAGTAATGTATTAATTCTATCTATTGAATAATTGAAAAGAATATGAGAAACAGATTTTTGATTTTGATTCCTCTCGTCTTATTCATCACTTTTACTGGTTGTTACAAAGGTAGGATTTCAAAGTTGAAAGGTTGCTCCTTTGAGCCAGAGCAGCTTGTTTCGGAAATCAAGCAGGAGTATGACGCCGATTCGGTAAGCATAACCTATCGAAGATTCAGGATGGAACCCTATTTGCCCTTGATAAAAGCCCCTGTGGTTGAGATTCTCAACCCACGAATGAAGTCGCTGGATTTCAAGACACTGGACAAGACTATGAAGGAACTTGATAAGCTCGATGATGAGATACACTTACGGGATAGCCTTGAAGAAGAGTTGAAGCCGATAGCGGAAAGAATAGTGAATGGGTGCAACCCAAGGAGATATAACGATCTTATTATAGACATTAGAAAGGTAAATGTATCGGGGAAAAAAACACATCAATTTGTGTTCAGTTACGAAGATCTTCTTGATGTCAAACAAACAAAGTCCCCTAAATAATATATATAAATATCAAATAAACTCTGTTCGGTCGGATTTGCAATCCGACTGATTGGAACCAGCGGATTTGTAATCCGCGCCTTTTTGTCGTTTTCGGATTACAAATCCTGATACTCAATGCCAGCGGATTGCAAATCCGCTGGAACGATAGCGGAAACGGAAGGGAAGTTTTTGCCTCTTTT
>JAEEGG010010884.1_pt1 | contig 19969 bp, 25 predicted proteins | sample 9134161 | NCBI WGS metagenome assembly JAEEGG01 (sample SAMN16246543, study PRJNA631951) | gut metagenome | biome: gut microbiome; feature: rumen; material: CR-attached | host: Bos | place: Iran: Karaj | collected 2018-10 | reverse complement strand
ATTCACGGTCTCCCAGACAAAATCGCCCTTGTCATCATGCTTAACCTGACGGTATCCTGCAGCTGCCACCTTTTCAGGATCATAGGTTTTCTGGTTTTTAGTCGTGCCGATGTAGAAATTTGTCTTACAAAGGTCGTGGAGCAGCGACATTATGATAATACTCTCCTCCGGTACTGTTGCCATGATATCCTTCCATACAGGAGACTCCTTTTTAGCCATAAGACAATCATAAACATTGAGGCTATGTTGGAGCAAGCCGCCCTCGCAAGAGAGATGGTATTTTGTCGATGCCGGTGCCGTATAGAAATCTGACTTTTCCCTAATATATTCCATCAGCTTATCCTTGCCATCCCTCTGTACCTTTCCCATCAGTTCCTCGAATCTTTCTATATTGCTGTTCTGTATTTCTGTCATAACACCAATCCTTTCACTATCTTCATGGATTACGAACATCTCTTGCTCGTCCTTCTCAAGGTCATATGGCTGCATGCCTTTTTCTTTCGCATACTTGCTCAGTGCTTTGTAATCTATCTTCGCTATTCTGACCGGCAACTGCATCTCAGTATTTTCCAAAGATTCCCTATAACGAGCTTCATCATAATCAATATCATTAACCGGATGAAGCATCTCGTTAAGCTCATCGAGTATTATCTTCTTCCTTGCTACCTCGTCCTCTTCCGGCTGCTTACTGCGACATGCCTCGTCATATGCAGCATCTTCCATAAAGTCAGGCTGCTTTGATACAAATTCGACTATATCTGACGACAAAGCATCCGGATGTCCGCTTAGATACCCCATCACTGCTTTCATCCTCTCCGGCTTCTTTCGTGCATAATAGATAGTGCCCTCCACAAAATCAGGGTATGCATCAGGAACATTTTCCAGCCTTTCCTTCAGTTCCTTTATAATCTCCATGTCCTGAATCCCAGTGACCCGGTATGTTTCCGCAGGCAATCCTTCAACGGGAACTGCCGGCAATGTCCCTTTTGCTATCTCTGCAGCCTGATGGAGGCTCTGCATTGTTTCATCATAAAACTTGCTCATAATAATACAAACTCCTTACTTGACCAAAAACACAGCCGATGTTATATAGATATAAAAGGTTACTACGATTCGGACGTTTGCTGGGAGCAGGAATGCATCCTACAGTTTTAGCCTTTGTTTGTTCCATTGCTTGAGCAACTGTTCTCAATATATTCAGAGGTAGTAATATCTCCCTGTTAGTCTTCTCCACATTTTCTTAACGATTGCCGAGAAATAGTCAATCCTCATCCAGAAATCCAAACAGATGCCTAATTCCTTCATCAGCTTATAACAGCGCACCTTAACCACATAGCGGTCATGAAACACATGGTTTTTAAGCTCAACTATCTGTCCTGCCGTACAGCTTATGTCATCATAATCCCATACTTTACCAGAAGAATGTGCATAAACCAAATTCATATAAGATAACGAGTCAGGACCGCTTACGTTCTTTATGCGTTCTTTAGTATACTGGTTTTCAATTTCAGTAATCCTAATCCTCAGGCGTTTCAGCATCTCTGATTTTGTAATCTTCTCTCTTCTCAAAGCTTTCATCCCCCTGCCTATACTATACATATTGGATACATAAAGGATTCTTTTCCCGCTGAACTGAAAACACTGAAATTTTTAGAGTTCCTTGGTATCTCTATCCAATATTCCAAGTATAAGTTCACGGTATTCTTCTCCATAGGGGATGCTGTAGTCTATATAGAGTTCCCTTCGTTTTGCCAGGGTCTTCTCATCCTTTACCGGGTTATAGCCTTCCCTGACAACATCTTTGAAATATGCCCCTACTCCCCTTTTCTGCCATATGGGCAGGTCGTTATAATTGATTCCCCTCTGAAAAAGGAGCTCGTTCTTGAAATCATTTCCCTTTCCCTCAAGCTCCTTCGTGGCAGACAGCTGAGATCTGCCTTCCTTTCTCAGTGCCCAGTAGCAATGCCCGTTCAGGGAGTTCCTGTGCGAATCCTCCTGCCTCCATGCAAAATAGTCTGCAACCCGCTCACTGTTTGGCAGGGGCACTACCCTGCAGTCAAAGGTTGCGGTCATCCCGAGTCCGAGAGAAAATACAGCACTGGCCTCTCCTGCAAGGTTTGTATTTATCTTCCTCACCTTCCTCCCGAAGGAGTTTTCTTTCGGATGGAAAAGCAGGGAAATCTCATCGCTTTCAGTATACCCATATATGATACGGAACCCTGAGCCTGTCATAAGCTGCCGAACCGTATCCACCATCATGTCACGGAATTTCTCATCAAACGGTGCCTCAAACCTGCAGATTTCCTTAGTAAGCCGTGTAAACGACCGTCCGTCCAGCCTCGTCACAATATACATATCGGGCAGTATATACTGGTCAAGGGATTCCTCGTACACCCTCATCTTCGCATCAAAATCATCAAACTTCATTTATCGGAGCCTCATCTTCAATATCATTATTATTCTTCAAAGCACCATAGTCCTGTATCAGCTTCAATATTCTGGAATCAGGTGCTTCCGCAAGGATCTCCTCTGATGACCTGATATTCCCCAGAGCCTTGAAGCAGAATGCCTGCAGTGGCTCATTTTTCAGGCACCCTGCCGCCGCTTTCCTGTCATGCTCAAGCTCCTCGAACATTGCCCTTGCCTTGGAGATAGCAATACGTATTTTCTTTTTCAGTTCCGCATACTGCCACTGATAGAACCTTACATATACCTCTGAATCCGGTGCCGTCCTTATAAGTTCCTCCAGGCTGTCATTGCGCAGCCTTATCATCTGCATTACGCGCTTCTTCGTATATATATGCCCCGTTGCTATGTGGTGGGCATATACATATTCTGGGGACTTTACCTTGATGCGGTGCCATCCCGCATCGACGACCACGAATCCTTCATGCTTTATATCGCAGCTGTCCGTATTCAGTGATTTGGCAGCCGCAATGCACTCCTTAAGGGATTTAATCGGGTATTCGGCAGGTTTCTTAATGCCTATGTCCTCATTACTCTCAAGCCCTGATATATTCGATCTTGTCCCGATATGGTAAAGATAAGGGTAATCATATTTTATGACAATCTTCTGTTCCGGGGCAACAAGCTCAAAGATATAGGTTTTGCGTGTATCAAGCGAATCAAACGGGATGTCCTTATAATTATCGGCTCTCCTGATAAGGTCTGCAAAGGACACGGCTCCATCCATGATATTAGCCTCCCCTGCGTCTATCATGCTGTTCGTGGACCACTGCCACCTTTCAGACGACCGGCTGTGCCAGAGCTTGACTATGCTGCCATCTATTTTTTCCTGTACCCTTGCGGTGCTCCAGTCGATCGTGTCCACATATCCCTCGCCGTAGTTCCCGAACTTACGGAACGGCCAGCATACGACATCGAGCGAATCCGTGTTTATTATTATGCCTCTCGCCTCCTGCACCACAGGATCCTGGAAGTCAGAATCTATCCCGTAATTAAATATTGCCAGGTTCCCTGTTTCTTTTACTGCGATATTCTTTGAGAGAAGAAGCTCTCTCCAGTTTTCATGCTCCGATATAAATCTGCATATAAGAGAATTATTGTTCAATCTATCACCACCTTTTCATCCCGTTTTACCTTCTGAACAGGACTAATGTCCTTTTCAGGATATTCTCCAGCTACATCAGAGTTGTTCCGCTTCTTCCGTTTCTGCAGTCCCAGGGCACTGTTCTTCAGGTTGTTCGGAATATATATTACTGTCACAAGCACGGCAAAGCACTCTCCCGTTTCTGTTTTTCTAGTACTCCCGAAAAAATACACCATTTCGCCGTAAATCTTAACGCACAATCCCTGTTTAGGATACTGAACCATCTGCCCTGAAATATATTTGTTAAGCCGCCCGGTAGTCTCTGAATGGCTGATTCCTTCCTCAAAAGCAGTCTCGGCTATCTTATTCGCAGCGCCATGGCCTAACCCCATTCTCTGCTTGATCCTTATGTACGCATGATCTGAAACTACAATGATTGCCATCAAACCGCCCCCTGCTTAAGTTATTATGATAACTAATTATTCACTGAACGGGACTGCATTTCTGATATAGGAAAAATCATAGCCATTTTCGAGCTCAAGACTACAGATTTCCTCAATGAATGACGCTTTCCGCCCAAGCCTAAATGAGATTTCTTCAACAGTCATGCCAGAGTTGTATAGCCTTTGTATTATAAATGCCTGTTCCTGTAGTCTCATCTGCTTAAAGAAAGGTTCTAATTCCTTCTTATAATCATCTAACGAACGCTTTCCCTCAGCCATAAGGTTGAAGATATTTTCAAAAAGCTTTATGTATTCTACGTCCAGCCACAATACATGTCCTCCCATAATCCTCTCACCCCTCGTAATATAATCTCAACAAAGGATTTTTGCTCCTCATATCCAGTTACAAATTATCAAGTAATAACGCAATATCCCCACACCGGTACATCGCTACTTCAATTTTTTCCGTTTAACATATTAAGGAGTTTTTCATTTGTAGATTCATATTTTGACAACTCATCTAAAATCTTTTTCTCAAAATAGCTGTAAAAAGAATTGATTTTTTCGCTTTCATCAAGATTCTTATAGTTATCAATAATCTCCCCATTTTCTCCTCTACTATATTTCCATAGGATACACCTTCCTATCCGTTCGTCGGATAAAGGCACAATCCCGTATACCGAGATATCATATATGAGTTCGAAGGACTGCTCTTTTAAAAAGGACCTTCTATATGTTTTCGGGTCCTTCATCTGCAGGATCCTGAGGACAGCCTCTTCAAAGCGCTTATTATCGCATTCTTCTTTAATATCATCCACATATAATAGGGGCTTCTCACCCAGGCTTTGTGATGCATTGCGAAGATAATTAACTCCAGTACTGTCTCTATCAATTTTCCCTATTGCTTCAACAAAGCTGCTTTTATCTTGCTTTGGCTTCATATGTGATCCTTCAATCTGATATTCTTCCTGAAGAGCCGAAAATCTTTCCTTTGTTACTTCGAAACCGATGATTCTGTTAATAACATCCCAGTCATATCCATGTTCAAGCGCCTCCTTAAATAGTCTGCAGAAAGACTGCACATATGAATGCATTATCCTCTCGAATATACCGGTATCCTTAAAAGCCTCATTAATTGGCCATGGAGTAGCCCATACTGCGAGATAGTTATCATAATTTAAAGCTGCCAGATCATTAAGACGAGCTTTCAGATTCATGTATGGATGGCATATAAATAATTGTCCAAGACTGCGACATGTCTGTATAGTAAAATAAGTAGCATTCTCATCACTTTTAAATACCTCTATATCAGCCGTCAGCTGATTTGCAACCGATATTGCAATCCTGTGGGGATCAAACCTTTTGTAATATTCAACCAGTGTTTCAACTTCCTCTTTTTTTATTGATGCCCATGCTGCCAGATCTTCAATTGATACAAAAGATATCCCCGTACCTTTATGATGTTCATTTTCGTACCTGATAATATCTACTGCCATCAGATATTTTCCAATTTCACGTTGTTTTATAATCTCGTCCAATTCCATGACCTTCATACCTTCCTCTGTGCAAGCGGTTTTACACTCATTGTTTAACCATCTCAGTTAAACATATCGAGCTTACGTTTCCTTTCAAGCTCCTTTTCCTGCTCTTCTTCCTCCAGGCGCTTCAATCTGAGGTATTCATATATTCCGCATATAACCGTTACTATAAGCACAGTTATTATGCATCCGGGAAAGCCACATATTGTTAAACATATATCCTTCAGTTTTATCAATGCTTCCTCCATCGTCGTCTCCTTCCCACCCATCATGGTGTCAATAATGACTATTAGTCATTAAATCTCTACATTTCCTCTGCTAAGGGATAATACTCATTATAGGGCACAAGATAATATTCATTAAGCTCCTTGTTCTCAAAATCGCATAGTGATCTTATTATATCGGCTGCAGTATGACATTTTATAGAACAGCTCGCATTATCGGTAATATCATCGCTCAACTCTCCAAGATTTTTGCGTAATTCCGGACAGCTTAAACAGTTTTTAAGACCATTAAATCCGGTTTTCTCCAATTTACCAACTGCTTCAGAATAAACAGTCAGTGCTTTGTCGCATGGAGTCTCCCCGCCCAGTTTATCTTCCCGATCAAATCGGTACTTTATATACCTCATCCGGTCGCAGGCTACGACATATGATTCCGGTATAACAGCCTCTTTGTCAAAAGAAAGTTCGCTTTCAAAATGGAAACCTGCCATCCACGAATATTCAACTGTCGCCCTTTTGCTCTCGATCCATTTCCAGTTCGGATCCGCATTTTGAGTCATGTTTATCATAAAACACACAAACTCATCATCAAGTTTGCTTAACATTATTGCAGAATGCCGTCTCCACTTTCTTCCAAGCTCAAAAGCTTTGCGTATTACCGAAATATCAAACCTGGGTCTGTTATCTATTGATATAGAAATAATATCATTTCTGTCAGCCTTTCCCTCATAATATGCATGTTCAAATACAGCCAAAAGATAGATATTAGAAGGAATCTTCCCGTCACCTATTTTATATAGTTCATTTTCCAAAGTCTTTTCAATATCTGCTGGGAACTTAAGCTCGTTGATCCCGTGTAAGTATCCCTTGTCCCTAACCACTTGAATACGATCCCTAAAATACATTTTACTGCCCATTTATATTATCCCCCATTTACATCTGCCCACAATCGCTACTGCCATCTCCCAACTCCCTCTCATAAGTCTCAAAGGCTCTCAGCATCTTCTCGTAATCCTCTTCCTGCTTGTCATCTATCACGATTTCCGATATGCCGCCTTCGTCAAAATCTGATAACCAAAGGTCGGCCGCCTCATATGTATCGAAAGCAAAGCTTATCGGCTCCTCCTTCTCCGGCAATACGACATGTACCTCATATAATATTCTTTTCCGCATTAGTTTCGCCCCCTTATTTTAGTCATCCGGTAAAAAACCAGACTCTTTCATAACTCTTATATAGCACTCATCACAGACGAATACCGGCATTTCAAACATGTTCTCGTATTGATGCGTTGGTTTTTCCCCGCACCACATACACTCACTTGCACACTCCCCGCAGTAATATATGATATTTCCTTGTGATGATACATATTCATATGAAGGTCTGTTTCCGCAGACAATCCCTCAACGGGTGTTACCGGCAATGTCCCTTTTGCTATCTCTGCCGCCTGCTGGAGGCTCTTCATTGTTTCATCATAAAATTTACTCATAGTTTTCCCCGTTTTCTAACGAATCAAAATACTGTGCCAGCCCTTCATAATCCGGTTCCTGTCTTTCTTCTATCACCATCCTGTGGATTCCGCCATCATAAAAATCCGACAGCCATAACTCTGCCATCTCCTGTGTTTCAAAAACGACATACATCTGCTCATCATACCCGTCAACTGTTCCTCTTGCTTCATAAACCACGATTTCATTATTTTCCATTTGTTTCTCCTATCCTGTCTTCCTTCAAGAGTTCATGAATCACAAAGATTTCCTGCTCTTCCTTCTCAAGGTCACAGGGCTGCACGACCTTTTCTTTTTCACCCCTGATCCTCACTCCGGTTTCTTATCATCTTAAGTAAAAGAATATCGATCGCACAATCCAAAATAATAGTTATTATGCTTATAACAACATATACCTTGTTCTTTCCTTTTTTCATGCCTCATCACTCTCCTTTTTAATCATATGCTCATCGCCACCTTAGTTATTATCGTGTTCTTCTTCGACATCATCCACAAATAACGGGGGCTTCTCACCCAGGCTTTCCAGTATACGGCTCCGTTCCCTCCAATTACAGTACCTGTTATATCTTTTCTCTGCTACATTAGCTTTCGACCAAAGATCGTACTGCCTTTGATCCTTTTCATCTATCGGAAGTCCAAGCTTTCTTTCATGCATTTCAAGCGATTTTCCCACAGAAGCTATCAGACCTTCTTTGATCTCTTTCATCGACTGTTCAAGGTCATCATATACCTCTTTCACTCTTTCCTGACGAGCCTCAGGATCGCACCCGAAAAAGGAGGTCTCGTGCAGATACTGCGTCAGCAGTTCCGTCATATAGTCCTGAGTCAGTTTATTATCTGCCACAAGGTAACCCAGGGTTTCTGCCCAGTCCGAAAACTCAAAAGCATAGCTATTTGCATATATATCTTTCCGTATTTCATTAAGATTGACCCGGGTAAGCGTACGATGCTCATGGTTATACTCCTTATCATAAGAAGTAGCTTCCACCATATAGAGTACATCGTGATCTGACGGAACCACTTCCAATAAGAGTAAATACTCTATCAGACCGTTCATACGCTTCTTAATGGCATCCCGAATCTCTGAAACGGTCTTGTCTTGATACTCCAATAACAAATCCATATTATAGAGCTCATCATATACTATTGACTCTAATAAGCCTTCCCTGTCGGCTTCCCGTAAATACGTCTGTACTGTCTTCATCGATTTCATCTTCCTTCCATGGATTATTTATCTTTATGTTATAAGGAATGATTAATGGTCAGTAACGATCAGGTCTTTATAACTCATCTTTAGCATTCTCAACAGTTCCTTTTTTATCTGGTGTATCACTAGCATTCCTCTTATTCATAAGCTTCTTGATATATTCCATATAGACCTTTAGTGTATTTCTGCTGATATTATGCTCTATCATAATGTCAATCTTACGCCCCTGTCCGGTCTCAAGTAAATATATAATATCTCTTTCCAGTTCCGGTGTCAGTTTATCAAACTTGCCAAACTTCCTTCCCGATTTTTTACCAGATGTCGCCACCGCACCCTTGATCTTGTTCCCTAGTTTGACATGTGCTTCCTCGATATTTTTTATGGCAGCGAAAACATTGAATCGAACAGCATCCCTTACAGACATGCCCTCAATAATGCCATCATCAACCGCCTCAAGGATCATTTCCCTGATATTCCCGGAACACAGTGAAGGATTGTCCAAAAAGATGATCTCCACATCCTTATCGTAGATTTCCATATATTTCGAAAAGGCTTCCTTTCCTTCAAACGGGAAACAGCTTAAGTCTTTCATTACGATAGTGTCTCCTTCACTAATAAATGATTCAAGACGCTTCCACTCAATTTTCTCTTTGCCCGGCTGTATATCATATCCCTGTTTCAAGTATTCCCTTTCTTCCCAGCCTTCCCGTCTTACATGAAATTCGTCATAATCAAGATCGTTTTCATATGCATAGTCCCGAAGGGCATTCTCCTCTTTGTAATACTTGGACCTTTCAGGGCCATCCTCTCCTGCTCTTCTGATATAGAAAAAAGTTGCCATGTTCTCCTCCATATCGTCATTTAAACATTTATTTAATTGACGCTTTATCTGACTTAAGAATAACACGAATATTTGCATGTGTCAAGAACAAATTTTCGATTTTTGAAAATTTTTGAGTATTTTTATAACATGCCTTTTCTATTGCACATATCATCAACCGTTCCTTATTATGTTATTTTCATATTTAATAAAAAAAAGAAAAGCGCCCGTTCTGAGCACTTTTCTATAATCACCTTGATCATCTAAAACCAGTTCTGATTCTAACAAACTATTAACCATATCAGTATTTTGTAACAACCTTGAACGAACCTTCCGCAGTCTTTTCTCCGTTTACGACTTGCCACATCTTAACGGTTTTCTTCTTTTTTAATGTTTTAACTTTCAAGCGGTATACACCATTAGCATCAGCCTTAACACTGTAGTCAGAATTCTTATAGGTTGCATATACCATCGATCCAGGCTCTGCCTTCCCGACTATTACGTTTGTTCCAGCTAAGATACTGATAGGGCTCTCTAATTTGGTTGATTCTCCTGTTAAATCCTTTGTATTTATATGATATACAAATCTATTATGGCATTCACTATTATATTCTGTTTCTATCATTACCGTATAATCCCCGGCTTCAGGGAGCAGGATGCTTGCCACGCTATCGGTATTGGTGCTGTCGTAGTCGCCCTCTAACCAGTTATTATTGTAGCAGCTGGCTGCTGATTTTGTTCCTTCCACTGCTGTTGCTTTAATCTTGGCTTTCTTGTCAAGCGAAGTGATATCTATATATACTTTTCCGTTTTTCTGCTTTGTTCCTTTAATGCTGCACTTTTCACTTCCCGGCACAAATCCAATATAAAAACTTTTCAGTTGATATAACGAAAAGTAATATGTTCCTGCTTCAACCGGTATATAGCTATATGCTGTGGAATAGCCAAGCTCACTATCAAGAATATTGGTCGTTTTGGAAGAATCCCTGTACACCCTAATATAAGCTCCTGAATATCTTGAATCATTTCCAGTTCCTCTGATCAACATATATCCAGGTTCATTAAAGGTCATCGAAAAATCAGTACTAAAAAAATCACCCTTGGGAGTAAATAAAGGCGAGGCCCCCATTTCTATCTTATCCTTAAAATCATCATATGAAGAGGTCAGTATTACCTTTTCAACATTTCCATCTGATAATGATATGTAGCTGCTAATTGATTTCTCGGAAGATTTTGCGTTCGCAGCAACAGTACCCGACAATGTTACACATAGTAGCAGTGCCACACTGCAAAGCCAAGCTTTAAATATTTTTTTCCCCATAAAGATTTACCTCCCATTTACCATTAAGCAAAGATTATTGTTTGATATACAATATATGTTGTATCACATCAAATTCATATTGTCAATCTTTTTCTATACAATATTATGTGGATCAAATCTATTTTCAGAATATGTTATGCAGTGGTCATATAGGTTATTATTCTCTCTATAGAAAGAGGTACGACATGAAAGAAAAATATTACAAGAAATATAAAGTCATAGGGTTAAAGATTGGCTATTACAGAAAACTAAAAGGCTTAACGCAGGAACAGCTTGCGGAAAAAATAGACAAAAATCTTGCATTTGTCGGGGCTGTCGAAGCTCCAAATGTAAACCGTACCATTTCATTAGATACTTTGTTTGATATTTCAGAAGCTCTTGACATACCTGCCCATAAGTTTCTTGAAGAAGATTAATCATTAGCATTAAAAGAGCCTGCAAATCTGTAATCATGTAGGCTCTCAAATATGCTATTCTGTTGATTTTTGGGCTTTATTCCAAGCTTCTTAAGTTCAGTTTCTTCTATCAAGTACAATATTATATTATTTAATATAATATTGTATTATATACTATTATATTTTTCTCTTCTCACGCTATCTAAACATCCCTTCTAATATAATAGGGTGAATATGGGTGAACTTTATTTCCCCTCTTTTCAAAATTACTATTATAGTGCATAATGAGTCTATAAGAACAGCGCGTGGTTAAAAAATTATGGGAAGGAAGGGTAAAATGCAAAAAGAATATAATACCAAAAAGAGATATCCCCTTAACGGCAGGAAATACTATTTCAATTACGAAGCCTTTTTTGAACGCTTCGATGCATGCTGCAGGATTAAGTCAAAAAAGATGATTGAACTCGAGAAAGAGATAGCTACCACATTCGGGGGCTCCTACGAAACCGTAGAAGGCTGGAGAAAAGGAAATAACAGCCCTAAAGATTTGGGCGTTATTCAGAAAATAGCAAAAATATTTATCATGGATTATATGGATTTACTTATCCCTGAAGAGGAGGAAAACAAACATATGAAAGAAGCAATAACGGATGCTGTCAGAGAAGCTGCCAAAAACATATACTGTAAATTATGTGAACTGATAGATGCGATTGAATGGCCCGGTGATCCTGCCCAGCAGGAATACAATCTTGAGTATACAAGCGTCCATCTTCGAGAGCTCCATTTAAATAATCATGAGGACCACAGGCATTATCTGAAGATGCTAATAAGGAAGTCATCTTTCGATCTCCCAAGGAATTTCAGGAAAAAGCTCGAAGCCTTTGTGGACGAATGCATCGGTCCGTATGATGAGGACTACCCATTCTATCAGTATTTTTTCTCTGACACTTATAACGATTACCTAGAAGACAATGCTTTTGATGATAATGTACTTCCTAAGCATATTTATACTGTCAACCATGTGCTTAATATGTACAAAAAGCTGGATGAGATCTTCGCTGATTATATATGCAACTGACGGAAGGAGAAACTATCAATGAAAGAATTACGTATACCTGGATGGATATACTTCGTTCCAGACAATGGTATTCCGAAATACTCTCAAGATAAAGTAGGAAAATGGATGTACTTCTACAGGGATGAAGACGGGTTCGAATTCACAAAAAAAATGTGTATGCAGGCTATTGAGACCGGCGTAACTCTTGAATCAAAGATTGCTGACAATAAATATCAGGGCGTGGCCTGCTTCTATGCAGAAGCTGATGACCTTAAGGTACAGAAAAGAATCATTGAATTCTTCATCCAGAACAAAATGATACGCAAGACGAAGGCCGGAAAGTTCTATGATATATCATTTAAGCTCGACTCCCAGACAGATGCCAACCAATATGGATGTGATTACAAACCCGAACTCAAACTCTCAGAATTCATAAACCTATATACTGGTGAATGGATCAGATAGATGATGTAAATGTTATAGCGGTTCTTTTCTTCATGCCCGACTGGGACAGGGGAAGCTCGTCTGTAAAACACAGAGGAGCTTTTTCTGATTCCAACAGGAGCTCTTGTACAAAACATATATGCTTACCGCAAATCCATATCATGCAATTACATAATACTCCACCTCTCCGTCCGGACCAATCCTAAATCCCATCTGCCCGGGCATCTGCCGGCTCTTCTTCCTCCTCTTGGTCACACTTCCATACAGATCCGCATACGCCTGCACCAGACCATCCTGCCTACTCTCCACAATATCCCTATGTACACACTCCACGGACACTCCCATCTCAAGGGGAAAAGCATCCGAAGAAGGCCCCCTTAGACCCTCGAAAGGCACACCTAAAGGACTCTTTGACAAATTTTTAAGATTTTGCACTTTCGTGATCTCAGCCGCCTTTACTGGCTCTGCCACGGTTTCCGCAGCCTTTTCCACTGCCTCATTCCTGCCGTTATAGCGGCTTATGCCGAACTGCTTGCATATAAGGTATATCTTGCTCTCCGACACGCCAAATTGAGCCGCAATGGAAGGATATGTTTCCTTCGGGTTTGCTACTATGTATTCCGCTATTGTCTTATCCCGCTCTTCTCTCCTGCTCCTATTCTCTTTCTTAGTGTTCTCTCGCTCGATCTGCCTCTTGGAAGCTCCGAAATGGCACTGCTTGTTCTCTTCGTCCGTGACATCGAGCACTTCCACCACCCACTTATCAGGAAGCTTATAGAATCCCTCATAGTCACCAGTAGGCGGCATGTTCCTATCTGTTACCGTAAAGGCATGGGTAAGCTCAGACTCCGGAAGCGGCTCCGAAAACTTCTTATTGAATTCCTTCACGGCCAAAACTGCCTGATCCGCCCCGTAGATCTGTTTGGCTGCATTATAATATATGAAAATCATGTACTCCCTTACTCCGGTACATTTAAATTTCCGAAGCTCCTGCAGCATCTCCAGCTTCTGCAGACGGATTGTAAGGAAGGGCATACGGTATGCGTCAAGGGATATTATCTTCTTTGACGCTATCTCTCTCTTTATCTTGTTGATCTCGTCAAAAAGGTGGTTTTCCTTTGCTAGCCTGTTAAGGTCGCAGTACTCCACTTCCCCCGACTTCTTATATGATACATGGATGAGCCTGCAAGTCCTGTTTATCTTCTTGTTTATAGTTCCTGGCATCCTGCACACCCTGGCAGCGTCCTTAACGGCTGTATCGACTTCCAGATAGCCCCTGCCTGATAGCAGGTGCTTATACTTTGCGGTAAGGGCTGCACGGACATCATCCAGATATTTTATGGATTTCTGCGCCTTGGGCTGGTTAGCTATGCTTGACTCAAGGATATAAAATAATCCCAACCCACGCCCTGTATGAGTCACCATCGTGGGTGCGGTTATCTCTCCGTCCTCAAATGCTTTTTGAAGCTTCTCCCAAGTCCTGTCTATTGCGGCATCCATTGCCTCAGTGGACTTGAAGTCATGACCGTCGAGATCTATGAATATTCCTGAGTGGTTATAAACTTCATCTGCCACTCTCTTATAGGATTTGAAAGTGTTCAACGAGGCGTAGGCATTATAATTTGTTGACATGTATTTTATCTTGTTGTAATCTTTATTAGCAAAATGCCGCACATAAGGAGTCTCTCCACCTTCTCCTAGAAGCATCCTGATAGCATTTCCACCTCTTATATCATGATAAAGGACAGAAAGGAACAAAGCCTGCTCATCTTCTTCTACGAGCGGTTTTAAAGCATATATGGTCGAACCTGACATGTTTTCTCTCCTTTTCATAAAATAAAAAAGCTTATGCCACACAAGCATAAACTTTTTTAGGGTAAACTTAATAAACCTATTGACAACGGTTTTTTGTTCGGCTATAATGTCCATATAGGGAATGGGCATAGCTCTCCCGTTAGTTTATTAAGTATATGCTTCGTGGTGGTTGCATTATACTTTAACATCATCCTGACGTCTGCAAACGTAAGGATAACGAATGAGATTATCAGATAGCTGCGACTGCAATCGCAGCTATCTTTATTTTATCTCAGGGTCTATTTTAGCTCATTCATCAAATTGTTGCAAGCCTTTTTTCACAAATTTGTTAATTTTTTAAATTTTTCCTTGCTTTTTTAACTGTAATGTATTATATTATATTATATAAAATCATAGGGTATTATTTTATATATTTTTATATAAATTATTATGATTTTTTATAATAAAATATAATTTTATATTATACTAAATTAAGGAGGGTTTAATGGCTGTAAAAATTGCAATCGCAAACATGAAAGGCGGCATTGCAAAGACGACGACCGCTCTTTGTCTTGCTGATGGTTTTCAGAGGAAAGGCAAGAAGGTGCTCCTAATCGATACTGATCCACAGCAGAGTGCAACCGGTGTATATGGTGCTGTATCAGATGGAGTATCTACACTCGCTGATATCATGTATTATGATACAACAGCAGAGGAATGTGTCCAGAAAACACCATTAGGAGATATAATAGCTTCCGATAAAGCTCTTATGGACGCAGATACACAAATCAAGGCTGATGCTGACCGGTTTTATCACTTATCGGATGCATGCAAGTCAGTAGAAGGGCTATATGACATTATCCTGTGTGACTGCCCGCCAGGGAATGGTGTAATGCTTGGGAATGTTTTATCTTATGTTGACTATATTATAATGCCTATCACCTGTGACAAGTTTGGAATACAGGGAATGGCTGATTTCGTTGATGTAATGAATACATATACTAAGAGGATAAATCCCGGATTAAAGATTTTGGGAATTCTCATAGTAAAATATAAAGGCAGGCAGACCCTGACACAGGATTTGGAAGACAATCTGATTCCGTCCATTGCGAAGAAGATGGGAGCGCATATTTTTGATACACACATAAGAGAGAGCGTTAAATGCCAGGAGGCGCAAGCCATGGGTAAGAGTTTATACGAATATGCTCCAAACAGTACAACCGCATTGGATTACAATTTATTTGTAGACGAAATCCTTAAGGAGATATAATAGATGAAGAATAATTTCAGTTCTAACATTCAAGAATCATTAAACGGACGATCATCTACCGGTCCAAACAACCCGGTTCCAGAAGAGAATAAGCCACAAAGCAGCTCCAAGAAAGGCAACATTTCTCAAGAAAAAACCAAAAAACCAAAGAAAGAAAACAAGGAAAAAGCTCCGACACCCGTCAAGAATTCTAAGATTGTAAACGCAATCCCCACTTCAACAGATGTGACAGAAAAGCCTGTAGATGTTAAAACTCCAGTTATTCATGAGCAAGCTGCTCCCTCGATAACTAATGACATTCCATTAAAACCGGACAAAGGTCTTGGTAAAAACCTCGATGGCACGTATAGACAGTCTAATGCAGGCCGACATGCAGTGGATCCTACAAAAAAGAAAACACAGATGGTTGTTACATTGATGCCGACAACTAGGCAGGAATTAGAAAATTGGGCGGAAGGCAAACCCAGATCCGCTGCAAATTACCTCAGTGAATACATCGAGTCCCGCCTACAAGACATCATGGATTATTTTGATAGAATATAATTATATATTATATTTTATTATATAGTAATATTTAATATTATATAGTATATTACGCTATTATATTATATCATACACTATAATATAATATTATATTTTATCATATAGTATTATTTAATATTATATTGTATGATACGCTATTATACTATATTATACATTATAATATAGTATTATATTTTATTGTATAATATATTTTATATCACGATTGCGGCCAAGCTCGCTGCAAAAATATAACATATAAATATTAATTTCAATATATTACTATTTTATATTATATTTTATTATTTTTTATTATATTGTATTTTATATTATCATATATTATTATACTCTATTATATTAAATAATATTATATATTTTGTTATTATATTTAATTATATTATATATTAATGTATCATATTATATTATTAAGTATTATAAATTATCATATTCTATTATATCATATAGGATCCCACTTTATTATAAGGAGAAATCATATGGAATCACTATCAATAAAAATACAAAAGCTTATGTTGGAGCGAAATATTAACAAGAAGACAATGGCAGAGAAATGTGGCTGGACGCCCGCAAACCTTGCAAATAAAATCAAAAGAGACAGTTGGAATGGAGAGGATCTGCAAAAAGTTGCGAACGCACTACACACAACTATTGTAGTTAGTTATTCGCCGCAAGATAGTTCCACAAAAGATTAAAAACCAAAATTTATAAAGCTAATAAAACGCATCGCCTATAGAATAGTATTATTCGCAGATCATTAGTGGCTCTCATAATCAGATCTATTCAGAGAATAATCCATTGAAAAGGCTAATTTGAATATATGAAATTTCTGTGGAATTTCATATATCCAAATAAAGCAAATCAAGCAGGCATGCTGCTTGAAGTTATCACCGTCAGGACATTTCTGCCAAAAATTCACAAATAGCACAACAACATTGATATTACAGTAACAGCAATTTCAGGCATGAAGCAGTTAATGTATTATTACGAGCAGGAAAATAACATTTGACGATCTGGAAGAATCTTGGCTCGAACAATCTGATGATAACCGAAAACACAAAAATTTTTATTGGAGGCTTCAAGATGAATAAACAACAGCTTGCTTCAAAAATATGGGCATTAGCAAACGATCTAAGAGGTAAGGTGGCCGCAGCAACATACAAAGACTATATGCTCGGTTTTCTGTTTTATAAGTATCTCTCTGACAGGGAGGAGAATTATCTTAAACAGAAGGTCGGATATGAGTCAGAAGAATTTTCTGAAATAAACGAGGATAATGAACAGCCGAAAAAGAATTGCATGGATAATCTTGGCTATTTCATCTCATATAAAAATATGTTTTCAACCTGGATTTCACTTGGCACGGATTTTTCTATCGATAATGTAACAACAGCTCTAAGTGCTTTCGAGAGATTTATTTCTCCTGCATATAAAAAAGTTTTCTCAAATATATTCTCTACTCTTTCAGTCAGAATTACAGATCTTGGGTCAACTGATCCCGAAAGGACAAAGAATGCAAGTGAAATCATAAAACTTGTAAAATCTATACCTACCGAAAGCAAAGAAGATTATGACGTTCTTGGATTCATATATGAATATCTTCTAAAAAACTTTGCGGCAAATGCGGGTAAAGCAGGAGAGTTCTACACTCCTCACGAAGCATCTCTGATCATGGCGGAAATCATAGCATATAACCTCCGCGGAAAGGAAACGCTGTCTATATATGATCCAACGTCAGGGTCTGGGTCACTGCTTATAAATATAGGGCAGGCTGTTTCCGGGTATCTCGGCGATAAAAATAAAATTAAATATTATGCTCAAGAATGGATTGCGGAGACTTACAACCTTACAAGAATGAATCTTGTTATGAGAGACATTCTTCCAGGAAATATTGTCGCTCGTAAAGGGGATACCCTTGATAGGGACTGGCCATACTTCGAGGATGGCGATCCAGACTCAACATATGACTACCTATCTGTAGATGCCTGCTGTTCGAATCCACCTTATTCACAAGCATGGGATCCACGGCAGGATCAGAGATTTTCAGAATATGGACTTGCACCAAAATCAAAAGCTGACTACGCTTTCCTTTTGCATAATCTTTATCACTTAAACAGTGGCGGAATTATGACAATCGTTCTTCCTCATGGCGTGCTTTTCAGAGGAGGTGAGGAAGGAACAATCAGGGAGCAACTTGTGAGAAAGCATAATATTGAAACAATAATAGGACTTCCTTCGAACCTATTTTATGGTACCGGCATTCCAACCATCATTATGGTACTTCGGAAGGTGCGTGAGAAGGATGATATCCTTTTCATTGATGCCTCTAAGGGATTTGTAAAGGATGGGAACAAGAACAAACTCAGACAACGAGATATCCGTAAAATTGTTGACACGGTCATCTCAAGAAAGACTATTGCCCACTACTCAAATCTTGTGAGTTTTAAAACAATAGAGGAAAACGATTTTAACCTAAATATACCTAGATATGTCGATTCATCAGTTAAAGAAGATACACATGACATTTATGCACTCATGTTCGGAGGTATCCCGAACAGCGAAATAGACAACGAAAAGTTTGCCGACTTCTGGAAACAGTTCCCATCACTTAGAAGAGAGCTTTTTAATGCGATAAACCCTCAGTATTCTAATGTATCAACAGAGGATATAAAGACCATCATAGAAAACAACGCCGAAGTAATTTCATTTGTAAAGAATCATGAGAATAATTTTTCTTATCTAAAGGCCTATCTTGAGTATGAATTTTTATCGAATACTGATTCGCTTCATTTAAGCTCGCTTGAAATGAAGATAGCTAACACCATTAGAGAAAAAGTTGACGAGAATGGTCTGATTGATTACTATGACTGTTTTGAGGTACTTGATAATATTTGGCAGGAAATACTGCCTGATCTTGAAACATTTAAGAGCCAGGGTATAGCTGCTGCAAGAACGATTGATGAGATAAAAGTTCTGAAGAAGGACAGCAAGACAAAGAAACTTGAAGAAAAAATCATCGGCGTGGATGGACGCCTTATTCCATTTTCTATGATTCGGAAAATCTATTTTAGGGATATGTCCGATGAATTGGAAGCTCTTGACAACAAACTTTCTTCCTTAATCACAGAAAAGGAAGAGTTCCTTGAGTCTATTGATCCGAATGATAAGAGCGAACTTTTAAAAGATGGCGAATTAGAAGATATCGACTCCAAAAAGCTTAATGCAAAAATTTCTGAGATAAAGAAAAATATTAAAAAGGGTGCAGAGTACGAGGAGGATTCTTATGAATCCATAATTCTTGCCATAAATGAAACTAACGAAGAAATAAAGAAGACGAAGAAGCAGCAGACAGCATTAAAAACAAAATTGGATAATGAGACCGAAGAAAAAATGCGCTCGCTTACAGACAATGAAATTCATAATCTTCTTGTTAAAAAATGGATTGAGCCTATATGCTCAGGAATTACCGGTCTTTCTGCTACGCTGATTTCCACACTTGAAAACTATGTATTGTCACTTGTTAAAAAGTATGATACTACTTACACCGAACTTGAAACTAAGACCAATGACGCAGAGAACTTACTCTCTGTAATGATTGATGATTTTACAGGTAGCGAATATGACATCCAGGGGCTTGCCCAGTTGAAGAATTTGCTGTCTTCAGAACCGTCAGAAAACAAATAAAGGAGGTTCTGCAAAATGACTAATAATAACCATGCTCCTGAGATAAGATTTAAAGGGTTTACTGGCGATTGGGAACAGCGTAAGGTTTCAGAAGTTTCTGATAGATATGATAATTTAAGAATTCCAGTAGCTGCAAATTTGAGAGTGAAAGGTTCAACACCCTATTATGGAGCAAATGGAAT
>JAEEGG010010883.1_pt1 | contig 19969 bp, 7 predicted proteins | sample 9134161 | NCBI WGS metagenome assembly JAEEGG01 (sample SAMN16246543, study PRJNA631951) | gut metagenome | biome: gut microbiome; feature: rumen; material: CR-attached | host: Bos | place: Iran: Karaj | collected 2018-10 | reverse complement strand
TCTATGCGGTCATCGTATCCACAGACAGTAAGGGCATGATTGAAGGTGTCGCCCCAAGTCTTCACATACTTCATGCCGACCACACCGGCGGCTTTATTGGCTGCTGTGTTGGGAATGGCAGCCCATGTGCCATAGGCCGCCACACCGATTCCTGCCACACCACCGCCATGCATCGTCTCGTCGCCGCAATGGTTATAAAGCCATTCCTTGAGCATCTGGCGACCTTCGGGCGTGTTGGTGGCAGGGAAAGAGAAGTTGTATGCCGACCTGTTCCACATAGCGCTGTACCATTTGTCGTAGCCTTGCATCCAGCCGTAGTCGGGGTCGTCGTGCGTCTGAGGACCGAAGAGTCTGCTGTAGGTGCGTCCGCCGTATGTGGGGACATTGGGTATGCCATTGGCCCTGGCCATTCCTTCGGTTGTACTGGTCTGGTAAGCCATCAGCCAGGTGAAGTGAGAAGGATACTGGTTCTCGGGCAGAGACGCATCAGCATCACGATAGCTGTTTATCTCGTGCGTGAACTGATAACCCACGGCTGCTGCCGAGCCACAGGAGCCGCCGTCCTGATTGAAGATGGGAGGGAAGTACTTGTCCTGGCCGTTATAGACATAAGGAGGCAACTCTGTCTGGCCATTTGCCTTGCGAGCCTTGCGGCGGGCCGCGATGCCATCAGGCAGTTTCGCATTCACTTCGTACTTGTAGTCAGGAAAGACGCTACGGTCTATCTTCATCACCTTCCCGTCGGGCAGAGTGTAATCTTCTATTTGTGCCACAGCACTGAGTGCCGGCACAAGACTTGCCATCAAAAGCAGACTCTTCAGGTTTCTCATATAATTATATATAATTAAGGTAAGTTCTACTTCATTGAAATCACTGATAACATGGAGAATGGCGAGGACTGTTGTGGCTTAACCGTGCTGACACATAAAGTTGCACAAACAATAATCGCCGTGCTCACGGAGGACAAAGTTACGGAAAATTTCTTTACGACAGATGATTTCTGCAAGTTTTTTGATGAAATTGCCAAGAAATATGCCAAGAAGACCGACATAAAGGGAGACTGAAAGTCAATGTTTTAGCACTTACCGCCAATTGCACACGAGGACATCGCAAAATTCACACGTGGATTTTGCAAAGTTCACACGAGGATTTCGCAAACATGACATGTGGGTTTCGCAAACATGACTGGCCGTTTATGCCGGATACATATATGATTATATAATAAACCAAGAGGGAGCCTCCGGATTTCCGGAAGCTCCCTCTATTTAACAGATTAGGTCTTTACTTAACCAGTACCTTCACACCATTGAGGATGTACATGCCGCGACCCAAAGCCTTCACGCTGTTGAGTGTTGCGCCTGTACGGAGCAGCTTGCCGTCCATGCTGTAAACATTTCCAGGTTCGCTGATCTTCTCAAGAGCAGCAGGTGCATCTATGCCGTCGGCAATGTTAGCTTGTCCGCTCAGACAAATAGCAACGTCATAGTTTTCATCGGTATCAAACCATGGGCAAATGCCAAGATCCAATACCATACCATAGTTGTATGCATTGAGATTAGCTGTATTCGAGGGATCTTCAGGACAGATGAACTTGTTCTGAGAGTCGGAGAAATACAACTGCTGTGCTGCACGCTTATGGGTAGCGATGATGCCGATGGTGCCATTGATGGTGTCACCCTTTGCCACAAACTCGGGATATGCAGGAATGTGGAACTTCAATGTCTCCATCAGAGGCTCTTCTCCTTCTTCAACTACATACTCAGTTGTATCGCCGAAGATAACGAATGTGGGCTGTCCGGCGCGGAAGTTGAGGTCAACCTCCTTCAGTGCCAAGAAGTCACCGTCTTCGTTTGCGAATCTGCCAAGAGCTGTGTAAGCATGTACCTCAGAATTTGCGCTATCTTCAATGGGTTCATTGACTACATCAGCACCGAAGCACCAGTTGTGGATCTTACCCCATCTTACGTCCTTATAGAAGGTGAATTCGTTGGGACTGAGGTATTCTTCATCAGACTCGCAGATAACGAGACCAGAGTTAGAGGTAGGTTCTGTTGTGTTCCATGTGCAGAGTCTGCCGTCAGACTCGCCACCATGCAAGTAGTTGCAGTTCTCACCCTTGACGTTCTTAGCACTCAGCAAGCTTCTGTAATAGCCAAGAGCCTTGAAGCCGCTTGTGATAGGAGAGGTTGTCAGATAAACATTGTTCTGGTTACCTGTACCGTCAACATAAACATAGAGACCATTGGCCTTGTTCTGGATGAGATAAACAGGATCAGCCTTGTCCTTGCCATAAGGCAGAACATCCTTACCGGCAGCCTGGTTGTAGCTTGCACGATAGGTTCTGTATGCCTGAGAAATAGATGCTACGTTTTCAGCAGTTACGTCCTTGATGAGAACCTTGTTGATTGATGTATATGCATCCAAGAGAGTCTGAACATCCGGGGTCATCTGATTGGTAGGAGTTACAGGATAAATCTGGAACTCGGCAGCGTGGAAGTAAGTCCAAGTCTTGTCATACTCATCTACGCTTTGAGGTTCTGCGAAGGGATCCATTTCAGTGCTGTTACCACCGCCATCAAGCGCTCTGCAAGTGTTGATGAAACGGAGATAGCTGTAAGCGTTGGCACGACCCAAGTCAATAGGCATGCAGGTTACAACTGAGTTAGGAGTTCCGTTATAAGGAGCTTCCAGATAACCAACATTTGTCCAAGTCTCGCCATCGTTACTACCCAGAACGTACATGCGAACGATATGACCAAAGCCATTGTTACGACGAGTGATTTCCACCTGAATCAAGCCGGAAACGGGCTCATCGAAAGCAACCTGCAGATATGGAGGAGCAATGACATTCTTGTGCCAGTCGCTGTGCCAGAAGGTACCCTTGTTGTTGTCAATCAGAGCGCCAATGTTCGTACCTTCAGATACGTCGCTTGCATTACTTGAGAGCTGAGAAGCGTCCTTAATCAGAGCTTCGCCTCTCGTAAGAGGAGTGCTCAAGTCGAAAGCTAAAGCAACATTCTCCTTGGCATCTAAGAACATAGGAACATAGTCAACACCCTCTGCTTCCTTTTCAACGAAGCGGAACAGGCTGACAGCCTTGTCTTCGATTACGTCGTCGGGCATGAAGAAGAGGCGGCTGTCGCGCATAGTCTCTGTTGTAAAGGCCTCAAGATGGCTCTCATTCTTCACTGCATCGGGATCTTCATCCGTAGGAGCTGCTACTTCTTCTGTAACCACATAGCCAGGAGCAACGAATCTGCCATACATGGTACCCTGATCATCCTTACGATGACCGGTCGCATCTGCGCCTTCCTTGCTGAAGCCAAATTCATCATACATTTCCTCTGTGGGGAACATGATGCGATACCACTTGTCGGTCTTGATGCCGTTTGCCTTCTCCATAACGCTCTTCTGCATAGCCTTGAGCATTGCGGCATACTTGTGCATCTCCTCAGTCTTGTACTGGCCAGCCTTGTTGTAGGCATCCACTTCTGCATAGAGAGCATTGAACTGCTCGGCAATTGTTGTATCTTCCCAGTAACCGGGATTTACGCCCTGAACGACACCTCTTGTAGCGTTCTTATAAGCTGCCAAAGCATTGCGAATCTCAGCAGGATCTACCAAACCTGCAGCAAATGCCATGTAAGCATCCAGCAGAGCCTGATAAATCTCCTGTGTGATTTGTTCGTCGGGAGTTTCGCAGTTTGCAATGTAGGTGCTTTCGAGATTTGTGGCTAAATCGCCAAGCAAAACGAACTGAGAGTTGGGATTCTCCTCTACCACGTAGAACTGAATCTCAGAAGCGTGCCAATAGGTACGATGGTCCATAGGAGAACCGTCAGCCTTTTTAACTTCCAAAACAAGCAAGCGAATATACGGATAGGGAGTTTCTACAGTGAAGGGAATAGTGTTCTCTGCACCTTTACCTACATTAGGAATATCCAGGATGGCGATTTCATCCCAATCCTCATCCTCGTTCTTCAGATTGTCCGTACCCAAGAGCACGACCTTTGAAGGATGGTCATTGTCTGCACCGTTTCTTTGGCAGAAGTACAATTCGCAATTGCCGACCATATTCTCCATACCGGAAATCTGAAGATAATGGTATTCATTTTCTACGCCATCATATGTGTAACGCATCTTAATGTCGTTGTTCGAAGCGTGCCAACTGGTATGCCAGAAGACACCTGCTTGGTCAGCATTACCAATATTACCATCAATCAGAACTCCGAGGTCTTTACCTTCAGATTCATCACTGTTAGGACTGGAGAGCTGGCTGACAGAAGTAATCATCTTGACTCTCTGAACATCCTTTGCGAATGTGATTGCTTCGCCAACCTTAGCACGCAGTGCTGCATTGTCCACAACCAGTCTGTCCTGATCCCTCGCGGCCTCGTAGCCAGCAAGAGCCTGGTTAAGCTCACTCTCGGAAACGGGCTCGAGATACCATTCGCTGGTCCACTTATCAGTTGTCCTGGGATTTTCGCCGAGATAATCGAAATCCCATGTTCTATTCCAGAAGCCTATCTCTTCTTCTGCTTCTCCATATTTTTTGCCAGATTCTGTACCCCAGCTTTGACCAAATTCGTCGTTATATACCGAAGCGTGGTTGAGCTGATGGAAGTAGCTTCCATGTTCATTTCTCACATGGTTGGGTCTTGCTTGACTGGCAAGGCGGATACAGAAGATGTCTAACTCGTCTCCAACGCCATTCGGCTCAACATAATCAGGACCAGCATAATCGAACTGTACATAGGCTGCATCGCTGACATCATCTGTCAAGAATACTCTGCTATCAGAGCCCGGTGTCAGAGATTTGCAGACATAAGCTCCGGTGGCAGCATTCTGAAGCAACAGGCTGTCGCCGCTCTCACTCTTGGTAACTTTCCAGATGTAGTTGGCCTTTTCTCTTCCGAGTGCGGCATAGACAGCTTTGAAATTGTCACCTTTCTTATGACTGTCAAAGTAGGAGGCACCAATAGCCTTATCCAGGAATTCATAGGCAGGATTGCCTTCGTCGTCAGTCAACTGTTTGCCGTCCTCGCCCAAGATAGCTTTCCTATAGCGGTTGTGAGCAACGATGCGATAGTAGCCTTCTTCGGGTACATAAGGCACCTCGCTATCAAGGATTACTCTATACAATGAGTCGAACTGTGCGTGCAAAGCCTTTGCGTCAGGCTCAGTGAAAGCATCGGGAGCGGTCGGATCATAATCTTCGTCATTTGCGGGATCATTGAAGTATTCATGTAACTCATCCAGTACACCAAACAGCTCCTGGAACTTTTGCCATGATTCGACGTCGCTATAACAGCCTGGGTCTGTTCCCAATCCGAATGGTGTACTTAAGTCGCCATCTGGATCGTTATTTAAAAGTTCGTATTCAGCATATATTGCATTAAGCAACATGTTTATCTGGGCTCTGCCTGCAGGCTTCTCGAACGTCCAGATAAATGCGGGTTCATAGGTGTAGCAAGGAACGATGTAACCATATTCGTCATATACAGGCTCAACCTCGTCAGAACCTTCCTCTATCGGAGCTACTTCGTAGGTCCAGAAAGCACGGCCGGCATCTTTCCAACTGCTTTCAGCAAAGCCTGTGTTACAGGAACGAATGGCAATTTTGCCTTCAGAGTTCATGTAAAGTATTTGCCTTTCCCAGTCATTACGGTTGTTACTGCCATCCTGACGGTAAACACGGGCTCCAGAAATGGGCGTGCCATCCGACATGTTGGGATGGAGATTACACTTACTGTCTATCAATGTAGAGTTGGAATAGTGCGCTCCATTTCCCGGATCAAGCAGGAAAGCTACATTAAAGAGCTTATCAGCTGCTCCGGAAGCATCCACCTGAGAGACTGCATACATATATGCATCGTCCTGGTTATCGGTAAAGTCGCCGTCCTGTTTAAGGTAGAACTTTACTCCATCTACCTCTGTCGAGATGTAGTAGACACCATCAGTGATGGCACTAATAGCTGCATCGTACAGAGCTTTGTCGGGATCGGCAGCATGCACACGACCCGACGAGAACATTGCTGCCAATGGGAACAGCAACGTCATCAAAAACAAGTAACGTTTTTTCATCGCTAAATTTGTTTAAAGGGTTTGTTAATTAAAGGTATATTTATCTCGTTTTTATATATTTCGATTGACAAAGTTAATCTTTTTACCTATTCGAAGCAACACAAACATAACAATATTTTTGCTATCTTAGCATTTTTTAACAAAAACAGGGCTTTAGGGCACAGTTTTCGACAGACTAAGGCAGACAAATCCGCACATTATATATAATACACGCGCGAATGAAGAGAGACGACAGGAACATCACAGAGTTGAGCCAGAAAGGAGCTGTAGTTTCCAAAGGACTTGAGGGTCTTCAGTTCTGACAGACTTGAACTTCGGCAGGAATGAGTACAGGGGTTTTCAATCCCGTAATACTATTTAATCGCATCGCAAATGCTTACACTCAATCCGGTCGGATTACTTATCCGTCCGAACGGACTGTCATGAACTATCCTATAACGAAAAATTCCCGACACACCTTTGTGCATCGGGAATTGCCTTATGTATCACCTGCCTCGGAAAAGAGGTTCGGATGGGTTTCACTTAACCAGGACTTTCTTGCCGCCCACGATGTTGACGCCCTTCTGCAGCTTGTCGAGACGCTGGCCAGCCACATTATAGATAGCATCACCTCCCTTAGAGGCAGCCATAGGCGAGCCTACGCCATCCACAAGAGACTCGAAGATGCGGAATGTGGAGCCGTCATCGCGGACGCTACCTGAGTCGTGCCAGAACTTGAGCGGGCCGCTCGATCCGCCGAACTGGTTGACACAGGAAGAACCTGTTCCGGCCTTTCTCAGCACGAAGCCATCCATGTTGGGAAGCAAATCCCAGGCATATTCGCCCGGACGCATCACAGCATATTCGCCATCTGGAGAAAGGGACTTATCGAAACCTGTGGAGAGATTATAGACCACCACATGATAGGGATTGCCGCCGAAAGCCCAGTTGAACTGGGGATGCAAGAGGTCGTCCTCGCTGGCATCACCTGGATAATACGGCTCAGAGTCTTGCATGCTGACATAGTAGTTGGTGCGGATGGTCATGTTGTACCAATAGGCTTCGTCGGGCGAGGTGGTGAATTCGAAGGGGCCGTACCATTCCACTTGGTAATCGAGCGTGACATCCTCTTGAACCGAAGAAGGCATATTGGCTGGTTGTGTAAGCTTGACAAAGGCATTGGACCATTCGCCGGATGGAGCGGGCAACGCAGAGCCCTTCGGCAACTGGCGGCTTTCCTCGCCGATGACTTCGCCGTTGAATATGTAACGGTTCGTCACAGCATAGAGCGAAGTGGAAGCCAATGCCAGCGCTTCTGTCGGGTCGAACTCGCCCACTTCAGTTATCTTCCAGCGGTCGCCATCGTCCGGAGTGCTGTAATTGTTGATGACGATTGTGGTGGAATTGTTGTTGAGCCAGCATGTATTGCCGGTCTCCGTAAGCGTGCTTATCATATAGAGGTACTCGCCATCGGGATGGTAGGTGTCGAAGAAGATGGGCGAACCGAGTGCCTCTATCCATTCGCCTCTTTCAGAATAGCCAGTCCTCAAGTACTTCTTCAGGTACGGGTTGTAGAGATAGTAGGTGCCCTCGATGTTGATGATGGCGAACTGCTTCTCATAGTCATAAACCGTCCACCAGGCACTCTGTCCTGCCTCCAGCCCCTTGTAGTCGTAGCTGAGGATGAGGTCGCCACGCTTACAGGAGATGGTGTAGAGCTTGTTGTTGGCAAACTCCACGGGCTCAGCAGGCTCTATGATGTCGGGACGCACGCCGTTGATGATGTCCTGGTAGATTTTCTCTGCGCGCGCGCTCAACCAGTTGGAAGCCTGGGTGGCCTGTTGTGCATAGTTCGTGTTGTCGCCCCATCTCGACTTGTTGTCGTTGAAGGAGTTCTTGGCAAAGTCATAGTAGTCCTGGCAGTACTCGAGGAGTTCCTGCAAGTCGTTCTCCATGAACTGTTCCCAGAGCTGGGTATAGACATCGTTGAGGGGCTTGTATTTCCAGCGAAGGTCGCGGACAAATTCGGTAGCCTCCATCGAGGTCATGTCTTTCCAGTAATTGGCAGTGCTCTCGCTTCTGAAGTAATTTCTGTTACGCTCGTAGCCGAAACACCAGTCGAGGTCCCATACAGGGCCGAAGATGTACTTGCTCTCTTCGTCGTCGAAGTTCTCGCGATAGCAGAAGGTGCTCTTGGGATGATAGAACTCGTAGTTGAGCGTCAGCTCGTTGACCATCATGAAGCGGCAAAGCTGCTCTATATCGACGAAGCGTGAGATGTCCATGCCGTTATAGAGCGTGGATATGAAGCTGTTGAAGCTGCTCTGGACGGTCTCGAGCGTGAGCTGTGTCGTTGCCTCGCTGAAGTCGGGTTCCTTGACATTGATGGGCAGGTTGTAGTACGGACTGGTACGGAACTTCTGCCCTGCAGGCTCGTCGTAGTAGGAGTCGAGCTCGAGCATGGCCGCCATAGTCTCATCGGGGATATCGACGCTGTTGTTCGAGAAGCCCACCTTTTCCGTGAAGTTGTAGCTGCCGCGGTACTCGCCGTTGAGGTAGAGGTCAACTGGCACGATGTGGTTGGCGCCCGAAGCTCCCATCAGGTTGGCAGCCTTCATGCCGATGGCGTTCGACATCAGCGAGCCTGTCTGATAGTTGGAGAGGAGCACCCACGACTTGCCTTTGGTCATGCCCAGAGGCTTCATCTTCTCGGCGAACTTCAGTCGGTATGGCTTCTTGGGCCAGCTCCAGCTGCTGTTGCCTCTGCCCTTTATCTGCACGGGCGTTTCTGCCATCGACGGGAAGATGTCGTGTCCGTCGATTCTGATAGTGGCATTCTTATAGTAGTCCTTGCTGGTTATCGGCTGCCCGTCTTCCGTGTCGATGTAGATGGTAGGCACTTCCGCCCTATCGGTCAGCCAATCGACATGAACGCGGACGCATCGTCCGTAGGGGCGCTGGCTGTAATTGCCGCCTTCCTCTGGCGTCAGGATGGTGTAGCCGCTTTTGGACACAAGATAATAGATGTCCTTGTCGAAGCGCAGACGGTCGCCGTCTCCTCCCTGAAGCTTGCCGTTCGCATAGACCATAGCCGCTTCGTCGGAAAGGCCGAAGGTTGGTGTCAGACGCTTGCCGATGGCAGCTATCGAGGCAAAGACGGTGTCGGCCACCACTTCACCATTGACGGCACCAAAGAGCTGGTCGTTGGTCTTCTTGCCGAACTTGAAGGTGTCGAAGGTCGGGAAGTCCGGCCTGCGTGTGCTGACGGAATCCACTTCGGACAGGGCGTAGGTGAAGGTCTGTCCGAGGTTTGTCTGGATGACGAGCTGGCCATTCGCCTCCGACTGGCTGCTGACAAACTTCAGCGGATAGGCCTCGCATCGTCCGTCGGCGAGATAGACATGCAGAGCCTGGGGGAAGGTGAAGGACGTATACTGGTCGGATGGGAACTGCCCTTCCGTCTTTTTCTCAACACGCACGGGTCGGATGCTTTCGCCGGCATAACGGTCGAAGCTTCCCACTGCAGATACGCTGCTTGCATCGAAATTAATCTGGCACGCACGGTCAGAGTAGGTTCTATCGGCCACGTTCGGCCAATAGAAGCCGTAGGAGCCTTTCCACTGTGACTCGGTGCCGTTGAGTCTGCCCGCGGCGGGCAGGAAGATGCTTGCGCTGTTCTTTTTGCTGGTAACAAGGCGCCCGTTCACTCCGTTCTTCGTCGTCCAAGTTGACGTCGTGTTCTCGCTGTCGATGAGTTCTTCGAACTGAGCCAAGCTTGGCGTCTGCCACTCGCTGCCCCAGTTGGCCGTCGCAGCATCATCCTCGGGGAGCAACACAGTGTTGCCGTCGCCAATGAACGTGCCGTTGCTGTTGTACCAGCAAGCCTCTGTCTGATTGTCGGCAAAGGTGTATTTGTTGATTTGCGTCCAATCCGCCTGACCCGGGTTCATCCACGCATAAGTTCCCCAACTGTAATCCCCCCAAGTGCCATTGCTCTTCTTCGGCTTTGTCTCGCCCCAGGCAAAGTAATCGCCATATCCTTCAGGAGAGTTTGCACCGACATTGCATGTGGCCCATAAAGTGCCTGAAGGCAAGCCGAGGTCGACATACTCGTGCTCAACCTGTGGGTCGGGACCGGGACCAGGATTATCGTCCTTCTCATGGAAGAGGAAGCGCTCGTTGTCGCTCGTTCCGGAACTGCCGCTGTAGGTGCCAAGCATGTTCGTCCCGCTTCGGAGGTTCCAATAGTAATTGCCGTTGACAACGCTCTGCACGCTATATGCTCCGTCGCTGCCCTCGATAATGTTCCAGTACTCGGAGCCATCGCCAACAGGCTCATCCACAATCTTCATGTACTTGTAGTACTGGTCAACACGCTCGGTTGTGAAGACGAGCCATTCTCCGGAAGCCTCGTTGCGGAAGGTGTAGCCCGACTGCGTATTGGTGATTACCCAATAGGCATCGTCGGTCTTCTCCTCCCCGGTGGCGACATAGTAGATATGGGGGTCGACATCATGATATGCACCCAAGCCAAGAAAGCCGTCCAGCTTGGTACAGGTGATATAATAGACGCCGTCCGCTATGGGAGTACCTGCAAAAACTGCCGTCGGAAGGCATGCTAAAAAGCATATAAGCACTAAGGTAGTGAATCTATTTTTCATGTTAATAATAATTGTTGCGCCGCAAAGATACGATTTTTTGCAATACATTATATAAAATATAAGAGAAAAATGAAAGACTATGCAGAATAACGGCATTTCATCCCCTCTTCGCCCGCCTGTTTCCGAGGGCATTTCCCGTCACTGGATTCCCGATACCACCCTACCCCGTTCAGCAGGCAGAATGACGGCACTTTGCCAGCCGTTCCGTCAAACATCGCACGCCAAGTTCATTGATTTATCATGATGCAGCAATTGATTATTCATGATGCAGCAATTGAATTATCATGATGCAGCAACGAACACTCCCTGCCGGGTTTTGAAATGCCAGCAGCGATGTCGGACAACTTTGCAGCAGAAGAAAACCGACGCCGGCAATGCGAAAAAGTGCGGCTTTTGCACCCGTTAACCCAACCATTAGCCCCCAAACGGAGGCACGAAAAGTAAAAAATCGAATGCTAAGAAGTAATTTTTTTTAACTTTTGCTTGTCTTATAATAAATAATGTATATATTTGTACCTGCAAAAGAAGAAAACGACCGTTGCCAAAAGAGACTTGGCAGAACAAACCAACAGCATTCGAGAAAAGTAATAACCTTACAATAAACCCTATTTATTAACTTAAACAAAATCATTATGAGAAAAATCTATTCTCTCTTGTTGCTCATGGCAGCAACAATGATGGCTTGGACTAGTGCTTATGCACAGACCGATGCCGAGTATGAGGCAGCGCTTGCTGCTATTCAAGAGAATGGTGTTTACTACGTCAAGAGCGACGTAGGCGGCACCTACTACTACCTGAAGGGAGACGGCACCCTGACCGCCACCCAGGCAGATGCTGCGAAGTTCATCTTCCAGAAATTTGCTATAACAGGAGGCTTCAAGGAAGTTGGCTTCAAGCTGAACAACAACAACACTTACTTCAGCAATCCTCCCGGAACCAACGAGAGCAATCTGGCTTGTGGCCACATCAACACCTCCACACGCCAAGACAACCACCAGTTTGAGGCTCAGGTGTTCTTCCTCAACACAGACCTGGGCAAGTATGCTGTTCGTGCCGGCAACACACCGGAAGCAACCAGCGGTTGGTCTTGGGTAGCAGGTTCATACTGGACAATCGTTGGCGATGTTGACCCCGTTGCACAGTACCAATGGGCAGCCGACTACCGCTGGGAACTGGAAATCGATGCAACTGCAACAGAGCAATATGGAGCACATCTCACTGTTCAGGCATGGCCCCTCTACATTCAGAGTGTTGCAGGCCTTGTAAAGGATCCTGCCAAGTTCGTCAGCAATGCGAAAGAATCATCTGAAGGTTCTTATGAAGCTCTGCTCGACAACGTTTACACAACATTCTTCCATTCTTCATGGAGTGCCTCTGTAGGGGAAGCCCACTATCTGCAGGCAGAACTGTCACAGGCTACACAGAAGTTTGAGTTCTACTTCAAGAAACGTTCTCAGAACAACAACAACCGTCCCACGGTTATTGTCATCTCTGCCAGCAACGACGGTGAGAACTTCACAGACATCACCACTCTCGACTCCGGCTTCCCAACAGACGCAGCCGTAATTGATTATCTGTCAAGTGTCATTGACCTCGGCGCTTCCTACAAGTATGTTCGCTTCACCGTGACAGAGACAAACAGTGGAGGCACGAATTCCGGAGGCGAACAGTTCTTCACCTTCTCGGAGTTCTATATCTTCCCAGGTGTTGACGCTGCGGCTCAAGTTGCTGCTGTTTACAACCAACTCTCTGGCACTCCTTGGAATGAGCTCACACCAGAACAGGTCGCACAGGTTAACAGATATGACACGCTCCTGAAGGCTGTCCTCTCCTCAGTGAACGTTACATACGAACTTTATGAGGCCGACGGAGAATTGGTTGCTTCACGAACCGTTGTTCAGCAGCCCGGCAGCCCTGCCAATCCTCCTCTCGACTTTGTTTCAGGTGAAAAGTTCTACACCTATGAGGTAACAGGAACCGTTGGCGCTACAGACTGCACGATTAAGATTACCCGCACCCTTAAGCCTGAAGTCGTAGGCGCACTCGCTGAGCTGTCCAACAACAAGGCTTACACCGTTGCTTGCGACCGTGGCGCTTTACTCACAACGGAAGGCTATCTGGCTTCCACAAACCACAGCAGCCTCTTAACGGCTGAGGCAGGACAGTTCGCTATCCTCAGCTATGAGGGCAACTACTATGTCTACAGCGTAGCAGACGGCAAGTTCGTGACGAACAACGGTTCGCTGGCAGACAGCCCCACCAATGGTAAGGAAGATGCTATGGTAATGGATCCCCAGACTGTTCCATACTTCCTCTGGCACTTCAACGCTACCGATAAAGTCCTCAACACAAACGGCAACGACCCCTATGGCTATGTCATCAATAACTATAATACTCCCGACCCAGGCAACCAGTACTACATGATTGAGGCCGCTGACTTTGATCCCACAAATGCAATAGCAGCACTGGACAAACTTTTCCATCCCGCATATTCTGTAATATATAAGGTAAAGGATGCCTTTGGCAACATTATCTTCACATCCGATCCCGAACCCGCAGAACAGGGCGATGTAGTTACCACTCTGCCCGAGAAGTATCATCGTGCATTCTACACTTATGATGAAGTGAATGTAACCGTTGAGACTGCCGGTGGAACTGATGCTGTGTTCACAGCTACTTGGGAAGGTCCGTTCGAACTTTCTGCCGACTTTGCAAGCGCACGCTGGTACAACATGACAATGCGTGGCAACTACTATGTAACAAGTGCTGAAAAGGATGAAGCCGACGGCGCATACGTAACTCAGCAGAACGCTCCGAAGGGAAGTCTCGTTGAGGATTCCTACCAGTGGGCATTCACGGGCAACGGCTACCAGGGCATCAAGATTCTCAACAAGGCTGAAGGCGAAGGCAAGAGCTTCGGTTGGACAGACGCCAACCAGAAGGATGCCGGTATTCCTACCGTATTGGCTGACACAGAAGGCAACCACGCATGGAATATTGTTTCTTCTACCAACACAACTGTTCCCGCTGGTTCATTCGTCCTGAATGTTGCCGGCACGAACCTCTACCCCAACCAGTATGGTGGCGCAGGCAGACCTATGAAGTTCTGGAACAGCGCCAACAATGTTGGTGACCCAGGCGCAGCCTTCACCGTTTACGATGTTCCCAGCTATGCAGAAGTCGTAACAGACGAGATTGCTCCTTACTTCGAAGGCAAGTACTTCGTATTCACCGACGAGGCAAAGGCTGAATTCGGCTACGAACCCGCTTACAAGGAGGAATGCTCCTTCGAGACTTATCAGGAATTGAAGGAGAAGATGACTCCCGACTTCCTGAGCGACATGTCGAACTATGTAATGCCCGAAACAGGCATCTACTTCATGAAGAACCTGCTCTATGGCACATACATGGGCATTGATCCCAGCGACGCCAACATGTATGGCAACTATAAGAAGGCTGACCAGCTTAAGCACTATGTGACGCTGATCAAGACTGGTGAATTCACCTACAAGATTGGTTTGATGGGCAAGAATGCTCCTTCTACCGTATCAGAGAGCGCACAAGTTACAGCTGATGCTGAAGATGCCGGCGAATACACTGTAGTCATCACTACTCCCGGTTATGCAGCATTCCAGGCTAACACAGAAGACAACATGTCTGCACTGCACTGTGCAGGTGGTGGTTCTATCGTAGGTTGGGAGCCTACTGCTGATGCTTCTAAGTGGGCAGTGGAAGATGCCACAAGCATCAGCCTCGCTGTTAGCGAAGCTGGCTATGCAACCGCTTATCTGCCCTTCCCCGTAGAGATTGGTCAGTCTCTCGCAATTCCTGAAGCTATCGGCACATGGACATTCGACGATGGCACAACCGGCACTCTCACAGCCAATGCTGGTGCTAATGGTGATGTAACCGTTGCCGATGGTGTTGCAACTGTTCCTGCAGGCGCCAACCTAAGTGTGGAACCCGGAATCGAAGACCCCAACACCTATACCTTCATGATGGATGTTAAGGTAGTCAACGAGGATAATGGCAGATACACTTCACTCTTCATGTCTGGCAACGACCGCGAGGACGGTGGCTTGTTCATATTCAACCATAAGACAAACGGCAGAAGGATTGGCATCAACATGGGACAAATGGGTTACGGCGGCAGCTATGAGTTGGATACCTGGTACCGCGTAGTATTCTCCTGCGAGAACGGTCTTCCCACTGTTTATGTTGACGGTCAGAAGGTTGTAGCTGCCACTGCGACAATTGAACCCAGACTGCACTGGACACTGAGCGACGTGATTTACTTCTTCGCCGACAACGATGGAGAAGAGAACGAAGTTCAGGCTGATCAGATTCGCCTCTGGGATATAGCTCTCTCTGCTGACGAAGTTGCATTGCTTGGCGCTTATGGCGATCCCGAGCCCGAAGCATCCAGCGTGGTTGCTTACACTGGTGTGATTAAAGATGGTTCAGAAGGAGTAACTCCTGGCGATTACAAGTTCCTGCTCATGAGTGACATCGGCAGCACTATTCCCGCTTACACACCTGTTGTCCTGAAGGGCGAGCCTTCTGTTTACGAGTTCACTATTCCTGAAGTTGAGGTTGATCCCGAAGGTGACCTGAGGATTATCCATTCCGAGGTTGACGGCAGCGAAGCTCTCGCCAAGGAAGAGACCGAACCCATTGAGAACGACCTGAAGGGTACACTCGAGCCCATCGATGCAGCAGGCTTGTATGTTCTGGCTCTGGAAAATGACGTAGTTGGTTTCTATAAGGCAGAAGACGGCAAGATTGCAGCAGGCAAGGCTTACCTCGAAGTTCCCGAAGGCTCTGAGATTAGGGGCTTCGTCTTCACAGACGAGGGTGCAACCGGCATCCAGAACCTCAACGAGCTTAAGAGCACAAGCAACGCTATCTACAATGTTGCAGGTCAGCGCCTCAGCAAGATGCAGAAGGGCGTCAACATCGTGAACGGCAAGAAGATTCTCTACTAATTTAAGCACGATTCAAATATGAAAAAGATTTATTTGATTCCAGCCTTGAAGATAGAAGAGGCTCAGGCAGTTCAGATGCTTGCCGAGAGTCTGCCCATCATCAGCGGCACGACCGTTAGCGGCGACAAGACTCTGACAAAGGAGAATGATGCTTGGGACATCTGGGGCGACGCAGAATAAGCCTCAGTCCAAGCCCCTCGGATAAGAGGGAGAATATAAAGGAATCCCCGATGCGCAAAGGCGTGTCGGGGATTTTTCGTTGCCGGATTTTCCATAGCCTGAGGAGGGGCTCCAAACGCCGCGTGCGGCGATGCCCAACGCCGCGTGCGGGGATTGCCATCGCCGCAGCCGGGGATTGCCATCGCCGCAGCCGGCGTTTGAAAGGGCTCTACGGAGGGGTTTTTCCGAGGGGGAGTCAAAGGTGCTGCGGGCGTTAAGGGAGATGAGGAAGATAGCTTTCCTGCCGTGTATTTTTCGCAACCCGATGCAATTGTCCAATGCCCTCCACAAATTATTTCCTTAAAATAATCTGCATAATTCTTGGAGCGAAAAGTAAAAAAACGTAACTTTGCGTGCAATTATACATTATATATAATAAATACCTTATTTATATACTATGAAACTATGAAACATGGATTACTGATGTTGGCATGTATGGCAATGCTTTTCTCCATGCCGACTTTTGCCACAGACTGGCAAGCAAAAACGGACACCATTTGGCCTGCACGCCACTATCGCGAACTGAACGGCCTTGCGACAGGCGACCAGCGTTCGGAAACCTACATCAACTGGAACTACACTCAGGGCACAGTCCTCGTTTATGGCATTCACTTCCCGACGGGCCACGTTCGTGCCGATGCCGTCTTCAAAGCAAAGAGCGGCAAGTATGTCACCTTCGGCGTGCGCATCGTGCATCCGGCCACCGGTACCGTCGTACTCGACACCAGTTCCAAAAGCACCCAGACCTCGTCGGCAGTGCAGACAATGGAAATCATGCCCGACACCGAGATGCCCTACGACGGCTGGTACCGCTTCGAGCTGACCTGTCCCGCCGGCGCAACCACACTCGAGCGCCTCAACCTGCTCCTCTTCCAACGCACCTCAACGCTCAAAATCACAGACTCGGAGATATTCATGGCTCCCAGCGTACACCTGTGGTGGGACAAGAAAGACCAAGGGGCACCGTCCGGTCAGAGCTACAACTGGGCTTACCTTGAGGTGATGTACCCCGAAGAATACAAGCAGCCGGCAACCTATCAGATGGCCATCGGCACCGACGGCATGTACTCCGGCATACAGATGCCCAACCGCAGCGACGGCAGCTACGGACACACGGTGCTCTTCTCCGTCTGGGACAATGGCGACGTGGACAAAGACAAGAACCTGCCCGATGTCATGCGGTCCGCAGCCGTCGACCTCGGACCGGAAGCCTACGCCACACGCTTCGGCGGGGAAGGCACGGGCTCGAGCATCCGCTACAACCGCGACGACTTCTGGGAGTTCGGCCACTGGGTTCAGTTCCTCTACAACGTACGCCCCGACATCATCAGCGTGAAGCAGGCAGACGGCACATTCAAGGAATTTGAGAGCACCCTGCAGACCGTCTGGTTCAAGCAAGCAGAAGAAACCGACTGGCACTACATGGGCACCCTCCGCATGGCAGGAGCCAACCGCCTCCTGAGCGGCATATACAGCTTCCTGGAGAACTTTGGCGACAGAGGCGGCAACCTGATGCGCCGCTGCTACTTCCGCAACGGAGCAATGCGCTCAGCCGCCGACGGGAAGTGGTACACACTCAACTATGCAGGCTACGGGCATACACAAGGAAAGAACCAACGCAATTCCCGCTACGACTTCGGCCACGGCGTCACCGGCCTCTACGACAATGCCTTCTACCTCGAAACAGGCGGCTACATGGGCACTCGCGACAGTGCCAGCACCTACACCCCACCCATGCAAGGCCAAATGCCGTGGGTAGATACCATCAACATCGCCCGACTGGAGCACCGCGTGGATGAAGGCGTACTGCACTATCAGACAAAAACCCTGCAGTCACGCGTCGAACTGACCCGCACCGTCTCCGACCCCGCCACATGGAAGTTGATCGGCTATACCGACGAAGAGACTGTAGGCGAAGGCGACAACGGACGTGCAGCCATGATACTCGACGGCCAAGCCAGCACCTACTACCACAACAAATGGAAGAACGGCTCCGTCGGTTATCCCCACAACTTCGACTTCGAAGCCCCCGACTCCGTAACCATCACCTCCATAGGACTGTTCCAGAACCGCGAAAGCACATATCGAGCCAAATCGCTGACGCTCTATACTTCCAGGAACGGCATATTGTGGAGAAAGGCAACGGCAAGCCTGAACATCGAAGACAGCGACTATCCCACCATACAGCTGCCAAAGGAGGTTTCAGCGCGATACTTCCGCCTCAGCTTCACGGCAGGCTACGGCGACAAGCTCCTCATCAACGAAGTCTTCTTCAAGTATGAATACCGCCTCAACGACCTGCTCGACCTCACACGACAGATTATCGAGGAGTCCGACACATGGGGCGGATACGCGCCTGCCGACCTGCAAGCATTACTTGATGTCTATGCCAACGGCACCTGCACCGACGCCGAGGCATTGCGCCTGGCTATCGAAGCCCTTGGCAAGACGACACAACCACTCACATACGGCGTAGTGGCAAAGGCCGAGAGCTTCACGCCGATGGCCGTCTATCAGCTTCACAATTACCTGGGGCGAGGCGACCTCATCGCCACAGCCGACAATGCGCCGTCCATTGCAGCCTCGAATGCCAACAATGCCCTCGAAGCATACCGCCAGCCATGCGCCGTTTCAAGCCCCTATTGCAACTGGATGCTTCTAAGCACCGGGGCGAGCAACCAGTATTACCTCTACAACCTTGGAGCCAAGAAGTATCTCGGAGCAGAAGGCACAGCAACCGTGCTCTCCGATATCCCGACGCCTGTCACCATCAGCAAGAAGGATAACGGCTTCACGCTTAGCATCAAAGGCAAGTACGTCAGCATCAAAGCCGATGCCGAGGCGCCTGTCATCCTCTCTGCATCAACAAGCACCAATTCCTACTTCCAGCTGCGCACCAACCAATACCTGAGGCCCGACGAAGACACTGTCTCCCAATTAACGGCCCAAGCCGAACAGACTGTCAACGACAACAATCCTGCTCTTCTCTATCTGCATGGCTTACAAACCTACTCTAAGGCATTTGTCGCACAGCCTGATTTGAGCTCAAAGCTCATCAAGGGCAGCTCGTATCTCTCCTCGAATGCCAACACGACGCAACAAAGTGCACACGACTTAGCCAAGCTTGTCGACGGCAAGACCAGCACGTACTACGAGACATGGTACAGCGGGATTACATGGCCGCAGGAGATGTCGTTCATTCAGGCCCGCGTCTCAAATAACCTCAATGCTATTGCCTTCAGCTTTACGCCTTCGCAGAATCCTGAGTACGGCTTACCCGACATCCCTACAGACATCACGGTATATTCTTCATCCACGACAAACAACTTATTGCCTATAGCCAAGCTGTCGGAAGACATGCCATCGTCAATCAGCGAAAGCTATGTTTCGCCTGTCATCTTCTCTGACGGAGCGTCGCGTTTCCTTCGCTTTCAGGTAATGAAGACCATAGGCAATCGCGAAAACAGTCGCGTCTTCGCCATGAGTGAGTTTCAGGTGCACAATGCCATCATCGACGAGGAAGCTTCTCCTTATTACAGAAAGGCTAATGTCAAGGAGGCTTTCGATGACTTGATGACGCTGCTTCAGGACATGCGCACCCGCATCGGAAGCGGCAATGTCACTCCCGAGGCACGCGAATCTCTGCAGCAAGCCATCGAGCGGGCAGAGCATGCACTCGAAAACTCGACGGGGATAACGAGTGTCGTGGGCTCCTCTGTCATGAAGGACGGCACTATCTACAACCTTGCCGGCCAGCGTGTAAACAAGATGCAGAAGGGCATCTACATCGTGAATGGCAGGAAGATACTGAAGTAACAAAGCCCATAAACACAAAGAAGGCAGCCCCGCGACAAGGAGCTGCCTTCTTCCGTTTCGTCTCAACTAAAGGTCAGAGAAAAGTTCCCATATTATCTTGCCCCAAATGGAGAAGAAGAAGATGAGAGGCAGTATACAGCAGACGGCTATGGCGATGAGGATAGCCTTGAGGCAGCCCTTGTTCTCGTTCTTCACCACGATAGGCTCCGAGTCATATTTCACTTG
>JAEEGG010010880.1_pt1 | contig 19971 bp, 9 predicted proteins | sample 9134161 | NCBI WGS metagenome assembly JAEEGG01 (sample SAMN16246543, study PRJNA631951) | gut metagenome | biome: gut microbiome; feature: rumen; material: CR-attached | host: Bos | place: Iran: Karaj | collected 2018-10 | reverse complement strand
CATATACTGGAGGTCGCGGGGCTTCTTCCAGTCGGGAGGGAAGAGGTCGGCCACGGCGGCCAGCATGCCTTCATGGCGTGCAGCCAGGAAGCGTGCGCGGCGACGGGTGGTGCGGTACTCGCTGAGAATCATGGCGCGCATGAAGGCCAGCCGCTCCCGCTCGTCGGGGAAGAAATGGGTGAAATACTCATAGTCGGCGAAGGCCTGTACCGAGAGCTCGGCGCACTCGCCGGTCTCGTTTCGCCGCATGTGTTCTATGGTCAGGTGGGCTGTGGTCATGCTTTGGTTTGATATATAGGTTGGCAGCCAAGGGCTGTTGTTTTGAAATGCAAAGATACGATTTTTTCCCGACATGGATGCAAATTTCGCACACCCCTATTATATAATAAAATAAGGCCAAAATCGGAAAACCGATTTTTTTAACACTTTTTTAACGCAGTCAATCTCTATAATCCATTAGTGTCCAGATACTTTGCTGTACTGCTGCAAAAACCGTAACTAAAAATATAGTTATGCCTGCAAGCATTTGGAAACCAGGCTTTATGCCTACCATCGGCATACCAAAGCCGTATCAACACCGTACCAACACCGTATGAACACCGACGCCAGTCGGTGAAGATACGCCCCAAAGGCGTTGTTTGGAGATGCAAACTATAACTTCAGCTGAAGATGTCTTTCCAGACGGCCTTGTCGAAGAGCCAGTGCTGGACGCCGCCGCGGATGTGTTGTGGGCGGAAGGTGCGGGTGTTGATGACATAGACGGGGCGAATGCGCCAGGGGTGGTTATAGCGGTTCTGCCAGTCGAAGAGGCAGTATTCCCAATGCTGGCGGTTGTTGTACCACTCGCCGGTGGTGTAGCGGTGGCTGTCGCCGAACTTGTTGAGTTCGTCGTGGTTGCCTCCGTTGCCGGCCTGTCTATATACGCGGGAGGGGGGCATCGTGTAGTTGACGACGCGTCCCAGAGACACACGGCAGGCTATCATCACCGGGTCGTTCAGCAGTGACCTGGCCCGGTCGCTATACCCCAGTGCCAAACTCCTGTTGATGGCAAAGTATACGCCGCGTCCCGCCCAGGTGCAGTTGGGGTGGGTGCTGGCCAGGAAAGTGCCCGTTGTCCATTTTGAGTTGCGTTTCAGGTGCTTGTTGCGCTGCGGGTGCCTGAAGCCTCTGTCGACGCTTACCGCCGCGACCACGTCTGGGGGCGTTTCTCGGTTGTCGGATATTGACCTTCGCCTGCCGTCGGGCCTATGGTGGCGCCGGCAGGCTCTTTTTTGCACAATATTTTTGGATACAGGACGTTATAGATGGTGCGAAGATGAATGACAAAAACCTATGTATATGAAAAAGCTCTTCTCCAGTGTCGCAGCATTGCTGCTTTCCGCCACGGTGGCCGTGGCGCAGTTCCAGTTGCCCAATCCGGGCTTCGAAGCATGGGAGTCGGGCGGTAACACCGCCGAGCCGCAGCATTGGAACTCCTTCGCCACCGCCGACGGCAACTATGCCTCGTTGGCCTCCTCGCCCCACCACTACCGCCGCAACGGGCACCGTCCTGGCGGCGACGGCAGCCACTACCTGACCATCTACACCAAGTCGGTCCTTTTCGCCAAGGCCAACGGCAATATGACCACCGGCTGCATCCATGTCGGTGCCGCGACGACCAACAGCAACGAGAACTACAACTATACCGACCGCTCGCGCAGCGCCCACTGCCAGCCCTTCACCGCCACCCCCGACTCGCTGTATGTCTGGGTGAGTTTCTATGCCGCCAGTTCCAGCTCGCAAGCCCAGATTACGGCCATCCTGCACGGCGACAGCGACTTCAAGTCGCCCAACCAAGACGAACAGACCGGCCTCTACAGCGGCAAGGCCCAGGCCCGCTTCACCCGCACCACCTCGTCGGCAAGCCAGATGCAGTGGCAGCAGATAAAGGTGCCCTTCAACTACAACGGCACTGCCGAGCCGCACTACATGCTGGTGAACATGACCACCAACCGCAACCCCGGCGAGGGCAGCGCCAACGACTCGCTGTCTATCGACGATATCGAGTTCATATACAGTGCGTGGCTCGACAATATAGCCCTCAACGGCAATGCGATAGATGGGTTTGAGAGGGGGGTGCTCGGCTATAGCGCCGTCCTGCCCGACACGGCAGCCCTCGCCGCCGCCGTGGTGACCGCCGTGCCGCAGGCCGCCGACGCTTTGGTCGACATAGCCACCACCCGCCTCACCGACAGCACCGCCCTGGTCACCATCGACGTCACAGCCGAGGACGGCGTCACCGTCAGGCACTACACCGTGGCCCTGAGCGCCCCGATGCCGATAGTACTCGAGCCGGGCCAATACAGCGTCACCCTGCACATGGTCGACCGCAACGGCCTTGCGGTCGACAACCTCTTCCCCGAGTGCTTCGTGACTGGTGCCGGCATCTATGACGAGGGCCAGACCGTGACCGTCTCGGCCAGCGGTAACTTCCCCCTCCTTTTCGACTACTGGCTCACCCCTTCGGGCGACACCATCGTCGACAACCCCTACAGTTTTGTCATCGACTCCAACGTGGTGCTCACGGCAGTCCACGAGAGCCATGTGGGCGTCGCACCTGTCGACGGCCAGGCTTCTTCGTTGTCCGTCCACCCCAACCCCGCCACAGCGACCCTTGCGGTCGAGGGCACCGGCGAATTGACCCTGATCGACATGAGGGGCCGCCGCCTGATTACTGCCACTGCCCCCACGACACTGGATATCAGTAGTCTGCCTGCCGGTATCTACCTGCTGCGGTGTGGTGGCGAAGTGTGCCGTGTGATAAAGATGGCCCGATAAAGGCTCATCCTGCCGTGCCGGCAAGCCTAAAGGGATTGGATTGTCTGGAGATGCCGTTGCCGGCAAGATGCCGGCGGTCCATAAGTGGCTCGACTGGGGGTGTCATTGCCGGCAGTATGCCGGCCGTCCAGGGTAGGGGATGACTCCGATACAAGTCCGACACAAGTCCGGCATATGCCGGACTTGTGTCGGATTTATCATCTGGTTTGCAATGCGTTGCAAGGGAGGCTTCCGTGGGGAGTGCCGAAGTGTTGATTTAACTTTAATTAACCTAAAAAGCAGCTGAGGGAATGTTGCCGTAGGTTAAATAGTATTAAAACGCAGTGCTTGTTTGAGCCAAATTTGCTACGCAATGCTTCTATAAATATATTTGGTGGCCGGGTATTTTGAAGAAAAATGTTAAAAAACGTCGTGGGTTGTAGAGATTCTGTCGGAAGGTGGTTATAATATGAGTGAAGTTTTTCCGGTAGAAAAATAATTATCGTTAAATGACGTTATGACAATATAATATGAAGAATATGAAAAGTAATCTGCTTCTTCTGACGCGGGTTATCCCGCTGTGCATTTTGCTGGGTCTTATGACTCTGACGGGCTATCAGACGCAGGGACAGACGGTCGGTTGCAACGACACCGTGCATTGGGGCACCCCCCTCTCGTTCGAGGGCGACAAGTGTTGCTGGACGGTGCCCACAGGCAGCACCTGGAGCGGCTACCCGAACACAAACCAGTATGACAGCGAATTCGACCCCACAGGCGACAGCCGTCTGATTTCGCCATGGATAGAGATTCCCGCCACGGCGGTGAACGACTCGCTGATGCTGATCTACGGCACGGTGGTGAGCTGCCAAGCCGAATACAGCACGTGTGTGACCACCGACGGAGTGACGTTCGACACGCTGATGCGACAAGTGGTGGACAGCTACCAGCACGATACGCTCTATCTGGGCGACTATGCCGGACAGGTGATCCGCATCGAATTCTGCCAATATGGGCTGAACACTTACCAACTCTCGTCAGCATCGGGCTGCACATACTGGAGCTGGGCCTTGCTGCTGACGGGTATCCATCTGCAGCCTATGGCGCTGCCGGATGTATGGGCAGATGTGCCCGCGAAAGCCTTTGTGGCAGAGCCCGTCAGGCTGCTGGCGGGCCTGAACATAGGGTCGGCGACGGGACTCACCTACACGTGGCACTCGTCGCTGACGGGGCAGACCCTGACAGGCGACAGCGCGACGCTGGTGTACACCGTTGCCGGTGTGGACACGCTGACCCTCATAGCGACCAACGCCTACGGCAGCGACACGCTGACGCAGACGGTGACGGTGGTGGACTGCAGCGGTGTCGTCACCGCCCATCCGTGGCTGGTGGATTTCAGCACCGACTTCGACTGCTGGCGCAACCTGGGCAATGCCAACTGGGGCTACTCGGTGGAGAACAATACATTGCCGTTTGTCTATGCCACGGGCTACAGCAAGCACTATATTTTGGTGTCGCCCGCCGTGCAGCTGCCCGCCGACTCGACGGGCCTGCAGCTCTACTGGCGCGACAAGCGCTACAGTATCAGCGGCCAAACCTACCGCGTGCTGGTGACCACCGGCGAGCGCGACAGCCTGTCGGGCTACGACACCCTCTACCAGTCGACCCTGGGCACCAGCTGGACGCAGCGCAGCGTGTCGCTAGCCGACTATGCCGGCCAGACGGTACACATCGCCTTCGACGTGCAGCGCAACAGTTACTCGGGGACACTTTACCTGTGCGATGTGATGATGTACAACGCGCTGGTGCCGATGGGCACGCTGGAGGCACCTGCCGTCGCCGTCGCCACGGGCGACTCGGTGCAGTGTACCGTGCATCTCGCCCAGGGTGCCGACTCGACGCTGACCTACAGCTGGCACAGCGCTTTGCTGGACAGCACCATGGTGACTACGGATTCTGTGCTGACTATTGTCTATCCCGAGGCGGGCAGCGAGACGCTGACCGTCGCGGTGAGCAATGCCCACGGCACGCTGGAGCTGAGCAAGAGCTACAACGTCTATACTTGCAATGTTGTCAACACCTACCCATGGGAGGAGGACTTCAGCGACGCTGGCGGCAGCTACAATGTGTGCTGGGCCATCGACGGCTACAGCCACAACGCGCCCAATAGCAGCTACGGTGGACATGACGAGGAGACCGACGAGGTGTGGTCGTTCAATAACTGCATGATAAGTTCCCCCTCGGGTGGCTATATGATTACACCCGCGTTGGCCATCCCGGCCGGCGAGATGCACATAGCCTTTATGGTCGAGTTTATAAACCAGATGATGGAAATACGCGTCTCGCCCACTGCCTCTACCGACACGGCGCAGTTCACCGACTTGCTGCTCACCGAACCCAATACCTCTAATAATATCAAGCGGCGTTGGGTCAACTTAGACGCATACGCAGGGCAGATCATCCGTGTGGCTATTGTACATCCCAGTGCCATGGGTACCCAACGTGTCAACCGCGTGTGGGTAGGGGTCGACACGCTGCCCTACATTGGTACTAAGGTCTCGGTGCCTGCCAAGATACATTGTGACTCGACAGCCCTCTGCACCGTAGCCTTGTTCCACGGCGCCATCGACGGGCTGCACTACACCTGGACTTCGGCCGTGGGTGGCATCATCACCACCAACGCCTTGGGCGACAGCGCCTGGGTGAACTACAGCGCCGGCTTCAGTAGCACCGAGGATACCATCACGGTGGTGGCCGTCAATGCCTTCGGTGCCGACACGGTGGCGAAGCCGCTACACATCATCGACTGCACGCCGGCCCTCACGCTGCCCTGGAAGGAGACCTTCGCCGACGGCGACGTATGCTGGTACAAGCCCGAAGGCAGCAAGTGGCACGACGCTATCCCTAACGGCCAAGCCTCACAGGAGCACCTGCGCCACCTGTATCTGCAGGCCCGCACCGACACCCTTGGCAGCTGGATTATGTCGAAAGAGATAATGATTCCTGCCGACGCCATCCTCGCGCCGCGCCTCTTCTGGAATGTAGCGTCGAGCAACAGCAACTATCAGCACCTTTACAGTGTGTTGGTGACAACCGCCGAAGACTATATCGATACGGCCAACTATACGGTACTCTATACCGACAGTTCCACCCATGTCAACTTCTCCAACTATGACCTCCGCAGTGTGGATATCACCCCCTATGCCGGCCAGAGCATCCATGTGGCGTTCCACAACCATGCGTGGCATCTGGCCCCCTCCTCCATCGGACTTTATATCGACAATGTGGAGATAAGGCCGTCGCAAATACCTGTTGTGAGTTTGTCGGTCCCCAGTGCGACCAACAGCCACACGCCGGTGACCTTCACTGCCAACCTCATCGAGGGTAGCACCACGGGGTTGACCTACACGTGGCACTCGACGCTGATGGACAGCACGATGGTTACGACAGCACCCGTGCTTACCATGGCATATACTTTAGGTGGTACCGATAACATGATGGTTATCGCCTCGAACGCCTACGGTGCCGATACCGCCACGGCGACGGTCTCGGTGACCGACTGCACGCCCATTGCCACCCTGCCGTGGACGGAGAACTTCAACAACATTGCTGCGGTGGCTTACAACGCTGCCAACGGCAAGGTACCCAACTGCTGGAACAGCTATTGGAGCGGCAGCAATGCCAACTACATTCCGCACGTTATTAGTAGCTATCCCTATAATCCCATTAAAAACTATGTCTTAACCAACAATGCGCTCATGATGGTGGCCGGTACTGATAGCGGCTACGATAGCATTGCTACCGTGGAAAGCCCTGTTTTCGAGGTCCCGCTCAACGGGCAGCTGCTGTCGTTCTACTACATGCACGAGAGCGCCAGTTCCGGCACCCTCAGTGTGGGCTACCTGCAGGACGGCGCCTTTGTGAGTGTGGCCGACATGCAGCCGCAGGCGGTGGGCCGTACCGATACGGTGAGCCTCCAGGCTCTCCCCGCCGGGGTGAACCGCTTTGCCCTGCAGTGGAAGAAGACCGGCATGTGGTACGGCGTCATCGTCGACGACCTCCGGGTCTTCGCTCCCGACACGCTGCCCACAGTGCGCATCGAGGCTCCCACACAAATCTTCGTGGGCGATCCCGCCACCTTCCGCGCTGTGCTGTCCAACGGCCTGCTCGACGGGCTGACCTACACGTGGCACTCTTCGCTCACAGGCGCTACCTGGAACGGCACGCACGAGTGGAATGTGACCTATAATGTGGGTGGTTACGATACCGTCAGTGTCATCGCCGCCAACGCCTATGGCGCCGACACAGCCCGGGCGGTGGTCTATGTGGACAGCCATCCGCTGCCGCTGGCGACCCTCACAGCTCCCACCTCGGTCTACGTGGGCGACAGCGTCACCCTCACCGTCACTATCAACGACTGCTCCGCTAACGGCCTTACTGTATCGTGGCATTCGTCGCTCACCGGCGAGCAGTATTCCGGTGCCGCCCAGCCGTCGCTTACCTATGACTGGCAGAGGGAGTATACAGTGGGCGGCACAGACACGGTGACCTGCATCGTGAGTAACATCTATGGCTCCTTCGAGGACACCATGATAGTGTATGCCGTCGACTGCAACGCCTATGTCGTGCCTTACACCGAGACCTTCGAGACCACCAATGCCGGCAATATTATACCCACCTGCTGGCAGCGTGTGTGGAACGGCACTGGTAATGCCGCCCAGTGGGGGCCGCGCGTGGGTTCCGGCAGCCAGTACCCCTTCTCTTCGCATGGCAGCCACTACCTCTGGATGCGGGCCGGCAGCAGCAACGGCTACGACACGGTGGCCTATGCCATACTGCCGCAGTTCGGGATTGACCTTGGAGACCTTACGCTTGCTTTCTGGTACGGCCATGAGTCGACTGGTGCAGGCACCCTCACCGTGGGCTATATGGCCGACGAGGTGTTTACCCCATTGGCCGATATGCAGCCGGTGGGCAGCGCTGGCCGACGCGACACCGTCAGCTTTGCCGATGCCGACGTGCCCGACGGCGCACGCATCGCGTTCCGCTGGAAGTATACCCTTTCGAGCTACTATGACGTTGCCGTCGACGATATAAGCGTCTTCCAGGACGAGGTGCTCCACGCCCCGCGCAACCTGCATGTCGACAGCCTCGGCGCCGCGTGTGCCCACCTGGCTTGGGCTTCCGACAATAATGCCGACGCTTTCCATGTGGTGATCGGCGGCATTGTGGACACCGTGGTCAATGAGAACATGGTGACCCTCTGCGGCCTCGCTCCGTTCTCCCAGTATACCGTCAGCGTAGCTACCGTTATAGGCGACGAGTCCAGCGCCAGTGCCACTATCAGTTTCACCACCCTTTGCAATATCGTCGACCTGCCGTGGAACGAGAACTTCGATGGCATTGGCTCGTTGGCCTGCTGGAGTGCCGGCGAGAATACCTATGTGAACCTGTTGAGCAGTTTCGGTGACTCGTTCTACAACCAGTATTGCCACAGCGGCACCAATGCCTTGGATGTGTTCGGCTACTCTGAAGAAACAGTTGGTTTGGTCGCCACTCCCCTGATAGAGTATCCCGCCGATGCTTTGCTGGTGAGCTTCTGGGCCTGTGTCACCTACGGCCCAGGCACGATGGAAGTGGGCGTTATGACCGACCGGAATGACCCCGAGACCTTTGTGCCGCTGGCCGAGTTCCAGATGGTGGAAGGCCCTGGCTACTACAACTCGCCGGCCTACTTCGAGTTCGACACACGCAATGCCGGCGTCAGCGACTTTGCCGCCGTGGCCTTCCGCTGCTCGAGCGATTACGACTTTGTGATTGACGACATCAGCGTCGAAGCTCTGCCGACCTGTGTGCGTCCGCGCGACCTCGTCGCCCAGTCTGTCGATGCCCATACCGCCACCGTGGCGTGGACAACGTCGGCTGATGGCTTCCCGGTGCAGACCCTCATTACCCTCCACGACCTCACCGCCGGCGGCAATCAGGAGTACTACGCGGAGCAGGATGGTGAGCAGGGCGAGTATACGCTGACAGACCTTGCCGCCGGACATATCTATCGCGCCGAGCTTCAGACCGTCTGCTCGCTCGACGAGGTATCGGAAACGACCAGCGTGACAGTAGTGCCTACGGGCAACCCGTGCGTGGAAGTGGTGGAAGGTACATACAACCACACCAACTGGTTGTATCCCATTGCAGAAGGGAGTGATTCTTCCTACTCCCAGACCCTCTACCGCGCCATCGATGCCGCCTCGGTCGGAACGCTCTACGGCATCTCGTTCTATGTTGTACCCTCCAGTGCGGTGAACGAGACTATCGACGTGTATGTGGGACAGACCGCAGTCGACAGCCTCACGGCCCCTGTGCCGCTGGCGCAGCTCGAGCTTGCGGTGCAGAACTTTGCTTTCACCCCCACGGTAGAGGGCTGGTACAATATCAACTTTACCAACTCCATAGAGCTTGATGGCGAGAGCAACCTGCTGGTATCCATCGCAAAGCATACTGGCGGTAGCGGTGATTTCGAGATAGATGTCCTCGGCCAGTTTAACGGCCGTGCATGGCTTGACCGTGGCCTCGGATTGAATGAGTACCACGGTGTGGCCCGCGCCAAACTGCTTGGTGGCTGCAGCGACGACCGCTGCCTGCAACCTATCATAAGCGCCACAGCCGATATTAGTAGTATTGATGTGCTGTGGACTCAGCGTGGTGGCGAGAGCCAGTGGCTCGTGCAGTACCAGATAGAGGGTACTGATGAGTGGGCCGATGCCGGCACCACCACCGAGGTGGACGATAACGACAGCGTAGGCTTTACCATCGAGGGCCTCAATGCCGCGACGCGCTATGTGGTGCGTGTGGCCGCCCTCTGCGACGACGGCGACAGCGTCTTCAGCGATACCGTCGTCCTCGCCACCCTCTGCGGCCCCGTCGCATTGCCCTATATGCACGACTTCACCACCGGCAACGCCGACTGCTGGCAGGTGCCGTCCGGCTCGGTGTCCGCCTCGTTCTCCAACATCGAGGGCGGCGCCCGTATGGACGACTTTATGGCTCAGCCGCGACCCATTGTCTCGCCCGAGATAGGCCAGCCGCTCGACGGCCTCAAGGTGCGCTACGTGGTGAATGGAAACAACTTCTGGCAGTCGCCCATCAAGATTGGCGTGGCCGATGCCGACGGCAGCAACGCCGTCTGGCTCGACTCCACCATTGCCCTTGACGGCAGCCACGAGTACACCTACTTCTTCGACAACTTCACCGGCACCCAGCGCCACATCATCTTCTACGGCGAGTTCATCACCCTGCTGCAGCAGGTCTATGTGGAGGAGAATGCCGAATGCATACCGGTACACCATGTCGATGTGCGCCACCTGACCGATAGTAGCGCCTTGCTGCAGTGGTCGTCGGCATCCGACGAAAGCCAGTGGGCGGTGTACCTGAACGACAACTACATTGCCACCGTTGTAAATCCTGTCTGTCAGCTCGACGGCTTGCAGGCCGCAACGACATATATGGCCTCGGTGCGTGCCATCTGCTCGGAGGGCGACACCTCTGTGGCCACCAGCGTCGAGTTTACCACCGCCTGCCCGCCCGAGAATATCCCGTGGAGCGAGGATTTCGAGTCCTATGCGGCGGGCGATGACGCAGGCTGCTGGCGTCAGCACATACGCTCCTTCCTCGGCAACACCGACGCCACTATGCATATAATGGGAACCACCGGGGGCCAGGTGATGAACCTGCTCGACTATGCCTGGGCCTATCAGGTCACCGACACTATCATCCCCAACTACGTCACCTCGCCCTTGCTTTGGGCCAACAGCAGCACCATCGAGATATCCTTCCGTGCCGCCTTCTCGACCGACCCAGTGGGTGCCGGTACCGTAATAGCTGGCATCATGACCGACCTGGCCGACACCACCACCTTCGTGCCCATGCTGAGCCTCGTGCCCACCAACAACTGTAACTATGACCAGTTCAGCAACTATCAGTTCACAATTGATTCCACCTACACCAAAGCTCACTTCATGCTGGCCTTCCGCTGGCGTGGCAGCGTGCTCCAGTGCATGATAGACGACATCGATATTGTCTACACTCAGGAACCTCCGATAGACACCGTGTGGCGCACTGTGACACTCACGTCCGACGGACCCTCCATGGGCAGCGTAAGCGGTGCCGGCAGCTATCCCGACAGCAGCATGGTGGCGATAAGCGCTGTGCCCAATGCCGGTTACCACTTTGTGGTGTGGAGCGATGGCGACAGTGCAGCGTCGCGCCAGATATATTTGGTGAGTGATACCCTTCTGGTTGCCCACTTTGCCGTTGACGAAGTAGGTATTCGAGAGAATACAGAGGGCCAGTCGGCAATTGTGCTCTATCCCAACCCCGCCAGCACAAAGGTGACGGTTGAGGCTGGAGATGCGACAGCTATGGCAGTGATTGACATGAACGGGCGCATTGTCGAGGAGATAGTGCTGAAAGATGAAAAAACGGTACTCGACCTTGGCGGTTACCACGCTGGAGCCTACTATGTGCGCTTCGACACACCACGTGGACCGATAGTGCGCAAACTGATTGTAAATAAGTAATAACTTGGTTTTTGTGCAAGGCGGGAGGCATCTCAGAATGAGTGCCTCCCGTTTTTTATTTTGCCAGTCTGCAAAAACTTCGTATCTTTGCATTTCCAAAATATTACACATGGACAAGTATAACCAGCGCGGTGTTTCCGCATCGAAGGAGGACGTTCATAACGCCATCAAGAATATCGACAAGGGTCTTTATCCCAAGGCTTTTTGCAAGATAATACCCGACCTGTTGGGCGGCGACAAGGACTATTGCAACATAATGCACGCCGACGGTGCGGGTACCAAGAGCAGCCTGGCATACATGTACTGGAAAGAGACTGGCGACCTCAGTGTGTGGAAAGGCATCGCTATCGACGCTATAGTGATGAATACCGATGACCTGCTGTGTGTCGGTGCCCTCGACCATATCTTGCTTTCTTCGACCATCGGCCGCAATAAGCAGTTGGTACCCGGCGAGGTTATCTCGGCCGTTATAAACGGTACAGAAGAGTTCTGCCAGACGATGCGCGACATGGGTATCGACATCGTCCTCACCGGTGGCGAGACTGCCGACGTGGGTGACCTGGTGCGCACCATCATCGTGGACAGCACCGTCACCGCCCGCATGCGCCGTGCCGATGTGATAGACAATGCCAACATAAAGGCTGGCAACGTGATAGTGGCTCTCGCCAGCTACGGACAGGCTACCTATGAGACCGCATACAACGGCGGCATGGGCAGTAACGGCCTTACCTCGGCACGCCACGATGTGTTCTCGCATGTCTATGCCGAGAAATACCCTATGTGCTACGACCATAACCTCCCTCAGGATGTGGTCTTCTGTGGTTCGAAACTGCTTACCGACCCCACTGAGGTGCCGGGAGTGGATGCCGGTCACATGGTTCTCTCGCCCACACGCACCTATGCACCTATCATCCGCAAGGTGCTCGACGAATACCGACCGAAGATTGACGGCATGATACACTGCTCTGGCGGTGCCCAGACCAAGGTGCTTCATTTCATCGGCGGTCGCGGCCTGCATGTTGTGAAGGACAACCTCTTCCCTGTGCCGCCGCTGTTTAAAATGATTCATGCGGAGAGCCACACCGACTGGCAGGAGATGTACAAGGTGTTCAATATGGGTCACCGTATGGAACTCTATACCGACGAGACCACAGCCCGTGGCATCATAGATATAGCCAAGAGTTTCAATGTCGACGCACGTATCATCGGCCGTGTGGAGGCTGCTGACAAGGCGCAGGTGACGGTGAAGAGCGAGAACGGTGTGTACGAGTATTTTGCATAGGAAAATAAAAAAAATATCGACGTTGGTACAATAAGACGTCGTGAAGGACGTTAATAGATGCGTCGTTCGATTGCGACAATAGCTCAGTTGGTAGAGCGGCGGCTTCCCAAGCCGCAGGTCGCGGGTTCGAGCCCCGTTTGTCGCTCAAACAAAGGATGCCGAAGAGGTGTCCTTATTTTTTTTGCCGTGTTTGGTGCGGCACACTGGGCGGGTGGACGGAAACACCATAAGGTGAACATGAGTGCTACAAAGAGTAGAAGAACAGGGCGGAGTTATGTAAAGGATGTCGCTCTATTTTTGTCTACAAATAATAAAAAAAATCGTATCTTTGCAATGTGGCTTCCATAGGAGGCCATAGGCTTATGTATTAAAATATAATAATTTATGACAGAAAAGAGTATAAAGAAAGACTGGAAAAAAGAGGCAATGGCCTATTTGATGCTGATTTTGGGCAGTGCCCTGTTTGCTGTGGGTGACGTGATGTTTGTGAACCCCTATTTGATGGCTCCAGGCGGCACTTATGGTATCAGCAACGTGCTGAACACCGTTTGGCCGTGGAAGATTTCGTTCTATGCCATTTGTATGGATGTACCCCTGCTGATTATCGGCACATGGATACTGGGTCCGAAGTTCGGCTTCAAGACCATTCTTTCGACCGTTCTGATATTTCTCGCGACCCTGTTGCTGGAGACCCTCTGGGGATACAACCCTGTCATTTTCGATGGCAAGATAATGGATGCTCCTTTGGAGGGCATTTCGATGGTTCAGATCCCCCACGACGGAGGCTGGTTTATCCCCGACTATTTCCTGAATACGGTGGTTGCCGGTCTTATATACGGTGTGGCTATTGGCCTTATCTTCCGCTCTGGCGCCACCAGCGGCGGTAGCGATATCATCTCGATGATACTCCATAAGTACACCAAGATATCGCTTGGCACACTGGTTATGATAGTCGACGGCATCATCACGCTCAGCACACTCGTGGCCTTCGGCGACATACGTCTGCCCATCTATTCCATTATCATCATCTTCATCGAGGGCAAGGTCATTGACTTGGTGGTTGACGGTATGAAGAGCTATAAGACCATGTTTATAGTCACAGACGAGATGGAGGCGGTGCGCGACTATATTCTTAACGATCTCAAGCGCGGTGGCACATGCCTTACCGGTATTGGTCTCTATCAGGGCAATGAGCGTAAGATGATCTATGTGACCCTCGACCGTGCCGATATGGTAAAACTGAAGAGCAATCTGCACCAGATAGACCCCAAGGCTTTTGTCAATATCATGGACAGCAGCGAGATACTTGGTTTGGGCTTCAAGGCGTTGCCTAAAGAATAAAGTGTACGGCACAATAAAAAGGGTAGTTCTGCGTTGTAATTGGATATGAAGGTACTCCAGCTATGCAACAAGCCTCCGTATCCGTCGGTTGATGGCGGCACGATGGCTATGAACAGCATCACACAGGGATTGCTGCGGGCGGGGTGCGATGTGAAAGTGCTGACGGTAATGACCGACAAGCACCCATTGGATGTAGCCTTGCTGCCTGAGGATTACCGCAATATCACCGGTATAGAGGGGGTGTACATAGACCTTGGAGTCAAGGTGGTGCCGGCCACGGTGGCCATGCTTTGTGGTGAGTCATACCATGTGAAACGCTATTGTAGCGATGCTTTTGCCCGTAAACTCAAAGAAATACTTGAGCAGGATAAGTATGATGTGGTGCATGTGGAGAGTATCTTCCTGACACCCTATGTGCCTCTGATACGCCGTTATTCGTCGGCAAAGGTGCTGTTGCGTGCCCATAACGTGGAACATCTCATTTGGAAGCGGGTGGCACAGAGCACAAGCTTGGGCTTCAAGAGATGGTATCTGAAGCACCTTTCACTGACACTGCGGGCATATGAATTGGAGCATATCAACGACTATGACGGTGTGGTTTGCATAACCCGCGACGATGCAGAATACTTCAAGGCCAACGGATGCCGCAAGCCCATTACTCATATCCCCTTCGGTATTGAGCCGGAGGAGGTGGTCGACGTGGAGCCCGAGGACGGTAGTCTTTTTCATATCGGAGCTATGGACTGGCTGCCCAATCAGGAGAGTATAGCTTGGCTTATAGACGAGGTGTGGCCAGTGGTGCACCGCGAGGTGCCTCAGGCTCATCTCTATTTGGCAGGGCGTAAGATGCCGTCGCGCTGGATGAAGGCCAAAATAGAGGGAGTTACAGTGGTGGGTGAGGTGCCAGATGCCATGCGTTTTATAGCGGGTAAGCTGATCAATGTAGTGCCTCTGCTCAGCGGCAGTGGTATCAGAGTGAAGATAATAGAGGCTATGTCGGTTGGCAAAGCTGTGGTTACTACTTCGGTTGGTGCCCAGGGTATTGAATATACCGATGGTGAGAACCTATTGGTGGCTAATACACCGCAGGAGTTTGCCGATTGCATCAAACGGTTGCTCACTGACCGCGAATATTGTCACAGGGTGGGTGACGCTGCCCGTCGTCTCGTGGCCAACGAATACGAGATTGGTGAATTAACCAATAGATTGTTGGATTTTTATAATGAAAGACTGAACGTATGAATAGATTGAAACATGTTATATTGGCAGCCTTGATGCTGTGTGCATCGCTTGCTGTTTCGGCCCAGTTGAGGATTCCCGGTACTGGCATACAGTTCCGCCTCAACAGTGATGATTGGCGCTACCTGCGCACTTTTGAGGTGGAGGATGGTGCCGACGTGTATCTATATTGCTACACCGGTGAGGTTATAGTTGATACCGAAGGCGACACGGTGTTGCCCTTTCTTCGCATATATGTGAACGAGAATTATGACGGAGATGTCTATGAGATGGCCTATGAACGCTATATGGAGCAGCCGTTTCAGAGCCTTGACGAATATACGAAAGGACCAGGCTTGCCAAAAAGCGGCGGCATAGGATATGTCGGCGCATATACCAACCCCACCGACCAGAAAGACTACCAGTTTATGATGACATACTTCAGTGACAAGGGGGTGATGGTTGAGTTTCGCCTTGAAACAACCACCGACACCTTTGGCGATATGGAGTTTGAATTCAGGGACATTATGGGTTCAGTCAAATAGAAAAAAGCAAAGTAACCTTGTTATACTATGAAAAAGATATTCGCAATAATCGTTTGCAGTCTCGTTGCGGCGACCGCCTCTGCCCAGATTTCACTGCTTGACTCTTTAGGAGACTACGAGGCGCGTTTCACCAAACTCAACAAGGCTTATGCCAAATCACCGGACGATGTGGAAGCTCTCTACAATATGGCGCAGTTCTACTTCGACAACTCGCATCCGATGCGCAACTTGCCGATGGCCATGAAGTATATCCAACGTGCCGAGACTCGCCATATCGACCTGCTTGAAAACGATAAATTGGGAGAGTTGACCCGTTTGGCTCGCAAGAATATCACCCTCACCACCATCAGGCAGACCAAACAAGCCATTACAGATGCGGCGTATAACACTCTGGAGGTGCGTACTGATATGACGCGTGTTGAACTCGATACCTATCTTGATGCATTCGGTATTGACATAGAACTCGTACGTTTGTTGCGCCAGCGTCGCATCAACCAGGTCTATGATGAAGATTTGCACAAAGGGACTCCCGAGGCATATTATCATTTTATTGACACCTACCCTGGTACCGACGAGGCCGAGCAGATGGAGGAGCGCCTCTCTCAGCTGGCTTCTGGCCTCTTTGACGGCAAAAACAGTGAAGGCGCGGTCGATTCGGTGGCATCTCGCTTCCCTCTGAGTCCATCTGTGCAGCGCGCAGCTGAAAAGCAGAAGCGTCGTATGGCTTATGCAAAGGCAAGCAAGCTGGGTACCATCGATGCCTATCGTGATTTTTTGAGTCATTATCCTACGAGTGACGAGAGCCAGCAAGCACGTGAACATCTGGACGACCTGATGGAAGTCAACTATTCCAAGCTATCGACTGCCATGCAGTATGGCCGCTTCGCCAATGCCAATCTCGATCTTCCGTTGGCCGACAAGGCTCTGGCGGAGATGCGCAAGATAATGTATGCCAATCACGACGCCGAGGCTGCTCGTTACTATCTTGAACATTTCAAGTTGGATGACTACTACAGCGAGGTCTACAACAACTATTACCAGTGGCATGCCTATGAGGGCAACGGAGAACCAATCAAACGCTTCCAGAAAGAAAATCCTGACTTTCCCTTCAAACGTGCCATTGACAGCGACTTGGCAAACGCCAGGGTTATCGACAAGATATCGCTTATGGAGGACTTTCTTGAGATTAATTATGCCCGTTATGCAGGCTACGTGCGCCAGATGACGGGTAAAGGTGTAGCTATAGTGCCTCTGCAACGCATGATACAAACCATGGTCAGCAATTCCAATTGGAATGCGGCCATTGACCGTGTGCGCCAATTCTCTATTTGTTTCGAGAAAACTTCTCAGGCAGAATATGCTGAACTGCTGAAGGTGTTGTCGGCTCCTGCCAGCGGCCGTGGACGTACCATGGAGATGTCAGCTACGTATGATATTCTCGGCCCTGTAATAAATGCCGCCGACGGACGTATGTATTTTACCCGTTCCACGGGCTCCAGCCGTCGTATCTGTTATGCAGTGAAGGAGGGTGGCAAATGGCGTCCTGCTGGTGTGTTGGAGTTCTCCAATACAAACAATGAGGGGCTTACCCTTTATGGCTTTTATGGCGACGGTACCCATATGCTGCTGGGTAGTGCTGGCGACATTTGGTTTGCCGAAAAGGATGGCGATAACTGGCGCGTGAGCGATATTCCGCCATATCCTGTAAACTCCGACTATATAGAAACTGATGCCTTTATGTTGCCCGACGGCAGTGGCATCCTGCTGGCTTCAGACCGCCCCGGCGGATATAACCTGCAGACTTCTGGCTCCTATTTCCATGGCGATACAGCCTTGGCTACAGACCTTTATTTCATTCCACTCACACAGGGCCAGTGGGGTACCCCCGTCAATCTCGGTCCCAATGTGAACACTCAGTATTGCGAACGTAGCCCAATGTTGAGCCGCAATCTGCGTACCCTATACTTCGTGAGCGATGGCCGTGGAGGCCTTGGCTATGGCGATGTATATGAAGTGGAACGCACCAGTGTCGAGAACTGGACTTCGTGGAGCAAGCCTAAGAATATTGGCAAAGGGCTGAATACTGGCTTCAGAGAGCAAGGCATTTCTTTCTCTCCCGATGAAAAACGTATCTATCTTTCGGCTAATTCCAGTATGGGTCACTTCTCGGCCTATAGTATAGGCACATCGCACGAGACGGCCAACTCATATATTCCGTATACTCTCGATATTCTTGGTATGGAGTCGTCGCTCTACCGAGTGCGTGTTGCCGACCTATCGCAGCAGAATGTGACACAGGTGGTGGATTATTCAGGCGAAGGACACTCGGTCGATATCAATGTGCATAAGGATAAGCGTTATGCCGTGCTTGCCGACGCTGGTGTCTATTTTGTGCCGGCAGTAATTGTGGACCCCAAAGCCAAAGCAAAGCCGCGTCTTAAAGGCTACACATTTCCCGTAGCGGTGTCGCTCGACAAACCGTTGCCTCTTTATGCTGTGGAATTCGATGGCAACACATCGACTCTGTTGCCTGTGGCACAGTTGCAACTTGAGCAGTTGGCCCAATTCCTTGCCAACAATGACGGTAAGGTGGAGTTCAGTATCGACGTGACTGGCAGTGACGACACCTTCTGCTATACTCTTTCTCTCGAACGAGGCAGGGCGATAAAGAATTTCCTGGCAGGCAAGGGAGTCGACGAGAACCGTGTTATTATATCCGCCTACGGCAACGTCAATGTCAAGCGTCAGGGCTCCTCTGGAGTGGCTGTGCGTTTCAGACAATAAGATTATCTTGTAACCGACTGACAAAAACAATAGTATGGAACAACATCGTACACTGACTGTCGACGGTCGTACCGTCCATTTCCGCGACGAAGGGCGCAACAACACCAAGACTCTTGTGTTGCTGCATGGTTTCATGCAGAACCTCGATGTGTGGAGTTCTTATGTGCTCAGCTATATGCACCACCTCAGGGTTATCACCATAGACCTTCCCGGCCATGGGCTTACAGACACTTTCTGTGACGTGCATACCATGGATTTCATGGCCGAAACTGTGAAAAAGGTGCTTAACGAAGCCGGTGTGGACCAGTGTGTCATGGTAGGACACTCTATGGGCGGCTATGTGGCGCAGGCTTTCGCCAACCGTTATCCGTACACATTGCGCGGTTTGGGACTTGTTAATTCCCATGCCATGAGTGACAGTGAGCAGCAGCGAGAGGCCCGTGAGGCAGTCTGCCGCCAGGTGGCCGAGAACCGTGCTTCATATATTGTCGATTTTGTCCCGTCGCTGTTCGACGACAGCCGTCGCGCTGCCATGTCGCAAGACATAAAGGACTTGAAGGACCAATGTCTCGAGATCAGCACGCAGTCCATTATTGCAGCCCAACGTGGCATGGCCCAGCGCCAGTCCCAAGTGGCCACATTGCAGCGTCTCGAAGTGCCTGTGCTGTTCGTCTTTGGCAAGAATGACCCCCGTATTCCCATTGAGATTGCAGTGAGCCAGACTCTTCTGCCTCATCATAGCGAGACCCTCATTCTCGACCATACAGCCCACATGGTGTTCCTCGAAGGACGTGAATACGTCAAGCCGCGTTTGCTTAACTTTGTCGAAACGTGCTATTATTGATTTAGGAAAATATTATAAAAATATTTTCTGTATTTAGAAAAAGTGTGTATATTTGCCAATATTAACAAAAATAAATTATTCATTTAAATTATTAAATATCATGAAAGTAAACGAAATTATGGCCAACCTGGAGGCCAAACATCCCGGTGAAAACGAGTACTTGCAGGCCGTCCGCGAGGTTCTTGAAACCATCGAAGAGGAATACAACAAGCACCCTGAGTTTGAGGCCAACAAGATTGTTGAGCGCATCGTTGAGCCCGATCGTATCTTCACCTTCCGCGTGACTTGGGTGAACGACAAGGGTGAGGTTTGCACCAACCTCGGTTACCGCGTGCAGTTCAACGCCGCCCTCGGCGCCTACAAAGGCGGTCTCCGTTTCCATAAGGCTGTGAACGTCTCCATGCTGAAATTCCTCGGCTTCGAGCAGATCTTCAAGAACAGCCTCACCATGCTGCCTCTCGGCGGTGGTAAGGGTGGCTCCGATTTCGACCCCGTTGGAAAGAGCGACGCCGAAATCATGCGTTTCTGCCAGGCCTTCATGTATGAGCTGTGGCGCAACATCGGTCCCGATCAGGACAGCCCTGCCGG
>JAEEGG010010879.1_pt1 | contig 19973 bp, 20 predicted proteins | sample 9134161 | NCBI WGS metagenome assembly JAEEGG01 (sample SAMN16246543, study PRJNA631951) | gut metagenome | biome: gut microbiome; feature: rumen; material: CR-attached | host: Bos | place: Iran: Karaj | collected 2018-10 | reverse complement strand
AGCATTCTTCCCTTTTCGTCGAAAGTGCCGGCGACCGGCGCCCGGCAATCCTGCACGTGGACGATTAAACCAAGTAAGTAAAACCCATACGTCATTCGTCGGCTTTCCATAGTCATTCCGGGCTTGACCCGGAATCTCTTTTGTAAAATGTGTACCAAATTGGTACGCATTTGAAAATAAATGCTATCTTTGTCGAAAAGAAAACAATTATGGTTGTAGTAAGCAGCAGAGAATTTCGGGCTAACCAGCGGAAATATTTCGAATTAGCCCGCTTGAACGATGTCGTGATCACCTCCAGGTCTTACGGCAGCTATCGTCTTGTGCCGCTCTCCGAGGACGATCAATTGGTAGATATTGCGGAGCTGGATGCCAAAATCCGGCGTGGCATTGCCGAGTACGAAGCCGGCCGTTCTCACCCTATGCATGATGACGAAAGTGCTGAAGAATATCTGGACAGAATGATTAAAGAGCCTTGATATGTATAAACTCGTTTTCTCTGAAGACGCAAAGAAAGACTTGAAAAAACTTCACATCAAGGCCCCTCACGCCGTCTCTAAACTAGCAAAACTTCTAAACGAAATCCGAGAGCATCCTCGTACAGGTACAGGACAGGTCGAACCGCTCAAAGGATACGACGGTTCTGTTTATTCCAGACGAATAACTCAAGAGCACCGTCTTGTCTACAAAATCTATGATGATACCGTAGTCGTTCTGGTATTGTCTGCCTTTGGCCACTATACTTAAGGCCTCATTTTCTAACCCATACGTTATTCGCCGGCTCCGACCGACGAATCTCTTTTTCTTTTGTCAAAAGCTGGCAAAACGGGGCTGTATCTTTGCGGCTGTAAAGACACAGGTATTATGGAAAGAAAGCACACGAACAAACTGGAGATCGGGGCCGGAAATCTGGTCATCGGTCTCGGCAAGCTGGCCCTGGCGGCTTATTTTGTCACGATGTATATCCGCTGGCTGGCGATATGACGGACATCGACCGGGCACGGGCGTTTGTTGCGTCCCAGGAGTGGATTTTCGCCAAGACGATGGCGGACATCCCGCATTTCTACTGCCTCAAGATGTACGCCGGGGACCCGTCGGAATTCGAGTGGTTCGTGCAGTACATGACGACCCACAGCGTCCCGGGCTGGTTCTACACCCAGGAGTACCAGTACTTCTACCTCGACGAGTGGAAATACTGGATCATGGACGCGAGCGCAGGGGAGTGTGACCTGATCAACCGGGAACAATCTGAGAAATGATCCGAGGGCCCCATACTCCTGCAAACCGGGGCTTTCGGCGGAGCCGGCAGGGCTGCGGCCGTACGGGCAACAAAATGCCCGTCCGCCCGCACCCTGCCGCCTTATCCGCCTCCAGCCCCATAGCGCCAGCCGCCCCGCACACGCTCCCCACGGCCCCCGACAGCACGGGCAAACGGGCGCAGGCCCCCGCACGCCCCACGCGCCGGCTGGCGCGAGATTCACGTCATATTTGATAAGAGGATCGAAACAGGCCTGTGATATTGTGATAGATGTTCGTGAGATGTCAGTAACCAATAAGAGAATCAATGGCAAGATTCAGAGGTTGAGAGAACAGAAATCCTTCGAAGGAACAATTAACAGCGTTTGGATTTACGACGGTGCAAAAGTAGACTTGGTATATAAAACAAGTAGAGGGGCGTCCCCCTCTACCTCTGCGGAGAAATCTCTCCGGCTCGCCAATCCGTAGACTGGTCTTATTTGTTCTGCAAAGGTACCACTTTTTTTGAAAAATACAATCACCTTCATTCCGGAGATCTTCAACGAGAAACGGACGTGAAGGCACTCCCTTCTCCTGCATCGGCGATGGCCACGGCCGGCGCAAACAAATTCCCAACTTTTTCCTATATTTGTGATTGTTCCACACAGACCACATGCGCAAATTCTATTACAGCGAGACTTGTTCCCGATTCCTCCGGGCGGATGACAACGCCATCCTGGGGGAAATGGGCGCGCTGAATGAATTTGACCTGACCCTCGAGCAGCGGGATGCCTGGCAGCAGGAAATCACCATCATGAAGCAGGTCGTGCGGGAATTGGGAGGCGAAGGGGACATCGTCTTCGAATACACCATTCCCCGTCTGGGGAAGCGTGTAGACGTGGTTCTGCTGACCGGCGGCATTGTCTTCGCCATCGAATTCAAAGTCGGCTCCAACGAGTTCCTCGTCAACGACAAAGAGCAGGTCTGGGACTACGCCCTCGACCTGAAGAACTTCCACGAGGAGAGCCGCGACCGGATCATCGTTCCGATCCTCGTGGCCACGGAAGCCCCCGACAAAGCCTGCTCGTCCGGCCCGGGCCTCTTCAGTGTCTATAACGATCAGGTCTATTATCCGCTGTTCGCCAACAGTGCGCGGCTGCTTCCCACCATCCAGCAGATCCTCGCCAAAGAAGGAGCGCAAGCGCCCATCGACGCTCACGAGTGGCTCTACAGCCGCTACAACCCCACGCCCACGATCATCCAGGCGGCATCCGCCCTCTACATGAACCACAGCGTGGAGGATATCACCAAGCATGAGGCGGACAAAGCAGGCATCGACACCTGCACGGACCTCATCCTCGACATCATCCGCCAATCCAAAGCCAACCACCAGAAAAGCATCTGCTTCGTCACGGGCGTGCCCGGGGCGGGGAAGACCCTCGTCGGCCTGAATGTCGCCATCCAGCAGGAACAGGGCGACCTGGCCGTCTACCTCTCCGGCAACGGTCCGCTCGTCAAAGTCCTCACGGAAGCCCTTGCGCGCGACAAAGTCCAGAAAGAAAAGGCGGCCGGCCGCAAATGCACCAAGACGGAGGCCGAGCGGCAGGTGAGCCGCTTCATCCAGATCATCCACCGCTACCGCGACAACATGCTCGCCAAGCTAAAAGTGCCCATCCAGGGCACTGGAATAGAGATTGACCCAGCCAAAGTCTCCAAGGCCGCCCAGACCAACGCGGCCGAAGTGGAGAACGTCGCCATTTTCGACGAAGCCCAGCGTATGTGGGACATGCGCCACCTCAGCGCCTGGCTCTCCCGCAAGAAAGGTCTCGCCAACTTCCCGATGTCCGAGGGCGAATTCCTCATCTGGTCGCTGGACCAGCACAAAGACTGGGCAACCATCGTCTGCCTGGTGGGCGGGGGACAGGAGATCAACTCCGGCGAAGGCGGCATCGGCCTCTGGATCCAAGCCTTGAACGAGACCTTCCCCGACTGGCAAGTCTATATCTCCGACCGCCTCACGGACAAAGAATACGCCGAAGGAAATGTGGCCGCCCTCCTGGCCGACAACCCCAACGTCCACCTGGAGCAGAACCTGCATCTGGCGGTCTCCCAGCGCTCTTATCGCGCCGAGACGCTGTCCCTCTTCGTGCACCAGTTGCTCGATCTCGACGTGCCCGCCGCACGCGCTACCTACGCCGACATCCGGGAGCGTTATCCCATTGTCCTGACGCGCGATCTGGACAAGGCGAAACAATGGCTCCGCGAGCACGCCCGCGGCTCCGAACGCTACGGCATGCTCGTCTCCTCGAAGGCCTTCCGCCTCAAGCCGCTCGCCATCGACATCCGCTCCCAGGCCGACATCGTCCCGTGGTTCCTGAACCCCATCACGGACATCCGTTCCTCGCTCTTCCTGGAGGACGTCGCCACCGAATTCGACATCCAGGGCCTCGAGCTGGACTGGACCTGCCTCGTCTGGGACGGCGACTTCCGCTTTGACCCCAAGCGCCACAGCTGGCAGCATTTCAACTTCCGCAGCGACCGCTGGCAGAACATCAACCAGGCCGAAGGCCGCGCCTACCAGCTCAACGCCTACCGCGTCCTCCTTACCCGTGCCCGCCAGGGCATGGTCATCTGCATCCCCGAAGGCAACCCCGCCGACGCCACCCGCCTCCCGGAGTTCTATGACCCGACGTATGAGTATTTCAGGGGGTTGGGGATAGAGGAGCTCTAATTATTCCCATTCATTTCAGGGGTACGAAACTCAAATATTCTGCATAACTCCGAACTTACAAGCGACGTCAAATTTATTGACGACGTGTTGTCAATTATGGAATTATCAGTCAGATTCTTCGGTTACATGCGCTCATGTTTCAATTTTATTTTTATTTTTGTAATGTTATCAACAGGTAACAAAAGACATAAATAGCGAAAGTGTTTTCGTGTCCTAGAATGGAAATGTGCTAGTTTTCAAATTGACCAGGACCGCGAAGATACCTACGCTCGTGCTTCGATTATGTTGTTTTCTCTTTCAAGAGAGGACGCTCCATATCAAGCCGAGTGTGGAGTGTCCTAGTATTTTACCCGGTCAAGGTTCTAGCACAACCTCCATTCTGGTAAATGAAAAGAGGCTTCACACTTTTGTTTTGTAGCCCCTCTGAATGAAGCCTACAGAGATGGATATGGAAGAATGAAAATCCCAAATAGGATTGCTGAAATAATCGAAGAACTCGAAGATCAGTATCTGGAAAAAGACAGATATAATCGTCCATGGATCATTGGCTTTAGCGGCGGAAAAGACTCCACCGTTCTTCTTACACTTACATGGATGGCAATGCTAAAAGCACGAGAAGAAGGGCATCCTCTTCATCGTCAAGTCTATGTTGTATGTAATGATACAATGGTCGAAAATCCTGTGATAGAAGAGTATGTTAGTAATGTTCTTAAAACCATCCAGGATGCAGCTCGAGTCCAAGAGCTCCCTGTGGTCGTAAAAACGACCACCCCTGAAATCGAAGATACTTTCTGGTGCTGTGTTATTGGTAAGGGTTATCCGGTTCCTAACAATGCTTTCCGCTTCTGCACTGAGCGCATGAAGATTAAACCTACTTCAACATTTATCACTAGCCAAGTCGCAGCTGACGGCGAAGCGATTATCCTTATTGGAACCAGACTTGACGAGAGTCAAAAGCGCGCCCAGTCAATTAAGAAACATGAAATAAAGGGGCACCGGCTTACGAAACATCCATTGAATCCCAACACATACACATATGCACCCATCAAGGAACTGATGCTTGAGGAAGTTTGGTGGATCATTAACGCAATCCCTTCTCCGTGGGGTTTTGACAATCAGATTCTATTCAAAATTTATCTAGACGCATCTGCTGACGATTATGAATGCCCAACCGTTGTTACAGATGATTCTCATCGGTCTTGTGGTCAAAGTCGTTTTGGATGCTGGATATGCACTGTAGTTAAGGAAGATAAGTCTATGACGTCTTTAATTAAAAACGGCGTCGCATGGATGAAGCCTTTGTTGGATTTTCGGAATAGGTTAGTGGAGAATCGTAATGTTTCTGAATATCGTTGTTCTACTCGAAGAAATGGTCAAAGTGCTGTTGACGAATCTGGCCATAATCAGGGGAATTATACGATGGAATACCGAGTTCAGATGCTTAGAGAGCTTCTAACAATTCAAAAAGAAACACAACAATACCGATCTAGTATAGACCTTATTACCAGTCAGGAGCTCATAGCGATTCAAGTTATGTGGTATCGTGATGGCAATTTCACGACGACCGTCAACGATATTTATAACGAAGTGTATGGATACGACTTGCAGAATGATGGAATTGGGCTGCAGGAACGACTTATGCTAGAGCGCGCTTGCAATAATCCAGAGCACTATCAACTAATCCAAGAGTTGTTAGCGCTACAAAAGAACAAGATCCTACTCATGAAGAAACTTGGGCTCCAAAATGATTTGGAAAGCCGCTTGGACGCATTTGTAAAGGAGGTTGAGGCATGAGAATTCGTAGTATTACATTAACGAACTTTCGCCTATATAACGGCGCGAATTCTGTTTTCTTTGACGAAGCAGATGGGCGCAACATATATCTGATTTCTGGGGAGAATGGATTTGGAAAAACGACATTCTTGCATTCTCTGTTATGGTGCTTGTATGGCCGTCTAATGACGGATATTGACGAATCTGTTCGTAAAGAAATATCTAACAGAGGAGGATACAATTCTTTCCTTAAGAGTAATCTTAATTCTCTTTCACGCCAAAACGTTGAAAGGCTTGTTCATAGTATCTTGACCAAGATAAAAAAGTGTGGCTATTCATTTGAGAATGAGAAGATTAAATCCGATTCTGTCTATTCGGTCTCGATTGATTTCACAGACGTTTTCATCCCGTCAATACCATGTAACTCGTTACGAATCTCTAGAAGCTATGATTATATCCAAGAAAAAGAGACTGTCGAGGTTTTTATTGATGGGAAACTGAATGAATTATCCAAAGAAATAGGTAGCGAGGTTTTCATCAATGATTTCATACTAAATAAAGACATTGCACGTTTCTTCTTCTTTGATTCCGAGAGAATTGTTGCTCTCGCCGACACTAATACTGTCGAGGAGAAAAGAAAGCTTAATTCAGCCTATAATGAGGTCCTGGGAGTTAAGAAGTATGAGGATCTGAAGCGGAATCTTGAGAACTTGCGCTTGCGTTTTAGGCGAAAATCAGACGACATAGCAAGCCGGAATAAACTCATCGCTCTTATTGATCAACAAGACGCACTTAAGGAATCCATTACACGAATGGAAGAGAATCTAAGCGATCTTGATGATAGACTTACCAATTTGAATTCCGAAAACGAGAGCCTACAGGTTGAGCTCCTCCGCGAGGGCAACAACATAACAATTGAAGAACTTCGTAGGCAGGAAGCTATTGTAAAGTCTACAAAAGAAAAGGATGAAGAGTATAAAGCAAAGTTGAAATTATTCCTGGAGTATGCTCCTTTTGCTATCGCTGGTAAATTGCTTTCTGAAACACGAGAGCAGGTTGAACTTGATCATCAAGCCTCGCTAGCAAAATCCAATGTATTGAATCAAAACGCTCTTTTGTTACAGATCTCCCGTGACATTAACGAAGCTATTGACGGGTGTAAGGATGCAAGTTTGTGGGCAGAGCAATTGAAGGAAGGAATCGAAGGCATTCTTTCAAAGTACGTTGGGGTGGAGGGTTCCGATGAGCAGTTACTGTCACTGTCGGAAGCTGAGTATAAGGAATTTGTGGCTGTGTATACCAATGTAACAACCACTTATAAATCAGAATTTGCTCATCTTGCTGATGACTACAAGAAAAACAAGCAAATCTTAGAACGGGCATCCAGGCGAATCGCGAACATGCAAAACAACGAGAACGATTCGGTTATTAAGAGTATTCGTCAAAAGAAAAATGAGGTCGAAAGACAGATTGCAGCCATTGATACTCAAATCCGGAAACTCGTAGAAGATAAGGCTTTCGCCTCGCGTGACTTAACTTCGGTTACCAAACAAATTACGGAGTTAAGCAAGACGGTTAGCCTTGATGACAGTGACATAAAAAAGGATGCTATTGCCGAATCTCTAATTACGGAACTAGACACCTTCCTCGCTTCACTTAAACAGGAAAAGAAAGCGTCGTTAGAGAGACGGATTAAAGCCTCTATGAATGCTTTGATGCACAAAGAGAGTTTTATAGGATCCGTGAAGGTTAATATTTCTGATGAAGCAATGGATATTGATCTTCTATCGCCTTCTGGCGATCTAATCCGAAAAGATTCCCTGTCAAAGGGGGAGCAACAACTGTATGCTACTTCTCTGCTTAAAGCTCTAGTTGATGAATCAGGGCTATCTTTCCCCGTTTTTATCGATAGCCCCTTACAGAAGTTTGACAAGAGCCATTCTAACAAGATCATAACGGAGTTTTATCCGACGATCTCGAAGCAAGTTGTATTGTTCCCTCTGCTTCATAAAGAGCTCACTGAAGCAGAACTTGACATAATGAAACCTTTAGTGAATGCAACCTATCTAATCAGGAATGACGCAGCTCATTCCTATATCGAGCAGGTCCCTATTGACACTTTAATGGCATATTAATGATGTTTACTCAAATAAAAACAAGTTCAAAGAATCGCGAGAATGTGGTTGAGCTGACGAGGAAGTTCAACCTTGGCGCCGAGAATGTAATTGCGCGCGTTGCACTTGCTTATTCTCTCCAGTCTGGGGAGAAGTTCTCGCCTTTGGATATTAAGGATTCTGGCGGAAAGGAGTATAGCAAGAATGTATTATTTGGCAGTTTCTATCCTGTATACCTCGCTATGGTATGCACATTATACCAGATACCGGACACCAACAAGGATATCCCCAGATACTTCAAATTGCATCTGGATGATGGTTTAGAAAAGATTGCCAAAGATGTCAAGGAGAATCCAAACCTAGTGGGATACGATTACCTTTTTGATAAGATTAACGACGGATTGACCGCTATAATTTAAGATGCAGAATGCTAACGGATGTCGTTTTTAAGCATAGCTATTCTTCTGGGATAGACGAGCCAAAGGAATTTTTCACTGAAGCACTTATGGAAAGTGCTCAGTTTGATCTAGGCCTTGGGTTCTTCTCGTCCAGCGCAATACGTAGTTTGGCATATGGATTTGCCATCTTCATAGCAAATGGCGGCAAGATGAGGGTAGTTATTAATCACATCCTTAGCGAAGAGGACAAACGTGCTATCGAAGCGGGAAAGTTAAAATTAGATAACTCATTCGAAATAAGATTACTATCGGATATTGATCGGCTTGCTCAGACTCTTTCTAAAGCCGATGAACAGTTCTTTAAGTGTTTGTCTTATTTGATCTCACTAAATCGTATTGAGTTCGTGGCAACGGTTTCTACAAAAGGAGGCTTAGGTCATGATAAATACGGAATATTCACTGACTATAACGGCAACAAAATCGCTTTTATTGGGTCTGCAAACTTCTCTCAATCAGCTTTAGAGTTGAACGGCGAAACAGTGACAGTCTTCTCTTCAAAAGAAGATGTTAATCGAGTCAGCGAGTATCAAGCTCTGTTTGATGAATCGTGGGCTCACGACACACCTCATCTGATTCATATTCCTTTTGAGAGTGTTAAAACTCATATTCAAGGCAAGTTCCCTAAGGAGACACTTGAGGATTTGATAAAAAATGGGGTGGATCTTCGCGAATTTGATGTAAAGAACTTTAAGACAATTCATACTGCATCAAAACCCCTACCACAACGTCTAATTGACAAAATTGAGAAAAAGGAGAAGGAGCCTAGATTCCCGTTTCCGGAAGAGCGTGATATTCAGAAGGAGGCGTATAAAGCATGGCTAGAAAGAGATCGAAGAGGCATCTTTGCTATGGCTACGGGCTCTGGTAAAACTGTGACGGCATTAAATTGCGTATTAAAGCAGTATCGAGCCAACGGTTACTATAAAGCTATCATTGCTGTTCCTACCACAGCTCTTGCACTACAGTGGGTTTGCGAAGTAAAGAATTTTAACTTCCAGAATATCGTTTGTAGTCATACTGACAAAGACTGGAAAGACTATTTAAGCCGGTATTCCACAATGAGTCTGTTCAATCAGAATAGAAATCTCATTTTTATTACAACGTATGCAACGTTTAATCGTGGTCATGTACAGAGTTTCTTAAAGAATACTAAAGGCATAGATTCTTTTATTTATATTGCGGATGAGGCACATAATTTAGGCTCATCCAGCTCGCTCAAGCACCTACCGGAACCTATTCGGTTAAGAATAGGACTATCTGCCACACCAGAAAGAGTATATGACGATATTGGTTCAGCCAAGGTTTTTGACTTCTTTAATTCCTATCCTCCCAAGTACACATATCGTTTTACGATGAAGGACGCTATTGATGCTGGTATCCTTTGTCATTATGATTACTACCCAGTTTTTGTTGAACTTACTTCCACTGAGATGGAAGAGTATCAATACATAACTTCCCAGTTAAGAAAATTCATTGATCCGGATACTGGAAAGTATAAGCCTGAAGCAGAAAGATTGCTATTGAAGAGGAAGCGTATTGTCCACAAAGCCGAAAACAAAAAAGTGGCAATAACTAAACTGTTGGCAGGCCTTAAGAAAGAGAGGAAATTAGACTATACGTTTGTCTTTGTCCCCGAGGGCTACGAGCCTGATTATTCTGTTCAAGACTCATATACTATTGCTGATGAGGATATTCATATCATTGATGAGTATGCTCAAATGTTTAAAGACCAAGGTTACACGTATCACAAGTATATCAGTGGCTTGGATGATGCTCCCGGTATTCTGCGCGCCTTTGCCGATGGCGATATTCAGATTCTTTTGTCTATGAAGTGTTTGGACGAAGGTGTAGATATCCCCCGCGCAGAGCACGCTATTTTCTGTTCCAGTACAGGTAATCCTCGTCAGTTTGTACAGCGTCGTGGGCGCGTCCTTCGCAAGAGCAAGGAAAAAGAGAAAGCGACAATTTGGGATCTGATTGTTACTCCTCCAGGATTTACTGGTGACAATGAAGCTGTGGAGAGGAGTCTTTTTACTGGGGAGGTCAAGCGTGTTCTCAATTTTGCCGCGTTGGCAGATAATAGAGACGAGATCATATTTGGCACGTTGCGGAGTATATGTGAGGATCTCTGTATTGACCATCACAGCCTGCTTGAGGAAGAAGAAAAACAATATAATTAATAGCACTATGTCCATTCAGGAAGAAATGTACAAGGCCATTGAGACCGAAATTGATAAGACGGTCGCTGCCGGTAAAGAAAAGGTTATTGTCAATAATGACAAAGCCAAAAAAGTAGCAAGGATGTTGACGGAATTGTCCGTGAACACTGCAGATGCTGACTCTTTAGTGAATCAGTATATTGCGAACATTAAGAATATTTGCAAATAGTTAGGAGGCTGCCCTATGATTATAAAAAGCATTTCTATAGAGAATTTTCAGTCCTACTACGGTGAACAAACTATAGAGTTTTCTAAAGGGCTGAACCTCATCATCGGTAAAGGTGGAAAAGGGAAATCGAAGTTATTTAACGCCTTTTACTGGGTCTTGTTTGGTAAGATTTATATAACAGATGTCGGTTGGTGTGACACTGACGGCCTTCCACAGACATCTGGCGGTGCTATGAAGCGTCACGAATATATCAACATGAAGGCTTTGTGTGACGCGAAGGAGGGTTCAATAGTGACGGCTGGCGTTCGTCTTATTCTTGAAGATGATCTTGGTGAAGAATACATTATTGAACGATCTGTTACGGCGGTACGCAAAAAAGGAGCAGATTGGAAGGATAGTTATTCCTGGGATGTTAAGCCTAATAACATTAAGGTCTCTTATGACTCGGCAACAGGTACAACTGTAAAGGTCTCTTATCAAGCAGATGGTATTATTAGTCGCTTGTTCCCAAATGAGATTCGCAATTATATCTGGTTCCAGGGAGAATCTCTTGAGAGTTTGATTGATTTCAGAGACAAAAAAACCTTAGAATCCGCTGTTCAGCATATTTCTTATTATCCTTTCTATCAGAAACTTTCCGATATTATCAGTAAGTCTAAGATTAAGATTGATAGAATGGAGGATAAAGCCATTCGTGAAGCCAATAGGAATAATGCAGAGGCCGAAGCTGCAATTATGAAAAAGCAGTATTTATCCGAGACAATAAGAATTGAAAAAAAGAAAAGGGACGAACTTCAAGGGAAAATTGACGCTGTTGAGGCAGCGTTGGCTGATGAGGAGACCAAATTACAAGGTCTAGCTAGTTACACGGGCCTTGTGAGAAGCTACACTGAGTGTGAGAATGCAATTGCTGCTTTGAATAAGGAGATATTTGCAGAGGATGATTATCAGCGTGCTCAACTCCAATATCTTTGGATATTGAATGGTTGCGAGCCCTTGTTAAAGAAAGGAAAGCATATTATTAGCAACTATACGACGGAACAGTTCACGGCTCCAGAGCGCAAGTTTATTGATAATCCCAGCCGTGCCAAACTAGAGGAAATCATTAGGGCTAAACAGTGTTTTGTGTGTGGATCTCATGTTGAAGAGGGTAACGAACAATATGAGTGGATAATGAAGCGAATAAAGGAACAAGATGCTTTCTTTCAGGAGATGGAAGAGTATATGCACAATCGTGACGCTGCCGCAAAGTTCAGCATGTTAGTCGGTCGTATTCAAGATTATCCTGATGAGATCATCAATGCCCTCTCGATGATTCGCGAACAATACCGAAAAAGCGCAGAGAAAATTGAGGAGAAGATGGCCTTGAGAAAGGCTAAATCCGATGAGAAGAAAAGGTATGATGAAGAAATCGCTGAGATTCGTCGCCGTTATGATATAGATCCTGTAAAGCAAGCGGATTCGGCGTCTCTTATTCGCTCTAACATGAATGTCTCACGTTCTCATAGAGAGGTGTTGAAGAAGCAGTGGGATAGAGTCAATGAGGGAATTAAAGGATATGAGATAGATTATGCGAAGGCAAGTGAGGAGGCCGAGAAATATGGAATTGGTTCCGGCGGTACTCACAAGATTGAGGAGACTCAATGGTTGTATATTTCTACCTTTCTCGAAGATATCTGTAAGCGTGTTCAAGAGAATGCACGGGAGGAATTGCTCGTGAAGATTGAAAAGAGAGCAAATGAGTTCTATTCGAAATTCACTGAGCACGACACAGGCTACAGAGGCGATGTCAAAATAGAAAAGGATTATTCGATTGAATTTGATCCGGGTCTTAATACCAGTCATGAAGACAGAAAGAAAATGAGTATTATTAATGCTCTCCTGTCATTGAATCAGGAGGCTATGGGAATCTACTATCCTTTCATAAGCGATGCTCCGACATCCAACTTCGATCCCGAGACTACTCATAAATACCTTCTTGGTATTAAAGACATTTTCGGCCAAACGATCATTATGACCAAGGATGTTGAAATCGATGGCCCGGCTTATAAAGATTTGCTATCCCAGCATAACGTGTCTCGCATTTATGAGCTACAAAGCCATCTTTATCGAGAGGACGTAACTGATCCTGAACTGAATGAGGTTTCAACTGACGTCGCTATAAGGAAATAGAGTTATGGAAGATATTTTTGATTATAAGTTTTCTTTCGAGAAAATAGTAAAGGATGAAGTAATTGACCTGCTCTCTGATAAGCAGGGAGGTAGATTTGGTGTGTTTTACTTCCAGTGGCAGTGCTTTGTGTGGGCAGCTACGATCGGATTCGTGCGGGATCTTCGAAAACCCCTTGGCTCTCCGTTAGCAGATAAGCCTTTTAATCTCAATACGATGATCAATAATAAAGGCGAGAAAGATGCTCGTGCTCTGATTTGTATGTGTGTTGCTAGGGCCGGCTCAATTGATATTCTTAAGAACCCTGAAGATGCTATTAATATGATAAATGAGTACGCAAATGGTGGCTTTTATTGGGTGATGGACAAGATGAAAGAAAACCCCGCTCTAAATGGCTTTGAATGGGTAAAACAAGAAGTGTTCAATAGAGAACCTGCAGTTAATATCAAGTAACGTTATGTTTGACAAAATCACCTTTAAGCATTATGCAAACGCTTTTGCCCGTTTACACGTAAAGGTTACGGGTGGTCAAAGAGCGCCACACAAAGCCATAATGCTACTCAGCGTGATAGATTTGATAGAAACTGGAGTAGTAACATCTAACCGTATTTATTATACAAAGCAACTTGATAGTCAGTTTCATCATAATTGGGTGAGATATGTTGCATATCTGGAGGGTTACTCTGCCAGGTCTGCTACACCTTTTTTCCACATGTCATATGAGCCATTTTGGTCATTAAAGCTCAAGGACGATTGTACTTGTACTGAGAAGGACTTGGCTGAAGCCAGAATCTATATGAATCCTGACAAAATGAATGAGGTAATAGACTACGCCCAAATTGATCCTGACCTTTACGATCTTTTGTTAGATAGCGTTGTGCGAGCAAAATATCGTGTTATTTTGATTTCTGGGTACTGTAATTACTAGGATTACTTAGTATTATGTCTGGCAATCACAACGGTAAATCCGACCAGGCGAAAATAGTCAAACTCCTCCGTCTGATGAAACTATTGACTGGCAACGTGAGCCAGACAATAGATCAGCTTGCCCTTGAGATGGGGATTACCCCTCGAACGGTCTATCGGTACATTGATGACATCCGGGAAGCGGGTTTCGTAGTAAACAAGTTATACGGAAACGTCTTCGCGATGGGGAAGATGGCCCGAGGGCTGACGGACTTTAATAAGTTGGTCTATTTTACCGAGGAGGAAGCTTTCCTAGCTGCCAAGATGATAGAGGGCATCGATAATAACAACGCCCTGAAGCGGGATTTGCAACGGAAGCTGGCCAGCGTTTACGACAGCACAAGCATTGCCAATTATATCGATAATGTGGCCAACGCTGCCAATATTGAGGCTTTAGGTGATGCCATCAAGCACAAGAAGCAGGCCGTCTTGAAACAGTATGAGTCGGCGCATAGCAACGAAGCCAAAGACCGCCTGGTGGAACCGATAGAGTTCACAGCCAATATGATTGACATCTGGACCTACGATGTCGACAAGAGGGAGAACAGGATGTTCAAGGTGATGCGTATCCACGACGTCGAGGTGACAGATGCCGACTGGACATTTGAAGTCGATCACAAAGTGCCAAAGCCGGATGTCTTCCGGATGACGGGCTCGCTGGAGGAGAGAGTTGTGCTGCAGCTAGACACCCGGGCTAAGAGTCTCCTGCTGGAGGAATTCCCCTTGGCCGAAAAAGACCTCAAGCGCGAAGACGGCAAATGGTTCCTCAAGACCACTATTCACAGCCTGGAGGGCGTCGGCCGCTTTGTTATCGGCCTCGCAGCAGATGTGAAGATTATAGAAGGGGAGTCCCTACGTAACTATATTCTTGATTATCAGCAACGTTATATTCAATCACTGTAACTTGAGAATATGGGTAATAATCAGTACATCGGCGTATGGGAGAAATATCGGCCCGTCATTAATAACCTGTTAAAGGACGGTGGCGGGTGCTACGAGCTTTCTTCAGTAGATTTCACGCAGTGTGGCAATCGAGATTGTTATTCCTTTTCATTAACTATCGTTGATTGTGACATCCCTGTTAATGCCGGGAGCGCAGTAGCTCGCGATTTGAAGACTGTTTTAGACAGCAGCGTTTCGTTTAAGAAATATGCTAGCGGAAAAACGGTTGTAATCCGGCTTAATTCGAGATTTGTTCTCGATGTGGTAATTCGGTAAGATGCCCTATAATAACACTTTAACTTATGTCATTGTACAAATACAAGATTCTAGAGTTTAAGCCTGGCCAGAAGATGGAGAAGGCCTTTAATGAACTTGGAAAAGAGGGCTGGGAGCTAGTCGGCGTCACTCCAATTGGGCTTAAAATTGAAGGCTGGTCTGATATGTCGCACGGCTATGGTGGAGGGGAGAGTAAAGGCTCATTTGAGAGGATTGCTGCGTACTTTAAGAAGGAGATTTGATGATTGTAGCGGATTGGATGTACCGCCTGTAGCACTTTCAAATGTACCGGGTGTGACGATAGCCGCGACCGGCATTTTTGGCAAAGGTAAATGGACATTTTTTCGCAATGTAAAATGGACATCACTCCGCACAGCACTTCCGCTGCTGCGGCAGCCGGTGGGGGAGCCGTGCGTGAGCCAGTGGCCGTTTGCCTGCGCTGTCGGGGGCCGTGGGGGGGGTGCGTGGGAGCGGCTGACGCGGGGCTTCGGAGCCGGTCAGAGCGGTAGGGTGGGGTCGGACAAGCATTTTTTTGCTTGGACGGCACCAGCCCTGCCGCTCTCGGCGGAGAAGGCGGTGTGGAATTTCCCGGTTTACCGGTCTAGATTGCCCAGCAATTCCTCGAATGTTGCCGGTCGGGATCCTGGGTGGAGTATCCGGAACTTGTGGTAGCGGAGCGTGTCGGCGGCCATCTGTTTGCGTAGCGCTTCTCCCCGGACGAACCAGCCGGAGACGGTCTGGTAGCCCTTCCAGCCGCAGGCGCAGTAGCCTTCCAGGTCCACCCTTCCGCTAAGAGGAGAGCCAACGAAACGGTAGGGAAGTACGGTCTTGCCGCAATCGGGACATTGGAACTGGAAGAGGTCGGGATGGTTCCTGATGGTCTGGACGAAGGAACCCAGCCAAACGGGATCCGGGGCCAGCTCGGCGGTGATTCCGGCGACGCTGTAGGTCATCTCCATGTACAGCGGGATGAAGTAGAACCGGTCGATGTCCTTCCAGTCATCGAAATGCTGGTGGATGGTGTTGGCGTTCTGGTAGAACGGCTTGGTGAGGAGACGCTGCTCCTCGGTCGGGCGCAGTGCGCTCTTCCTGATGAAAATGTTTTTGTCCATGATACAGACTTTTTTTGATTGAACATCCGCATCGCTTTACCACCGTGGCTTCTGGCTGCTCGGTTGGTGCTCCTCCGGGGAGACTCTTGATGTATGGTGCAAAGATAGCTATTTTTGGCAAAGGTAAATGGACATTTTTTCGCAAAGTAAAATGGACATCCTCCCCGCATAGCCCTGCCGCTTCCGGCGGAGAAGGCGGTGGTTATCTTCCCGTTGCTGCCGGGACGAATTCGATTTCGTAGCCGAGTGCGTTGACGATCCGGAAGAAGGACGTGGCCGTGGGGACAATCTGGCCTCGTTCGACGCGGGAGATGTAACTCTTGGTGGCACCGATTCGTTCTGCCACCTGCGCTTGCGTCATTCGGGCTCTCTTGCGGGTCTCCAGTAAGATCTCAGCGTTGTATTCAGCCCAGGCCTGTTCAATGGCCTTGTTCCACCCGGCGGAACCTACCGGACCGAACTCCTGCTCAAGCTCGGCGCTGACGTCATAAAGGTTCTTATTTGCTTTCTTCATATTCTCTCTTCAGTTTATTGGCCTTTTCAATCTCTTTCTTTGGCGTTTTCTGAGTCTTCTTAACAAAACAGTTAAATAATACTATCATTGTCTCACCGTCATAGATGAAGAAGATTCTTGTACCGTCCCAAACGTACTTAATGTAGTGGTGCGGAATCAAATTCTCTGTCTCAAACAAGGCCAGCACGCGCCTGATTTTCAATTGCTCCTCTCGGCTCAAGGATGCCATAAAGTCCCTGTAGTAGGACTTAAAAGCAACGATTCTCTTCATTCTGATACAAAAATAAGAAAAGTTTCAATAGATTACAACTTTTGAAGCATTCTATCTCAAATGCTGACTGATGACGAAGATGGGAAAAGAAACAATACACCTTTGCCCTCCAGGAATCAATAGAAATTGACTGATTATTTGCTTTGGCGGGGCAGGGAGATGCCCGGCGACCGTGCCCGGCGGCCGTTTATTTACTGAGGAATCGGGTGTACCGGGCCGTCTCCTTCTCCAGCGCATACTCGTCGAGGCTGAGCTCCGGGCGGAAGCACTCGGTTTGCATCTTGCCGCCGAAAGGGGACCAGTTGCCCACGGCCTGGCCGTCCTGGAGGACAATCGGCCAGAAAATGCCGTTGCCGCTGTGCGCACGATGCATATGGTCCTGATGGACAGCCACATGGCGGCTCTTGTAGCCAATCAGGTATTCGTCGTAGGGAGGCAGCAGCGTCACTGTCCCGCTGCGGAATCCGCGGGTGCGGGAATCCCGGTGGCGGAAGAAAGAAAGCCCTTTCCAGCGCTCCTCGATGAGCTCGCCCATGATGGCGTCCATCCCTTTCCTGCAATCCCCGATGTTGAGGCCGCTCCACCACACGAAGTCTTCCAGCGAGGCGGGGCCGTGGCTGCGGAAGTAAGTCCTCGCCAGCCTGGCGGTGGCTTCCTCTTGGGTCATGGGGCTAGCCTTCGGCAGCTTATCAGCCGCAAGGGCATAGCTTGGCTTCATCGGGAAAAGGTCCCCGCTGCAGAGGAGGCCGCTGTACTCCGCCAGGCGGATGTGGTAGGAGAGCCGTTGATCATCCATCAGGATCCCTCTCTGCTCGAGCGCTGCCGCGAAATCGGCCTTCAGGGCTGTCCGGCTCGCGGACAAATGGTCCTGGAAGATCTGCTGGATGGCTTCCTGCTCTGCCCGGGGGATGTCCACGCCGTTGGCGTGCATCCATCCCGCCATGCCCCTCAGGGCGTTGTCCCGGCACAGGCTCAGCATCCAGCCCAGGTCCTCGCCGGCCACCAGCTGCCAGGTCGTGCGGAAGAGGTGAACCCTGACGATCTGTCCTTCATTGTACGCCTGCTCGAAAGCCCTTGCAGACGGCCGCTTCGTGCGCATCCCAACGGCCCAGCGCATCATCCTGTACTCCTGCGCCTGCATGGCACCCATCCATGCCACCACATCGTGTGGACGGGTGAACTGCGGGCAGATGAGCTGCTGGTTCAACAGGCGCTGGGAAATAGGATTCATCGGGCCGGGGGATGCTGATTATATGGCTCAAAGATAAGTATTTTTCCTTTTCCGCCATCTTCTGCTAGATTTGCGATGATTAACTGAAAAATACCCCTATGCGAAAAAAGATCTATGAGATAATCGAGCTGAATCAGAAGGGCTTCAGCGTGAGCCTTTTGTACGATATCCTGATGCTGATCACGATCTCCGCCAGCATCTTCCCCCTGATGTTCATGGAGGAGAAACCCGCGTTCCACACCATCGAGTGGATCACCGTATCGATATTCATCTTCGACTACCTGATGCGCTGGCTGACTGCGGATTACCGCATGGGGAAGGGGAAGTGGTCCTTCGTACTGTATCCGTTCACCGCATGGGCCATCATCGCGCTGCCTTCCGGCGTGATCACGGCGAGCTACATGGACGAACTGCGGGAGCGCAAGATCAAGCGCGCCGAAGAGGAGGAGAAAAACGCTCCGGAGTCCGGAGAATAAGCTTTTTTTGAAATTGCCGCGTTTTTCGTACATTTGTAGGTAATGTTCTACGTTATTTACATTTTCGTCCTTGCCTTTGTGCTTTACCTCATCTTCCACGACAGGTTCGGGGAGGAAGGGAAGCGCAAAACCATGTCTTCCGGGAAGCCTTCCAACGAATACCATCCGGAACCGCAGTCCCAGGTTCCGCAGGTTCCTGAACCCTCGACTCCCAAACCGATGGAACCGTCCCGCCCGGCCCCGAAGCCCCAAAAGCCGAACACCGTGCCGGTGAACCCGGCGCCGCGGATCGTGCCGCCGGCACCGGCCCGCCCGGCGGTGCCGACCTACGTGGTTCCGGCGGATCCTCCAGGGCGGGGGCTCTCGTGGTCGTACCTGTACAAGCTGGAGTACGACGACACCCTCGTCGGGGACGTGATGGAGACGGAAGTCACAGGCATGCGCCACTACTGCACGCTGGAGGACCTGGGTCCCGTGAACGGCTTCATCCAGCCGGAACCGGAGAATCCCCACGACCCGCAGGCGCAGGTGGTGATCCGCGCGGACGGCAACAAAATCGGCTACATCGCGCGCAACACCCTGGCGGAGTATCAGAACTTCAATCCGACGAATGCGGTCTGTCCCTTTGCCGGCCACGTGAAGGTGACGCGCCAGGGCTACATCTGGGCGGACATCCTGGTGGCGCTCCCGTCGGACCGGGACTTCGTGAAAGAGGAGCTGTCCTCCTACGTGGAGGACGAACGCATCGACGAATAGACGCGGGAGATCGCCATGCCGGGAACAATCACCGCCGCCAAGAGAACGCTCATCGCGCTGATCCCGCTCGGGGTGCTGATGGCCTTGCTGGCTCTCGATATCGCCATCTTTGGGGCGGACTCCATCCTGGGCGCCTCGCAGGTGTCGCTGCTCCTGGCCTCGGGCGTGTGCATCGCCCTGTCCGTAGGGCTCTACAAAGCCCGCTGGAAGGACTTTGAGCGGGATATCGTCAGCAATATCGGCGAAGTGGCGCCCGCCATCCTCATCCTGTTCCTGATCGGTGCCATCTCCGGCACCTGGACGATGAGCGGCGTGGTGCCGACCTTCATCTGCTACGGCATCAAGCTCATCCACCCGAAGGTGTTCCTGCTGACCTCGTGCGTGCTCTGCGCCGTGGTCTCCCTGATGATCGGTTCGTCCTGGACGACCATCGCCACCGTGGGCGTGGCCCTGATCGGCATCGGCCACGCCGAGGGCTTTTCCGATGCCGTCACGGCGTGCGCCATCATTTCCGGCGCCTATTTCGGCGACCAGAACTCTCCCCTGTCGGCCACGACGGTGA
>JAEEGG010010877.1_pt1 | contig 19975 bp, 9 predicted proteins | sample 9134161 | NCBI WGS metagenome assembly JAEEGG01 (sample SAMN16246543, study PRJNA631951) | gut metagenome | biome: gut microbiome; feature: rumen; material: CR-attached | host: Bos | place: Iran: Karaj | collected 2018-10 | reverse complement strand
AGAGCTCCGCGCCGGTCGCGGCGTCGGTGACGACGCCCTCGACGCGCTCCTGCGAGAAGGAGAGCGACATGTCAAGCGGTTGCCCCCACTTCCATTCGCCGTTGCGCTTGTTGGTGACGCGCGTCATGAACCGTTCCTCAATGCCCCATTCACCGTCGCCCTGCGCCTTCAGCTCGTATCGGTGCCACGATCCCTTGGAGACGGGGCCTTTCAGGATCGCGAAGTTCCAGTACCGGTCGATGTCGTCGAAGACGGCGAGGCCTATCGAGGCGTATTCGGGGATGCGCGAAGATTGCGGGGTTATGCGGGCGCTGATTTCGACGCGGCGGCCCTTGGGCGCCGGCGCAAGCGCCCGTCCGGAATTATCGCCCACGAAGACGTCGCCTTCGCGATGCCAGGCGACGGGGTCGATGTCCCATCCGGCGGCATTGCCGCCGGATGGGACGAGTGACGGTTGACGAGTGTCGAGTGTCGAGTTGTCCGCGACAACCGCAGTCGCCGCTGCAAACAAAAGAAAACACGAAAGCTTATTCATAGCACTACTCCCAACCTTTCAACATGTTTCTGTTCAGCGCTAAAGACTTCGATACGGCGAATGAGGTCATTGGCCCATGCCACTGCTTGACCGACCTCTGGCAAAACAGGAAGCTTGTACTTTTGCGCAGCATATAGCTCGGCCCAATCTTGCCCAGGCTCCACTGTTGGTGGCCACGCCTGGCATTTTCGGTATGCAAAGAGGCGATGGCAGATTCTCCCGACCTCAGCAAGATCAACTTCGGAATTGCGCATTATAAGCTGAAGGTCGATTAAGTCGCGAACGCGCTTTGAGCCAGGCGTTGTCAATCCATGCAGTTTTTGCGCCACTTGGAATCTTAACGGCATCAGCGGTATTGCTTCAGGCTCAGGGAATCCAAGTTCCGTGAAAATAGCCGTGATGTCAGGTGAAACAGGAGCCAGGTCTGATTCGTCTGCATCGCCGATTTCATTGTGGCTGAATTCCAATCGGAGTCCATACCATGACTTTCCGTGATAGTCCAGATGGACCATAAAAGGCCGCATGACATACTCGGCTGGGACTCCTTTCGGAGATGCAGGTCGCTCAATGTCCATCGTCCCCGTGAATTCGCACCAGCCTTTCGCGAGATTATCGCGCATTGTTTCGATGAAAACGTCGATATCAAGCCTGGATGCCATGTCGAAGTCCATCGTGAACCGCGTCTGCTCGCGGCCATATCGGATTTTGAGCGCTCCCCCTCCCTTTACGACGCAATCAGGTAGCATTTGCCCGACGACCACTTGAGCCATGACAGCGCGTATTTCGGAAAAGAGTGTTCCACGCGTCCGCGTCGCGGCCAATCGCTGTATCGCAGCATCCAGATGTGCTCTGCTGTTCGGTAGTTTCACTTTGCGAACTCCATTTCGCGTAACAAGGCATCAACCTCTTCCTTCTTTATAAACCCCATCCTGTATGCTTCGCGGGCAGCTTCAACAAGCCTATCGGGGTCAACCGTGGTTCGTGCAGCCCGTATGGCATCAGATACACGCTGACAGGGTATGCCTTGAATTGACACGTGGTGGTAGCCCTTTGGCGCTGGACGCAACACAATTGAGTCCGGCAACCGCTTGCGGGAACGCATGGGCGTTGCAACATAAATGAATGACGGGTTGGTCGGTGTCAGTTTAAGAAGCGCCACGACCGATTCCCCATATAGATATGCGCCTTCCCCAACCGATATGACAGCCTGTGCATAATCGTCATATTCAGTGGGCACATATTGCGCCAATCTGTAAACACCTCTCCGAAGGTGAATCAAGCGCCCTCGTTTTGCAAGTTGCACTAACGCCATGTTTGAGACGCCAAATGTCTTGGCTTCGGCAGATGTTACAATGCCGTAGTTGCCAATTGCCGAATCATAGAGCTTTTCCATAGATTTCATGACCCGAGTATAACACTTTCGTAATAGTCGCGTCAAGATGAAATTTCATCTTTCTACTCCATATTACGGGAAAAGCTCTTTCCGGTCAAATTACCCTAGTACACAATGTCGGGGAATGGCGTTAACGCCATCTACCGTATGATCATCATGAACGGAAGGAGCATGTCGCGCTCCTCGCCGCCACCTGCCAGCAGATATCTCCCGCTGTTGTGGAAGTAGGTTTCCGTAAGCCTGTCCCACAGGACCGGGGCGCCGGTTGCGGGATCGCGCACTGGAATCAGGTCGCGTGCAGGCGCATACGAACCATCCTGCTGCTTGACGTTCAGTTTCAGGCTGTAGAGGCGCACCTTGCCGTGGTAGCGCGGTGTTCCATCGAGGTTCATTGCGAAGAGGTAGAGCGGCAGACCAGTATCGACCGGGCCGTCGTAGCCGTTCTCCGGAAGAATCGTGCGTGTTACCGGTGCGCCCCACGCGCCATTCGCAAACGTGGAGATGGAAAAGTCGCCACGACCCACATCGAGCCGAGACAGAATACGGTATTTCGTGTTCGCCGTTGCGCTCGTGGAACCCACCACGAACAAATCGCCGTCATAGCCAAGGCGATGACGTGATCCAGCACTATTATCATGCCAGTAGTGGTACAGGAAGAAACGGTGGGGACCTTGGGAATCGTTGTGGCGCGCACCGACGAATGCGCCGTCGTTTGGGACGCGGAGCCATTCCATCACCGCCTTCATCTCAACGCCGTCTTTGCCGATGACTCCCAAATCGACATAGTCGAGCAGCGCATCGGAATCAATGTACTCGAGACGCGTCTGCGGACGGACAACGGCGGTGCGGAGCGTATTCGTGACGCCGCCGACCTGGTTGGTCAGGTTAAACTCGGCCGTCCCCACCTGGCGGAAAACACGCTCGGACTCCCTGTCGTAGAGTCCTGCGTAGGCCACGCCCGCGGCGTTGGTCGCCACGACAGGCACAAAATCGCGCAACAGTTCATCGCCGTCCCAGATCTTCGTGGCGTAGATGAGGGCCTTCGACGGATACTGGAAAGTTCCGCCGTTATTGCACGCCAGAAGGCAGAGCGTGATGTTGGTGATGGCGATGGCGCCCGTGTTGTAGGCCACCCCATTCTTGTGCAGTTCGGTGGGGTTGCCGCCGTTCTTGCTGACCAGCACCGACTGGTAACCGTCGCGAATGTCGGACTTGATGAAGTAGCGCGTGTCCATGTAGTAGGACACGTCGTTGGTCGGGTGAACGACGGTGGTGTTACCCGCCGACGGCATGGTCCCCCATGCATAGCGGAACTGCTTCTCATACTGATAGGCCGGATAGATGCGGTTGTTGCCCTGGCGGACACCGAGGATGCAGCGGTCACCGCTGTATTCGCGGACGGAGATGTCAATTTCGCTTTTGATGCCGCTCCTGCCCCAGACGCGGGTGTCGAACCACTGGCTGCCGTTGCCCCAGATCCACTTCACGAAGTCAAGGGGCTTGTCGAGGACGGGGCCTGCGTTGAATTCGGCGCTGCCGTCGGAGTAGGAGATGGTGCCGTTCGCCTTGTCGTAGAGGCCGGCGCGACCGTCCTTGATACAGGGGATGTAGTGGCGAAGAAGATCGAACTCGCCCGTCGTCGCGTTCTTCTTGAAGATCTTCATCTCGTAGAGCTTGCCCTTTGCGTACCAGGACGCTCTTCCACTTAAGTTGCAGGCAAACACGTAAAGATTGAGATGCAGGTTGACGATTCCGTTCGTCTTGAACGTCTCCAGGTCCGTGGCGCTGAAGGTGTTCTTGCCGTTCTGGACAAGCTGGAGCGAATTGGTGTCGGACATGTCCGTGACGATTTCATAGCGCCGCCCGCCGACGAATGCAAACGAGCCTGAAGGGTTCTTGCGCTGCTTGACGCCGTAGCCGAAGTACGGCTTGCCGCCTCCGCCGTACAGGTGGCACATGAGGAAGCGGTTGCGCTTGTCCGAGCTGGTGCTGTCTATCGCGGCGTCGAGGAGCGACCAGTCATTGCCGCTTATAGTCCCGCTGGCCCACGCGAAGTCACACCGCGCCTTAAGGCCCGTCTCCGCGTTGACGCCTGTGTCGATGTACTGGGTGCCGGTGGCCTCAATGTATTCGAGAAAGGCATCGGGCTCTTCCGTGGCGGTCTCTGCGCGGGATGCGGCTGGTGTGACCATTGCGACGACCGCGACGGCGGTGGCGAGGGAGGTAATGATGTTCTTCTTCATTGGTGGCTCCTTTTGACATCGTTTCTGCAAAGTTGCAAGATGAGATGTAGTACAGGACTCCTGCGCCGCTTGCCGCATGGCGTCCTTCTACCGCATGATGACGATGGTCGCGGCGCGCCCGGCATTGGGCTTCTTCGCCCCGATGAAGTCGGCGTAGAGGCCGCCGTCGGTCCAGGCGGCGCCCGGCAATGTCCAGGCTGCGCCGGAGAATTTGACCGGACAGTAGAAGTCGGGCGAGGACAGGTCCGTCGAGTTGAATTTCGGAGCCGTGGTCAACACGTAGTCGCCGGAAATGGCAAGGCCGTTTGAAATGTCGTAGTTCGCCAGGGTTGTCGCAGTGCCTTCCGATAAGCCGGTCGCCAACCAGGCGTTGTTCCGGAAGATGCCAGAGCCACCGGTCTTGAACGAGGACGTGTTGTCCCCGTCGAATCCCGTTCCGTTTTCCTTGAAGACCGCGCCTTTCAAAACAATGAGGTTGTCGAATATCTGCGGCTGCCATGGCGTGTCCGCCGTGTTCGCCACCTCGAAGAAGTTGGTCGAGCCGACAATGGTGTTGTGGTGGATGCGGCATCCGTCGCCTGTAAGGCCGTATTTGCCGTTCTTGCGGATGAAGGGCTGGCCGTCGCTTGTCACGAAGATGTTGTGCGCGATTTCGGGCGTGGGCCACTCGTTGTACGCGCCGTATTTGGTGTCTATCGCGCGGCAGTCAACCATGACGTTGGTGACGAACGAGAAGCTCCCGAAGGCGCCCTTGACCGGGTAGACCACCTGATAGCAGTTTGAGAACATGCAGTCGGAGACAATCGCGTTCAGTCCCTGCCGCACGGCGGTGAGCTGCCGCGCGGAGGCCGCGTTTTCAAAGCGGCAGTCCCTGACTTCCAAATAGTCACCGTGCGAAGTGTCGTTCTGTATGCTGCGGGTGGCGATGGCCGCATATCCTCCCTCGCCCGAGCTCGGATTTGACACGCGCCCGATCTGCCGGAATGTGCAGTTCGAGACCATCGCATGGCCGCCGTAGATGTCTATTGCACGTCCCGTCCGTCCCAGCGAGTCTCCGGAGTTGGCCCCGCCGTCGGATCCGTACCAGACGAAATCCAAACCGGAGACGGTGGCGTAAACCGCGTCACTGGTTATGGTGATGACGGAGGCGTTCGGCACGGCGGTGCCAAGGTCGGGGTCGACAACGACCCTGGCGTTGCCCTCGCCGCCGTACACGTCTATCGACATGTACCGTTCGGGAATGACGACGAGGTCGTCCGAGGTTGAAATCACGTATGTCCGGCTTGGCCCGCCGCGGACGTGGATCGGGGCGTGCACACCGCAGGCCGAGACACCTTCGGCAATCGTCCTGAAGGGATTCGCGGCAGAGCCGTCGCCTCCCGCAAGGGCGTTGGCGTCGACATACGCCTCGTTGTAGCGGAGCCTTATGGGCGAAGCGGACAGGGCGGCCATGATGGACCTGCCGGTTCCGGCGTCCGTCAGCCTGACGCTCGCGGTGTAGTCCCCGTGGACGGTGTATGTGTTGGTGGCGACATTGGCGGTTCCGGAAGCGAACTCGAAGACGCCGTCGCCGTCGAAGTCCCACTCGAACGTCACCTCGCCGGCGTTGAGCGAGAAGGCGACTTCAAAGATGGCTGTCGCGGGCGGAACGGATGTGGAGAGATTGAGCGCCACGCCGTCGACGCGGAAGAACTCCCCGGGAGTGCCGGCCTCGTTCGACGGTTCCACCGCGCCGATGTATGTCGCCGCGTACGTCACCGTCTCATTGCCGATCCTGCCGCTGGCGCCTACCGCCTGCGTCACCCACGGATACCGCGCCGAATTCAACCGGTAGAAGTCGGCGCTCGTGTAGTCATTGGTCTCGATGAACTGCGGCTGCGCGGCAAGAACGTGGTTGTCGGACGTCACGGTAAGGCCGAGCTCGTACTGGTCGAAGTTGGAAAGAGCCGTTCCCGCATTGAAGTTGTGCGACCAGTAGGCGTTTCCGCTGAAGAACGAACCGCTCTTGAAGGAGCTGAGACGGGTTGCGAGCGACGTGGCGTCCTCGCGGATGACGCTTCCGCTGTCGGTGGTCAAAACCAGGTTGTCGAAAATCCATGGTTTCCATGTCATTTTGTCCACATCTTTTATGTGTATGAAGTTTTCACATCCAATCACGGTGTTGTGGTGGAAGCGCGGGGAACCGGATGTTCCGTATGCTGTTGTCTTATAGAAGAAGTCGACGCCGCTGTTGACGAAGATGTTGTATGCGATTTCCCCGTTGGTGAACTCGTTGTAGTTGCCGCCGCTCCCGTATATCGGTTGAGAGCAGTTGACGACTCGGTTGGAGACGAAATAGCCCCCTGAGCCTCCTTTTATTGGATAGAAATATCCCGTGCAGTTGGTGTAGACGTTGCAGAATACCCGCGCATTGCCCGCGATTTGGACCATGCGTTTGTCCCCCCATCCGAGACTATCGAAAAAGCAGTTTTTAACAGTTAGATGAGTTCCCCTCGAATTCACCGTTTTCTCCTCTGCATCGCTTGCGATGACATTTGGCGAGCCGTTGCCCTGACCTACGCCAGTCTGGTGGAACTCGCAGGCGTCGACGGTGCAGTGGTTGGCGGTGAAGGAAAGAATTCTCCCGCTCTGACCGAGGGAATTGCCCGACTTGTTGCCAGAGGTCTCGCAATGGAAGTTGAAGACCAGGTTGCTGACGGCCCCGTAGTCCGCCCCGGCCACGAAGGCTATGATGGACGGGCTGTTCGTGGCCACGCAAAGGGTGCGCGAAAGATGGAAGACGGGCTTGTCACCGCCCCACGAGGTGATTGTGAGGCCGGAGACGGAGACCGTCATCAGGTCTCCTCCGTCGTCGATCTCGTAGACGCGCCCCCCACCGCCGCGGACAAGGATCGTGGAATTGCCCGCGAGGGCATTCGCCGCGGTCACGGCATCCTTCAGCGTTGTATATGGCGCCGCTGCCGACCCGTCCGGCGTCGCCGCGTCGCCGAGCGCGTCCACGTAGATGTCAGTCGCCAAGACCACGTTCGCGGCAAAGCCAAGTGCCAAGGCGAAAAAAGGGGCAAGTCCTTGCGTCATTCTGTCCATAGTTTTCTCCCTGTCTATTGAATCAAAGTCTTAAAAGTATAGTATAATTTGTAGGTACTGGCAACTATGAAACGATTCAAGGTACTTGTCGCCGCTTCGTCCGGCTCGCATTTGGCCCGCCTTTTCGCAGGCGGGGTGGCCAAGTACGCCTGCTCGCGCGACGACTGGGACACGCGCTTCATCATGGGTCGCGAAGACGACCCGCCGGAAAGGGAATTGGCACGGGAACACTTCGACGGGGCAATCGTGGCCTTCCACGACCCCGTTGAGAATCTCGTCGCTCCCGGCGCGCCGGTCATACACTTGTGGCCCACCAACTCCTTGCCTCCCGATGAGAACAAGCCTCATTGCATAGTCCCGGACGAAATCCGCACCGGCGAGATTGTCGCGGCCTACTTCATTGAACGGGGCTTCCGAAACTTCGCCTTCGCCGGCGGCCTCCAGTTCGGTCCCTGGTCCGACGCCCGCGAGGCGTCTTTCGTCGAGGCGCTCCGCAAGTGCGGCTACGGCTGCGAAGTCTACCCCTACGGCGGGCGCAACGCCCCGCGCGTCTTCAGCCATGCCAAACGTGAGGACGCCCGCACCGCCAAGTGGCTGAAGTCGCTTCCGAAGCCAGTCGCCATCTTTGCCGCCTACGACCGGCGCGGAGAACAGATTCTGCGATGCTGCCGGAACCTCGGACTGGCCGTTCCCAAGACCGTTGCCGTCGTCGGAATGGACAATGACGAGACCATCTGCTGGAGTTGCGCGCCGCCCCTTTCGAGCGTAGAGCAAAACCTGGCTGAAACCGGCCAGCTCACCGCGCGCAACCTCGACCGCCTCATGCGCGGATGGCGTCCTCCCGGAGGAGCGCTGACAATGCGCACCAGGGTGTCGGGCATTGTCACGCGGGCCTCTTCGGACATTCACCTGAATCCCGTCTCGGTCCTTGTCGACCGAGCCCGTGCGCTCATAGCGGACACTGACAATCCCCCTACATCCGTCGGGGAACTCGCACGGCGGCTGAGGGTTTCGGAACGGCTGCTACGACTTCGCTTCAGGCAGGCAACCGGGAAATCCCCGCACGAAGCCATCGTCCAGGCCCGCCTTGACCGCGCCATGCGGATGATCACGAAAACAAAGGCCCCATTGGCGGAAATCGCCTTGGAGTGCGGCTTCGCCGACGCCAGCCACATGAACAAGGCCTTCTCCGCCGCGTTTGGAAAAAGCCCCGTCACGTTCAGGGTAAGCGACAGAGGCTAGGTTTTTGCCGTTTTTTACGTTCGGATAGAATTTCTTGCCGTATTTTTCTTTCACAGCACCCTGTTGAATACTATAATGGTTACAATTCGAATCTCAACGAAAGGACGCCGATGAAAACCACTTGCTTCAAAATGATGATGGCATATTCCCTGATAGCATTTGCAACTCAGGGTGCAGACATCTACGTCGCCACCACGGGCAACGACACGACGGGCGACGGCTCCGCCGCCGCGCCCTTTGAGACAATCGCCGCGGCCCTCGCAACCGCGTCGGCGGCCGGCGGCGACACCATCCACGTCGGCCCCGGCACCTACCCCATCGCCGCCCAGATAAATATCGAGAAGCCCGTCGCCATCGTCGGGGACGGCTGGCAGACGACGACGATCAGAATGACCGGCTCGGACACGACCCAGCGCATCCTCTACGTGTCGAACGACCTGGCCCGGGTCAGCGGCTTCACCCTCACCGGCTCCTCCTATGGGCGCTACGGCTATCCGGCCAGCTTTACGGGCGGAGGCGGTTCGGCGGCCTTCGTCGCCAGCGGCACGCTCGCCGACTGCCGCATAACCGGCAACAGCATCAGCTACGGCAACAAGAACGGCTTCAACGGCGCCGCCGTCAACGTCCGGGGCGCGAACGCCGTCGTCTCGCGCTGCATCATCGACCACAACACCCGCTCCTACGGCACCGGCGGCGGGTGCGGCCTTCGCATCGACCGCGGCCTCGCCGAGAACTGCCTGGTTTACGCCAACAACGGCGGCAGCGGCATCGGCGTCTACATGGCCGGCGACGACTCGCACCTCAGGAACTGCACGGTCGCCGGCAACAGGAACACCAATGTGACGACCGACAACGCCGCCCGCTGCCAAGGGGCGGGGCTCTACTCCGAAATCTCCTCCGGCTCGACAATCGTCAACTGCGTCTTCGCCGGCAACACGAGCGTGAATGCGGCCAAGGGCGACGGCGGGGCGGAATGGTACGCGGAGAACAAATCCAAGCTCGCCGCCGCCATGTCGCACTGCGCCGTGCTGAACGACGGCGTCTCCGGCGCCCTCGGCGCGGACGCCGTCCAGCTTTCGGAATCGCCCTTCGTCGATGCCGGCGGCGAGGACTTCAGGCTACGCGTCGCCTCCCCGCTCATCGATGCCGGGGCCGCCGTGGCCGAAGCCGCAGACCTCGACGGCAATCCGCGCGCAAACGGCGCGCCCGATATCGGCTGCCACGAATCGCAGGCGACTGGGCTTCGCGCTGGAATCACGCCGGGGTACGCCCCCGCCTTCGCGGGCGCGCCCGTTGCCTTCGCGCCCGTCGTGCGCGGCACGAACGGCACCGACGAGATCGCCTTCGCCTGGTCCCTCGAAAACGCCGCGACCGGCGTGGGCGTCGACCTCGGCACGTCCGCCTCCGCCGAGGCGCTTGCCGCCGCCGCGCCGCCGGCGGGGCGCTACACGCTCACCCTGTCGGTCCGCAACGCCACCGCCGGCGGCGAATGGGTGGCCGCCGAAACGGCGTCGCTCTACGTCAACGCCCGCACCAACTACGTCTCCGCCGTTGCCAATCCCGACGCCGCCTTCCCGTGGGACACCCCCGCCACCGCGGCCAACAGCATCCAGGAGGTCGTCGACGCGGCGATCGACGGCGGCACCATCATCCTTTCCGAAGGCACGTTCGCCATCAGCTCGGAAATCTTCGTTGAAAAGGCGGTTACCCTGCTTGGCAGGGGCCGCGACGCCACCTTGATCAAGAACACGTCGGACGGCAACCGCGTCCTCTTCCTCAACCACCGCGGCGCATTCGTCGGCGGGGTGACGCTCGCCGATGGAAAGACCGCCTCCGGGACCTTCAACGGCTATGCCTCCTCCGGCGGCTTCGGCGCCTACATCCTGGCGGGAACACTCGCCGACGCCTGCGTGACGAACTGCACGACCAGCTATGGCAACGCGAACAAGCAAAACGGCGCCGCCGTAGAGGTCGTGACCTCGAACGCGCGCGCGGCGCGCACGATTATCTGCGACAACAAGAGAAACTCCAACAACACGGCCAAGGGCGGCGGACTCCGCCTCGACGGCGGCACGGCCGACAGCTGCCTCGTCTACGGGAACACCGGCGGATACGGTGCAGGCGTGTACATCGGCACCGAGGGCGGGAAGCTCCTCGACTGCACCGTCGTCGGCAACACCTGCAACGGGAAGGACGACAAGTACCAGGGGGCCGGTCTCTACTTCGACCCGACCTCGAAGGGCCTCGCCGAAATCGCGAACTGCGTCTTCGCCCACAACGCCAAGACCTCCGGCACGATTTCCGGCAGCGGCGGCGCCGAGTGGTACGCAGCCAATCCGACGATCCTCGCCGCCGCGGTGAAAAACTGCGCCTTTCTCAGCGACGCCTCGACCGGCTCCGCCGCCGCCACCGGCGCCGGATCGTTCACCTTTACGGCGTCGGATGCGGCCTTCGCGGGCTTCGACTCCAATAACTTCTCGCCGGCCAAGGGCGGCGTCCTCCACAACGTCGGCCTCTACAACGCGGTCCGGATGGACGGCGCGGCCGACCTCTTCGGCAACCCGCGCGTCGACCGCTACTTCCATGGCTCCGGCCTCGTCGACATCGGCGCGATCGAGACGCCTTACCGTTCACCCGCGACGCGCCTGATGGTGCGCTAAAGACCACAGAGCAACCCGCACCACCCTTCGTTCTCCTACGACTTCTGCCCCTTTTTTCTTCGCCATGCCACTTCCCACCTCTCGCCTCTCACCTCTCGCCTTCGCGGCGGCGCTGGCCGCCACAGTCGCCACTACGGCCAGCGCCGCCCCGTGGCGCCCCGAAGCCGACTTCTCCAAGGCTCCCGTCTACGTCGCCACCAACGCCACCGTGCCCGAAGTCGAGGCGGCGCGCCTCATCCTGCGCGCCCAGGCGATGGTCGCCGGCGGCGAGGACCCGCTCACCAACGCCGTCCCCGCTGTCGCCACGAACTTCCCCTCTGCCGGCATCGTCGTCGGCTGGCAGGGCAGCGCCCTTGTCGCCCCGCTCGCAAAGGATCTCGGCCTCGTCGACTGGTACGAGGCGAAGCCGAAGCTTCAGGACACCGTAGTGCAGAAGGTCGTCGGCAACACGCTCGTCGTCGCCGGCAACTCGCCGCAGGGCGCGTACTGGAGCGCCGGCGACCTCCTCTACCGCAACGGCGCGCGCTTCCTCCACGGCGGCGGCGCCGACGGCGAGGACGGCACCTTCCTCGAGTACATGACGGGGCTCATGGCGCCGCGCGACTGGCGCCACCAGCCCGAGGCCCTCATCCGCATGGGCTTCAATTGCCGATGCGGCGCAAGCAAGCTGAAGGGCGCGGAGAGGGACGCCGAGCTCGTCGCCCGGAACCAGTTCGCGGCGCGCAACGGCGCCGACGCGACCGGCCCGTTGAACGGCGGGCGCGCGCGCGAATGGCTTGGCGTCGAGTCGATCCAGCCGCCCGTCAACGAGTTCAAGAAGCACCCCGACTGGTTCCCGCTCATCGACGGCAAGCGCTGGCGCCCCGCCCCCGGCTCGGGATGGGAGTGGGTCGTCGAGGGTTGCTGGTCCAACGACGAGTTCGCCGACTGGGTCGTCGAGAACAACGAGCGGCGCTACCAGCAGCGCGGCGGCAGCAACATCGTCGCCGTCCTCGACATCACCAACTCCGACGGCGGGCGCCGCTGCGAATGCCCCGACTGCGTCAGACTGCGCGCCTCCTACCCCGACGAGTCGAGCTGCTACTTCGACTACCAGACGAAGATCGCCAACCGCATCAAGGCGCGCCACCCCGAGATGCGCGTCGAGGCGAGCGCCTACATCATGAGCCGCCCCTACCCCAAGGCCGGCAACAAGGTCCTGCGCGGCATCGAGGCCGTCGAGTACTGCCCCTACAGCCGCTGCTTCATCCACCCGTACTCCGACCGCAAGTGCCCCACGAACAAGGCCGACCTCGACCGCATGGCGGAATGGAAGAAGGCGGATCTCCCGATTGGCGACTTCGACTACATGTTCGACGTCTTCCAGCCGCCGATGGGCCTTCCCGTGTGGGAGCTGGCGGCCGACGTCGTCGACTACTGGATGGACTACAACAGGCCTCACCGCATGCCGCAGATGTTCATCGAGGCCGCCGTCCAGGGCGGCTGCGGCTCGCGCAGCCGAATCGCCGCCTACGTCTTCGCCCGCAAGCTGTGGGACGCCTCCCAGTCCGCCGACGACCATCTGCGCGACTGGTGCCGCGTCGGCTTCGGCGAGGGCGCCGAACCAATGCTCGAGTTCCTCCGCGCCGAGGCCGCCGCGTGGACGAACCAGCCCGTCCACATAACCGCCTGCTTCAACAACCCGCTCGGCACCGCCAAGACCTTCATGACGGCGGAACTCGCCGCGAAGGGCTCCAACGCCTTCGACAGGGCGGAGGCGCTCCTCGCCGCCGCCGCGAAGGGCGCCGCCCCGCGCGATGCGAACCGCATCCGCAAGCAGCGCGCCGCGCTCGCCTTCGAGCGCAAGGTCTTCGAGGAGTGGACGTCCCTCCGCGCCAAGGCCCTCGAGGCCGCGATGGAAGTCGCGCTGGAACTCGGGGAGCCCGACGACAAGGGCTTCGACCGCGCGGAAAGGCTTCCGCTCGCGACAAGGCGCAAGGCGAGTCCCGACGGCGAGCTCACCAGCGGCACCGTGCAGTTCTACCGCACCGCCGACGCCCTTCGCGTCCGCGTCACTTCCAACGACCCCTTCTTCAAGCCGCAGGAATGGAAGGAGCGGCGCGGGGACGAGGGGCGGTTTCCCTGGGGCTTTAAGCCTGGATCGATGGAGCTCTTCCTCCAGGCGCCAGGCCAAAGCGGCTACCGCCACTTCGCCGTCGCCGCCGACGGCGCGGCCTACGACGCCATCGCGATGGACGCCCGCGCCATCGACTCGGCCGACTGGAAGATCGACTCCGTCCAGCGCGACGGCCTCTGGCAGCTGACGCTGACAATCCCCTGGCGCGTCCTCAGGATGGAGGAGCCTCCAAAGGCCGGCGAAGCCTTCCACGCCGTGGTGATCGACACCGCGCACCGCCGCGACGCCAAATCCGGCGATGTGGTCAACTGCGAAATCGGACTCCCCTTCCCCGCCGCCCACGACATTGGCGTCGGCGCCGCGCTCGTCGTCGACGACTTCGGCGGCCGCCGGCCCGACGAGGGCGACACGAAGTAGACCTCGAACCTTTTGCAAAAGGAGCAACTATGAAGTCAGAATCCATCCTGAAGGTCTCGGCATTCGCGCTCGCGGCGCTGGCCGCGCACGCGGCGGACATCTACGTCGCCACGACGGGCAACGACACGACGGGCGACGGCTCCGCCGCCGCGCCTTTCGCGACATTCTCCAAGGCGTTGGAAACCGCGTCGGCGCAGGGCGGCGACACCATCCACGTCGGCCCCGGCCTCTACGAGATCACGGCGCAGCTGGAGGTGACGAAGCCCGTCACAATAATCGGCACCAACGGTCGCGACGCGACGGAGGTGCGGCGTGTGGGCGTCCTCACGACCAAGGTGAACGACATCGAGCGCTGCCTCTACATGAACCACGCTTCCGCCTCAGTTTCGGGGATCACCTTCTCAGGCGGCCGCATCTACAACTCGAACGGTTCCGAGACGGATGACTGCATGGGGGCAGGCGTCCTCATCGGAACGGCCGGCGGCACGCTCGCCGACTGCGCCATCACAAACTGCGTCATCGGACGCAGCGGAGTGTTCGGTGGCGGGCTGGCGATACGAAGCGCCAGCGGCATTGTCCGTCGCACAGCCATCACCGACAACCACTGCGGCCTCAACGCCCCCGGCTCCATTGACGGCTGGACGACCTACGGGGCCGGCGTTTTCATGGCCGGCGGGCTGCTTGAGGACTGTGTCGTCGCCCGCAACGACGACATGTCGCAAAACGCGCACTCCGGTTGCGGCCTCTATGTCAAGGGCAACGCCGTAGTCCGCCGCACGGCTGTGACAGACAACACAATCTACCGTGCGGAAAGCGGTGGGACTGGTTGCGCCGGTGCCGGGATTTTTTGCGCTGGGGCGGCCAGAATCGAGTCTTGCCTCTTCGCCCGCAACCGCAACAACCGCGGGCAAGGCGGCGCCGCCTATGTTAACGCCGCCGCCATCTTCTCGAACTGCACATTCGTCGCGAACCTGTCATATGCTGCCGGCGGCATCTTCTCCAACAACAACCGCGCCCGTTTCCTCTACTGCCTGTTCCAGGACAATCTCACAACATGCGACGCCTCCGCAACCGCCCCCGAATGGGGGGGCAATGCCTCGACCGTATTCTCAAACTGCCTCTCGACGGTCGCCTTCACGGCGTCATCGCTTGAATGCACGACGGGGCGAGCCGTCTTCTCGGACGGCGACTACGGTCTCTCGCCGCTCTCCGACCGCCTTGACTGCGGCTGGAAACCCCTCGACGCCGAAACGCCCGCCGCCGATTTCGCGCGGACGGGCGACACCTGCGTCGCCGGTCTTCCGACCGCCTTTTCCGCAGCCGCGCTCCCCGCTGCGGCCACACGTCTCTTCCGCTGGCGCGTTGACGGCGGCGAATGGGGCGCGTACTCCGCCGACGCCAGTTTCTCCACCACCTTCGCCTCCTCCGGAAACCACGCCGTCGCGATGCAGGCGAAGGTCAACGGCGCCGAACTCGCCGCCATTGAAATGACGCTTTACGTGGCCCCCGCCACAATCACTGTCAACGGCGGTGACCTCGCGGCGGCCCTCGTCCCGGCAGGCGACGGCACCGTCGTCCATGTCGGTCGGGGCGTCTATTCGGTTTCGGGACAAATCAACATCACCAACGCCGTCCTCGTCGTCGCGGACGAAGGCCCCGAAGTCACGGAAATACGCCGCGTCACCACGTCAAAGCCGACAAGCCTCAACGCCTCGATTCCACGCCCGTTCCTCCAGCGCGCCGTCTTCATCGACCATCCCCGCGCCGAACTGCGAGGCTTCGCGGTCTCCGGCGGCTGGAACTACGAAGACCGGACGACCTACGACCACATGAACGCCGGGTCGGGCGTTCTCATCGGCCCCCGCGGTGGAACTCTCTCCGGCTCAATTGTGACGAACTGCGGCTGCGCGTCCAGCATCAAGTGCGGAGCCGTGGCGTTGCTCTGCCGCGCCGCGCTCGTCACCAACTGCGTTATCGCGAAGAACACGATGAAGACCTGGAATGTCTGGGCCGGAGGCGTCCTTCTTGCCGGAGGCGGACGCATCACCCACTCGACGATCCGCGATAACGACATCGCTGCAAACAACCAGGGCTACGGCGCCGGCGTCTGCTCCTGGGGCGGCTACATCAGCCACTGCCGTATCACCGGCAACACCATCAACCGCGACCCAGGCGGTGCTGGCATCTACACCGCAAGCGCCGACACCTTTGCCGACAACTGCCTTATCGATGGCAACATTGGATCTTCCCAAAACTCCACAGTCTCAGGTGGCGGCGTCTACGGAACGGCCGGGACTTTCGTCAACTGCACAATCGTCGGCAACTCCGCCATGCAGGGCGGTGGCATCTACGGCACCTCCGCGAACCTGAAGTTCTTCAACTGCCTCGTCCAGGGAAACACGGCCACAGCCGACTCCACTGCCGGCGCCCCCGAATGGAACGGCGCGAAAACATGCTTCGACCACTGCCTGTCGCCGGTCGCCCTTCCCGAAACGGGCAGCGGAAACCAAACTTCATCGGCCACCTTTGAAACCGGCAGCATCTACCGCCTCGCCGCCGGTTCAAACGGCTTCGACCAAGGCGACCTTTCCGCCTACCCCGCCATCGCGGCGGGAACGGACTTCGACGGTGGAACGCGAGTCTGGGGCGGTTCGGCCGACATCGGCTGCTTCGAGTACGCATCCGACAAGAGCTTTGAAGTGTCCATCACCCCGCCCGTGAATGTGCCGCTCTGCGGGAATGACGCGACCTTCTCGGCCTCCGCCGTCAACCCGCTTGGGCTATCTCTGACCTTCTCCTGGACAATTGATGGTGAGCCGGCCGGCAACGGGGCGACGCTGGAAACGTCCTTCGCCGCGCCTGGAAACCATGCTGTGGCCCTTTCGGCTACCGACGGGAACGAGACGGACACCGCGGAAATCGTTTTCTACGTCGCGCCGACAGACCTCTTCGTCGTCTCCCTGGACGAAGTCCCCGGCCAGATGCCGGTCTTCCCGTACAACACATGGGCCGGGGCGGCGACGAACCTTGCCGACGCCGTCGCGGCGGCGGAAAGCGGCTCGACCGTCCATCTCTCCAACGGCGTCCACATGGTCACTGGCGAAATCGCGCTTGAAAAGGCGATCCGCATCGTCGGCGACTGCGGAGCGGCCGCGACGGTCATCAGGCGCTCCGCCGTCACAAGACTGTACTATGCGGCGCAGGAACTGAGACACCGCGTCCTCTCCATCAACCATCCCGGCGCCTGCGTCGAGGGCGTCGCCATCGTCAACGGATTCCTTGGAGACCAGCAGGCAAAGGGCGCGGGCGTTCTCATCGGCGCCCTGGGCGGCACGCTGCGCGACTGCATCGTCTCAAACAACTACATGTACATGAACATGGCCACCTACGGCGCCGGCATCCACATGAGCGGCGGCTTAGTGGAGCGCTGCGTCATCTGCTGCAACACCAACGCCACGCAGTCACAAGACTCGGTCTTTGGCGGTGGCGTCGTTGTGGCGGGCGGCGTCCTCCGCGATAGCACGATCATGAGAAACAGCCTTTTCTACAATGTCGGCAACAACAAGCCGACGACGGCCATCGGCGGCGGCGCCGGCGTCGCCGTTGGAAACGGGGTTATGATAAACTGCCTGGTCCGCGAAAATGTTTCAGAAGGCGCGGTCGGCGGTGTTGAGCTAGTGGGCAAGGCCTTTATCACCAACTGCACGAGTGTCGCCAATTCGTCCGTCACGGCATCGCTGCCCTGCGGCATCCACGCAAGAGCAAGCCACCCCTACTTCGCAACCGGAAACGCCGTCAACTCGGCGTTTCTCGGAAATGTGTCAGGGGAGTCCGTCTTCGAGGCCGACGCTGCCTTAACCTTCTCGCACTGCTTTGCGCCGGAAGGCGCCCTCCCGAGCGGCGACGGCAATGTCTCCGGCGACGCCTCCGCCTTCACCGACTTCAATGGCGGCGATTTCACGCCCCGGCGCAACTCCCCCCTCCACAACAAAGGCCTCTACGACGCCTCGTGGATGGACGATGCCACGGACCTCGCCGGCAACCCGCGCGTGGACCACTACAAAGGCGCGCGCGGCCTTGTCGACATCGGCTGCTACGAGGCGCCCTATGTCCCCGACGCGACCGTCATCCTCCTTCGTTGAACCAGACACACGGTGATCACCATGATGATTTCCAAGCCCAAAAAATACAAGGCCGCCCTCATCGGCTGCGGCGGCATTTTCCGCTGGTGCCGCTCCATCGCCTACCCCGCGCTTGCCGACCGCGTCGAGATTGTCGCCGTCTGCGACATCCTCCCCGAACGCGCCGCCAAAGCCAGGGAGGTCTTCCCGAAGGCCGAGGCCTACACGGACTACCGCGAGATGCTGAAGCGCGACGACCTCGACTTCGTCGACATCTGCACGCCGAACTACCTCCACGCGGAAATCGCCATCGCGGCTCTCGAACGCGGACTCAACGTCTTCTGCGAGAAGCCGGACGCCGTCAGCCCCGAGCTCGCCCTCGCGATGAAGGCGGCGGCAGAGAAGGCCGGGAAGGTCCTGATGGTCATGCGGAACAACCGTTTCGCGGAAATCTCCTCATACGCCAAGTCCTTCATCGAGCAGGGCCGGATGGGCGAGATCTACGCGGGCCGCTGCGCCTGGCAGCGGCGCCGCGGCATCCCTGGCAAGGGCGGCTGGTTCACGACGAAGGCGCAGTCCGGCGGCGGGCCGCTGATTGACCTCGGCGTCCACATGATCGACCTCGCCATCTGGCTGATGGGCAACCCGCGCCCGGTCGCCGTCAGCGGCGCGACCTTCAACAAGTTCGCCGGGAACGAGGGGCCTGCGGACTCCGTGAACGCGCAGTTCGGCGACGCGAAGAGCGGCGGCACCTTCGACGTCGAGGATTTCGCCATGGGCTTTATCCGCTTTGAGAACGGCGCCGTCCTCCAGATTGAGTTCAGCTGGGCCTCCAACATCAAGGAGGAGCACCGCTTCGTGGAGCTCCGCGGCACCAAGGCCGGCCTCACCTGGCTTGACGGCGGATCGCTCGAAATCTACGGCGAGGACAACGGGCGTCTCCTGAACACCTCCTTCGCCGGCCCCTTCGGCGGCAACGGCCACCAGCTCAACATCAGCCATTTCCTCGACGTGCTCGATGGAAAGGCCGAACCCTGTTTCAAGCCCCAGCAGGGCGTCGACATGATCAAAATACTGGCCGGTCTCTACGAGTCCGCCCGGACCGGACGCGAAGTCGTCCTGTAGTTCCGCTAACCACTAGCCAACTAACCAACTAGCCAACTAACCAACTAGCCAACTAGCCAACTAGCCAACTAGCCATGCGTACTCCCTGGAAACACAAGGCCATCCTTCTCGCCGCGCCGGAGCGCGCGTCGCTTGGCCGCTTTTGCGAATTCATCGAAAACCGCCTCGCCAAAGACGGCTTCACGCACCTCGTGCTGCGCGTCGGCTACCGCTACGCCTACGAGTCGCACCCCGCCTGCCGGGGAAAGGATCCGCTCACGCGCGAGGACGCCGCCGTCCTCGCCGCCGTTTGCCGCCGCGCCGACATCGAACTTGTCCCCGCCTGCAACCTCTTCGGCCACCAGAGCGGCCGCAACGGCGTCATCGAGGCCGGACTCCTCGCCGCCTACCCCGACATGGACGAGTCGCTCGGACGCGACAAGGTCCGGGCCGACTACTGCCGCTCCCTCTGCCCGCGCCATCCGCATTCCCTCGAATACGCGACGGACATCGCCGCCGAACTCGGCGAGGCCTTCGGCGCCCGCGTTGTCCACGTCGGCTGCGACGAGGTCTTCGAGATCGGCATCTGCGAACGCTGCCGCGACACGCCGACCTCCGTCCTCTTCGCGGAGTGGGTCAACGGCCTGTCGCGCGGCCTCGCGGCCCGCGGATTCGGCACCATGATCTGGGGCGACCGCCTCATCCCCAGCGACAAGCCCGGCGAGGAGTTCTGGGACGTCTCCGACAACGGCACCGCCGACGCCATCAGCCTCATCGACAAGGATATCCAGATTGGAGACTGGCACTACTGGGGGCAGGAGGCCTACCCCTCCGTCGACCGCTTCGCCGACTTCGGCCTTCGCACATGGATCTGTCCATGGTGCAACACCGAGGCCGCCAAGCGCTTCGCCACCTACGCCATCGCGCACGACCGCGGCCACATCGAGGGGCTGCTCCTCACGACCTGGCATTCGTTTGAGCGCTTCGCCGACGCCCTCGACGGCAATCTTGTCCTGCCACCCGATAGCGACCCCAAGGGCGTCACCGCCGGGCAACT
>JAEEGG010010876.1_pt1 | contig 19975 bp, 17 predicted proteins | sample 9134161 | NCBI WGS metagenome assembly JAEEGG01 (sample SAMN16246543, study PRJNA631951) | gut metagenome | biome: gut microbiome; feature: rumen; material: CR-attached | host: Bos | place: Iran: Karaj | collected 2018-10 | reverse complement strand
CTGCTTCAGCGTTTGGAACGTTACATCTATCTTGGCGACGACCGCCAGATTGAGCACCGCTTCTGTCGTGGAAAGGCAATCTGAAATCTTCTCCTATATCTCTGTCACGTTTGGAGCCGCCATTCAATCCGTTTGGGGCCGCCTAACGGCTGTCCTGCAGCAGTCCTGCTTCTTTGTCGTTTACCAAAACCTTACATTGTCGCATAATCCAAAGTCTTTACGTGAATGTCTGTCTCCAAGCCAAGAGTATCTAAGATAGCGAGAAGAGTGGCAAGTTGCGGATTGCCCTCCCCTCTTTCGATGGACACGAGGGTATTGATACCAACCCCAGCCAAGTCGGCCAAAGTCTGCTAAAAATGATGGAACAACAAAGGGAAATCACAACATTCTGTGATTTGAATACATAGATAGGTGATTAGGTACACGCACCAACAAATGAAAAAGCGGCAAAAGGTTTGGCGGTTTCAGGATTTTGCAGTACCTTTGCAGTCTGAAACAAGAAGAATTAGGGAAATATGACAGAGACAACAACAACGACGAACGAGGAGAAGAAGTCTGTGAGCTTCGTTGAACAGAAAGTAATTGACGACCTGGCGGCCGGAAAGAACGGCGGCCGGCTACAGACACGTTTCCCACCAGAACCCAACGGATACCTGCATATAGGACACGCCAAGGCCATAGCCATCGACTTCGGACTGGCCAAGAAATACGGCGGCGAGTGCAACCTGCGCTTCGACGACACCAACCCCGTGAAGGAGGATACGGAATTTATCGAGAGCATCGAGAACGACATCAAATGGCTCGGATTCGAGTGGGCTCACGTCTACTACGCTTCCGACTATTTCCAGCATCTGTGGGACTTTGCCGTGTGGCTCATCCAGCAGGGACGCGCCTACGTGGACGAGCAGTCGGCAGAGGTGATTGCCCAGCAGAAAGGCACAACCACCAGCCCTGGCACCAATTCCCCTTTCCGCGATCGACCCGTGGAGGAGAACCTCAAGCTGTTTGAGTTTATGAACAGCGGAAAGTGCGAGCCGGGAAAGATGGTGCTGCGCGCCAAAATCGACATGACCCACCCCAACATGCTGTTCCGCGACCCGCTGATCTACCGCGTGCTTAACATCCCCCACGTGAAGACGGGCTCGAAGTGGAACGCCTACCCCATGTACGACTTCACCCACGGCCAATGCGACTTCCTGGAGGGCGTCACCCACTCGTGGTGTACGCTGGAGTTTGTAGAGCATCGACCCCTCTACGACCTCTTCGTAGGATGGATGAAGGAATGGATGAAGACGCTGGACAATCTGGAATCTCTCGGATATCTGGGAAATCTGGACAAAGAAAAACTTGCTGCCTTCGACGGTCCCAAGCAGACCGAGTTCAATAAGCTGAACCTGAACTATATCCTGCTCTCGAAGCGCAACCTGCGCATGCTGGTGAGCGAAGGATTGGTCAATGGATGGGACGACCCCCGCATGCCGACCATCTGCGGTTTCCGCCGTCGCGGCTACTCGCCCGAAGGCATCAAGAACTTCATGGAGAAGATTGGCTATACCAAGATTGACGCCCTGAACGACATGGCTCTCTTCGAGAGCGCCCTGCGCGATGACTTGAACACTCGTGCCCTGCGCGTCAGCGCCGTACTCGACCCCGTTAAGGTGGTTATCACCAACTATCCTGAGGGACAGCAGGAAATGCTTACGGCCATCAACAATCCCGAGAACGAAGCCGACGGCACCCATGAGGTGGAGTTCAGCCGCGAAATCTGGATTGAGCGTGACGACTTTCAGGAAGAGGCCGAGAAGAAGTTCATGCGCCTGGCCCCCGGCAAGGAGGTGCGCCTGAAGAATGCCTATATCATCAAGTGCAACGAGGAGCACCCCTGCGACAAAGATGCCGAGGGGCGCATCACCACCATTTACTGCACCTACGACCCCGAGACGCGCAGCGGACTGCCTGGCGCCAACCGCAAGATCAAGGGCAAGACCCTGCATTGGGTAAGCTGTCATAATGCCGTGAAGGCCGAGGTGCGCCTTTACGACCGCCTGTGGAAAATGGAGAATCCACGCGACGAACTGAAACGACTGGAGGAAGAGGAAGGTATCAAGGGTGCCGACGCTCTGCGCCAGATGATGAATCCCGACAACCTGCACGTCCTCACGGACTGCTACATCGAGCCGTTTGCCGCCAATCTGCCGGCCCTGAGCTATCTGCAGTTCCAGCGCATAGGCTACTTCAACATTGACCCCGACTCCACACCCGAGAAGCCCGTCTTCAACAAGACCGTGGGGCTGAAGGACACGTGGAAGAAGTGAGGGAGACGAGGAGACAAGAAGACAAGAATACAAGGAAACGAGGAGACAAGGAGACAAGGAGACAAGGAGACAAGAATGAATAGCGACGACAATTATTTCCAGGACGAGGAGTTCCGCGAGATGCTGGAAGACTACGAGCGGACAGTAAAAGCTGGGCAGTTGGTGTTTATGGACGCCGACGACCTGGCCGATATTGCCGACTACTACCAGCAGGAAGGACGCTTCGACGATGCGCAGCAGGCGCTGGACCGAGCCCTCGAACTGGAACCCGATTCTGTCGTTGCCCTCAACTACTTGATTCACAATGCCCTCAACAACGACGACTTCTATGCTGCCGAGGAATATCTGGAGCAGATAGAAGACCACGACATTCCTGAATATACCTACTGCCGCGCAGAAATATGGATAGCCCAAGGGGAAATTGAAAAGGCCGATCAATACCTGCGCCAATGCTTCAGGAAGATTGATCCGGAGGAGCATCAGGACTTTGTACTCGATGCTGCCAACCTCTATACCGACTACGGCTATAGCGAGAAGGCTATGGAGTGGATGATGAGAGCCAGGCAGGAGAACAGCGAAGACTTCAAGGAACTGATGGCCCGCACTCTCTTCGGACTGGGAAAATATGACGATTCAGAACGTATCTTCAACGAACTGATAGACAAGAACCCATTCCAGAAACGCTACTGGAACGCGCTGGCCAATACGCAGTTCATGAAAGAAGACTATGGGGCTGCCGTGAGCAGTAGCGAATATGCCATAGCCATCGATCCCAACGACGGCGAAGGACTTCTTGCCAAGGCCAACGGACTCTACCAGCTGGAGAACTACGAGCAGGCGCTGGAGTTCTACCAACGCTACTCGCAGCTATACCCCGACGATGAGTTCGGACTGCTACACCAAGGCAGCTGCTTCATCAACATGGAACGTTACGAGGAGGCTGTCGATGTACTCAAGGAAGCCAGCGAAAAGTCCCCTGAAGACTCGCCCTATTTGGTGGAAATCTATCAGGAACTGTGTTTCGCCTATAGCGAGATGAAGATGCCGGAAACGGCCATCTACTATATAGAGCAGACGGAAAGGCTGGACTGCAACCATAATGACATGGAGGTCATCAAGGGCCATGTTCTGTTGGCCAACAAGCGCATGGCTGAAGCCGAGAATACTTTCAAGCATGCCATCATGAGCTCCGACAATTCGCTGCGCACCATGATGCGCATCATCATCTCGCTCTACGACAACCGCTACGTGGAGACTGCCTACAAGATGTTCAAGAACTTCTTCGAGCAGACCGACGACAACTGGAACGATGGCTACGCATATATGGCTTTATGCTGCTACGACCTGAAGCGCGACGACGAATTTATGAGCTATCTGGAGAAAGCGTGCCAGCGGAATCCACAGGAGGCAAAAGCCGTGCTGGGACACCTCTTCCCGCAAGGCATGAAGCCCGGCGAGTATTACGATTACATGATGGAACAAACAACGCATTAAGAAACAAGAAAGAGAAAGATAAGATATGAACTGGATAAGCGCACTACTCAACAACCTGAACTACCCCACCATCTTCTTCCTGATGTTGCTGGAGAGTACCGTGGTGCCCGTTCCCTCTGAGTTTGTGGTGACACCGGCGGCCTATCATGCTGCCGGCGGTTCGCTGAACCTTTTCCTCGTCATCCTGTATGCTACTATAGGTGCCGATGTGGGCGCCAGCATCAACTACTTTGTTGCACTCTACGTAGGACGCCCCGTCATCTACCGATTTGCGAATAGCCGGTGGGGGAAGATGTGTCTGTTGAATCAGCAGAAGGTCGAGAAAAGCGAACGCTATTTCGACGACCACGGCATCGTTGCCACCCTTACCGGCCGACTCATTCCCGGCATCCGCCACCTTATCAGCATACCCGCCGGATTGGCACGCATGAACTACTGGAAGTTCCTGCTATATACCACCATCGGTGCAGGATGCTGGCATGCCATCTTAGCTGCATTAGGCTGGTACCTGCATGCCATCGTGCCCGAAGAACAACTGAACGACAAGATAACAGAATATGCCGAATACATTAAACTGGCCATCATCGGCCTGCTGCTGCTTGCCGTCGCCTATTTTATTATCAAACGATTCATGAACAAGAAAAAAACTATCGATTATGGTGCGAATTAACAATCATCTGGTCATTATGGCCGGCGGTGTAGGCAGCCGCTTCTGGCCCATGAGCACAACAGAGTGCCCTAAGCAGTTTATCGATGTCTTAGGAACGGGAAAGACGCTACTCCAACTGACGGTCGAGCGTTTCGGGAAACTCATTTCGCCTGAGAATATCTGGGTAGTAACCAATCAGAAGTATGCCGACATCGTGGCGCAACAGTTGCCCGACATGCCGCGTACTAATATATTATGCGAGCCCTGCCGCCGCAATACGGCACCTTGCATCGCCTACATCTCCTGGCGCATCAAGTCGAAAGACCCGAAGGCCAATATCGTGGTGACTCCCTCCGACCATATTGTTACCGACGTCCAGGAGTTCCAGCGCGTCATCGGCAATTGTATGAAGTTCACCAGCGATACCGATGCCATCGTTACCTTGGGAATGAAGCCCAACCGTCCTGAAACGGGATACGGCTACATACAGGCCAACTTGGCAGCCAATTCGCTACGCAACAAGGAGGTGTTCCGCGTTGACTCCTTCCGTGAGAAGCCCGACCTGGCTACCGCCCAGAAGTATATCAAGCAGAACAACTACTTCTGGAACGCAGGTATATTCATCTGGAACGTCAACACCATTGTCAACGCCTTCCGCATGTACCAGCCGTCGCTGGCCAAGATTTTCGAATCGATGCTGCCCATCTACGGTACCGAGAAAGAGCAGGAGGTCATCAACGAGCGTTTCCCGGAGTGCGAGAACATTTCCGTGGACTACGCCATCATGGAGAAGGCCGAGGAGATTTTCGTCTGCCCCTCCGACTTCGGATGGAGCGACCTCGGCACTTGGGGCTCGCTTCACCTGCAGAGCCACAAAGACCTGTATGGCAACGCCTGCATAGGCCAAGACATCAACATGTTCGAGAGCCATAACTGCATCGTTCACACCACCCAGGAGAAGAAGGTGGTGATACAGGGTCTCGACGGCTATATCGTAGCTGAGAACAACGACACCTTATTAATTTGTAAGCTGTCGGAAGAACAACGCATCAAGCAGTTTAGCGGAGAGAACTAGCCCCCATTACCCCTGCAAAAAATACATCAATAACGATATGAAGAAAATTGCCCTTATCACAGGTATTACAGGCCAGGACGGAAGCTATCTGGCCGAGTTCCTCCTTGAAAAAGGATACGAAGTACACGGCACTATCCGCCGCTCGTCAGTCGACTTCCGTGAGCGCATCGCCCACCTGGAAGGTCTGCCACACTTCCACCTCCACTATGCCGACCTCGGGGACTCCATGAGCATTCTCGGCGTTATCGGCAAAGTGCGCCCCACAGAAATCTACAACCTCGCGGCCCAGAGCCACGTACAGGTGAGTTTCGACTCCCCGGAGTTTACTGCCGATGTCGATGCCGTTGGCGTGCTGCGCATCCTCGAGGCCGTGCGCCAGTTGGGGATGACCGACAACTGCCGCATCTATCAGGCCTCAACCTCGGAGCTCTATGGTAAGGTTGAGGAAGTGCCACAGAACGAGAACACGCCCTTCCACCCCTACTCTCCCTATGCCGTAGCCAAGCAATACGGCTACTGGATTGTGAAAGAGTATCGCGAGGCTTACAACATGTACTGTTGCTCGGGAATTCTCTTCAACCACGAGAGCGAGCGCCGCGGCGAGACCTTCGTTACCCGCAAAATCACGTTGGCTGCCGCCCGCATCAAGCAGGGCAAGCAGGAGAAGCTCTTCCTGGGCAACCTCGGAAGCCTGCGCGACTGGGGATATGCCAAGGACTATGTAGAGTGCATGTGGCTTATCCTGCAGCAGGAGAAGCCCGAAGACTTTGTTATTGCAACCGGCGTACAGCACTCCGTCCGCGAGTTCTGCTACTATGCCTTCAAGCATGTGGGAATCGAACTGGAGTTCAAGGGTGAGGGTGCCGACGAGAAGGGTATCGACAAGGCTACGGGAAAGGTGCTCGTCGAGGTGTCCTCCGACTTCTATCGTCCCACCGACGTCGTCAACCTCTGGGGCGACCCCACCAAGGCCAAGGCCAAGTTAGGGTGGAACCCCAACAAGACTTCGTTCGAGGAACTGGTGAAGATCATGGTAGAGAGCGATATGGCCAAAGTGGCTGCCGAAGGTGCTGCCGCTAAGGTGCGCACCAACCTCGCCGAATATTTGGAGAAAGGAATAGTAAAATAAAAGACCCACCTCAATCCTCCCTGTAGGGAGGAAGAAAAAGCCCCCACCATGGAAGAATCAACAAGACCCACTTTATCTCGCCCTCCTTTTAAGGAGGGTCAGGGAGAAATTTCTCTCCCTCCTCAACTCTCCCTCCTTTCAAGGAGGGCAGGGGTGGATCTGGAGGGTCGGGGAGGATCTTGGATGAATGCAGATCCTTGTGAATATGGCATGCTTAAGGCTTATGCACGAGAGAATCGTAAAAACATGACCCAGTCAGAAAGCATTCTGTGGAGCATGATAAGAGGCAAAGCACTTGGGGTTACGTTTCTAAGACAATACATCATTGGTGATTACATTACAGACTTTGCTTGCTTAGAACCGAAGCTTGTTATTGAGGTTGATGGTGGATACCACTCAGAACCAAGGCAAGTAGAAGATGACGCTATACGACAAGATTGGTTAGAGCACCAAGGTTTCAAGGTAATAAGGTTCACCAATGAAGAAGTTGAATGTGATATCGATAATACAATAAACATAATTAAAACCGCCCTCCGAGGGACAGAGTTCCCTCCTTGCAAGGAGGGTTAGGGAGGATCTATGGATAAGAATAGTAAGATTTACGTTGCTGGACATAATGGTTTAGTTGGTTCAGCGATATGGAATAATTTGAAGAGTAGGGGTTATAATAACCTTGTTGGCCGCAGCCACAAGGAGCTGGACCTGACCGATCAGGTAGCCGTCAAGAAGTTCTTCGATGAAGAACAGCCTGACGCAGTGGTATTGGCAGCTGCATTTGTAGGCGGTATTATGGCGAACTCGCTCTATCGTGCTGACTTCATCATGATGAACATGAAGATCCAATGCAATGTCATCAGCGAGGCCTATGCCCATGGCGTGAAGAAACTGCTGTTCCTGGGCAGTACCTGTATCTATCCCAAGAATGCGCCACAGCCCATGAAGGAGGATGCCTTGCTGACATCACCCTTGGAATATACCAACGAAGAGTATGCCATCGCCAAGATTGCCGGCCTGAAGATGTGCGAGAGCTACAACCTGCAATACGGTACGAACTATATCGCCGTGATGCCCACCAACCTCTATGGCCCGAACGACAACTTCCACTTGGAGAACTCGCATGTCATGCCCGCCATGATGCGCAAGGTCTATCTGGCCAAGCTCATTCACGACGGCGCGTGGGACAAGATTTCAGTTGACCTTAACAAACGCCCCGTCGAGGGCGTATCAGGCGAAGGCCTATGTGATGAGAACATCGAAAATCACGAAAATAACAAATATTCGAGTCTTTCGGGTCTTTCGATGTTAGAAAAAAGAAAACGAGTATTGGATGTCCTTGGCAAGTACGGTATCTTCGACAACAAAGTTGTCTTGTGGGGTACCGGCACTCCTCTTCGTGAGTTCCTGTGGAGCGAGGACATGGCCGACGCCAGCGTCCACGTGCTGTTGAACGTCAACTTCAGCGACATTATCGGTATTGAGAAGTATTCCAGCGTCCACTATGGTGCCACCACCGATGGTTCCGTAGACCGTAATCACTCGGCAGGACGTGGCGGTGCCATCCCCAGCCTGGGCGAGATACGCAACTGCCACATCAACGTCGGCACGGGCAAGGAACTAACCATCCGCGAACTCTCGGAGTTGGTGATCAAGGCCGTAGGCTTCGAAGGAACCGTGGAGTTCGACACCTCAAAGCCCGACGGCACCATGCGTAAGCTCATCGATGTCAGCAAGCTACACTCCCTCGGGTGGACGCACAAGGTGGAGATTGAAGACGGCGTTCAGAGGCTCTTCGACTGGTATCGTCAGTCGTGCCAATAACGCGAAATGCGCCAAGAAAGCTCCCCGCACTACTGTAACGCTCGTTGGCGTTCGTAGTCGTCGAGCTTCTTCAAATAATGTTTCCGGAAATCATTCCAATGATAATAGGGGGCTATGTCTGTCGGTATGGGCAGCGTAGCCTCCTTTTCGTTGAGCAGAATCTTGAAGACGATATCATCGTCGTCCAGACCACTGCGATAGAACACCAGCTGCAGGTTGGAAGCCATCGGGAAAACCGAGGCAGCCCACCACCCATTGGACTCCAGTTGTTCCAGATCCTCGGTCTCGAAATCGAAGCCGTTGACACCCAGCAGACAGGTCAGCGGCAGCAATACTGTCTCATGACCGTAGCGTAACTGAGCTCCGGGATGCTCAAACTGGAAACAGCTGTCGGCATCGGCTATTAGCTGCCGCAACAAGTAACGCTGCGTGTAGGGCTGACAGCCTCCATTGAGGGGCGTTGCTCCGTGCATGACATACCACCACACATTCTCCGTCTGCCAGAAGCGGTAGATGTCTTCGTCGACAAAGAGGCTGTCGAGGAATGCGTCATTACCCATATGGGTATTGTCCTGCAAGAGCGCCATCTTGATGAGATAGTAGTTCAGCATCGGCTCGTCAACCACCTGTTTCACGGAATCGGGATGCAGGAAGAGCAGCTTCATGAGCCGCGGATTCCCCTTGCGCTTGTCCACATACTCGTCGTGGGCCTTTTTTGCCCTTCCGGCCATGCCGGTCTTTCGCAGCAGTTTGTCCTGATGGTTCATATACCACATATCATACATTGAGGCCTGCATGGAAATCTGAAGGTCGGGGTTCCTGTTCGCCAACGTCTGCAACGCCACACCCATCGACAGGATACAACGGGTAACGACCGTACTGCGGGCATCGATGCTGGCCTTTCCACTGAATACTTCAGGGAAACGCTCCATCATGCGGTTGGCAATACCGCGATGCTGCCTTACGCCCACACTCGTCAAGTCACCCCAGCGGCTTTCCGAGTCTTCCAATATCAGGTGTGCCTTTTCCTGCACCTTCTTCCCCACAGTAGTCAGCTCGCCCATGCTGTCGGCGCTGCACAACATCTTGTAGGGGGTATCAAAGCCGATACGGTTATTCAGGTAGCGGGAACCGTGACGCCCATAATGGCTAATATAGAAAGGACGCTTGCCGGCGGGAGGAGGCGTCATTAAACTGTTGATGCTGTCCGGGTAAAGGCTATAGTTACCGGCGGCAAAATTACGATGGCTGCTGATAACGTCATAAGCAGGCTGGGCACTCACTTGGAGCGCAGCCATAAAAATGGTTACCACCAACAGCAGGAACATAGCCGGTAGTCTATCTCTTCTCATAGTCTTCAATCTTCTTAATATAGTACTCGCGGAAATCACGCCAATGATAATAGGGGGCATGATCCGTCGGCAATGGCAAGGTCGTCTCCCGCTCGTTCAACAACACCTTCACCCAAATGTCATCATCGGCAGCATCCTTGCGATAAAATACCAGCTGCAGATTGGCTCCCATGGGAGAAATACGATAATCTGCCCACCCCAGACTGTCGAGCGACTCCAAGTCATCGGTAGCCAGCCCGTAGCCACCTACCTCGAGCAAACATGCCAAGGGAATAATTCCATCGGATTCGCCAAAGCGCAATTCTGCGGAGGGATGGGGACTGAGGAATGCGGTATCAGCCATCTCTATCATCTTGCGCACCAGGTTGCTTTGTGAGAAGGGCTTCTGACCACCATTCGTGGTGACTGCCCCGTTATTGACGTAGAGCCATGCGTTCTGGCACTTCCAGAGCCGATACAGTTCCTCGGGAGTGAACACATCATACAGCGTCAGCCTGTCGCGGAGTTCCGTACTCTGGATATTGCTCGCCACACGAAACAAGTCACGGCAGAACTGGCTGCCATCCACATGCTGTCTCACATAGGCCGTGTCGCTAAACAGCGATTCCAACAACCGATCAAAGTTAGCATATTTCTTTTCAAAGGCATTGTAGAGCGCCTGTGAACGGCGATCGAGCCGTAAGGAGAAGATACGTCTGATTTGCAAGCTCATATAGTGCATGTCACGCTGCGTAGCATTCTGCCTTAACAAAAGTGGACGCATCAGGGCGGCCTGCAGCAGGGCGTTCTCCATCGACAGGATACAACGAGTAGTTGATGTACTGCGTCCCTCGACAGAGGCATCGTCGGTAAACACCTCAGGGAACCGCTCTATCATGCGACGCATCACATCGCGCTGCTGCTGTGCTCCCTTCTCGGTCAGTTCACCCCATCGTTCGGTGGCATCCTGGCGGATGACTTCCAGTCGATGCAGCACGTCGCGTCCTAATGTGGTAAGACACCCCGCGCTGTCGGCACTGGCCAGTACCGCCCAGGGAGCATCATACATTTCCGAATTATTATGATAACGGGCTCCGTGACTACCGTAATGGCTGATACTGAAGGGGCGCTTTCCCTCCGGGGCAGGCGTCAGACAATCATCGGGCGGCGCGGGATAAAACGCAAAACTACCGGCCGAGCAACGCACGTCCTTCATTATTTCCTCATGTACTGTCTGGGCTTGAATACCAACAACTACAACCATCCAAGCCACCACGAAAAATAGCCTTTTATTTATGGGGGTCTGCATATCTTGTGCAAAGGTAATAAAAATTATTCAAATTCCATGCATTCTTTCCCCAAAAACTACACTTTTGATAGAAAATCTTTCACGAATTCGCCGTCAGAACAACATTTCATCATTCATCTATGTGTTAAATAACCTTATTTCCTTTGTCGACTGACGAAAAATGCTTACCTTTGGGGCTAACAAATCTAAAACAACAAAAATTACAAAACCTTAAAATAGGAACTATGAGTTATTTACGATTCGAAAAAGCCGTGATGACTAACCTTCAGGAGAGTCTGCGTCGTGAATTGCTCCGTACCAACCGTTCTGGTGCTTACAGCTCGTCTACGCTCGTTGACTGCAACACGCGTAAGTACCACGGTCTGCTGGTTGTTCCCGTACCTGAGATTGACGACGAGAACCATGTGCTGCTCTCGTCACTCGACTGTACGGTTGTTCAGCATGGGGCGGAATTCAACTTGGGCCTCCACAAGTATCAGGGCAACACCTTCAGTCCTAACGGACACAAGTACATCCGTGAGTTTGACGCCAGCAAAGTTCCCACGACGACCTATCGCGTGGGCGGTGTCATTTTAAAGAAGGAAGTAATCTTCCAGCATTACGAGGACCGTCTGCTTATCCGCTATACACTGGTGGATGCCCACTCGGCCACTACACTGCGCTTCCGCCCGTTCCTGGCCTTCCGCTCGGTGCGCCAGTTCACGCATGAGAACATGACGGCCAGCCGCGAGTACTCCCAGGTGGACAACGGCATCAAGACCTGTATGTACGCCGGCTACCCCGACCTCTACATGCAGTTCTCGAAGAAGAACGAGTTCATCTTCATGCCCGACTGGTATCGGGGCATTGAGTATCCCAAAGAGCAGGAGCGCGGCTATGCCTCTAACGAGGACTTGTACGTACCCGGTTACTTTGAGATGCCTATCAAGAAGGGCGAGAGCATCATCTTTGCCGCCTCTACTTCGCAGGCCAAGTCATCGTCCCTGAAGAAGATGTTCGATGCTGAGGTTGACGACCGCGTGCCTCGCGACAACTTCTATCATATTCTGGTGTGTGCCGCTCATCAGTTCCACAACCGCCAGAAGAACGACGACCGCTACCTATTGGCTGGCTATCCGTGGTTCAAGGCCCGTGCCCGCGATACGTTTATCGCCATGCCGGGACTGACGCTGGCCATCGGCGAGAGAGACTACTTCGAATTGGTAATGAAGACCGCCGAGAAGGGACTGCGTGAGTTTATGCAGAACAAGCCCCTGTCGGTAAAGATCTATGAGATAGAGCAGCCCGACGTTCCCCTGTGGGCTATCTGGTCGGTACAGCAATATGTGAAGGATGCCGGCAAGGACGAAGGCTACAAGAAGTACGGTAAGTTGGTTGCCGACATCGTTGACTATATTATAGAAGGTGGGCATCCCAACCTGAAGCTCGAAGAGAACGGACTGGTCTTCAGCGATGGCCGCGACAAGGCTGTTACATGGATGAACTCCACCGCCAACGGCCGTCCCGTTGTTCCACGCTCCGGCTATATCGTTGAGTTCAACGCCTTGTGGTACAACGCCCTGAAGTTCTGTGCCGCCATGTATGCCGACCAGGGCAAGCAGAAGAAGGCCGACGATCTGGAGGAGCGCGCCGCCCTGGCCAAGCAGTCGTTCGCAGAGACCTTCGTCAATGAATACGGCTATCTGCTCGACTATGTTGACGGCACGAACATGGACTGGAGCGTTCGTCCGAACATGATCTTCGCCGTGGCACTCGACTACTCGCCGCTGTCGCAGCAGCAGATGAAGAGCGTGGTCGATATCTGTACCCGCGAACTGCTGACGCCGAAGGGCCTGCGTTCGCTGTCGCCCAAGAGTGGCGGTTACAACCCGATGTATGTCGGTCCACAGACACAGCGCGACTACGCTTACCATCAGGGAACAGCTTGGCCGTGGCTCGGCGGTTTCTATATGGAGGCCTGTCTGAAACTCTACAAGCGCTCTCGCCTGTCGTTCATCGAGCGGCAGATGGTGGGCTACGAGGATGAAATTGACTATCACGCTATCGGTACCATCTCCGAGCTCTTCGACGGCAACCCGCCGTTCCACGGACGCGGCGCCATGTCCTTCGCCATGAACGTGGCCGAGATCCTGCGCACGCTGAAGCTCCTGGAGAAGTATTCGTATCAAAAGTAAATAGGAGGAACGCTATATGAAAGTATTAATGTTTGGATGGGAGTATCCTCCTCACGTATTCGGTGGATTGGCCACCGCTAACTATGGTATTTCTGAGGGTCTGAAGGCACAGGGCGACATCGAGACCGTGCTCTGCCTCCCCCACCCGTTCGGTGACGAGAGCCAGCATGCCTGCCGCATCGTAGCCATGAACGCCGTGCCCATTGCCTACCGCGATGTTGACTATGACTACGTGAAGCAGCGCGTGGGCAATATCATGGACCCCGACTACTATTTCAAGCTCCGTGAGCATATCTATGCCGACTTCAACTACATGAACGTCAACGACCTTGGCGCCATGGAGTTCGCTGGCGGCTATCCCGGCAACTTGCACGAGGAAATCAACAACTACTCGATCATCGCCGGACAGGTGGCCCGTACCGAGGAGTTCGATATCATTCACGCCCACGACTGGCTGACCTTCCCCGCTGGCATCCACGCCAAGCAGGTGAGCGGCAAGCCGCTGTGCATCCATGTCCACGCTACCGACTTCGATCGTTCGCGCGGTAAGGTGAACCCCACCGTCTACGGCATCGAGAAGAACGGTATGGACTGGGCCGACTGCATCATGTGCGTCTCTGAGCTGACGCGCCAGACGGTCATCAACCAGTATCATCAGGATCCGCGCAAGTGCTTCACCGTCCACAACGCCGTCTATCCCCTGCCCGATCAGTATCAGGCTATTCCGCGTCCCGACCACACGGGCAAGGAGAAGGTGGTAACGTTCCTCGGACGTATCACCATGCAGAAGGGTCCCGAGTACTTCGTTGAGGCCGCCACGATGGTGCTCCACCGTACCCGCAACGTGCGCTTCTGCATGGCAGGTTCGGGCGACATGATGGATGCCATGATTCACCTGGCTGCTGAGCGCGGCATTGCCGACCGCTTCCACTTCCCGGGCTTCATGCGCGGCAAGCAGGTGTACGAGTGCCTGAAGGCCAGCGACGTCTACGTCATGCCGTCTGTCTCCGAGCCTTTCGGTATCTCGCCGCTGGAGGCCATGCAATGTGGTACGCCCTCCATCATCTCCAAACAGAGTGGATGCGCCGAGATTCTCGACAACTGCATCAAGGTCGACTACTGGGACATCCACGCCCTGGCCGATGCCATCTACTCTATCTGCCACAACGAGTCGCTCTTCCATTACCTCCAGGATGAAGGCAAGCGTGAGGTAGACCAGATTACCTGGGAGAAGGTGGGTCGCTGGATTCGTACCCTCTATCGCAGGACACTCGGGTGGGAGTAAGCCCACCCCCTAACCCCTCCCCAAGGGAGGGGAGATAAAAAGACCTTTAAATTTCAAATTATTTATTTAGTATAACAATTAAAAATGGAGACCACAATATCCTGGCAAGAGTAATCAAGCTCCCCTCCCTTGGGGAGGGGCTGGGGGTGGGCTGTTATTATGAAAACAATTTGCCTATATTTTGAAATACATCAGATTATACATCTGAAGCGCTACCGTTTCTTCGACATCGGTACCGACCATTACTATTACGATGACTACGAGAACGAGCGTAGCATCACCGACATTGCCGAGCGCAGCTACATGCCGGCACTCAACGCCATTTCCGAGATGATCGAGCAGAATGGCAAGTACTTCAAGGTGGCCTTCTCGCTCTCGGGAACCGGCATCGAGCAGTTAGAGATGCACGCTCCGCAGGTGATCGAGAAGCTGCAGGAACTGGGACGCACCGGCTGCGTGGAGTTCCTTGCCGAGCCCTACAGCCACGGTCTGTCGTCGCTGGCCAACGAAGAGACCTTCGCCCTCGACGTGAAGAAGCAGTGTGCCAAGATTGAGGAGCTCTTCGGACAGAAGCCTACCGTCGCCCGCAACTCGTCGCTCATCTACAGCGACGACATCGGCTCGCAGATTGCCGCCATGGGCTTCAAGGGCATGTTGACCGAGGGTGCCAAGCACGTGCTCGGTTGGAAGTCGCCCCACTATGTGTACAACTGTAACATCGCCCCCAACCTGAAGCTGCTGCTCCGCGACGTGGAGCTGTCCGACGACATCTCGCTGCGCTTCAACAACGCCGAGTGGGAGGGCTATCCCCTCTTCGCCGATGCCTATATCGACCGCATCAGCCGTTTCCCCGACGAGGAGAAGATCATCAACATCTTCATGGAACTGTCGGCCCTCGGTATCGCCCAGCCCCTCAGCTCCAACATCCTGGAGTTCCTGAAGGCGCTGCCTGCCTGCGCCAAGGAGAAGGGCATCGACTTCGCCACTCCTACCGAGATCTGCAAGAAGGTGCCCAGCGTGGGTGCCGTCGACGTGCCCGACACGCTGTCGTGGGTGGACGAGGAGCGTGACTGCTCCTGCTGGCTGGGTAATGCCATGCAGCGCGAGGCTTTCCAGAAGCTCTACTCTGTGGCCGACCGTCTGCGCATTGCCAACGACCCACGCATCAATCAGGACTGGGACTACCTGCAGGCCTCCAACAACTTCCGCTTCATGACCACCAAGCCCTCTAACGTAGGACTCGACCGTGGTATCTACAGCGGACCGTTCGATGCCTTCACCAACTACATGAACATCCTCGGCGACTTCATCAATCGTGTAAATGCCCTCTATCCGCTCGACATCGACAACGATGAGCTCGAGGGCCTGCTTACGACCATCAAGAACCAGGGCGACGAGATTGAGATGAAGGACAAGGAGATTACCCGCCTGAAGGCTAAGCTCGAGAAATACGAGGCAGAGAAGCCCGCCAAGAAGGCTCCTGCCAAGAAGCCTGCCGCCAAGAAAGCACCAGCCCCCAAGGCTGAGTAGGTTGTAGCAAACAATCCTGCTATAAAAAAGAAGAATCGGAGCCGCCTCGGTTCCGATTCTTCTTTTGTTTTGTTAGTCGGGAATCAGGAAGTTGATGACCTCCTGCTCAATATCTATCCGGAAGGCTCCCACAGGGGTTTTCATCAGTCGCCCGTCAACGCCCACCATCGCATGGCATGCCTCGTCGACATACACCTCAGAGGTGCGGTAAGGATGGACGTTGCGATGGTTCAGGAAACGGCCCGTAATGAGCAGCCACAGTCCTTCTATCAGCTGTACCACCTCGGGATGGTAAACCACCGATACGTCGAGCAGGCCGTTGTAGGGCACGGCGTTGGGCGTCTGGCCGTAACCGGGACCGGAGCCTATGCAGACGGTCATCACCTTGCGGTCGATAACCTCGTTGTTAATCCTCAGCTTCATCTTATACTCCATGCGGTGGAACAGCATGACGAAGAGCGACGATATAAAAGATAAGGTACGCGAGCCGAAGAGCCGACGCGTCTGACGGCGCAGGTTCATAATGTCGGCCGTCATGCCGATATTCAGGCAGTTCAGGAAGTAGCGGTGGCACTTCTCGTTGTTCTTGTTCACATAGCGCACGCAGCCCAGGTCAATCTTGCGGATACGGCGCTTCACCAGCCAGTCAATGGTCTGCTCCAGGTTGTCCTCGTCAAAGTCCCAGAAACGGGCAAAGTCGTTCATCACGCCGTTGGGGATGACGCCAAGGGCAATCTCCTCGCGCACGTGCTTCTCCTCCTTCATCAGGCAGTTCACGGCATCGTTCAGCGCCGAGTCGCCACCCACAATGATGATGGTCTTGTAGCCGTTGTTGATGAACATGTTCATCAGGCGCTCCACGGAGTCGGCATTCTCGCTCTGCACCATGTCGTAATTCACCTTGCGCGCCTTGAGCACAGCCTCTATCTTCTCCCAACGCTTCTGCTTGTTGGAAATACCCGTCTTGGGGCAATAAAGCACGCCCCATGTTGCTGTTTCTACTGCCATAATGCTAATATCTGTTTCACCTTCTCCTCCATGGGGAGCGTGGCCTCTATCCAATGTATGGTGAATCCTCGGCGCTCCATGCCCCTGAACCACGTCATCTGCCGCTTGGCAAACTGATGGATGGCTATCTCCAGGCGCTGGAACATCTCGTCGTAGGTGGTCTTGCCGGTAATGTATTCCGTCACGAACTTATACTCCAGACCGTAATAGATCAGGTCGTCGGCAGCGATACCCTCGTCCAGCAGCCCGCGCACCTCGTCCACCATGGTCATTCCTGCCGAAGCGCCCACCTGCTGTTTTTCTTCGAGACGAGCCTTCAAGCGCCGGGTAATCTTCTCCCTGCGCAGTTCGCGGTCGATGTTGACACCGATAATCAGCGAGTCCACCGGCGGCAGCTCCCGTCGCGGCGTGGGATGCTCCAGGTTGTAAGTCTCTATCTCTATCGCCCTGATGGCGCGTTGACAGGAGTCCACGTCGGTAGTGTTGTGCATCACCGAGCCGCTCCTGGCCTTCAGCTCAACGAGCATCTGCGTCAACTCATCGAGCGAGCGCCCCTCCAGCCGTTGTCTCAGCTCCGGGTTCTGCGGAACGGGCGACAGCTTGTAGCCCTTCAGCACGGCCTCGATATAAAGCCCCGTGCCGCCACAGAGTATGGGCACCGCACCCCTGCCTGTTATGCTGTTGTAGGCATCAAAAAAATCCTGCTGATACTGAAACAGGTTATACTTCGTTCCCGGCTCGCAGATATCTATCAGGTGATAGGGCACACCGGCATAGTCGCCCAGGTCCTTGCCCGTTCCGATATCCATCCGGCGGTACACCTGCCGCGAGTCGGCCGAGATGATCTCTCCCCCTACTTGGAGCGCCAACGCTGCCGCCAGCGGAGTCTTGCCGCTGGCCGTCGGACCAAGTATGGTGATCATCCTCTTCACATCAAATGAAGTTGGTGGCTATATACTGCTGCATGCTGCTGCGGACGTCCACCATAAACTTCTTGTCGTAGAAGTTGTCAATCACCCATCGGCCGTCCTCATAGACCATGTCGATGCGGGCGGGGCAGTAGGTGTACATCTCATAGACGGTAAAGTCCACCGAGGCTATCATGCGCTCACCGTCGTATGCCATCTTCGTTACCTCAAACTCGTCGAAGGTCACATAGCCCGGGTCGCGGGTCATCGTCCAGTAGTCGATCTCAAAGAACAGCGTGCCCGACTCATACTCCTTGCGGTGAACCGCCAAGAGCAACTCGTTCCACGCCTTCGAGCAGAAAGCCTTGTCGAGCAAGTCCGTCATCACCAGCGCACCATTCTGCAACTGATAGGTCCTGATGGCGCTGAAAATGTCGCGCGCCCGCTCTAGGACGGCTCCCTGCTGCGCCAGCAGCTTGGTTTCCGAAAACACGCTATCGGAAGCCACATACTCTACAGTATCCCGAACTGACATCAAGGCAGCCTCCTCCTTCGCGTCAGGTGCCTTGTCGCTACTACCGCAGCCCGTCACCACCAAAGGCAGCACAAGCAGCAATTTCGCTAATTGATTAATGTTGAAACGTTTCAAAATTCTAACGGTTATTTGTTGGTCTTCTAAAATCCGGTGCAAAATTACACAAAAAAACGGAACCGTCAAAGCGAACCACCTTTTTTTTTATGCCGAAGGCAAAAAAAGAGTCAAACAAATAATCCCGATGCTCCGTGAGGAACATCGGGATCTTTCTTTTTTCCGCTCAGTCTTTTGCCAGCGGCTTCAGGTCGGCATACTCAGTTTTCGCATCGAAACAGGGACACTGCGTATGGGCGCCCGGCAGGTCGCGGTGCCCGAGGATCACGGCATCGGGGTAGTCGGCCTTCAGCGACTTCAGCAGGGCGTGGAGGGAGGCCTTCTGCTCCGTGGTACGCGTGTCGGCAGGAACACCCTCTGGGGTAAGACCACCCTCGTAGCACACGCCGATAGAGTGCTGATTGTAATGGCGGGCATGTGCCCCGGGCAGGTTCTCATGACGGGTCTGGTATACATGACCGTCGCGGGTGATATAATAGTGGTAGCCGGTGAACCCGAAACGGGCGTCGTGGCAGGCGATAAGGTCCTCGACGGAGAACCGGCGGTCGCAGCGCGTGGCGCTGCAGTGAATGACGATTAACTGGATTGTTCGCATAATATTATGATTTTAATTTCACACAGATCTCACAGATCCCACAGATTTTTATCTATTGAAATTAGAGTTATCTGTCGGGAGTCAGTGCAATCAGCGGCACCATGATTATCTGTGGGATCCGTGGGATCTGTGTGACCTAGCTTTTGCAGCTCTGGGTGAGGAAGGAACTGACGATGGCGGTGAGGACAGTGATGACGAACTGTACGATGGTTTTCCACTTCTTGAGGTTCTTGAACATAGTAATTTCTTTTAGTGAGTTTATTAAAAGTCACGCAGATATCAGAAAACTATTAAAAGTCACACAGATCTCACTGATCTCACTGATTTTAATATGAAGAAATTAGTTTTTATCTGTTGGGAGTCATTACAATCAGCGGCACCATTATTATCTGTGGGATCTGTGCGCTCGGCTTTGCCGCTTATATGAGCGACAGCGAGTCTTAAGAAATCTGTGTGACATTAGGGTTTAGGGCTCGGGCTCGGGGTAAGGGTTGTCGTCGTCCTTCTTCTTGCCCTTGGGCTCCAGCAGATCCTTGGCGTTCATGAACTCGGCCTTCTTCTTCAGCGTCTTGGCCGACAGGTCGTTGATGTCCTGGCGATTGGCGGCGAAGCGCAGGTAGAGGCCCTTGAAGTTGGAGCCGACGGTGAAGTCGTCCTCGGTGTCGGCAGGTGACGACTTGGCGGAGAGGTAGAAGGTGCCGAGGTT
>JAEEGG010010875.1_pt1 | contig 19977 bp, 15 predicted proteins | sample 9134161 | NCBI WGS metagenome assembly JAEEGG01 (sample SAMN16246543, study PRJNA631951) | gut metagenome | biome: gut microbiome; feature: rumen; material: CR-attached | host: Bos | place: Iran: Karaj | collected 2018-10 | reverse complement strand
AGCCTTCCGTGCTGGAGGTGATTTGGGGTGTTGTCGATTGGGCGACTTCGTGTAACGAGGACGATTATGAATGCAAAAAACGCCAAGGTGAATATCACAAGCGCGAAAATGAGGAGAATGCGCGCCGCGCCAAGGAAAACCAGAAAAAATGGCGCGAGAAAAACCGGGCGTACAAGACGGGTTACCTGGGAATTGCGCTGACCATGCCTTTCTTTGCCGAAGAAAAGGCGGTGGCGGGCGGTGCGGAACTTGTTTGGGGGGTAGTTTCCCGGTTTGGAGAAATTTTTATATCGCTTGGTGGCGGCTCTGATTTATCGGCTGCATTTTACGATGCGAACATGTTTTACAGACCGCCAATCGACATGAACGGCATCTGGAAAATTGCGCCCGAAGTCGGTATAGGCATCTCGTCTTATGAGCTGTTTGACAACGATGATTATGTTGAACCGTTGTTCCACTACTCGCTGGGCGTCCGTTACGAGCATACCCTGCAAAGCCGCAAGAACATCATCGAGGACGAGGACGTGCTGATTAACGGGGTGAGCGCCGGTTGCGCAGTGTGGATGAACTATGCGGACTTTGCCGGTGTCAAGTGCGACGTCCGATTTGGATTGTATTTGTAAGTCCGTTTTATTTGATGAAGTCCACGAATTGTTGGATGGAATGAATTCGTTTTTTGCCTAGATATTCTATTTTATAGATAATGGCTCGCGGAATTTTATGGATTGTGTTGATGCTGTGTGCCCTGCTGCTTGCGGGGTGCAGCGTTGCCATCATACATCCGCCATCCGCTGCTACATTTATGGAAAAAAGCGACGGAGCTTTTTTGAAAAGTGGATCAGTGTCGGCTTATTGGGGAGAGCTTATTTTTAGCAATAAGGAAGCTTTGCCAAAACATGAAATAAAGCAAGAAGTTCATGAAGATTGGTATTATTATGAGGATGAAAATCCTGTTCAAATAGATTTTTCTTTTCAAAGAAGTTTAGGCTTTTTTAAATATGGTGTAGGTTTGGACTTTGTGACGCCATATGTGGAAGCAGGTTTTTTTTCGAAATATTTAGGTTTGATGGGCTGGAGTAATTTATTTCCGTGGCAATATGAAAAGGTTAATTATAAATCTCTGCAATGGGGTGGAGGTATCTCGCTAATAGAACAATTGCCTATTGGCAATAATCTGCGTTTGGGCTTAACCCAACACCTTTCTAGAAATGGTCGCGAAGGAAGGACTTATGGTGACGCTGCTGGAGGCGGCTTTGGTATACCTACTCCAACCCCTGTTTTTTATGACGAAATCGGAGGGGGAGGATATGTATCTTTTGTTCCTGGTGAAAAAATAAGGATTGGCGTTGAATTTCGGTATGGTCGAGATTTGACGTATAAACGAGTTGGAAAGAATTATAATGGAGAGAATGTTGTTAGAGATATTAATCGCTATTCTATAACAGCGAGTATAATTGGCTGGTAGAAATCGGGGGTGTTAGGGGGTGTCCCCCTAGGCGTGGGGGTGGTGGAAGACGCGTGGCGGCTGCAACCAGGGGGATTCTTCCCCCGTCTATGCTTTTACGAAAAGCAGTTCTTGACGCATGCTTCGAGGATTGCGGCGAAGGCGAGCAGGGTTATGCCGTACTTGGGGCGGAGCCTCTTGATTATGGGGAAGAACGCGTTGATGATGTACAAAGTAGATGCGACCAGGTAGCCTAGCGCGATGATGTATGCAGGCTGGCCCAGGCCGGAATAGAACAGACCGTTGTATTCCCCGCGGGCGAAAGTTTCTAGGGAAAAGAAGAAAAGGAACGATGCGATGCTTAGGGCAATCTTGAAGTTCCTGAGCCAGAAATCTTCGGGAGGGAGGTTCGCTGACGGATCCTTGTCTTTCCAGATGTGCTTATTGAAAAAGGGGATGCATGTCGAATACCAGATGAAAATCCCGATTGCGGGGAGGAACTTGGCAAATTCGAAAATGTGCCATAGTTCAAGGTTCTTGGTAATGGAAGGGTCGCTGGCGATGGTGAACAGTAAACCGTCTTCAAGGCGGCCGCGTGGTCCGCGAAGTAATGCGAAAACGAAGATTGCAAATACGATGCCGATGAGTATCAGGAATTGCTTAAATCCCCTTTTGTCGGGCAGGAGCTGCGGCTGCTTGAGGATTTTTTCCTCGTAAATTTTGAGATCTTTTTCGGTAAAATGTGCCATATTTTGCAATAAATGTAACTTAAAAGGGGAGAATTTGCTTTTTTCGGGGCAATTTTTGTATTTTAATGTCCGTAAAAATCATAGAGGTTAACTAAATGGATATTCAGGAACTTTCGGAAAAGGTGCGCCAGCAGAGCGCTTTTTGCATGAACTTGCTGCGTGAAGTGGAAGGGACGGTGATTGGCCAGAAGGCTCTGGTGGAAAGCATTTTGACGGGTATTTTGGCCGACGGTCACGTGCTGCTGGAAGGCTTGCCGGGCCTTGCCAAGACGACCGCGGTGAAGGCTTTTGCCGATGCCGTGTCGCTCGACTTTAAGCGCATCCAGTTCACTCCCGACCTGTTGCCGGCCGACTTGCTGGGTACCACGATTTACAACGCGAAGGAAGCGAAGTTCGAGACTCGCAAGGGCCCGCTCTTCACGAACCTCGTGCTCGCTGACGAAATTAACCGTGCTCCGTCGAAGGTGCAGAGCGCCTTGCTCGAAGCCATGCAGGAACGCCATATCACCATCGGTGACGAGACGTTCAAGCTCGATGAGCCGTTCCTGGTGCTTGCCACGCAGAACCCGATTGAGCAGGAAGGTACGTACCCGCTGCCCGAAGCCCAGGTGGACCGTTTCCTGTTGAAGGTGAAGGTCAGCTACCCGAACAAGGCCGACGAAATGAAGATTTTGGATGCCGTTGCCGGTGCGGGACTCCGTCAGCCGCAGGCTGTCGCCACGAAGGAAGATATCCTTGCCGCCCGCCAGCTGGTGAAGCAGGTGTACGTGGACGAACGCGTGCGCGAATACATCGTGAACCTCGTGCTTGCGACCCGCGATCCGGGCAGCATCAAGCGTAGCGAACTGGTTGGCTTTGTGGAAGTGGGCGCCTCTCCGCGTGCTTCTATTGGCCTTGCCCAGGCTTCGAAGGCCCATGCGTTCATTCAGGGCCGCGCCTACGTGACGCCGGAAGATGTGAAGGCTGTCGCTATGGAAGTGCTCCGTCACCGCATTATCCTCAGCTACGAGGCCGAAGCGGAAGAAGTCTCTGCCGAAACCGTCGTGCAGAAGATTCTGGATAGCGTTGAAGTGCCGTAAGGCGAGCGTCGCGGATTTCAAAAAAAGAACGCCCCTTGCTGGGGCGTTTTATCGAAAGGAGGCTTTTGCGAGCCTCTTTTTCTATTCCTGCGTTATCGGGAAGTTTGTCCACATGCTGAAGTCGCTCAGGCTTGTGCGACGTGCGCAGAAGAATACGTCAATCGGGTATTTCTCGCCCTCTTTCATGAACGAACTGTAGGTCTTGTTCAGTTCTTTCATTTGGACAAATCCCGGAGCGTTCACGTGCGTGCCGCCGTTATCCACCGCGAGTTTGTTCCCGATAAAGACCCACTGGTCGCCCGAGGCGGAGAAGCCTGCTTCCAGCGTGTCGGAATAGGTAAACGTCCCGTGGATTTCCATGCAGAAGTGATGGTTGCGGGGGGCTTCCCAATGTCCTTGAGGGTATATGCTCCAGTCCCAAAATTCTTGAACGTAGTTTAACGCGTCAAATCCGCCGTTGCAATCCGTTCCGCTTGTCCAACCGAAAGTGTTGCAGTAGTGATAGAAGTCAACGCTGTCATTTATAAAGTACGGAGATTCGCTATCCCTCTTTGTCCTGGCATCTGCCAACGGTCCCAGCTTCTTGCCTCCGACAGTCAAGATGTCGTCGTCCGTTGTGTTTTCGATGGGGAAGAACCCTCCGATTTTGGTTCCGTCAATGGTGGAGTCCGAATTGAACATCCATATCCCGTTGTCATTCTTTGGGAATGGCATTTCCCAGGCGACCGCTTCGTTGACTCCTTCTGTATAGTTGAACAACTGGTTGAAGAACTTGTCTTCAATAAAGCACTTTTCGCCAGCTTCGGTGAGTACGGGCTTCATGTCGGAATCAAGAGTCGTTTCGACTATTCCTTGAATTATGCCGGAACAGTCAGTAGCGGCTTTTATGGCAATCTTGGAATCTGTTCCCTGGGCGCCAGTTTGGCAACCTTCGCTGGCTGCTGCCCCAGGATTCCATTGATAACACGAGAAAGCGGGGTGCAACGTTGCATCGGTATCATAGATTGTCGCCGTCAGCGAATTCTTTGCGGACGTTCCTTTCGAGGAACTGCTGGATTTCGCTTCTTTATCAGAAGAAGAGCTCTTCGCTTCGGCGGAACTGGAGGATTCGTCCTTTGCCGAAGAAACTTTCTCGCTTCCGGAGCTGTTCTTTTCGCCGGACGAACTGGACTTGTCCGTCTTCTTGGAAGAACTGGATTTCGCTTCGGATGATTCCGGTTCCTTTGAATCGGATTTCCAGCGGCCATCGGTGCATGTCAGGAACCCGTGCTCGTCGAGAACGTAGGCAGAGACGCCTTTGCGCTTGTCGGAGCAGTTGGGTAGGTCTTCCCGTGTCGCGGCGACGCTTTCGGCCTCTTCCCATTTTTCGTCGAGGCAGATGCGGATAGAGGAATCGTCTTCGACGAATGCGACTGACTCCTGGCGCTTCTCGGTGCAGCTCGGGAGGTCATCGTCTGTCGCGACCGAATCCATGGGAACGGCGTTTTCGGGTTCTTCCGCATGGTTGCCTGTCGAGGAATCGTCGCCGCAGGCGCTCAGTGTGGCGAGTGCCGCTGCAACGGACAGGGTCAGAATGTAGGCATGCTGTTTCATATCCATCTCCTTGATGTAAGAGATGGCCATATTCGGTGTAAAGACGAAAAAAGTGTGGAATCGCCTTTGCACTTACCGAATCTGCGGTTCTGGTAAACCTTACTCGTGGAAAAGTACAAACACGTCCCACACCCATGGGGTGCGAGTGCTTGTCCTATTCTCTCGAGTTGTAGAAATTTACCAGATTTCAGATTCGAGAATAAGAGCAATCTCTTAAAGTATGTATCTAACCATAATATACATAAAAATTTATAGGAGGGGTGTACTTTTTTTTCATGTGGTTGGAATTACCCCAAAAACGCCTTGATGTAGCCCTGCACCTGTTTTACGGAGAGCGGAGAGGTTCCATTTTCGAATGTCGCGATGAGGTTCTTGCCGAGGATGTACCCGCTGGCGGCGTAGTGCGCAATTTTCTGGATGACGTTCTCGGTGTAGTCGGGGTCGCCCATCAGGCCGAAGTGCTCCCAGATGATTTCTTTGCGGTCACGACTATTGAGGCAGGTGAAGTCCGGGTAGAGCGTGCCCCAGCCTTTGACGCTCGTGGGGTATTCGTAGCGGTAGGGGATGCCTGCACGGTCGAGGGCGTCCGCGATGATGACCTCGGATTTCGAACGGACGCGGACACCGCTTGCGGTGTAGAGCTCGGGCGCGTTGATTTCGAACGGCTTGCCGGTGTAGGGGAGATGTCGCCATCGTGCGATGAAATCTTCGTCGGGTTCGCGGACGGGTACAACGAGCGCGCGGCGTCCAGGGTGCAGCCCGGTGAAGGCACCGTCGAGTTCCTTCGGGTGGAATGCCGCGAGGAATTTGTCGATGGTCGCGATGTCCCTTTTGAGGATTGTCGCCGCAGCCGCGTTGTAGTCCCGCTGGGCGATTGCCTTTGCCTTGCGGATGTCTTTGCGCGGGAGGTATGTGCCTTTCGTATCACCCGGCGTGGTGATGATGTAATATTGGAAAGAACGTTTACATTTGTCTATGCGGAGATTGCCTGAAACATTCTTTGTCTTTTCTACACGTGGAAGCAGTTCGCGTAAATATGCCAGCCTTTCTTGCGCCATTTCGATTATGGAGTCAGATACGTTGTTGGATGATGTTGGTGTTTGCATATACCCCTCTTTTTTGTGCGTAATATACAAACGAAAAATGCAAAAGGGAAGTTTTTTTGCATTTGCGATTCATTTTGCAAACAGTTGTTTCCTGTTTTCCTAATTATGCGTACAAAAATAGGATCGATTTTGGAACATCGTACCTATAAAACGATGTGTTTGCTGCTGTTTATCGGTACGCAAGAAGACAAAATGGCATGGGACGGATGCGTTTTCTTGTGAATGTACCTATAAGGGTCGGTTGTATGTTGGTTTTATAGGTATGTTTTGTTCGCTGTGCAGAAGATGGTTGATTAGTTTGTAAGAAATTTTCTGAAAATGCACCTATAAAAAGATGAATGGTTGGTGCTTTATAGGTACGCATGCGAAAAGACGCCTTTGATGGTACCTATAGGAGGACTGGTTTTGGGTCGTTTATAGGTACAAAACCCTCACGGTGACTCTCGTGGGCTTCATTTCCATTTGGAGAGGCTGTCGAAACTTTAATGGGGCGTATAAATAAGTGAAATTGCCGATTTTGATGCTCCGCGAGCGTGCCGCCCGCCCCCAATTTAAAACCACTTTTTTATCTTTAAAGCGAAAAAGGGCGCAGGGAAGTTCCCCGCGTTGCAATTTCGCGTTTTAACAGCAATCGACCCGCGGGCGGCCCGCCAAGGCTATGTTCCGGGTCTCAAAAATGAAGGATATATGGCAAATCGTGTTGTTATCGGCTCCCAGTGGGGCGATGAAGGTAAGGCGAAGGTTGTTGATTTCTTGACGCTCGATGCGGATATTATCGTGCGTTTCCAGGGCGGCGCGAACGCGGGCCACACCGTCGAGGTGGGCGACCAAAAGTTCGTGTTCCACCTGATTCCCTCGGGCATCATGCACAAGGACAAGATTTGCGTCATCGGTAACGGTGTCGTGCTCGACCCTATCCAGACGCTCGCCGAGATTGCCGACCTGCACACGAAGGGCATCAACCCCGAAGGCCGCCTGTTCATTGCGAACAACGCCCATGTGGTGCTCCCGTACCACTCCACGCTCGACAAGGCGAAGGAAAAGAAGGCGGGCAAGGCTGCCATCGGCACCACGGGCCGCGGTATCGGCCCCTGCTACAGCGACAAGGTGAACCGCATCGGTGTTCGCGTGGGTGACCTCATGGACGAGCGCGAACTGCGCCCCCGCGTCGAGGCGATGGCCAAGGTCCACAACGAAGAATTTACCGTGATGTACGACGTCCCGGCGATTGACCCCGAAGTGGTCATCAAGGACTACCTCGAGCTCGGCCAGAGGATCAAGCCGTTCGTCACCGACGTGAGCGAGATGCTCTACAAGGCCGTGAAGGCCGGCAAGCGCCTCGTGTTCGAGGGTGCCCAGGGCACTATCCTCGACGTGGACCAGGGTACCTACCCGTTCGTGACCTCGAGCAACACGGTCGCGGGCTACGCAAGTTGCGGTGCCGGCATCGGACCTACGGCCTTGGATGAGGTCTGGGGCGTGGTGAAGGCGTACACGACCCGTGTGGGTAACGGTCCCTTCCCGACGGAACTCCTGGACGAGACGGGCGACACGCTCCGTAAGATCGGTAACGAATATGGCGCCACCACGGGCCGCAACCGTCGTTGCGGCTGGTTCGACGCCCCGGTTGTCCGCAAGGCGACCGTCGTGAACGGCCTCACGCACCTCGCCATCACCAAGCTCGACGTGCTCGACACCTTCGACACGGTGAAGATCTGCACCCACTACGAATGCGACGGCGAGAAGCTCGACTTCATCCCGAACCAGCTGTCGAAGGTGGGCCGCTGCACTCCGGTGTACGAGGAAATGCCCGGCTGGAAGTGCGACACCACCAAGTGCCGCAGCTACGACGAGCTCCCGGAGAACGCAAAGAAGTATTTACAGCGCATGGCCGAACTTGTTGACGTAAAAATTGGTATGATTTCTATTGGCGCCAAGCGCGACCAGAGTATTGTTATCGATGCCGGCCTTGCCAAGGGGTTGGGACTTTAACGGGACTTTAAACTTAAGACAGGAGAATTAAGATGGTGGATGCTACTATTCTCGGATTGCTGAAGGGCGTAGAGCTTTTCTCTGAACTAAGCGAAGAGCAGATAGGGATGCTCGCCAACCTGGTTGTGTCCCAGAAGTTCAACCGTGACGAAACGGTGGTGCTCGAAGGCGACGACTCGGTGCAGGCTCTTTACCTTATCGCGTCGGGCTCGGTGCAGGTCTACATGACCGGCGTCGATGGGCGCGAGACCATCCTCAGTTTCTTGGAACGTGGTGACTTCTTCGGCGAAATGTCGCTCATCGACGGCGAGCCGAGGTCTGCCTCGGTGCGCACCGTGACCGACGCGCAGATGCTCATCATCCACCGCGAGTCCTTCCTGCAGCTCATCCGCCAGTCTCCCGAGATTGCGATGGGCCTCCTGAGCGAGCTCAGCAAGCGCCTGCGTAAGGCGAACCGCCAGATCGGGTCCTTGTCCACGATGTCCGTGAGCGGGCGCGTGGCGGGTACGCTCCTCAACCTCATGGAAGAACGCGGCGTGCGCATCCACACCGACAACGGCAACATGGTGACGGTCATCCACAACCGCCCCACGCAGCAGCAGCTGGCCGACATGTCGGGTACGACCCGCGAGACCGTGAGCCGCATCTGCTCGCTCTTGGTGAAGACGAACGCGATTGCCATGACCGGCAAGGACATCGTCATCTTCGACGAAAGCGCTTTGCAGGAAAAGGCAACCAAAGGTTAGAGTTTAGTCGCTTGTGCCAATCTGACGGCCGCAGGGGAGTGGTGCGTCGGGCCTGGCACGGCCTGCCAGTTCTAGTATGAGCAAACTAAAATCCATTTTGAATAAAATAATTTCCTGGCTCAAGAAGGCCTCCATCGTGAAGGCCATCTTGGTCTGGGTTGTCTTGGTGATTGTCCTTGCCTTTGTGGTGGATAAGATTGCGCTGCCCGTTTTTTCGGGGCACTTCGCTTCGACGGGTGTAGTGCCTAACCTGGAAGGGCTCGATTCCGCCACCGTGGAGAAGACGCTCGATTCTGCGGGCTTCAAGTGCGAATGGCTCGAGGAAGGCCGCTACAGCGTCCAGGTTCCTGCGGGCATGGTGCTCGTGCAGATGCCTGCCGCCGGCCGCGTCGCAAAGCTCGGCCGCACGGTGAAGCTCACGAAGAGCCTCGGCGTCCGCGAGGTGGAAATTCCCGACCTGCGCGGTAAGAGCCAGAAGCAGGCCGAAATCACCCTTACCCGTGCGGGCCTCGTGCAGGGCGAAATCGTGAAGGGCGCGCATGCGAGCATTCCCCGCGGAGTGGTTATCCGCACCGAACCGATGGCGGGCAACGTCGTGCGCATGGGCGATACGGTGAAGGTCGTCATATCGGCTGGCGTCACGACAGGCAAGGTGATGCTTCCGTCCTTCGAGGGCGAGGTCATGGATGATGTCTATCCGAAGCTCGAAAAGCTTGGCTTCCAGGTGGGCAAGATCAAGCGTGTGAAGGGCGAGAACGGGGAGCGTCCGGGTACAGTCCTGGAGACTGCCCCGAAAGAAGGCGATTACCTGAAGCCCGATACCAAGATTGACTTTATCATAGTAGATTAGTGCCTATGAAGTCCGCCGTCAAATTCGTTGTTGCCGTTCTGTGCGCTGCCTTGGCCGCGTGCAGTTCCGCTCCTGCGAAGAAGGCGGAGGTTGTACCCGCACCGGCGCCGGCCAGCGAGGCGGCACCGGTGGCAGATACCACGGTTCCGGAACAGGACCTGGATCTTGCGCATCTGGCGTTTATCCATGCATTGGATATGGAGAGCCGCGGCCTTCGCGCCGAGGCGGATTCCATGTGGTTCGTGGCTTCCAAGGCGGATCCGGGAAACCGCTTCCTGGCTTTTGGCGTTGCCCAGCGCCTGTTTGCCGCCGGGGAGGATTCTGCGGCCTTCGTGATGGCCAAGCGGGCAAGTGCGCTTCCCGGTAAGCAGCTTGCGAGCCAATACGAATTTTTGGCCAAGCTCTATGTCCGGGAGGGCATTGCTGATTCTGCGCGCAAGTACTTTGTCTTGGCACTCGACTCCTCGAAAAGCCAGGACATGACGCTCCTGTACGATTACAGCCTTTTTCTGGAGGCGGTGAAGGACAAGGAAGAGCTTGTCCGCGTCTACGATATCCTTTTGCCGCAGACCCATTATATCCAGACTCTCCTTGACAGGCAGATTGCCCTGCTCCTGGAACTGAAAAAAGATTCCGCGTTGGTCGACCTCTTCGAGAAGGCCTACGATGTCACCGGCGACAAGCGCAAGCTCGCTGCGATGGTCCATGCCCTGATGGCGCAGAGACGCTTTGCCGATGCCCGTGCCATTGCCGACACCATCACTTCTTCGACGGACGGGGACGGCATGATTATCGATATTTCGCTTTTGACCTTCGTGAATGCCGACAAGAAGGAAATCCTTGCCTTCTTGAAGAAGAAGTATTATACGGACGGGGTCCGCGTGCCGGAACTGTTCTACCACCTGGGAATGTACGAGTTCATGAATGACGAACCGGACAGCGCGCGAGTCCATCTCGAAAGTTCGCTCGGTGGCCTTTCCCGCGACAAGACGTACCAGGTGCAGGCAAGTCGGACGCTCGCGGCCCTGGCGCTGCATGCGAAGGATTCGACCGGCGCGGTCGCCTATGCGGTGCGTGCGGATTCCCTGTCGTCGGGCAATGGCAAGTCGTTCTTGGCGCTGGTCTATGGCGGCGTGGGCAAGTACGAGACGGCTTACGCCCTTCTCGATTCGATGCTTGGCGTCTGGAGCAACTGGCAGCCGTTGCCGGGTGTCGTGTCGGATGCGGCCCAGCTGCAGAACATGAAGGCGCGGGCGCTCGCCAACTACCGTAACTTCCAGCGGACTTATGCCGATGTGCTGATTACGCAGGCGCGCAAGATCGAGGAAGTGTCCGGCGGGGATACCTTGAAGATGGCGGCGGCGCGCGAGGCCCGCCTCAAGGCCCAGCTGTTCTGGGAAAGCATGGTTGCCGAAGATACCCTGAACATGAATATCCGTTTCGACATGGCGAAGAACCTGGAGCGCATGAACCGCATCGATGAAAGTTACGCCCTTTTCGAATCTATCCTGAAGTCGCCGCACCTAAAGGCCTTGAATATTCCCGAGGTGCTGAATTACTACGGCTACACGCTCCTGAACCTGAACCGGTCTGCCGGCGATGCCGAAAAGGGACTTGCGCTTGTTGTGCGCGCCCTCGAACTGATGAAACCCGACGATCCGAAGAGCGCGGTGCTCGATTCCAAGGCCTGGGGTCTTTATCGCCTCGGTCGGTACGAGGAAGCGCTTGCGACGATCCTCCTGATAAAGGATGAACGCTTCCTGGAAGACGACGAGTACCTGGAACACCTTGGGTCCATACAGGCGGCTCTCGGCAAGAAGGCCGAAGCGACAAAGACGTTCCGCCGCCTGCTCAAGGTTTCGCCCAAGCATCCTGCGGCCCTCGAGTACCTGAAGGGAAAAAGGAAGTAGGGCCCGATGCCGATGCTTCCATTTTATCGCTCTTTTTTTGTTCCCGGGATTCTCTGCTTAATCCTTGCGTGCATGCTTGGCGGATGTGCCGGCAAGAAGCCTGCGACCGATCCGGAATCAGCAAAGTGCGCTGCCGGTGCGGATAGCACGGCAAGTGCTGCATGCACTCCCGGAGAGGAAAAACTCGACAGCCTGCGTGCGAAGTTTGTTCTGAACCTGGTCGATGACAAGGGAAAGGAACAGAGCCTGGATGCGGTTCTGTTCTCCGTGCCCGGCAAGCGTTACCGCATGGAAATGACCGGACCGATGGGAATCGGTGTCGCGTCGATGCTCTGGACCGACGAAGGATGGACTATGGTGTTCCCGACGGAGAAGCTCTATATGAAGGGCCGCGGCTACATGGTGGGGCTGTTCGGGGATGTGTCGATTCCGATGGTGAACATTCACCAGGTGGCGGGATTCTTCAACGGCGATTACGTACCTCCGGGCGCGAAGGTGGAACAGGAGCGCGATTCTGCGGGCGTGAAGATTGTGGATGCCGTGGATGCGCTCGGGATGAAGGTCTCGTATGCGGTCGCGGATGGCCAGGTGCAGTGGATTACGCGCAGGGGACGTGACGGAAAGACCGAGATGTTGAAGTTTATGGGCTACAGGCCCTTCGAGGGCCGGACCCTTGCCGAACGCGTCCTGTTCGAAAGGGACGGGGCGAAGTTCCTGGAAATGCGCCTGAAGAAGGTGACGCACGGGAAGTCCTTTAGCTTCGGCACCTGGCGCCTGAATGTTCCCCGGAGCTACAAGGCCGTGGGGGAATAGCCCCCTTTGCGTATGGGCGGTGCCCGATCTTTTTTGTAAATTGTAGCTATGAAGTTTAATGCGACCCTATTTGCATTGTTTTTGGGTATACTCGTTTTTGTGACGGGCAGCTTTGCCGCGGACACGCTCGAGGTGTTCGCCCTGCGCGTCCAGTTCCAGGAAGAGGGCCCGGACAACTCGCTTACGACCGGAACGGGAGTGTTCGATTCCGACACCAAGGAAAAGGATGCCTACAGCCTCGATCCTCCGGGACGCAGGGGTACGCCTTCGTACTGGCTCAAGCATTTTGAATTTGCGAACAACTACTTCAACGCGGTGAGCGGCGGAAAACTGGTGGTGAAGGCGCGCATCTTCCCTGACCCCTCTACCGGATTCTCGGTCTATACGCTCGGCAAGCAGATTATCGACTATAACCGCACGAGCAAGATGAAGGGAGAAAAGACTGCGGAATATGACGAAGCCCGCAGTCGCGATTATCTGACATTTATCTATGATGCGGTGGCTGCCGCTGCGGCGGATTCCTCGGATGTGGGCCCGTTCCGCATTCCGCTCTCGAAGAATCCGAACGTGAAGCGTGCCTACATGATTATCCACGCGGGCGCAAGCAGCCTGCTGGATGGCGGAAGCATGGGCACCAAGGGTGCGGACACGCCGGGCGATTTCATGGATTTCTATATCAACGGGATTTACTGGGAATACCTGTTGCCCGATTCGGCGAAGTCGGCGGCGGCAGAACCGATTCGCGAGGAAAGCGTGGCGGGCGACAGCGTCGTGACGACGGGAATCTACATTCCGGGCGCGAAGGTCGACACGTTGCGCTCGGTGATGGTGGTGAGCGAGACCGCCTCGCAGGATGGCCTCAACTGGGGCGTGAACGGAATCGTGGTGAACCAGATTGCGCGTGAGCTCGGGCTCCCGAATACGTATGACGCGGTGAAGGGAATCAGCCGCCTCGGTTACTACGACCTGATGGATTTTGCGGGCTACAATGCGGGCAACGGGTTCATGCCTTCGATGCCTGCGGCGTGGGAACGTGCCTACATGGGCTGGTCGCAGGTGAAGGAAGTCCGCCCTGTTGCGGGGAAGCCCGTGACGGTCGATATCGCGGCGGCGGGATCGGGCAAGGGTACGGAAATCGTGAAGGTACCGCTCAGCGCGAGCGAATACCTGCTTATCGAAAACCGCCAGCGCAGCTGGAACAAGGACGGCACGGTGGACGTTGTTCTTGGAGCCTCCGATGCGGATTCCGATACGACCATCCGCACGGTTTCGGTGGATAGCCTGAACCTCGTGTTCGAGGACAGCGTCTGCGTGAAGGGCAAGTGCAAGCCGAACAAGAAGAAGGCGAAGGGCCTTGTCGTTGGCCTGAGCAGTTACGATGCCGGCCTCCCTGCGAGCGGCATTGCGGTGTGGCGCGTGAACGAGTGGTACCTGCGCGAGACGTTGCAGTATGGTATCGCGAACTTCTGGGGCGGCGATACGCTTCGCGACCATCAGTATGGCATCGCGATGGTCGAGGCCGATGGGATCCTGAGTATCGGCAAGACCTTCAAGAATGCGCTTGGCGAGGATACGTACGATTACGGAAGCGGTACGGATTTGCTGCCGCACAAGCGCGAGCCCGCCGAAGATTCGAAACAGAAGTTCAAGGCCGTCACGGAAATTGGCGCTACGGGCTATGCGAACACGATGACCTCCATGGGCGGCTACACCGGAATCAAGATTACGGTGGACGTGCCGAAGGATGCCCGCGAGGAAAAGACGCCTAACGCGTTCCAGGGCGACAGCGTCATCAACTATGCGGCGACGACAATCCGCGTGACTATCAGCGTTGACGACGGGAGCATCGAGGGTGGAATGTTTCCGCGCGAGATTGGCCTGAATTCGGCGGTGCGTGGCGCGGTGTTCGTAGACGATCCCGACAATGAGGGCGAGAAGATTCTCGTGGTGGGAGCCGAAGACGGCACCCTGCAGGCGTTCAGTGCGCTGGGCGATACGCTGTTCTCTGCCGATACGGCGATTGTGCAGAAGTCGCTGACCCGCGACGGTGCGGAGCGCGAAGTGCCGCTATACCGCGTGGGTGCAAGCTACGGCCCGCTGGTGGGCATGGCGAGCGATGGCAAGGATGTGTACAGCCTGCATGCGGACAAACTCGTGAAGACGAGTTTTGCGGGTGGGCTTCCGACGCAGCAGGAAATTGACATCGATTCCGCGACAGCGGGGCCGATGGTTCTCAAGGGATATTCCTGGTTTGCGAGCAAGGGCAAGCTTTGGCGGAATGGACAATGGCAGAAGTTGTCGGATGATTTTGTCGCCCGTGATATGGCCTACTGTGGCGATCCTGCGAAGGACGATGCTAGACCGAACGGGAACAATTTTGTTCTGGCGGGAGACGATGGTCATATCGTCCTTTTATCGGATTCCTTCCATTCCAAGGCCGGCGCCGAACTTACGACGGCATGGAGTAGCTGGACGGTCAACTCTCTCGACAAGCAAAGGCTCAGGGTGGCCTGCTCCGATCTGGACCGCGATGGAACGGACGAGATCATTGTTATTGGAAGCCGCGGGACGACAGCTGTCCTTAAGGAAACGAATAAGGGTTTGGAAACGGTCTGGACCAAGAACTACAAGCGCGGCGCCGGTGGCACGAGCGGCCTGAAGGACGAAACCTCCGGCATCGCGATTGGCGATATCAACGGCGACGGTTACCCCGAAATCGTGTTCCTGGGCGACAACCTCGTGTATGCGCTTGACCGCACCGGGCTCCCGGTTGCTGGCTTCCCGGTGAAGATTTCCCGCGGTACGCCCGTGTATGGATTCATGAGCGACCCGCTTCTTGTGGATGTGACGGGCGACGATACTCCCGAGATTCTGGTGCCGAGCAGCGACGGTCTCGTGTATGCCTATACGGGCAAGGGCAAGGCGGTGACCGACGGCTTCCCGCTTGCGGCCGGCAGCTACGAGGACCATGATACGCTCGGGACGGTCTTCCCGATGAGCATCTTCGTTGCCGATGCCGTTCCGGGCAAAAAATCTGCGGGCCCCGAACTCTACGCCCTGCACCGCAACAGCCTCTCTGCATTCCGTCTGCGGGGCGCATCCAAGGATGCTGCCGAATCCAACGCTGCGTGGACGCTTCCGGCGGGTGGCAACGAGCGCATAGGATACTTTGACGCATCCAGGCTCGGTGATGTCGAAAAGCAGACCGCGAAGGACGAGATTACCGAATTCTTCATGTTCCCGAACCCGGTGCGCGGCGGTGTCGCGAAGGCCCGCTTCGAAATCGGCGCCGAGGCGGAAAACGCGATGCTCGAGCTTTACGACATTACGGGCCTCTGCGTGTTCAAGGTCAAGATGTCGGACGTGAAGCAGGGCCGAAACCAGTTCGAACACCTCGACCTGAAGAAACTCGGTTCCGACGTGTATACGGCGCGGCTCAGGGTGAAGTTTAAGAGCGGGAAGACAAAGCAGAAGCTTTACCGCGTGGGCGTAATCAAGTAGTTATTTGAAGGCAGAAAATGATGAAGGTTGTGTACAAACTAGCACTTGCGGGTCTGCTTGCCGCTTCCCTCTCCGCCTGTACCGCCGGCGGCGAGCCTGTCGAAATCGAACCGACTGAACGTGACAATGGCTATTCTTCCGGTGGCGCGCCTTTGTCGAGCGGTGGGAGGTCATCCGCTGAAGAATCCTCTAGCAGTGGGACGGTGGTCGATTCTTTGCTTTACGACATGCTTGAGTGGAAGTTTATTGACGGGTTCGATATTCTTGTAACGGAAGTGACCCAGGCATTGTATTTGCATGTGATGGGCAGCATGCCTGACCAGCCGCGTACAGGAGATGACTATCCGGTGGTGAATGTCTCCTGGTTCGATGCGGCCCTGTTCTGCAATGAGCTTTCCAAGAGCTTGGGCTACGATACGGCCTACGTCTATTCCTCGATGGGCAGCGAACACTTTTTGAAGGATGTCGAAATCAAGTACGGGATAGATGCCTTCCGCTTGCCGACAGAAAGCGAGTGGGAATTCACCGCGCATGGAGGCACCACTACGACATACTACTGGGGTGTCGATGTCGCATCCAAATATGCGTATTACGGACAAACTTCTGGCCCCGAGAAGGTAGGGAAGTATACGCCGAACAATTACGGGCTCTACGACATGGCGGGAAACGTTGCCGAATGGGTGAACGACTGGTATGGAGCCTACCCGAAAAATATGCCCGACAATTACGCGGGCCCGTCCCAGGGATCTACCCGCGTCGTGCGCGGTGGCGGTTGGAGCGACCCCATCAAGGATTGCGCTCCCGACGTGCGTGAAAAGAAGGACCCGCTCTATACGGCTCCGACGCTTGGCTTCCGCATCGTCTTTTCCCACGGCCCGCTCTAATTTTGTTAGATTGTAGCCCATGAAAAGGATTGTTCTTGCGACCCTTTGTATGGGTCTTTTTCTAGCCGGTTGCAACAAGGAAGAACCGGCCCCGTTGCCGGATTTGCCCAAGGTCGAAATCCCCGAGGGAGTCGTGGGCTTCTATACCGGCCGCCTGCCGTGTGACAACTGCAAGGTTCGCATGGTTCGCATGACGCTTGCTGAGGACAGCAGCGTGTCGGTGGTGCAGACCGTTTTGACGGATTCGGAGAAGACGGATACCCTTGCCGGCAGGTTTTCTGTCGATTCGGGAAAGGTGGCCGTGGTCCTTTCGGAAGGGACCCATTGGAATTTCCAGGTGGAAAAGTCGGGAACGCTCTCGCTGTTGACGGGGGCGGGGACAGTTTACGAGGATGAAAACGGCGTGAGGGTCGACCTTATCAGGATCCTGAATCGCCCTTCCCAGAAAAATGTGAAAACGGAGCAGTAATATGCGCGCAAAAACTTTGATTGTAGATGATGAACCCCTGGCACGTATGCGTATGCGTACGCTCCTGGAAAAGTACCCGGAAGATTTGGAAATCATGGACGAGGCCGGTTCCGGTGCTCAGGCGGTAGCGAAGATCCGCGAGCTCATGCCCGATGTGGTGTTCCTGGATATCCAGATGCCGGACATGGACGCTTTCGAGGTGCTCAAGAAGATTGAGGACGACGATATGCCGTTGATCGTGTTCACGACGGCCTACGAGAATTTTGCCCTGCGTGCCTACGAGGAGAATACGGTGGATTACCTGCTCAAGCCGGTCGATCCCGAACGTCTCGAGGCCACGATGGAAAAATTGCGGAAGCGCTTCTCCACGGTGGCGGAAAATTCGCAGATGCCCGCGGACTTCTCCTGGGAGAAGTTCCGTTCGCTCATGGCCCAGGGCGATGCCTACCTGCAGCGCATCCAGGTGAAGATCGGCGACCGTATCTTGCTCGTGAACGTGGACGAGATTATCCGTTTCCATAGCGAGGAAAAGTACACGACGGTCTACACGCCCACGAACCAGTACATTATCGACACCCCGCTGGTGGATCTCGAGAAGAAGCTCGACCCGCGCCAGTTCGTGCGCGTGCACAGGGCGCATCTCGTGGCGATCGACTATATCGCCGAAATCCGCAAGTCGGACATGGGCCGCCTGGTCGTGCAGTTGCGCGACAAGGACAGGACGCAGATCCTCGTGAGCAGGAATTTCGTGAAGAGCGTCCGCAACCTCTAAGAATGGAAAGATATGGAAGAGCCTCCTAAGAAGTTTTCGGTAAAGAAATTCCTGAAATCGTTCCTGCGCGAGATTGTCGTCCCGGTGGTGCTTGCGCTGGTTGTTATCCAGTATGTTATCCAGGCGTTCCAGATTCCGAGCGGGTCGATGGAAGATACGCTCCATACGGGCGACTTTTTGCTGGGCCTCAAGTTTACGTACGGTTCGCCGATTCCGTTCACTAACCAGCATTTCCCGGGTTATACCGAGCCGAAGCCGGGCGACGTGGTGATTTTCCGTTACCCCGGCGAACCCGAATACCCCGACAACAATCCCGCGCGCTATACGCACCTGTTCAACGCGCTCATGTTCGGCAACTACTACTGGGACCATGAACCGGAGAAGGGCAAGCCCCACCTGGTGCATTATGCGGATGGCCCGAAGGACTATATCAAGCGCTGTGTGGCCGTGAGCGGCGATACGGTGGCGGTCCATCAGGGGCGCCTCTCTGTCAACGGCAAGGAACAGACGGAACTTCCCGGGCGCGGCAAGTTCACGATGTCGTTCAGGACGCATTCCCCGCGCGACGAGCGTGAAAGTTTCGTGGTTCCCTCGGTGGGCGATACGCTGTTCGTGGATTCGCTTCCGCTCGAGAAGCTGTGGTGGCTTCGTTCCATCGTGCTGCAGGAAAATCCGGATAGCCATGTGGAACTCGAACTCTCGCTGTTGAAGGATGGCGCGGAGACGAACAACTACATCTTCGAGAACTTCAATCTGCCCGTGGAGACGGACCGCGGGATGCTCCTGCAGGCAATGGAAGGCCTGAAGTCCAAGACGGACAGCAAGCCCGTGTGGGGCGATACGGTGACGGGCTCGGTGAATTTCGAGTTCTTCCGCCGCTTTGCGGGGATTGGGTTTATCCCTGTCCCGATTCCGGCCGAGATGCAGGGCTCGATGTCGCGCCTGGTGAGCTATGTCGGTTTCGAGGGGTCGCTGCTGCGTGACCTGGAAGGCAACGTGGCTATGCTGAATGCTCCCGTCGTCGCCGTGGATTCCTCGGTGTCCGATAGCGCTGGCGCCGATACTAGTGCTGCCGAAGCCTTCGTGGAACCCTCGACACAGCCGCATTTCGAGATTCGCCGCCGCCTGCTGGTGGACGGGAAGCCGATTGACCGTTACGTCGTGCAGACGCCGCTCTTTTTCATGATGGGCGACAACCGCGACAATTCCGCGGATAGCCGTTACTGGGGATTCGTGACGCTTCGGAATATCCGCGCGAAGGCGTTTATCATCTACTTCTCCTTCGAGAATGACGACCAGGCGTTCAGCCTGGGGAACCCGTTTACCTGGTGGCGCATCCCGTTCAGGATCCGCTGGTCCAGAATCGGAAAGATTATTTCCTTGATTGACTGATGAAGTTTAGCCGTTCCGCATACGCCTTCGCCTTCGTCTCGCTGCTTGCCTGCATCGGGCTTTGGGCTTGTGCTACCCAGGTGGCACCTTCGGGAGGCCCTGCGGACAAGCTGCCTCCGCGCGTGGCGGCGGTTTACCCGGCCCCGAATACGACGAACCACCCCGAGGAGCTTTACGTGAAGCTCGAATTCGACGAGTGGATCAACGCCTCGATTCCGCGCAGCGCCGTTTCCATCTCGCCACCTATCGAGAAGAAGATGAAGTTCGAGGTCAGCGGGAAGACGCTGGAACTTACGTCCAGGGCGATTCTTGACACGGGAACGACCTATACGGTCACCTTTGCGGGCGGCATCAAGGACCTGCACGGCAATGCCCTTGCGCAGCCGTTCCAGGTGGTGTTTTCCACGGGCGACCACATCGATTCGCTTTCGCTTACGGGACGCGTTCTCGTGAAAGATTCCATGGCGAAGAAAAAGATGTTCCCGAGTATCGGCCTTTTCTTGATGGGTTCTTCGCGTGAAGGGCACCGCTACCTCGACAAGTACCGCGATACGGTGACAAAGGCCCTGGATTCGCTGCCAATGCTCACGAAGGAGCCGCCGCTGTTCCTCACGCGTGCGGATAGCGCGGGCAACTTCAAGCTGACGGGGCTCAAGCCCGGCCGCTACCGCGTGGTC
>JAEEGG010010874.1_pt1 | contig 19978 bp, 15 predicted proteins | sample 9134161 | NCBI WGS metagenome assembly JAEEGG01 (sample SAMN16246543, study PRJNA631951) | gut metagenome | biome: gut microbiome; feature: rumen; material: CR-attached | host: Bos | place: Iran: Karaj | collected 2018-10 | reverse complement strand
GGGGTCGTGGGTTTCGGCGAGGATGGAGGTGAAGCGGGGGTGGGTGCCGGAAAGGACGCGGGCGATGACGGGGGCGGCGTCGGAGTGGTCAGGGAAGTGTTTGTCGGCGGAGGGGACGTCGAGGGGGGCGAGGACGATGCCGGCGTGGAATTCGAGGAGGGCGCGGGCGGTTTCGTCGAGGTGGTAGGCGGCCACGCGGGACGTGTCGGCGGGAAGGGCGGCGGCGATGCGGAGGGTCGCCTCGCGCATGGATTTGCGCGCGTCACGGGCTTGGTAGGGGACGGCGAACAGCACGAGCCAGAAGAAGGCGTTGGCCAGGAAGAGGGTTACGGCGTGGCGGGTGGCGGGGTTCCGGATGGTGTGGGCAAGGCGGGTGGCGGCGAGGTGGAGGAGGACGAGGAGGAGGGTGGCGGTGTGGTAGGGGGTCCAGTGGATGAGGGGGGCGGGCAGGGTGTCGGGGAGGAGGGGGGCGGCGGCGGGGAGGAGAAGGATGGCGGCGGCGAAGAGGAGGGCGCCGGCTTGGGCCAGCATGGACCAGTATTTGAAGAAGGCATGGGTGGCGCGGGGGATGGCGGCGGCGGCCATGAGGGCGTAGGCGGGATAGAGGGGGAGGAGGTAGACGCCGCGCTTGGTGGAGGGCAGGGTCAGGAGGAGGAGCCCGCCGAAGCCCCAGCAGGCCAGGAAGAAGGCGGGCGAGAGGAGGAGCGCGCGACGGCGTCCGCGGAGGGGGGTGGCGCGGAGGGTTTTGAGGCATCCGGCGATCCAGAGCAGGACGTGCGGGGTCCAGGGGGCGAGGAGGGCGGGCAGGTGGACGATGTAGTAGTGGAGTTCCCAGGGATGGTGGTGGCCGAGGGCGGTGGCGGCGCCGGTGGTGCGGCCGATTTGGTTGTCCCAGAACCAGGCTTTCCAGGCGGCGGGGTCGGGGTGGCGGTAGATGGCGAGGGCCCAGAGTCCGGCGAGGCCGAGGGCGAGGAGGATGGCGAGGAGGTGGGCCAGGAGCCAAGTGCCGCGGGCGGGACGCCCGCGCCCCCGGTCTTGGGGCGCGAGCCATGCGTGGAGGGCGAGGGGGACGGCGGCGGGGAGGATGAGGATCCAGCCGATGGGGCCCTTGGAGAGGAAGGCGGCGGCGGCGCAGGCTCCGGCGGGGAGGAGGGACCAGGGGCGGTTCTTGAGGTAGGCGTGGGCGAGGAAGGCGACGGAGGCGGCGACGGTGCAGGCGAGGAGGACGTCGGTGCGCATGCGGTGCATGTCGAGGAGGAAGAGGGGCATGGTCGCAAGGGCGAGGACGGCGAAGAGGGCGTCGCGGCGGCGTCCGCGCAGGAACCAGCCAAGCCAGGCGGTGGCGGCGAAGGTGCCGAGGGCGCAGAGGGTGCAGCTGAGGCGGGCGGCGCCGACGTGGCCGAAGAGGGGGCCGAAGAGGTGGCCGCAGGCGCCGCAGAGCCAGAAGTAGAGGGGCGGCTTTTCGAGGAAGATGTCGCCGGCGAGGCGCGGTACGGCCCAGTCACGGGTCTGCCACATGGTCCTGGCGATGCAGCAGACGCGGGGTTCGTCGGGGGCCCAGAGGTCGTGGTCGACGATGCCCGCGACGGTGAGGGCGGCGGCGAGGAGGAGGAGAAGGGGGGGGAGGAGGAGAGGACGAATGGGACGGACGGGACTCATGGGACGGATGGGATGGGAGGTGATATGGGCGGTCTTCACGTTGCCGGGCGGAGGGGAGGGCCTTGACGGGTGGCTGCAAGGGAGGTCCACGGGCAATCCATGGGGTGGAACTTCCCTGCACTGGAAATTCCATCCATCTCTTCCAACGCGGCAGTCATGGCAGGATTCCTTTCGACATGGTTCGTTTGTAGCAGAATCCCGCTCCGGACGGAATACCAATCGGCCCCCCGCGGTCGTGGCGGGTGTAGGACAAAACAGTGACTTTGGATATAACGATAGGCAACAAGGGGAAAAACTCCGATTTGTCCGATGCCTGCGCTAACGCTCCGGCGATGCTTCCCAATGGCCTCCCAACAACGCGGGCAACGACGGTTGCCCCGTGTCCTTGGCCTCCGTCGTTGCCCGCACGATGGACATTTTTCCCATTCTGATTTCCGGGTATTCGCGGGATTGTGTGCGGAGCTGTCCCAACGCTTCATCTACGGAATCGGAAAAATCTTTAAGGCGTGCGCAAGGACGGATGCCCCTCCCCGGGCATCCGTCCTTGCGCACATTGGAACATGAAGAAGAAGCGTTTGGAACGCATCGCCGGAGCGTTAGCGGAGGCATCGGACAAATCGGAGTTTGTCCGTTCCCCCTTGGGGACACAATGACACCCCTTTCGATGGGGAATTCCGTGGTGTGCAGGTTGTTGTCGGATATGGACGGTCGCGCTTGCTTTGCGGGGACGGGGGTGGCAGTGTCGGGGGGACGGGAGCCGGAATGGGACACTTTTGAGCATGAAAAGACAGGATTCGGGGGACGGGGAACGGGTATAAAGGGGGCGGAACAACGGAAGGAGCAACGACATGGAATGGCTGGCCTGCATCCGCAAAAGCATCGGGTTCATCGAAGCCCACCTGCTGGACGACATCAATGCGCAGGATGTCGCGCGGCAGGTGCACGTTTCGCCGTTCCTCCTGCAGAGAGGGTTTTCCGTGGTGACCGGGTTCGGCATCGCGGAATACATCCGCAACCGCCGGCTCCACCTGGCCGCCATCGACCTGGTGCGGGACGGGGAGAAGGTCATCGACATCGCGTTCCGCTACGGCTACGAGACGCCGGAGAGTTTCGCGAAGGCTTTCTCGCGGTTCCACGGCGCCACTCCCTCGCAGGTGCGCAGCGGGCAGGCCGCCGCCCGGTCGTTCCTTCCGCTGTCGGTCAACATCCAAATCCACGGAGGAAACGAAATGAAATTCAGGATCGCACCCATGTTCCCGTTCAGGGTCATCGGGTTCCAGAGGGAATTCGCCTACGAGGGCGCCTACGGGGAAATCCCGGCGTTCTGGGACGAAATCTGCGCGAAGTACGCGGCGAACGTCTATGCGGGGAACCCGCCGGCGAACCCGCACGAGAAGGCGCTGGTGGACAACTGCATCGGCGAGTACGGGGTCTGCATCGACGACGTCGGGGGCGGCCGGTTCCGCTACCTGGTCGCCGGCAGGTACACCGGCGGCGGCGTCCCGGACGGGATGGCGCTGCACGAGTTCCCGGCCGGCGAGTGGGCGGTGTTCGACTGCCACGGGCCGGTTCCCGGCGCCTTGCAGGAGATGAACACGCGCATCTTCAAGGAGTGGCTGCCGGGCAATCCCGACTGGGAACTCTCCGGCAACGCGACGATCGAGTGGTACGACTGCATCCACGGCGAGAAAACCGACCCCGACTACCACAGCGCCATCTGGCTCCCGGTGAAACGCAAGGCGGCGAAGTGACGCCGTCCGGGGGGGACGGGGGCTGTCTTGCAAACAGGCCAAGAGGGCAAGGGGAATGTTGATCAGATAAGCTTCTCGTCCTCTCAGAAAGACAACTCACCACTGGAGAATGCGCGTTCCCGTACGTGCCTGCGGCGCAAACACGGAGCGCGCGGAGGAAGGAGACACGGAGGTTGCCGGGAGGGGCTTCGCTCCGACGGCATCTTTTTCCCCTGTCTTGGCCACCGGAGAAGAGTTTGGAGTGGGTTTTCGGAGCGTGGACACCCCTCCGGCAAACTCCACCTCCCAAAAACCTCCGTGCCTCCTTCCTCCGTTCCCTCCGTGTTTCGCGCCGCGAGCCTGTTTTCCAAAGAATCATCCTTACCTGATTGGCATTCGGGGCAAGGGGAAAACACGAATCCGCAGGGTGGGGAGCGGGGGAATGTTCATGATGGGAAGGATGGGGTGAAATGGGCAGATTTGGCTGGTTTTTCCGTAATTGCAAAGATGGGAAGAAGGCACAAAAACGCCCGCGGCCGGAAGGGGCGCGCGGGCGGGGGCGGGGGCTCCGACGCCGGTCACTCGTGGTCGTGGCCGTCGTAGAGGAGTTCGCCGGTGGCGCCGTTGCCGATGCGGAATTCTTCGATGTGCAGGTTGCTGTCGGAGACGAAGGTGAGCTGGGTGCCGCAGCGGCGCTCGAGGTCGATGAGCACTTGTTCGTCTTCGCGGCGGAGGCGGTCCATGATCATGGGGTTCACCGCGATGCGCAGGGGCAGGGTCTGGCCCTGGTGGCGCTTCATGATCTCCAGGATGCGGCGTTGGATGCGGACGGACATGGACAGGGTCGAGAGGACCTTGCCGCGGCCGCGGCAGTATGGGCAGTCGGAGTAGTTGGCGGCGCGGAGGGATTCTTCCATGCGCTGGCGCGTCATCTCGATGAGGCCGAGCTGGGAGACGGGCAGGACGTTGGTTCGGGCCTTGTCTTTCTGGAGGGCTTCCTTGAGGGTGCGGTGGAGGGCGGTCTGGTTCTTCTTCTGCTTCATGTCGATGAAGTCGATGACGACGAGGCCGCCGACGTTGCGGAGCCGCAGCTGCCGGGCGATCTCGACGGCGGCTTCGGTGTTGACCTGCAGGATGTTTTCTTCCTGGGTCTTGCCGCCTTTGTGCCGGCCGGTGTTGACGTCGATGGCGACGAGGGCTTCGGTTTCGTCGAAGTAGAGGTAGGCGCCGGACTTGAGCCAGACTTTCCGGCGGTAGACGGCGTCGAGCTGCCGCTCGCAGTCGAATTGCTCGAAGATGGGCGCCGGGCCGTCGTAGAGCTTTACGCGGTTGCGCGCGCGCCGGGAGATGCGGGAGGTCATGTCGCGGATGCGCTCGAAGGTTTCGCGGTCGTCGATGACGATGCGGTCGATGTCTTCGGTGAGGGAGTCGCGCACGACGCGCTCGACGAGGTCGGGCTCGGAGTAGAGGCAGCAGGGGGCGGGCTTGTTCTTGATGCCGTCCTCGATCTTCTGCCACGTGTCGAGCAGCCCGCGCAGGTCGCGCACGAAGGAGGTGCCCCGCGCGCCGTCGCCCGCGGTGCGGATGATGAACCCGATGTTGGTGGGCATGGGCAGGCGCTTGAGGGCCTTTTTCAGGCGCTCGCGTTCCTTGGGGTCCTCGATCTTGCGGGAGACGCCCTTGAGCTTGGAGCCGGGCATCATGACGAGGTAGCGGCCGGGGATGGAGAGGTTGGCGGTGACGCGCGGGCCCTTGGTGGAGATGGGGCCCTTGGTGACCTGGACGATGATCTCGGAGCCGGGCGGGAAGAGTTTGGCCATCTCGCCGGGTTCGGCCTTCTTCTTGCGGGGGCGGTTGGAGGCGATGCCTTCCTCGGCTTCGAGGCGGGCGGCGTCCTCGGGGATCATGTCCCAGTAGTGGATGAAGGCGTTCTTCTTCATGCCGATGTCGATGAAGGCGGCCTGGAGGCCGTCCTCGAGGTTCTGGATGCGGCCCTTGTAGATGCCGCCGACGATGCGCTCCTCGCTGGGCCGCTCGACGTGGAACTCCTCGAGGTGGCCGTCCTCGAGGATGGCCACGCGGGTTTCGAGCCGCTCGGCGTTGACGATGATTTCCCTTTTGACTTTCTTTTTCAAGACGATCCTTTTCAACCATTCAAACATTTCAACGTTCCTTGTCCGTGCGACGGTGCACGCAGACACTCTGCACCAGCCCGAATCCCGCCAGCGTGGACAGCAGGAACGAGCCGCCGCTGCTGACCAGCGGGAGCGGAAGCCCCGTGATCGGCAGCAGGCCGACCGTCATCCCGATATTCACAAATGCGTGGCAAAACAACAAGCCGGCAATTCCAGTTGCGAGCAGGCTGCCTTCGGGGTCGCGCGCCGCGGCGGCCGCGCGCAGGTAGCACGCGAGGAGCACCGCGTACGCGGCCAGCAGCAGGCACGCGCCGATGAACCCCGTCTCCTCGGCGATGACCGGGAAGATGAAGTCGCTGGGCGAAACCGTGCGGGGCAGGAAGCCGAGCACGTTTTGCGTCCCGTTCAAAAACCCTTTTCCGTAAAGCCCGCCGCTGCCGACCGCGATGGCCGACTGCAGCGCGTTCCAGCCGGAAGAAAGCGGATCCCGCGACGGATCCAAAAACGTCAGGATGCGCTCCCGCTGGTAGTCGCCGAGGACGAACCAGCCGAGGGGGGCGCACGCGGCGCCTGCGGCGCCGACGGCGAGCAGGTGGCGCCAGGCGGCGCCTCCCGCGACGAGCATGAAGAGGACGGTCGGGGGGATGACCATGGCCGTCCCGAGGTCCGGCTCCTCCAGGATGAGCAAAAACACCGGCGCCGCGAGCAGCATCGCCACCGCCACGAAGGCGAACGACCGCTTCCCGATGGCCCCCCCGCCCAGCACCCGCGCGAGCAGCACCACGAGCGCGACCTTGGCGAACTCGCTCGGCTGCACGAGCGCCGGGCCGACCTTGAGCCAGCGCGACGCCCCGTACACCCGCACCCCCGCCACCAGCACCAGCGCGAGCCCCCCGACCGCGGCGAGCCAGAGCCACCACGCCCCGCGGATCCAGGCCCGGTAATCGCAGAGCGCGAGCACGAGCGCCACGGCGCCGCCGACGATGCCCCACTGCACCTGCCTCCCGAACCACGCCCCGGCGATCCCCGTCTCCTCCCCGCGCCACGACGCCGAGTAGATGAAGCACAGCCCTCCCGCGAGCAGCCCGGCCGCCGCCGCGACGGCGAGCCAGTCCTGCGCGAGAAAGCGATGCCAGAGGCGCTGGAGGTGTTTCTTCATCTCAGCTCAGGCGCGGGCGCCCTGCGGGCGCAGTGAAAAGTGACAAGTGACAAGTGACAAGATGCGGGGGTCGATTGCAGTCGATTGCAGTCGCCAATCCGGGAACCCGCCGGGATGCGGTCTGTGGGGTGGGCTTGCATCGCGGGCTCAGACGGGGTTGCGGCGGAGGAACTCGTCGAACAACGGCACGGTGAAGGCGACGAGGCCGTGCGAGGGGCTGTAGATCATGCCGCGCTTGACCAGGGAACTGCGCCGCGGGCCCAGCGCGTTCACCGATATGCCGAGATTCCGCGAGATGTCCGCCATGCGGATTCTTTCGCCCCCGATCTGGGACATCGCGCGGAGGAAGGATTTCTCGCTCGGCGTGAGCCGCTCCATGCGGACCCGGAAGAAGTTGCCGTCCAGCTGGCGGGAGACGATCTCGTCCACCATCTCCGCGTCCGTGGCCGTGACGGGGCCGCCCTCGACGAAGTTCCAGAGCTGGTAGCCCCATTCTTGGATGAAATACGGGTATCCGCCGGAGCGGCGGTACACCGTGTCCGCGGCGGAGTCCTCGACTTCCACCCCCGCATCGAGGAACGGCCGGCGGATGGCGAGGACCGACGCCTCCTTCGGAAGGGCGCCGATGACGGGGTACGTGAAGAGGCGCTCGGCATAGGACTTCGCCTCCCCGGCCAGTCCGGGAAGCGTCGGGAGGCCCGCCCCCGCCATGGCCAGCGGCAACCCAAGCTGCTGGATGCGGTGCAGCGCCATGACCAACGCCCCGAACTCGGACTCCGTGACGTACTGGATTTCGTCGATGAGCAGCACGACGCCCATCTCCCGCTCGGCGGCCGCTTCCGCCACCGCAACCAGCAATTCCGTCAGGTCGAACTGCAGGTCTCCCGAATCCGCCTGGCCCGTCGCCGGTTCCAGCTCGAATCCCACGCCGCCGAAGCTCACCTTGATGGTGCCGAGGAAATTGCGGAGGACCGAAAGGCCGTGCCGGACCTTCGCCCCGGCCCCCTTCATCCGGTCGAGCTTGAGCAGGGCCAGACGCAACGGGGAGGCCAGCATGGCTCCGAGGGAGCGGGCTTCGGAGGCTTCCAGGTAGATGGGCAGGACGTTTCCCTGCCGTTCGGCCATGTGCACGATTTCGTTGAGCAGGACGGTCTTCCCGACGCCGCGCAACCCCGTGAAAAGCAGGCTTTGCACCGACCGGCCCGTCGGGAGCCGTCCGAGGAACACCCGGACATCCTGGAAGATGGCCTCCCGGCCCGCCAGTTCCGGCGGCCGGGACCCGGCATTCGGGGAAAAAGGATTGATGATGTTATCCATTTAGGATGTCTCCGCCTCGGAAAAAGATGGCCGGAAGCTACTGCATCCTTCGACATTGTTCAACACTTTTTTACACATGGCGAAAGTGTGGAAAAATGAGGGCGAACGTGGGCGAGTGCAGTAGGATTCCATATCCCCCCGTACCCGGGAGAAGCGCAGGAATGCGGGTTTGCGGGTGGCGGTCATGCGGGAGGCTCGTCGGCAGGGGGCGGGAGGGGCTCGGGGGCGGGAGAGGCGGGCTCGGCAACGGGCTCGGGTGCGGCAACGGGCTCGGGTTCCGGTTCCGCCTCGCCGAGGCCTTCGACTTGGCGGAAAATCTGGTCGAGCATGCGCTTGGCTTTGGGGGCGACGGTGGAGCCGCCGGAGGCGCCGTCTTCCACCAGCATCGCAAAGGCGTAGCGCGGGGTGTCGTACGGGGCGAAGCCGATGAACCACGTCATCTTGCGGCCGGCGCCCTTGATGCCGTATTCGGCGGTGCCGGTCTTGCCCGCGACCGTCACGTAGGGGAGGCGCGCCCGCTTGCCGGAGCCGTCGGCGGCGTTGACGACGTCACGCATGCCTTCGCGGATGGCCGCGATGTGGTCTTTTTTCCACGCGGGCTGGTGGGCGGCGAGGGCGGCGGGGACTTCCTGCAAGGTCCCGGCGGCGGTGCGGATGTTCAGTACGAGCCGCGGCCGCCAGAGGGTGCCGCCGTTTGCCAGGGCGGCGCAGTAGAGGGCCTGCTGCAAGGGGGTCACGAGGAGGGCGCCCTGGCCGATGGCCTGGTTGCAGGTGTCGCCGTCGCGCCAGCCGTCCTTGAGGCGGCGGCGCTTCCAGTCGGCGTCGGGGACGAGGCCCGCGCGCTCGGCGTCGAGGGCGATGCCGGTGGGCTCGCCGAAGCCGCAGGAGCGCGCCATCCGCTGGATCGCCGGCGCGCCCGCGAGGAGGGCGGCGTGGAAGAGGTAGACGTTGCAGGAGTAGCGGACGGCGTGGCGCAGGTCGATGGTGCCGTGCCCCCAGCTCTGCCAGCAGCGGAAGACGGCGGTGCCGAGGTCGAAGCGCCCGGGGCAGTCGAAGCGGGTGGCGGGCGTGACGGCGCCCTCGCCCAGCGCGGCGAGGAGGGTCACGGGCTTGAAGGTGGACCCGGGGGCGTATTCGCCCAGCGCGGCGCGGTTGAAGAGGGGGCGGTTGGTGTCGGAGAGCATCTGCTTCCAGAGGCCGGCGGGGATGGAGGGGACGAAGGCGTTGGGGTCGTAGCCGGGGACGCTCGCCAGCGCCAGGACGTCGCCGTTCCGCGGATCGACGACGACCGCCGCTCCGCGCTCGCCCGCGAGGGCGTCCTCGGCGGCCTTCTGGATGCGGGCGTCGATGGCGAGGGTGACGGTGCCGCCGTGGCCGGGGGGGCGCTGGGAGACTTCGTCGAACCGGTAGCCGGCGACGTCCACCTGCAGGTCCAGCCGCCCGCCGTCGGAGGCCTGCAGGACGCCGTTGCAGCTTTTTTCGACGCCGCTGCGCCCGGTCATCTCGGGGAGGTAGAAGTTGTAGCGCTCGGGGTTGCCGTCGTCGTCGAGGGGGACGGGCAGGTTGGTTTCGGCGGCGCGCCCGATGTAGCCGAGCAGGTGGCACGCGAGCTTGCCGCCCGGATAGACGCGCACGGGCTCGACGGTCAGTTCGGTGCCGGGGAAGGCGTCGGCGTGCTCGGCGTAGCGGGCGATGGCCGTCTCGTCGAGGTCGCGCCAGGCGACGAGCGGGAGCGGCGTGCGGCGGTTGAGGTGCATCTTGACGTCCTGCGCGGAGAGCATGCGCGGGCGGTCCATCGTCTCGGCGAGGCGGTCGAGCACGAGCCCCACCTGGTCGGCCGTCGAGCGCGAGCGGCTGGATTTGCGGATTTCCTCGGGATAGACGGAGAGGCAGTGGCTGGGACGGTTCTCGGCCATCGGCACCCCGTTGCGGTCCAGGATCGCCCCGCGGCTGCCCGAGAGGCGCACGCTCCGCAGGCTCTGGCGCTCCAGGCGGCGCTGGAAGTCGCCCTCGCGCGCCACCTGCAACGTCCACAGCCGCGCCACCAGCACCCCGAAGAGCACCAGCATCGCCAGCCCCAGCACCGCGATGCGCCATACGTGGATTTCCGCGTTGGTGCGGACCTTCTGCATCAGTCGCGGTCCTCCCAGATGCCCAGGAGCCGCTCCATCCAGCGCATCGCCGCGAACAGCAGCGGCACCGTCGCCGCGCCGAGCAGCGCCGAGCCCGCGACGCGGCGGCCCACGGCGTCGGCACCGGCGAACTCGATGCCCTTCGCGCGCAGCGTCAGCGCCATGACGCCGGTGGCGACGGCCGAACAGAGCGCGCCGGCGAGCAGGAGCGTGCGGATCTTGTCGGTGCGCAGCGGGATGCGCAGGAGCATCGCGACGGCGCCCGCGGCCAGGAAGGCCAGCGCCGACGTCCCCAGCGGCGCCAGCGAAAGCGAATCCGCGAGCAGCGCCGCCAGCAACACCGCCGCGAAGAACCACCGCCGCTTCTTGTTGTACGCCGCATACAAAACCACCCCCAGCAAGAACGGGAACGACGGATGCCCCATGTGCCGCCACGCCGGCGCCAGCGCCTGCAGCGTCCCGCACGCCAGCAGCCAGAAGAGCAGCCAAAGCGCCGTGAAGAGCCCCGCCATCATCCCTACGGCTGCTCCTCCGCCGGCTCCGCCAGCTCATCCTCCGGCGCGTCCGCGAGGTCCGCGAGGCCGTCGGCGGCGCCCGCGACCGACGCCTCCTCCGCGGCGGCCAACTCCGCCGCGGCGGCCAGGTCCGCGGCCGTCGCCGAAACGAACACATATTCCAGCAAATCCAGGTTCGCCGCCGGCTCCACGTCCGCCAACTGCTCCAGCCCCGACGCCTCCGGCCGCACGTTCCGCACCGTCCCGACCAGCACCCCCTTCGGGAAGAGCCCCCCCATGCCCGACGTCACGATCTCGTCCCCGTCCCGCACGTCCGCCTTCGGCGAAAGATGCACCAGCCGGCAGAACGACTCCCCGCCGCCCAGCCCCCCCGTCCCTTCCACCACCGCCGACGCCCCCGTCCGCTCGATCCGCACCGACACCTTGCACGCCGGGTCCGACAGCAGCAGCACGTCCGCCGTACGGTCCGACACGCTCACCGTCCGCCCCGCCAGCCCGTCCGCCGTCAGCACCGCGCGCCCCGCCGCGACCCCGGCCCGGCGCCCCTTGTCGATGCGCGCCGTGTTCCACCAGCCCGTACTGTCGCGACCGATCACCTCGCACGCCACCAACTGGCTCGGCTGCGGACGCTGCAGGAAACCCAGCTGGTCGCGGAGCTTGCGGTTCTCCTCCTCCAACTCCCGGGCCACGCGCAGCTCCCCGCGCAGGTACGCGATTTCCTCCGACAGCGCCCGGTTCTCCAGCGCCAGGTCCCCGATGCCCCGAACATACCGCCACGTCTCACCGAGCTCCCGCATCCCCCCGCGCACCCCGGCCTGGAGGGGACTCACCCCGTCGCGGATTGCCCCCTTGACCCTCACCGTCGCCGACTCCGGAAGATTCATCACCGCCAGCACCCCCAGCGCCAGCACGCAAAGCGCAATCCAACCCCGTTCCTTCACCGCTCGCCCTCCTGCAAGAAGTTTCCAATGATTGGAAACTTTTTTTCCAATGGTTGGAAAACTTTTCCGCCTCCCCGCGAATCTAGATTTCTAGAATATCTAGACTCCCTAGAAGGCCCGCCCCCTCCCCTGGGAGGTGCGGCATCCTGCCGCGCCGAAAGCGGAAGGGATGCGAGAGGAAATGGACGGCTCACGGGGCGGCCTCCGTGGTGGCGAAGAGGGCGTCAAGGCGCTCGAGCGCGCCAGGGGAAAGGATGCCGCGGACGGGGGCGACGCCATCGGCGTCGCGGAAGAACACGCGGAGTTCGCCGTCCGTGGCGGAGAGAAGATAGGCGTCGAGCTCGGCGGCGACGGGAGGATGCACGCGCGCTTGGGCCTTGGAGGACCAGGCAGCGGAGGCTTGCGTGAGGTCGAGGGTTGCGTATTCGGGGTAGACGATACCGCCGCGGCGGATGACGAGGCGGGCAAATGAAGGGTCGCCCGTGGCGCTGAAGCAACCCCAGAAGAAGTCCAGCAATTCCGGGGCCATTTCTTCCAGGGGGCACTCGCGGGTCTTGGGCCAGGCTTCGGAATCGAGGCCAAGGGCGATGGCCTTTTGAAGCCAATCCGGCGTGCTGGAAGCATCACGGAGAACACGCCACTCGTCCGCGCGCTCCGGCGATGTCGCAACGACACCGGCATAGAAGCCCGCCATGGGCCAAGTCACGGACTCCGGTTTGGCCGCGACGATCTTGCTTGTGACGGGGATGATCTCGATGGCGCGGCCGGGGTCCGGGGAGCGGTAATAGTTCATGGTGAAATCATCGAGTTCCTTGGCTTCCGGGGAGTCGAAGTCGAAGGCCGGCGCAGAGGCGCACCCCCCTGCCAGCAGGAGCGGCGTGGCGAGAAGGGCGGCGACCAGTGCGAGGGCGGCGCGGGAGAGGATGGAGAAGGATGGGGTGTTCATGGCTGGTCCTTTCTTCCTTCCTTTGAAATTCGGGGTCTGTCCCCTTTTTTCTCCATAATTCTATTCTGCTTCCCGGACATATTTCCATTTCCTCCACACATATGCATCCGGATCGCCTACACCAAACCATATTTCAAAACCTTCCTTCACATGGGCGATTTCCCCGGAATGCGAATAGAGGGCCCCGTCAAGATGAAACTCCATTTCCAGCTCTTTCCCATTATGGGACAACGCCCATCTTCCATTTGGAGAAATCAGATTATGGTTTTTAATCCCGACATCATTGCCTTGAACATTCATGAAATACGCATTGCCATTCGCGCTCAAGCGAATTCGCCTGTTGTTGGCCGATTCCCCCGACAGCAGCCAATCGCCCTCCAGAGAACCGCATGATTTCACTTCTTGCTTACTGCATGAACACAGGAAGATCACGGAAAGCAAAGCAATAATATATTTCGTTTTCATGGCTTTCTAGATGCACAATATGAAGATATTGTCAGTTTTTCTGTTGAAATAAGGAGAGCTGTAGGAGTGCGGTCATGGGGCGCCCCCTTCCCCTTTTCCACATCGCGCCACATTGGCCAAACGGGGCCCTGCCTCTGCATCACCACCTCGTCGGGCCCGGGCATCCCTTTGCCGGCCCACGCGCGCGCCGGCGTCACCGCCAACAGGAGAAGGAGGGCGGCGAGTTTTCCAACGATTGGAAAGTATTTTCGCCGGTTTTCCAACGATTGGAAAAAATTTTCCGCTCCCTCCCCCGCGCCACGGCACGCCGCGTCCACCCCCCGCCCGCCTTTCGGGCGCGGAAGGCAAACCGCAGAATCGACTGTCCGGCAATCCAAGTCCATAACCCCCGCATCCTACCGATTCCCCCGACGCCACCGCAAGGGGGAATCTTCCCCGCGCCGAAAATCCCGCCGCGGACGCGCAGAAGCGCGTCCCTCCCCCGGAGACCGCCCCGGGAGGGTCGCGCTTCCGCGCGACCGTATTGCCTGCGGCGCAAAACACGGAGCGCGCGGAGGAAGGAGGCACGGAGTTTCTTGGGAGGGAACTTCGCAGAACCAGAAGCCACTCTTCCCTCCCCCCCCGTGCGCCCCCGGGAAGCGTTTGAGGGGTGTTTGCGGGGCGCGAAAGCCCCTCCCGCAAACTCCCCCCAAAAACCTCCGTGCCTCCTTCCTCCGTCCCCTCCGTGTTTGCCGCCGCAGGCCCGGACGGAAAACAGAGGAAACCGATCGGAAAACCGCGCCCCCCCCGTCACTTCATTTCGACGGTGACGCGGTAGAAGTTGAAGTCGGAGGCGTTGCCGTCGATCGGGAGCCAGTCGGGGTCGGTCATCTTGACCTTGCCGGAGACGGTGTAGAGCCGCTTGGCCGCTTCCTCCGGGGAAAGTTCCGGGGACCAGCTGATGATGGGTTCGCCGGTTTCGGCGTCGAAGGTGACCGACGCGGTGAACACCGACGCCGGATCCGTCGGGTCCGTCCCCGCCACGTAATCCTGCCAGACGTGCATCGGGGCGCCGGTGCCGTCGCGCTTGCCGTTCTCCAGCGTCAGCGCGGCGGAGAAGTCGGTGCCGTATTGTTCCGCGAAGCCCGGATACTGCTTCGCCCAGTCCTCCGATATGGCAATCGCCTTGCCGGCCGTCACTTCGGCCACGATGTTCACGATGCCCGTCGAGTTCGTGGACGGCGTCACCGCGCCGCCCGGGAGGCTCTGCGTCACGTAGTGGACGATGACGTTCGTGACGGTGAGCGTGACGGTTTTGCCGCTCCCCCCCGAACCGCCGCCGGAAGAACCGCCGCCGGCATCGTCGCCGCCGCCGGCATCGCCGCCGGACCCGTCGCCGGAACCGCCGCCCGCCGCGAGGTTGGCCAATGTACGGTACCAGGAAGTCCAGAGCTTGTTGCACCCGTCGAAGGCCGTCGTCGGGAGCCGGACCAAGCTGTCGGGGATGACGACGCTCGTCAGTTCGCCGTAGAAGAAGAAAGCATAAGTGCTGAGTTCCGTGACACCGTCGGGAATCACGACGTCGCCGTTCACGCCGTACAGCAACGTCTTCCCGTCTTTTGTCAGGAGCAAACCGTTGACCGACTTGAAGGCCGTGTTGTCGCCGGCCACCGAAAAGGCCCCCAGCGAGCTGCAACCGGAAAACACGTAAGTTCCGATGGTTGTCAATCCGGTGCCAATCGTCACGCTCGTCAAGCTGCTGCAATCTTCAAACGCACGCTCCCCGATGCTCGTCACGCTGTTGGGAATCGTCACGCTCGTCAAGTCGCTGCACTCGTAAAACGCACGCTCCCCGATGCTCGTCACGCTGTCGGGAATCGCCACGCCCGTCAGGCCGCTGCAACCGTTAAACGCATAGTCCCCGATGCTCGTCACGCTGTTGCCAATCGCCACGCTCGTCAGGCCGCTGCAACCGTAAAACGCCCCGTACCCGATACTCGTCACGCTGTCGGGAATCGTCACGCTCGTCAGGCCGCTGCAATCGCCAAACGCATAGTCCCCGATGCTCGTCACGCTGTTGGGAATCGTCACGCTCGTCAGGCCGCTGCAACCGGAAAACGCAGAGCCCCCGATGCTCGTCACGCTGTTGGGAATCGTCACGCCCGTCAGGCCGCTGCAACCGTTAAACGCACCGACCCCGATGCTCGTCACGCTGTTGGGAATCGTCACGCCCGTCAGGCCGCTGCAACCGGAAAACACATAGTCCCTGATGCTCGTCACGCGGCAAGTGCGGTGCTTGACGATGTAGTGCCCGTCTTCATCCTCGCCATCGTATTCGTACACGACCGTCGAGGGAATCGTGATGTGGGTCGCGGAGCTGTTGAGGAGGCTGTACACGTAGACTTCCGTTTCCGAACCTGATTGAAACATATACGAGAGGTCATCGTCGAGGAATCTGCCGCCAAGCGCCATTGCCGGGGCCAGCAGGATGGCCAAGGCGGCAGCGAAGGCCTTGATTGCGGTAGTGGGGGAGGTGTTCATGTTGTCCGCTCCTTTTTGGGGTGTTGTCCATCAGTTTCGCACAAAGCGCGCCCAAAGGGAAGCCCCTGGATGCCGATCCGGCAATCTCCGTCCACACATGGAAAAAGCCCGTTCGTTCTCCTTTCTCCCCGTGCCTGCGGCGCAAAACACGGAGCGCGCGGAGGAAGGAGGTACGGAGTTTCTTGGGAGGGAGCTTCGCAGAACCAGAAGCCACTCTTCCCTCCCGCCGTGCGCACCCGGGAAGCGTTTGTTGGGCGTTTGCGGGGCGCGAATGCCCCTCCCTCAAACTCCCCCCAAAAACCTCCGTGCCTCCTTCCTCCGTCCCCTCCGTGTTTGCCGCCGCAGGCCCGTTTCCAGGCGGCGGATCGTGCATTCTGCATTGTTTCTTGACGGCCTTCCGCCGAAAACATAGAGTCGCGGCCATGGAGGCGTCTGCCGTCCGCTTCCATCCGCAACCCAACGGAAAGGACCCGCCATGTGGACGATATCCGAAGTCAAAGCCAAGGCCCGCGCGGCCTTCAAGGCCAACTACTGGCCCTGCGTCGCCGTGGCCTTGCTGGCCGGCGCCACCATGGGCAACTGCAACTTCCGGTTCAATGCCGGGGATTGGCCATGGACGCCGTCCTCCCCATCCGTGTCCTGCGATGCGGAGTCACCGCCCGCCGGCGGCGCAGGGGACGCGCAAGCCCCGGCCGGGGAGGGCGGCGAGGTCGAAAACCGGTCTGCCGGAACCGACCGCATCCCTTCCGGCCCGGCGTGGTGTCCGGCGAATCCCGGCGCGTGGGTGATTGTCGCGGCCTTTGCCCTGGGTATTCCCGCCATGGTCCTCCTGCGGCTGCTGCTGCTCAATCCGCTGGCGGTGGGGTGCGCCAACTTCTTCCTGCGCAACACGTCCGGAAAGGCCGATTTCAATGCCGTAGGCACCCCCTTCCGCAGCTGGAAGCGGGTCGTCCTGGGGATGTTCCTCCGCGATTGGTACCTCTTCCTCTGGAGCCTGCCGGCGCTGCTTGCCTTCACGGGGCTGGTGCTGTGGGGGGTGGTGCTCCATGCCTCGCCACGGCCCGAAATCCTGGCCGCGTGCGCCGTGACCGCGCTGCTGTGGATTCCCGCCGCCGTCAAAAGCTACTCCTACCGCCTGGTCCCGTACCTCCTGGCCGACGATCCGGCACTGTCCGGCCGCGAAGCCATCGACCGCTCCCGGGCGCTCATGGACGGGAACAAGGCGCGCGCGTTGCTCCTCGATCTCTCCTTCGCCGGCTGGATCCTCCTCTCCATCCTCACGCTCGGCATCCTGCTGGTCTTCCATGCCGGCCCCTACATCCAGTGCGCCAACGCCGGACTCTACCGCGCCCTGGTCCCGCCCCGCAGCGGGCCCGCCGTCCCGCCGCCCCTGCCGGACGGTTTCCGGCGCGGTGGCCGCGGACTGCTGTACGGCGGAATCGGCCTGGCGGCGCTCTTCATGGTCGCCTGCTTCGCGGCGATCGTCGCCGCCAGCGTGTGGATGTGCCGCGGCAGCGAGGCCACCATCGTGATCCGCGGCCAGTACGACACCCTGCCGCCGACCCCGGAAGACATCCGCCGGGAGTGGGGCGTCATCATCCACGACGTCCTGCACGTGGGCGAAGACCCCGTGGCGGGAATCTTCCTCCAACCGCTGCGCGACGGAAACTTCCGGCTCCACGTCATGCGCGAGGCGAAAGAGGCCCGCTACGTCTGCACCCGGACCGCGCAGGTGTACGCCCGCCTCAAAGCCGAGGGTGTCCCGCCCCGCTACCGCGGCCCCGACGACGAACTCTGGGCCTTCTCCTGCGGCCCTGAGCTCTTCCCCGCGCCCCCGGCCCCCTGATGGCCTCTTGCGGCCCCCGTGCCTGCGGCGCAAAACACGGAGCGCGCGGAGGAAGGAGGCACGGAGTTTCTTTGGAGGGAGCCTAATTCCCGTTTCTCTTGAGCAGTTCAGCGGCCAATACGCCGCAAAAGGACTGGATCTTGTTCCAGTCCTGCCACTCGGGGACCAGACGCTTGTACTCCGACAGATCCGTGCCATCCAAATCGTACGGCATCGGATTGGCCAGCTGGACCAACAGCTGCTGGAACGGGGATGCACCGTTGGATTGGGGATAAAGTCCGTCCAGGGCCCCCAGCGCGGCGGCGGAGCCGTCCGTTCCGAGCGCACGGGCGAGCGCGGCGAAGTCGAGGTAATCCCTCGTCGCATTCCGCTTGAGGATGAGAATGGCCTTGATGCGGAGCATTTCCGCCCGCGTCGGCACCACGACCGTACCGCCGCCCGGCGCGGCCACGGTCTCGGTTTCCAGCGGGGCCGACCGGATGAGCTGGCGGATGCCGGTTTCGATGCCGTCCAACGACCCCAACACCAGCACGGGCCGGCGTACGCGGGCCGTCTTCCACCCGGCCACGGATTCGAGCTGGGCGAGCACCTCGTCGAAACGTCCGCGCAAATCGGCGAGGACATGGTCGGCGTCGACCGACAAGCGGTGCCCTTCGTGCGCGGCGGCGGCCGTCCCCCCCACCAGCACCGCGCCCGGCAGGATGCCCTGCAGGCGCGCGGCGGCGGAAAGCACCCGGTCCCACTCAGGCAAGGGCTTTGCCGGCATAAATCCTCCACAAATGGTGGCGCTGGGCGTACGGATCCGCACGGCGGGCTTCGCACACGCGCAACACCCGCTCCGCCGTGGACCGGTCCGCATCGGTCCGGTCGCGCAACGCGAGCCAGTCCTCCCATCCGCCGCGCTCGATGATGTCGTCGATGGCGGCGGAACTGAGTTCCGGGCCTTCCTGGAGATGGCGATGCTTCATGGCCGTTGCGTTCCCGTCCGGAAGCAGAGCCCCCGGCCGCCTTACGACGCGGCGACCTTGTGGAGGAAGTTCAGTTCGTGGAGGACGACGCCGGTGCCTTCGGCGACCGCCACGAGGGGGTCCTCGGCGACGTGGACCGGCAGGCCCGTGTGCTCCGCGATCAGCTTGTCCAGACCGCGCAGCTGGCTGGTGCCGCCCGCGAGCACGATGCCGCGGTCCACCAGGTCCGACGAGAGCTCCGGCGGGCAGCGTTCCAGCGTGATGCGGATGGCCTCGATGATGGCCGACACCGGCTCCTGCAGCGCCTCGCGCACCTCGTCCGACGTGATGGTCAGCGTCTTGGGCAGGCCGGCGACCAGATCGCGGCCCTTGACCTCGTAGCTCATCTCCTCCCCGAGGGGGTAGGCCGAGCCGATGGCGATCTTGATTTCCTCGGCGGTGCGTTCGCCGATCATCAGGTTGTAGACGCGCTTGAGGTACTGGACGATGGCCTCGTCCATCTCGTCGCCGCCCACGCGCACGCTGCGGCTGATGACGATGCCGGCCAGCGAGATGATGGCCACCTCGGTCGTGCCGCCGCCCATGTCCACGATCATGTTGCCGGCCGGCTCCTGCACGGGCAGGCCGACGCCGATGGCGGCCGCCATGGGCTCCTCGATGAGGTACACCTCGCGGGCGCCGGCGGCCTCGGCGGAGTCGCGGACGGCGCGCTTCTCCACCTCGGTGATCCCGCTGGGGACCGAGATGATGATGCGCGGGCGGACGACCCAGCGGCGGTTGTGGGCCTTGCGGATGAAGTAGCGGAGCATGGCCTCGGTGACTTCGAAATCGGCGATGACGCCGGCCTTCATGGGGCGGATGGCGACGATGTTGCCGGGGGTGCGGCCGAGCATGCGCTTGGCCTCCTCGCCGACGGCGAGCACGCGGTGGGTGCCCTGCTGGATGGCCACGACGGAGGGCTCGCGGAGCATGATGCCGCGGTCCTTGACGTAGACCAGGGTGTTGGCGGTACCCAGATCGATGCCGATATCGTTGGAAAAATGACCTAAAAGCCAGCTGAACATGGGGATCGTTCCTGTTCGATGGGACACTGTTTCTTGTTAATACGACAAGCATCCACCATGCGCCAGCCCCCCTTTCCCGTCAAGTCCCAAATCGGCAAGCGCGCATATTTGTCCGCGCCGCGCGCCCCGGCTTGGCGGCGGGGGAGAGGGTGTGGTAGAAGGAAAGGATGGAGAACAAGGCGACATACCGGGCGGTGACCTGGAGTTTTTTCAGGGTCGGCGCGGGGGCGTTCGGCGGGGGATGGGCGTCGCTGCCGGTGTTCGCCGCGGAGTTGTCGGGGCGGCGGGGGTGGTTCGCCGAAGAGGAGCTGGCGGAGATGTTCGCGCTGGCGCAGTCGGTGCCGGGGGTGATTTTGGTGAACTTCGCGGTGCTGGCGGGGGGGAGGCTCAAGGGGAAGCCGGGGGCGGTGCTGGCGGGGACGATGGCGGCGATGCCGGCGTTTCTGCTGATCCTGGGGGTGGCGGCGCTCTACGGGCGGGTGCCGGAGGGGAGTGTATGGCTGCGACGGGTGCTGCTGGGGCTCCAGGCGGGGGCGGTGGCGCTGATCGCGGCGGCGGGGGGGAATCTGCGGCGGCGGAGC
>JAEEGG010010872.1_pt1 | contig 19980 bp, 13 predicted proteins | sample 9134161 | NCBI WGS metagenome assembly JAEEGG01 (sample SAMN16246543, study PRJNA631951) | gut metagenome | biome: gut microbiome; feature: rumen; material: CR-attached | host: Bos | place: Iran: Karaj | collected 2018-10 | reverse complement strand
AGTATTTGTTTTTGACACAGTTTTAGAACCGTGATAGATTTAGTCTAATATTACAAAAACATAATCTTAAAAAAGTAATGGTAATTTATGAAGAGAGTATTATTTGTACTTACAATAGTTTTGTCTTTAATTTCCTGTACAACAGAAGTAGTAAAAGAAGTTCAATTAATTACTGACCCAACACAAGTTTCAGAACCAACAAAAGTTTATACTGTTTCTTATGAAGGCGTATCTGTGCAACCATCTTTTTTATGCCAAGAAGGATATTCTTTAAAAGAAAGCGATTTTCCTGATATACCAGAGAAGTATAATGACAAAGATTATTACACATACTTTTGGACAATAAATGACGAACCTGCTTATATAGGCTATAAAATTACAGAAAATACAACACTTAAATTAAAGGTTGTAGAAATCTATAATCCAACATTCACAATATTTAATTATACAACTGAATCAATTCCAATCATAAAAAATAACATTATTTATGATTATTTAACACCGTATTGTAACAATGGCGATTGTGCTTATATAGATTTAGTTAAAAGTTTAAGACAATTATCTATAGGTGGCATAAACATAGATTTAAATTCATTAACAGAAGAAAATCTTTCTTTTTACATTATACGAGAAAATAATGAACTTGTTATAAAGCCTACCGGTGACAAAAGTTGTTTTGGGATACCATTTTTATTAAAATCTATTGATGACTTAGACCCGAGTAGTTTTCATTTTTACTTGATGAAAGACCGATATATTTCTTTAGGCGGGGATGCTGATGAAATTAACGATAAGATTGGGTGGTTATTTATCGATTATTATGATTTTTATTTTACTAATGTTCCTGCTAGCGAGTATCCAATTGAGTCTAGAAAAATTGCGTATTATATTGAAGATATTAAAAACCTTCAAGAAATAGAAAATGATTTTAATATTTCTAAAAGACTACTTAATGGGTCTCTCCAAGAATTGTCAGTTATAAATATAACTAATAGTAAAGATGATAAATTTTTATGCTATAATTTCATCATAGATAAGCTTGAGTACCTTGAGGACCCTAGCCGATACAATTTTAGTTTTGATACTTGTGAATATTTATTAATACTTGGTAAAAGTAAAAATACTGTCGGTATTAATATTGATGAAGCAAATTGGAAAAAATGTTATGTATGGCAAATAGTTAAAATTCCACTGTTTGTATTCGTTAATCATGGACTATTTATATACTCTGATAATGATAAAATATACTATGATAAAGATAAACACGCATTTAACTTAGATTATTAACAATAAATATAATATTCGATAACCTTACCCTCTTTAACTGTTACGCTTGACTGCAAGGTATCTACAAAGCGTCTTTTAAAGTGGGTGAACTTGGTTCTCGGATTAAACCATTTTTCAATTGTAAATTGATTATCATTTATTACAGACGGCAGAGTTGGTGTTTCAATTCTCTTGAAAGCATTTTGATTTATTTTATCTATAAAATTGACAGGACAAAAAAAAGCTGGCAGCTACCTACTTAAACAAAACGCTCCGCGTTTTGTTTGAATGTAAGGAAGGATTATATTTTCGCTAACGCGAAACTCATTACCCGCAGTGCAGACCTGCACATGCGGGAAAGACTGGCTGAACTAATCTATAGTTTGACTGTAATAAAAATGATTGATTTAAAACAAAAAAGCTGGCAGCTACCTACTTTCCCGCATGTGCAGTATCATCGGCGTAAGAGAGCTTGACTTCCGTGTTCGGAATGGGAACGGGTATTACCTCTCCACTATGGCCACCAGCATTTTAATCTGATTAATTTGTCTTATGCATTCAAGTTATACAGGCCTGCATAAAACTTTTTTGTAAAAGTCTTTTCGAAAGAAACTTAAGGTAAACATCCTATTTTTAAGGATGGAAACGATAATATGGTCAAGCCTCACGACTTATTAGTAATGCTCGGCTCAATGCATCGCTGCACTTACACCTGCATCCTATCAACCAGATAGTGTCTCTGGAGTCTTCAGGGGAGTCAAGCTCCCGGGGATGTCTAATCTCGAGGTGGGCTTCCCGCTTAGATGCTTTCAGCGGTTATCCCTTCCCAACTTAGATACTCTGCACTTGCCCTTGGCAGGACAACAGATAAACCAGAGGTTAGTCCACTTCGGTCCTCTCGTACTAAAAGCAGATCCTCTCAAACATCCAGCGCCCATAACAGATAGGGACCGAACTGTCTCGCGACGTTCTGAACCCAGCTCACGTACCGCTTTAATTGGCGAACAGCCAAACCCTTGGGACCTGCTCCAGCCCCAGGATGCGATGAGCCGACATCGAGGTGCCAAACTTTCCCGTCGATGTGAACTCTTGGGGAAAATCAGCCTGTTATCCCCGGAGTACCTTTTGTCCGTTAAGTGATGGCCTTTCCACTCAGCACCATCAGATCATTAAGACCTACTTTCGTACCTGCTCGAAATGTCTTTCTCGCAGTCAAGCCTCCTTGTGCCTTTACACTCGTGCCCTGATTCCCAACCAGGGTGAGGAGACCTTCGCGCACCTCCGTTACAATTTGGGAGGCGACCGCCCCAGTCAAACCGCGCGCCTAACATTGTCCCCGACCCAGCTTCATGGATAAGGTTAGAAATCTCATTCATCAAGGTTGGTATTTCACCAGTGGCTCCACGCAACCTGACGGCCACGCTTCAATGCCTCCCAACTATCCTACACATGATAAATAAGATCCCAATGTTAAGTTACGGTGAAGGTTCACGGGGTCTTTCCGTCTAATTATGGGTAGTCGGCTTCTTTACCGACATATAAATTTCACCGAGTCTCGCGTTGAGACAGTGCTCAGAATCGTTACTCCATTCGTGCGGGGCGGAACTTACCCGCCAAGGAATTTCGCTACCTTAGGACCGTTATAGTTACGGCCGCCGTTTACTGGGGCTTCGATTCACAGCTTCGAATTGCTTCTAACCGCTCCTCTTAACCTTCCAGCACCGGGCAGGAGTCACCACCTATACGTCCCATTGCTGGTTCGCAGATGGCTGTGTTTTTGATAAACAGTCGCCTGAGCCTGCTTTCTGCCGCTCTCAATATTAAACTATCAGAGCCACACTTCTTCCGAAGTTACGTGTGCATTTTGCCGAGTTCCTTAACGCGAGGTCGCTCGTGCGCCTTAGATTACTCATCTCACCTACGTGTGTCCGTTTACGGTACGGTCTTCTTCAGCCTAGCCTTAGACAGTATTTTTCAGCACCTTGATTACATCCGCTTCGTTTCATCTTTCACTCCACTCGCTGTAACGACTCACCTCTGGTTACGGATTTGCCTATAACCATCACCGACTTGTCGCTTTGACCGGAACAACCGTTCTCCGGCCGGATTTCACCTCATGCGTCTTGCCCTCGAAACTGAAGAAGGTATCGGATTATAAACCGATTTCCCATCGACTACGTCTTTCGACCTGGCCTTAGGGGCCGACTTACCCAGGGCAGATTGCCTTTACCCTGGAAACCTTAGGTTTTCGGCGGACGGGAATCTCACCCGTCTTTTCGTTACTTATACCTGCATTCTCTCTTCCATCTCCTCCAGAGCCCCTCACAGGTACTCCTTCATCAGTTAATGGAATGCTCCCCTACCAGTCACGTATTAAACGTGAATCCGTGGCTTCGGTATGATGCTTAGCCCCGTTACATTGTCTGCGCACGGTTGCTCGACCAGTGAGCTGTTACGCACTCTTTTAAGGAATGGCTGCTTCTAAGCCAACCTCCTGGCTGTCTGTGCAACCGCACTTCATTTAACACTTAGCATCATTTCGGGACCTTAGCCGACGGTCCGGGCTGTTTCCCTCTCGACTACGAACCTTAGCGCCCGCAGTCTCACTCCCATACGCTGGTTAGCGGCATTCAGAGTTTGATTGGGTCAGGTAGGATTTGACTCCCCCATTCCCGTCCAGTGCTTTACCTCCGCTAGCTTTGTATGAGGCTGTCCCTAAAGGCATTTCGGGGAGAGCCAGCTATTTCCAGGTTTGTTTAGCCTTTCACTCCTTATCACAAGTCATCACTACCTTTTTTAACAGATTACTGTTCGGTCCTCCACAAGGTTTTACCCTTGCTTCAACCTGCTCATGATAAGATCACCTTGGCTTCGGGTCTACGACATGCAACTTAACTCGCCCTATTCAGACTCGCTTTCGCTCCGGCTCCTCGTCTTCGAACGATTAACCTCGCTGCATACCGTAACTCGCAGGTTCATTCTACAAAAGGCACGCCACTACCCTTGCGGGCTGTGACATCTTGCCAGTTCATGGTTTCAGGTTCTATTTCACTCCCCTCACCGGGGTTCTTTTCGCCTTTCCCTCACGGTACTTGTTCACTATCGGTAGCTGTCTAGTATTTAGCCTTGGATCGTGGTCGACCCGGATTCCGACAGGGTTTCACGTGCCCCGCCGTACTCAGGTACCGCATCAGCAAGTCCTTCTCATTTCGCGTACGTGGCTTTCACACTCTTTGACAGGCCTTCCCAGACCTTTCCGCTATAATCAGGTTTTCTCTCAACTTGCCGGGTCATCCCCATGCGGCCCTACAACCCCGCTTAAAGCGGTTTGGGCTCCTCCGCGTTCGCTCGCCGCTACTTACGGAATCTCAATTGATTTCTGTTCCCGAGTTACTTAGATGGTTCACTTCACTCAGTCTGACTCCACTGACCTATTTTATTCAGTCACTGTGGTACATATATCACTATATGTGGGTTACCCCATTCGGCAATCTGCGGGTCAAAGGATATGTGCTCCTTACCGCAGCTTTTCGCAGCTTATCACGGCCTTCTTCGCCTTACAGCTCCATAGGCATCCACCATGAACCTATGTTTCGCTTGACCATATTATCTTTTTCACCGTTTCTATATCCTCTTTTCCGCAGGTCCGTTTTATCTGTCAAGCTTTGCTTTTCCAGACCTACTCGTCTATAAAAACTGTTCTTCACCTTCTAAAAAGTTATTTCTAACCTTTTTTCCGTTTCTTTCCTTCACTGATTACTGTCAAAGATCTCCCCTGTACTTTTAGTCCCCTAAAAGGTTTCAGGATGATGGAACAGGATAGAGTTGAACTATCGACCCCCGCCTTATCAGAGCGGTGCTCTAACCAACTGAGCTACTGTTCCAAATATATAAAAAACAAGATTGGAAGCAGACAAGATAAAGATGAGCTTCTTGAATTAACTAAAAAGCCACGTGTTGTACACTTAACATTATACCTTTTTCTTAAAAAGGAGGTGATCCAGCCGCACCTTCCGGTACGGCTACCTTGTTACGACTTCACCCCCCTTACCAAGCATACCTTAGAAAGCGGCCTCCTTGCGGTTAGCCTACCTGCTTTGGGTATCCTCGACTCGGATGGTGTGACGGGCGGTGTGTACAAGGCCCGGGAACGTATTCACCGCACCGTGCTGATGTGCGATTACTAGCGATTCCAACTTCACGGAGTCGGGTTTCAGACTCCGATCCGGACTACGATAGGTTTTCTGCGTTTTGCTTCACGTCACCGCTTCGCTTCACTCTGTACCTACCATTGTAGCACGTGTGTAGCCCTGGACATAAGGGCCATGATGACTTGACGTCATCCCCACCTTCCTCCGGTTTGTCACCGGCAGTTCCGCCAGAGTCCCCAGCTTTACCTGTTGGTAACTGGCAGTAGGGGTTGCGCTCGTTGCGGGACTTAACCCAACACCTCACGGCACGAGCTGACGACAGCCATGCAGCACCTGTTCAAAGGCGCATTGCTGCGCTTACTTATCTCTAAATAATTCCTTTGTATGTCAAACCCAGGTAAGGTTCCTCGCGTACCATCGAATTAAACCACATGCTCCACCGCTTGTGCGGGCCCCCGTCAATTCCTTTGAGTTTCACCCTTGCGGGCATACTCCCCAGGCGGTACACTTATCGCGTTTGCTTCGGCACCCATTCTCATGAACGGACACCCAGTGTACATAGTTGACTGTGCGGACTACCAGGGTATCTAATCCTGTTTGCTCCCCGCACCTTCGTACCTCAGCGTCAATCATCTGCTGGCAGCCTGCCTTCGCCATTGGTATTCTTCCAGATATCTACAGATTTCACCCCTACACCTGGAATTCTGGCTGCCCCTCAGCGATTCAAGTCCTGCAGTTTCCAACGCAGTTCCGGGGTTGAGCCCCGGCATTTCACACCAGACTTGCAGAACCGCCTACATACCCTTTACGCCCAATAATTCCGAACAACGCTCGCAACTTACGTGTTACCGCGGCTGCTGGCACGTAATTAGCCGTTGCTTATTCATGACCTACAGTCACCATGAAGCGTTTCTCTCACTTCACTTATTCCTCAGTCATAAAAGGATTTTACAACCTTCCGGCCTTCATCATCCACGCGGCGTCGCTCCGTCAGACTTTCGTCCATTGCGGAATATTCTTAGCTGCTGCCTCCCGTAGGAGTCTGGGCCGTATCTCAGTCCCAATGTGCCCGATCACCCTCTTAGGCCGGGTAACTATCATCGCCTTGGTGGGCCGTTACCTCACCAACTAGCTAATAGTACGCGGGCCGCTCCTTCAGCGGATCAAAAGATCCTTTCCTGTAACCCCTCTAAAGAGTTACAGCTTATTCGGTATTATCTGATATTTCTACCAGCTATCCCCATCTAAAGGGTACGTCACCCACGCGTTACTCACCAGTCCGCCATTCTAGGATAGAGCAAGCTCTATCTTGCCATTCGACTTGCATGCTTAAGACGCGCCGCCAGCGTTCGTTCTGAGCCAGGATCAAACTCTCCATGATTATTTCAAAACCCCGAAGGGTTATGATTTCATAAAGTAATTTAATCCAGCTTTATTTTTTGCTGAATTGATAGACTCAATTTTCTAAAAAATTGATAAAACAATGTAGTCAAAATACAGAACAAAAACTAACGTTTTTGTCTAGAACCTTACTTGTTCTTTATTTCTTTCCTTCCCTGTTATGTCAAAAAACTGATTTCCGCCGTTTTCTGAAGCGACGGTGAATAAGAATATACTCCCTTATTCAAAAAGTGTCAACATAAATTTTGAATTTTTTTGCAAATTTTTACAAATTTTTTTACGAATTTTATGCTTTTTTTATGCCTTTTTCAGGGGTTTTAATCACTATAAAACACCACCCCTTCTAAGGATTTCCATACAGGTTCTGCCGTTGTGATAGCTTGTTTTCCAGTTACCGCCCTTAGCTTCTTCCATCACAGGATTTCCGTCTGCATCAAGAGCATTCCACCAGTCGCCGCCTTTTAAATCGCGCTGATGTTTTAAAATCCAGTCCCACTGCTTTTTACAGATTTCCTTATATTTTTCGTCGCCGGTCATTTCCCATGCATTATAAAAGCCGTTCATGCTTTCTGCCTGATTCCACCAGACTCTTGTCCTGTCGCGAACTTTTTTATTGTCGCGTGTGAAATTTTCAAGACAGCCGTTTTGTTTATCAAAGCCTTCGTCGTAAGTAACTTCTGCCATTTTGATTACGCTTTCTTTTATCTCTGATTTTAATTCATCATCATCAAGCTCGGTTGCTGCTTCCCACAAAAGCCAGCTTGCTTCGATGTCGTGACCAAAAGAGATTTCATCCGAAAGAAGCTTCCATTTTTTATTAAAGAACATTCCAAGGTGATATCCCGGCTGAAGGATTTTTTCAACTGTTGTGCGGACTAAATCTGAAAGGCTTTTTCCAACTTCGCCGCGAACGGTTTTTGCCGTTGGATAGACAACGCTCAAAGTCCTGTAGAGATTTGTATAAGCTTCCATTACGTGAAGATTTGTATTCATCGATTTTGGGCAGTTCATGTCTTTTGGAGAAAGAATCATATCGCGGGTCTTTTTCCAGTTTTTGGCACGGGCTTCTACGTATCCGCCGAATTTCTGATCCAGTGCATAATTTTCTATTAAATAGTAGAGATCGAGCGCTTTGTTCATTGCTTCTTCTGACGGGAGCGTTACGAGGTCCTCCTCGTTAGAAGGGGTAGCGGAAGACTGCTCTGCTGGCTGGAGCGAGGGGAAAGCTTTCCCCTTCTCTCTTAATTCTTTTATTGCTGCTGCATATTCACAAAGGCCATAACAGCAGAAGGCTTCTCCGTAAATCTGTTTTTTTACAACCTTTGGAGTGCCGTCGGGGAGAACAGACCAGTAAACGCCGCCATTTTTTTTATCGAAAAATTTATTGATGATAACGTCGTAGGCAAAATCGGCCATCTTAAGATAATCAGCTTTTTTAAAAAGTCTTGCTGCGGCACTATAAGTCCAGAGGAAACGAGAGGTCATTACGATTGAACGCTCCATCTGTGTATCCGGACGATTGTCGTTATCTATATTGCCGTAAAATCCTTTCTGCTTTTCGTCGCGGGCATATTTTTCCCAATAAGGAAGTATATTGTAAACAAGTTCATCTTTTACAGATTTATAAAATTTTGGATCCATCTTTGGCCTCGTTTGTGTGCTGCCTGTTTTTTTTGCAGTACCCGTGCATTCTGAGTGCATTATACTGACAGCTTTCGTGCATTTCCAGGCGGCGTTTTTTTTAAGTTAAAAAAAATATTTTTTAAGTAAAAAAGATTATAACAGTGATTGTGCGGGTGCGCAAGTATTGGGGGAATTCTATGATGAAAAATTCTATCCTTGTAACATTTTTCTGAAAATACCATTTTTTCTTTTTAATTCTAAGAAACTACCCTGTTCAATTATTTTACCTTTATCTAATACACAGATATTATCGCAGTTCTCTATGGTTGAAAGTCTATGAGCTATGGATATTATTGTTTTATGTTCTTTTTTTAATTTTTTTATTATTTCTACTACCACTTTTTCTGATTCTACATCAAGATTGCTTGTTGCTTCATCAAATATTATGATTGATGGATTTTTTAATAACGCTCGACAGATTACTATTATCTGTTTTTCTCCTCCCGATAAAGAAAATCCCCTTTCTCCCACGACAGTATCAAACCCTGATTCCAAACTCATTATTTTTTCATAAATACCAACTGTTTTACAAATCTCAATAATCTTATCTTTTTTTATTGATTCATCAAACATTGTAATATTCTGAATTATTGTTCCTGAAAACAAGACTACCTCTTGTGGAATATACGCAATTTTTAAACGAAGATCTTCTGTATCTATCTTAGATAAATCAATCCCATTCCATGATATTTGCCCTCTCAGAGGTTTATAAAGTTTTAAAAGAAGTTTAGCTATCGTTGTTTTTCCAGAACCAGTCTTCCCTGCAAAGCTAATCCATTCACCAGGTTTTATTATTAGATTAAAATCATTAAATAATTCATTTTCTTTTGAATAACTAAAACTCATATTCTTAAATGTTATTTCTGGAATATCATCTGCCAAACGAAGTCCTGTAAATTCATCCTCTGTATCTTCATCCAAAACTTCAAAGAGACGTTTTATAGCTGCGAAAGCTTCCTGAACGCCAGCCTGTAAATCAAGTAAAGCTCCAACAGAATTTGTAAAAAATCCGCTTAGAGAAATAAAACCGGCAACCTGCCCTAAAGTCATTTTTTCATTCATTACAAATAAAGAACTAAAAACTAATATAAATACGGATGATAATTTTTCTATTATGGAGCAATAAGAATTCTGCATAATCCATTTTTCTCCAATATTCCATCCGGTTTGAATATTTTCCTTTTGTTTTCTGTCATATTGATTTTTAAATGTTCTGAATGAAGGATAAGTTTTTATTGACTCTATTCCTGAAAAACTTTCATTGATAAAGGCTTGTAAATCTGCATACTTTTCCATAGAAACCGGATATTCTTTTGCAAAAAAACGGCCAAAAAACAATACCACCACAGACAGAATAATTACTGATATTAAAAGAATAAGAAAAAGAATTTTATTAATACATATCAAAGCGGTTCCAACGACAAGAAACATAATTAGATTTGCAATTATTGATATAAACCCATCTGACAAAGCATTCCGAACCATACGTGTATCATTTAAACGGGAAAGCAGTTCTCCGGTTTTATGTTTTTCAAAAAAAAGATATTTAATCCTCAATACTTTTTCATAAAACCTCTTCATCAAATCTATGTCCATCTTATAGGAAATCTCTTGAATTAAAAGATTTTTTATTCCTCTTAATGCCATTTGGAAAATAGCAACTAGAAGCATTATTATAGCTATTGTAAGAAGAGTTATCTTTGCATTTGAATACAAGACATTATCAATCAAATAATTCAAGAGTAAAGAATCGGTAACTCCAACCAGCGAAATCATCATCGTAGAGATTAATGTAATTATCATCTCTTTTTTATATGAACTAAGAAGCAATATTATCTTTTTCAGAGTAGGCTTATTTATCATAACTAACCAATTTTCCAATCATTTTTTGAAATATTGTATTTGAATCTGTTATTATTTTTGCGTTTACCTTTGTTCCGACTTTTAATTTTATAGTTTCTTTTTTATATGTCAGACTTCCCTTATCAAGCTTTACTTCTACAGAAAAATATGGATTGTCAGATTCAATAGCATCAGCCGGTATTAATATTATTTTGCCTTCGAGCTTTCCATATTTTGTATAAGGAAGATCTGATATCTGAAATATTACATTCTGCCCAATCTTAATTTTTGAAATACTTGAATTTGATATATTTATTACAGCCAGCAAATCCAATGAATCGGGAACTATAGTTGCTATCTGAATTCCAGCATTAAGACTTTCACCAGCAGAAATTTTTTGTTTTTCATTTATAAAACCAGTTTCTCTAGCCCTTACAGATGCATCTGCAACTATTTTTTGTAATCGCATAATTTCAAGTTCTGTATTTTTTAATTTTTGTGAAAAATCTGAATAGTTTTCTAAAACCTGAGTTTTCTGTTCTTCCAGCCAATATTTAAAATTGAGCTCAACCTGAAAATAATCATTTTCTGCATTTTCCAATTCCTGCTTAGAAATAACAGACGGGTACAGAGCTTTCTGGCGTTCATAATAATTCTTCTTTATTTTTACTTCGCTCTGATATTTCTTATATTGATTTACAAAAGAAGAATACTCTGCATTTTCTTTTACGTATATTTCGTCGTATGGACATTTTTTTTCTGTCGTTTCTAACAACAATTCTTGAAGTCTTTTTAAAGAATCTACATGCTGTTCATATAAAGCTTTTAGATTTAGACAGTTTTGCAATCCTTCTTTTTCATAACTACAATCCTGCTCAAACAGCAAATCACCTTTATTTACAAACTGTGTATTTTTATAATATACGTTTGTTACTTTTCCCGAATATAATGAAATTACATCTGATGATTCCTGGACAGGACGAATAGTTCCCTCGCATAAAACAACTTCGTCCAGATGACAGAAAAAGAGGGAAAGAAGGAAAAAAAGAAAAGTTATTATTAGTAATCTTATATAAGACTTTTTTAATCTGCCATTTATAAATGAATACTGCATTTTTACCAGCCAAAATATACATATTCCTTATAATCAAATTCAAACGGGAATTTAACCTGTATTTCTTTTTGCCTGTAATAATCAGCCTTTTCTATGTTACCAGTTTTTTCTTCACATAATGCAGCTTTCTCATAAGCTAATTTTAAAACAGGACTTACATATAATAATTCATTCTGAAATAATTCTTCCCATTCTTTTAATGCTTTTTTATAATCTGATTTTTTTTCTGAATACATTGCCTGGTCTGTTTTAAAATATGCAATCCAATACTGTGGCCAAATATCATTGTTTGGAGCTATCTCTTTGGCGTGTTGCATTGAATTAATTATATAACTTATTACTTCAATATTAGGTTTTGTTAAATACTCATCAATTAAACCATAACAATACATATACTTTGAATATTCTTCTAATAAAGTTATATCCCAATCTTTTTTCCAAAAATTTGAATAACCATTATCTGTAACTAATTCGAAAAGATTATTTATACATTTTTCAAGGTCATTATAATTGTCAAAATAATTATAAATAAATAAATCATCAAAATAATATTTTAAATAATATATTGAGAGTAAGAATTGAAATGATTCTGAACCCGGCACAACACTTGTTAGTCGTGAAAAATCTCCTATCTTTTTTTCACCATCAATTATTTTTTCTAAGAGACAATTAGCATGATTTCTAATTGGAATATAACTATATGAAACTCCATATTTCTCCTGCTTAGTAATGCATAAATTATTATATGCTGCCAAAAATTCTTCTCCGTATAGTTCACTTTTAATATTTTCTGGTACTATAAAACAATTCTCATCTGCTGCTAATAATAAATCACATTCTCTGGATGGAAAAAAACAATCAATTTTATAATTTGTAAAATTATCATCATAATAATCAGATAAATAAACACCCAATGCTTTCCAATTATAATCATAAAAAAGCTGGTTTATCTTATAACCATGATTCGCTCCAAAAAAAACAATAGCTTTGTCATTTTTTTGTGAACTAGATAAACTATTAATGATATTTTGTTGACTATAATAATCCCGATTATTTATCAAATTAGATTGACCTTTAATATCATATGTATAATCTTTTTCTTCAAATCCTTCTTCTGGGAAACATATTCGTATTGGATCGTTCAAATATTTCTTATTAATTTCATTTATTTTCTCGAAAAAGAGTTTCTCTTCATATTTCCAGCCTGCATTAATCCACATTGGCATAATTAAAAATTTATAGTTTTTAGTTGCATCCATAGGAGGTGTTTGAATTGCTTCTAAAAAAAGATATCTTAAGCCAGCATTATAAAATTCTTCCAGATGTTCTGTCATAAAAATAATTGGATAAATGTCTGCGTGGTTTTCACCAATAAAAATGATTTTTTTATTATATAAATCTTCAACAATCTGTTCGCTTGCAGGTTTCGCATTACGTAAATTATATGTTTTTTTACAAGAAATAAATAAAACAAAGATAACAAAAAAAAGAATAATCTTTTTCATTAATTTATATACCTCGTAATTATAAAATCTTTTCCAAGAATACTTATCTTGTTTAAAATGTAATCTGCAATTTGAATTAGCTTTTGACTTATTATACATTCTTGAGTTGATATTTCAAATAACTTCCCACATGAATGGTAATTTCTCGAAGGACAATAATTTGAACACTTATTTCTAAAAACACACTCAGAACATTTTGAAAACATGTTTTGAGTGGAAACTTGTTTCTGAAACAATTCAATTCTTTTCAAATCTAACCCTTCTATTAGATTCCCAATTATTACATCATTACAATTAAGACCCGAAAAATCTCCACACGAGAGTATATTTCCATCTGGCAAAATTGTACATGTCGTTTTCCCTGCAGAGCATAATTGAGTTTCTTCATTATTGTTCAATAAATTTAATTTTATTTGTTTATCAAAAAAATCAAAACCGATTTCTTTTGTCTCTATTACTCTTTTAGAATAAATATCTCCTAGAATATATAATTCTTTTTCTAATAATGAAATTTCCTGTTCCTTCCAATTTTGATTAAATGCGATATTCATCGATATTTTTACATTAAAATTCTTTGTAAGGAACAAATAATTTTCAGACAAATACTTCACATTATTAGGGGTAATAACTGAATTAATTATAATCTTCTTATGATTACTAAGGTTTTTATATATATAATTAATTCTACTAAAAACTTTGTCAAAGCTTCCTTTCCCATTCTTAAATATTCTATTTAAATTATGAGACTCTTTTATACCATCAAGACTCAAAAAAAAATCAAAATTATGCCTTTTAAAAAACTCAAAACTTTGTTTGGTTATTAAAACAGTATTCGTTGATATTTCCCATATAAAATCTCTCTTTTCATTTATTAATACTAGTTCTATTCTTTCCACTAACTTTTTTATAATTGGAAAATTCAATAAACATTCACCCCCAGATATATTTATTGAAATAATCTCATTTGGATGTCTTTCAATATCCCCTTTAATAAAACTTAGATAATCTGAAATCATTCCGTCTGTAATTTTTTTGTATTCTTTGCTTTTTTCAAAACAATATTTACATTCTAAATTACAATTCATATTTGTAATGATTTGATAATGCATTTATTATGTCTCCCTCTATTTCTTAATATATGTACCAAATTGTTTTAAAAATGTTTCATTATTCTCTTTTAATAAAAACTCAATTATTTGATCTGATATTCCTATGATTGTTTTTTGCATTTCACACGTTATTACTGGTGGAGAAATTAAATCATTCGTTACTCTGTTATTAATTGCATAACAGTTATGGTGACACCTAAAGTTCAAACTACATTGTGAACAATCTTCATTTTCTTTATCTATAAGAAATAATAATTCTTTTATTTTATGACTATCAATTCCTGTATGTATATTTCCAATCAGATAATTACTTTCGTTCTTACATTTAAAAAATGTTCCACAAAAAAGTATATCGCCATTTGTTTTTATTCCAATTTGATCTGTTATACCACCGCAATTATATTTTCCAAAACCTTTAAAAAAACTTTCGATACAATCAGAAAATAAAGAAAAAACAAACATATCATTTTCTATATACTTCTGAATATATAATTGTTTGATTTTATCAAGTTCATTTTTAAAAAATAATATACTATTTTCATCCCATTCATAATCCGCACAATAACAAGCAACAAGTCTTTTACACCCATTATTAACTAAAAAAAATACATTTTCATACAAAGCTGCGACTGTTGATGGAGTTATAAGCATACTATACGAAGTCTTTATTAATGGATACTTATTATGAATTAAATTAATTTTTTCCATGACTGCATCAAAAGTTCCCTCGTTCATAAAATCAACTCGATTCATATCATGACTTTCTTTTTTACCATCTATACTAATTTGTACTGAAAACTTCTTCGTATTCAAAAAATCTAGTATTTCATCATTCGCCAATATGAGATTTGTAGATAATGAGAAATTATTAATCCCATCCTTTTCAAAATAACTAACTAACTCTTTCATTAAAGGGAACTCAAGAAGAGCTTCTCCTCCATTGAAATTCACAGTAATTTCTTTATTCAAAACAAAACTTTGTGATACGTACGTATGAAAAAAGTTAATCAATTCTGAAACATCTTTTACATAAAATGATCTATTTTTTTTTACTCCTTCAAAACAATAACGACAATTAATATTACAATTTTCTGTAAGTAACAATTCAAAAATCATAGCAAACCTCTTTAAAAGAACTACATATATATTTTTTTAATTATCTGTTATTGACAGAATGTTGAGCTACTGCCACAGCCTTTACAGTTAGTTCCTGTGTTTCCATTAGAACCACAATTACATGGTCCTGATCCCGTATTTGTTAACCCGTTACATGATGGTCCATGAGGAGTTCCGCCTCCTCCCTTTTCATAAATCAAAATTCTTAAATCTGAAATAAAATTCGATTCAGAATATTCCTTAACTGGTTTTAAACTCATATCAATACCTCCTTAAAATACTTTTTATATATGTAGTTCTTTTATCTTTTTTTACCGATATCAAAGTTTTTTGAAAGCAAGATAATCTTCTTTAAAAATCTCAAACAGCACATTGTTATAATATTTCCCGTCTGTAAGTTTCACTGAGTTTCTTGAAATACCTACTTCATTTCCATTTAATTTTTTAACAAGCCGGCGATACATATTCAAAACAGGATTTTGTTCGATACATGAAAATTCAATCTTACGGAGATTTTTATAAATAAATACTTCATCAAAATAAGCTTCAATATCTTTTGAAAAAATAATATTTGGTTTTCCGGTAAAATTAATAACCTCAAACTTTTCTAAAAGTTCATAACCTCTGTTAATATATCCTGTAAAAAATCCAAGTAGATTACCTTTACTGTCCTTGCTTACAAATTGTAAAAATTCAGAATCATTATTTGATATGTAGGGATAAAAATCTTTTTGTGGGTAATAAATATACAGATACAAATCATTGTTTTCTGTATAAATCTTTTTATATGCTTCATAAAGCTTATCTTGATTAAAATAAGCAGGTTCTAACATTTATCTATCTCCGAATACTTTTCTAATAAGATATTTTTTAATTCAAAAAATATACTAACAGTATATAATTATATTAAAATATGCTTTTAGTAAATTGTCAAATTTATTTTTAACAAAAATAATATCCTTAAAGGATATTATCAATGACAATACAGGAATGTCTGGCAAAAAATATAAAATATTACAGAAACAAAAATAATCTTACACAAAGCCAGCTTGCAGAAGCGTGTAGAACCTCAACAAATTATATTGCGACAATTGAAACAGGAAAAAAATATCCTTCGCCTACAACTCTCGAAAAAATTGCAAAGGTTTTTAATATTGAAGCTCTGGATTTGTTTCAAATTCATAAAGAGTTACACGCTACTAATGACAGGCCATCCATAGAAAAAATCCGTAACACCTTGCAAACAGAAATTTCAAAGCTAATTGACTCTATTGTTAAATAAGTTTTAAATCCTATTCCTTTTTATTCTGCATTCTCTCTTCAATCATTCCAGAAAATAAGCTAAAATCACCTTATGAAAAAAACAAATGCTATGCGTATTCTGGACGGGATGAATATTCCTTACGAGACAAAAGAATACGAGGATGACGGTGAACACGAGCTTGCAAAAGGGGCGGCACAAAGGATTGCAGAAAAGCTTGGGATTGATCCTATGGCGGTTTTTAAGACGATTGTAATGCGGACGGAAACCAAAGAAATCTGTGTTTTTTGCGAATGTGCACTTTCGGAAATCAATCTTAAAAAGGCAAGAACGGCTGCGGGCTGTAAGGAAATTAATCCTGTAAAACCGGAAGAGCTTTTAGCATTGACCGGATATATCCGCGGGGGTTGTACTCCTCTTGGCATGAAGAAAAAATTCCGCACGTTTATTGATGAACAGATTCTTCTGCACGAAAAAGTTTATATAAGCGGCGGGCAGCGTGGTGTTCAGATTGTGATTAAGCCTGATGATTTAATTAAGGCGTGTGAAGCAACCGTAGTTGATTTAGAATTATAGAAGATTTTAGCGCCGGATGATTCTGGGCTTTATGATTATATTTTGGCATATGGCCGGATAACTCTGGCTTTTGTGATAGTGTAATATATTTTCCCTGGGGAAGCTATGAATAAAATTATTGATTTATTAAAAAAACAGATTCTCTTTTTTGACGGAGGAACGGGGACAGTCCTTCAGAGCATGGGTTTAAAACCCGGCGAGCTTCCCGAAACCTGGAACCTTAAATATCCCGAGCGGATTACGGAGCTCCACTACAGGTATTTCCAGGCGGGTGCAAACATCATAAAGACGAATACCTTTGGTGCATTCATAACAAAATTTCCCCTGGAGCTTGAACGAATAATAAAAGCGGCTATAGAAAATGCAGAAAACGCGCGGACAAAAAGCGGAAAGAAAAATCTTTTTATTGCGTTTGATATTTCTTCTACCGGTAAACTTTTAAAACCGATGGGAGATCTTGATTTTGAAGACTGTATTACCCTTTATAAAAAAACTTTTAACATCGCACTTAAATGCAATATTGACTGCATCCTTATAGAAACTATGAACGACGGTTACGAAACAAAGGCTGCTGTTATTGCTGCAAAAGAAGTGATGGAAGATTTACATGTTGACTTCCCGATTTTTGTAACAAATGTATACGACAAGGAATGCAGAACTTTAAGCGGTTCTACTCCTGAATCTATGGTTTGTATGCTCGAAGGTCTTGGAGTAAGTGCAATCGGTGTAAACTGCAGCCTTGGTCCAAAAGAAATGATTCCTGCTGTTGAACGACTTTGTAATGCAGCAAGTATTCCTGTAATTGTAAATCCTAATGCGGGGCTTCCTAAGGTGATTGAAGGAAAAACTGTTTTTGACGTAAACGAAAAAGATTTTGTTGAATCGATGAAAACTGTTTACCAAAAGGGAGCGGGAATTTTAGGCGGATGCTGCGGTACAACTCCTGATTACATCAAACTGCTTTCGGAAACTATTACGAAAATTTCCGGCGGTAAAATAATAGAAAAAAATAATACTCCAAAATGCATGATTTCTTCGAACACAAGGGTTGTTTATTTTGGTGATGATTATAAACCTGTTTTAATCGGAGAGCGAATTAATCCAACCGGCAAAAAAAAGTTTAAGGAAGCTTTAAGAAATAATGATATTCCTTACATCATAAAACAGGGAATGGAACAGGAAGCGGCAGGAGCAGATGTTCTTGATGTGAACGTAGGACTTCCGGAAATTGATGAAAAAGAGATGATGGTAAAGGTGATGACAGAACTTCAGTCGGTTACTGAATTACCTTTACAGATTGATACGACTTCTCGTGATGTTATGGAAGCTGCCCTACGCCGATACAACGGAAAACCTCTTGTAAACTCTGTAAACGGTAAAAAAGAAATCATGGAGCAGATTTTCCCTCTTGTAAAAAAATACGGTGGAGTTGTAATCGGACTCACGATTGATGAAGAAGGAATTCCTGAAAAATCTCCAAAGCGAATTGAAATTGCAAAAAACATTTATGAACAGGCTAAAAAATACGGAATAGAAAAACACAATATCATCATTGACCCGCTTGCTATGGCTGTAAGTTCTGATTCAAAGGCGGGAATTGCAACACTCGAAACCGTAAAGGCCGTTCACGAGATGGGCGGTAACACAAGCCTTGGTATTTCGAATGTTTCTTTTGGTCTTCCAAACCGTGAATTTGTTACTTCATCATTTTTTACAATGGCTTTAACAAACGGATTGAGTGCGGCAATCATGAATCCGCTCCAGTTCGAAATGATGAAGGCTTATAAAACTTTCTGCCTCCTTTGTGGAAAAGATGACCAGTGCATGGATTATCTTTCGTGGTGTACTTCTGTTCAGGGGATTATTGATGCACAGAATGCAGGCGCGCAGGGGGGCGGGGGCGCTACGGGGGTGTCCCCCGTTGGGTGGGGTAGCCGAAAAGCGCAGGCTTTGAGGCGTAGGGCGGGGCTCCGCCCTCCTAGACCTTAAAGCATATGTGCCCGGATTTCATCTCCACTCAATGGGCTCAAATAAGCCGGTGCAATATCAAAAACGGTCTTGCAGCCAACAGCTCCTTCTTTATTCAAACGATAAATTGCGCGGGCATAGGCAATAAGTACGCTTGAAGTAAAAGCCGGGTTTGAATCGAGTTTGAGGCTGTATTCGATGATGTTGTTGTATTCGTCGTTCCAACCAGTCTTGCCTGAACGGAAAACAAAGCCTCCGTGTGGGATTTCTGCATGATCGCGCTTGAGTTCTTCTTCAGAAATAAAATGAACTGTTGTATCGTAATCTGCAAAATAGTTTGGCATTTCCTTGATTTCTTTTTCAATTCTGGCCTTATCGGCACCTTCTTCTGCTACAACAAAGCATTCGCGTGTGTGTTTCTGGCGTGTTGTAAGTTCCGGATTTTTACCTGTACGAACTGCTTCCAAGGCTGCTGGAACTGGGATTGTATACTGCTTTCCATCCTTTACACCTTCAATACGGCGGATTGCATCTGAATGGCCCTGGCTAACACCCTTTCCCCAGAATGTGTAATCTGCACCACCTGGAAGAAGGCTGTTTCCATAAAGACGCATAAGAGAGAAAAGTCCAGGATCCCATCCGCAGGAAATAAGTGCTGTATGGCCGTTATCCTTGGCAGATTTGTCTACATTTGCAAAGTGCTGTGGAATTTTAGCGTGTGTATCAAAGCTGTCTACTACATTGAAATATTTTGCATATTCTGGTGTCTGTTCTGGAAGGTCTGTTGCACTTCCGCCACACAAAATCAAAACGTCAATTTCGTCTTTGTGAGCAAGGATATCTTTTACGTTGTAAACAGGAACTCCTGCTGTAAGAACCTTTACTGTAGACGGATCTCGTCTTGTAAATACTGCTGTAAGCTGGGCATCTGGGTTGTGCTTGATTGCACATTCAATTCCCTTGCCTAAGTTTCCATAACCTAAAATTG
>JAEEGG010010871.1_pt1 | contig 19982 bp, 15 predicted proteins | sample 9134161 | NCBI WGS metagenome assembly JAEEGG01 (sample SAMN16246543, study PRJNA631951) | gut metagenome | biome: gut microbiome; feature: rumen; material: CR-attached | host: Bos | place: Iran: Karaj | collected 2018-10 | reverse complement strand
TTTAACCGCACTCCGCTCACGTACAGAATACCTTTTAGGACCATCTCTGCCAGAGTCTTCAACAATAGTATTAACCGGTCTTTTAACCTTTCTGATTTCTTCAGGAACCTTCATAAAAACACCTCTTGTATATAGTCCGTATTATATCATAAACGGACTAACAAAGACATAAAAAAATGATAATTTTGCAAAGAAATCACTAACTTTTACGATAAAACAGGAGTTAAAAAGGCAAATTATTTCCAAAAAACAGGGGAAACAGCTGAATTTTTGATATGATTTGAAAAGAAAAGACCTCAGAACAAGAAGGTTTCTATAGTCCTGAGGTTTGTGAAAGTTTTAATAGATCAAGTAATTTGAGCATCTTAATTCAGTATAAAAAAACAGGCAACTTTTAAATCAATCAGTGTTAAGAATATGGGCTCAAATAAATTGACAGACTACAATACCGCCGGCATTTCAAATTTACCTTTCCTCTGTTAATACCGGCTCAGTCTGTCGATTCATCCTCAACTGTTTCAAGAAGAAAACTAACAGGACGGAATCCGTCATTACAGGAAATCATTGCCGATTTGGGATTCTTCATCCAGCTGTCATAAAAATTCTCAGCTCCGCAGGACAGTGCCATAACAAACGGCGAAACAGAGTCCCAGGCACTGGAGCAGAAACCTTCAGGCTTTTCAATCCCGTCACTGATAAAAATCTGATCCAGCCGCATTGAACACGGATGCTCTATGGGATTTTCATATTTTTCAATCAGATCATCATACCTTGCCATTCTTTTTACCGTGATACGAACTTTTTTCATACAAAACCCGAGTCCTCACCGATTCTTCTTTCAAGCATCTTTACTAAAGCGCTTTTATTTTCATAAGTCACATAATAAACAGCACAGCATCGTAAAACTCAGCCGCCGGTACACCATGTATTTCACAAAAATCCCAGAACTGCAGTCTTATCATTTGCAGAATTACGACCCGCCGCAAAATCAGAAGATCCGGAAATCTGAATTCATGCTCATGACAGATGGGAATACCCTAAATTACGCAAATTTTACAGCTGATGCTCCGTAATCCACTGCAGCAATCCATCGCAGTTCAATTCTCCTGCAGCGACTCTGATAACAACATCTGAAAGTTCTTCCTGTGTATACCCCAGTTCTATACTGTTCAATGCAAGAAATACCAGCATGCTGTGAACACCAATTCTCTTGTTGCCGTCAATAAAAGCGTGATTTTTAATAAGTCCGTACCCCAGTCTTGCAGCCTTTTGCAAAACTGAAGGAAAGGCTTCAATATCGCCAAAGGCCTGAAAAGGAGCAGCAATGGCAGACTCCTGCAAACCTTCATCTCTGATACCGTCAGTTCCGCCAGTCTCCGAAATCAAATGTGAATGAAGAGCAGCAACCTGTTCTTTGGATATTCTTATCATTTTGCCAGCACCTCGTAAGCCTTGCGGTTTCTGTCAATCAGCCTTCCGGAAATCTCCAGCAGCTCATCGTTGCCGGCTAGACGTTCCTTCTCGTACTTGGCAAATTCAACAAGCACATAACGCGGAGCGTTATTTTTAAAAATAACAGCATGCCCGTTCTGATCTGCCATACTGGCGACTTTAGAAAAATTCTGCTCGGCCTCGTCAAAAGAAACAGCGTTATCGCTCATGTCCATGGTTCAATGCTCCTGCTATACTTTAAAACGAACCTGCCAAACCGGTTATAATTCATCCTATTTTAACGCGAAAACTTCAAGTCAGGATCTCTAAGACAAAAAATATAATGACCGGCCGGGATATAAAAAGAGAGGATATACATCAACCAAATAAAAAAGGGAGACAACCGTCTCCCCGAAAAAGGATAAACAGAAACAAACCGATCCTTAGGCCTGCGGACTAAGGAAGGTGCGATAGCACTCGTTGTCGGTTTCATCAAACCAGACATAACCAAGCTTGTTCAGTCTCGTTATAACCTGCTCATACATGGAGTCATCAACCTCTATACCACAAAGCACGCGTCCGTACTCGGCACCGTGGTTACGATAATGGAACAGAGTTACATTGTACTCTGTACCGAGAGTTTCAAGGAACTGAAGCAAAGCTCCAGGATGTTCAGGAAATTCGAAACTGAACAGTCTTTCCTTGAGATTTGATGACGGAGCATGACCGCCGACCATATAGCGCACATGATTTTTTGCAAGCAGATTATCAGTAATATTGCTGACGGTATACCCCTTTCGCTGCAAGTCACCGATTATTACATCAAGCTCGGATTTGCCGCCGTTAAGCTGCACACTCATAAAAATTGAAGCAAGCTCATTGTGAGAATAACGGTAGTTGAACTCGGTAACATAGCGGTTACCAAGATTCTTGCACAACTCAAGGAATGCACCCTTGCGCTCTGGAATGCCGATGGAAAGGATACCTTCCCTCTGCTCACCGACCTCGCATCGCTCGGAAACGAAGCGAAGAGTATGGAAATTCAGGTTTGCACCGGAAAGTATAGCCACCATTTTCTGATCGCGGCAGCGATTCATGGATACATACTTCTTGATACCGGCGAGAGAGACAGCTCCTGCCGGCTCCGCGATTGCACGGGTATCATCGAAAATATCCTTCAACGCAGCGCAAATCTCATCATTGGATACGGTGATGACCTCGTCAATGTTTTCCTTCAGCACTCTGAATGTTTCATCACCGATACGCTTTACAGCAACACCGTCGGCAAAAAGAGAGACACGATCTAGAGTAACGATTTCATTCTTATCCCAGGCCGCCTTGAGACATGCTGATCCCTCTGGCTCAACTGCAATCACCTTGATTTCAGGAAGGATCTGCTTAAGGTAAACAGCAATACCGGCAGCAAGTCCGCCACCGCCGACCTGAACAAACACATGAGTAATATGGGCGTTCTGCTGCAGGAGCTCGCATGCTATGGTTCCCTGACCTGCTATTACATCAGGATCATCATAAGGAGGGATCATAGTAAGATGCTCCTCATTGGCCATTCTTCGTGCTTCGGCATAAGCCTCGTCAAAATTTGAACCGAAAAGGATGGCATTGCCGCCGAATCGTCTTACCGCATCAACCTTGATATCAGGTGTGGTCTTAGGCATAACGATATTGGTTTTCACACCAAGCTTTCTGCCCGAAAGAGCCACACCCTGGGCATGGTTGCCGGCAGAGGCTGCTACTACACCCTTTGACTTCTGCTCGGGACTGAGCTGAGCAATTTTGTTGTAGGCTCCACGAAGCTTAAAAGAATGAACAATCTGCTCATCCTCACGCTTGAGCAGAATTTCATTACCCAAACGATCAGACAGCTTATCCATACGCTGCAGAGTCGTTATCTTAACCAGATCATAAATCGGAGACAGAAGTATCTTTCTTACATATTCAGCCCACAATACAACTTGTTCACTCATTTAATATCAGTCCTCCAGCTTGCTCTTATCACGTGCAGCGCCCTTGTCGGCACTTGATGCAAGTGAGGCATACGCTCTCAAGGCGTATGAAACAACACGATCACGATTAACAGGCTTCCACGCCTTGGCACCCTTTGCCTCCATCTCAGCCCGTCTTCTGGCTAGTTCGTCATCAGATACATCAAGCTTTACAATACGGTTAGGAATATCAAACTCAATGATATCACCATCCTTAACCAGACCGATGGTACCGCCGGAAGCTGCCTCAGGAGAGACATGACCTACGGAAAGTCCGGATGTACCGCCTGAAAATCTGCCGTCAGTGATAAGTGCGCACTTCTTGCCCAGACCCATGGACTTCAGATAGGATGTAGGATAAAGCATTTCCTGCATACCTGGACCGCCCTTTGGACCTTCATAACGAATAACAACAACATCGCCTTCCTTGACTCTGCCGCCGAGAATTCCGCTTACAGCAGCCTCCTGGCTTTCGTAAACAACAGCCGGACCGACAAATTTAAGAATTGACTCATCAACACCGGCAGTCTTTACGATACAGCCGTCAACAGCCAGGTTACCGTAGAGAGTTGCCAGTCCGCCGTCCTGACTGTATGCATGAGCCTTGTCACGAATGCAACCGGCTGCTCGATCTGTATCAAGAGTGTCGTTGTAGCAGTTCTGATGGAACGGTGCATTGTTCACCTGTCCGCCAGGAGCGGCAAGATAAAGCTTCCTAACATCATCTGAAGGAGCACCCATAATGTCATAGCGATCTATCAGTTCTCCGATGGAAGGAGCAGAAACATGCAGTGCATCGCGCTTAATCAGATTTGCGCGATCCAGTTCAGCAAGAATACCCATGACACCGCCGGCGCGATGAACATCTGAAACATGATATATGTTAGTTGAAGGTGCAACCTTGCACAGATGAGGAACAACGCGTGAGAGACGGTCAATATCAGACATGGTGAAGTCAACACCTGCCTCCTGTGCAACTGCAAGAAGATGAAGCACGGTATTGGTGGATCCGCCCATGGCTATATCCAGGGACATGGCATTTTCAAAAGCTGATTTGGTTGCAATGGAACGAGGAAGAACCTTCTCGTTGTCATTCTCGTAATAATCCTTTGTCATTTCAACAATACGGCGGGCAGCCTTAAGGAACAGATCCCTGCGAGCCTCGTGAGTGGCAAGCAGAGAACCATTTCCAGGCTGAGACAGACCCAAAGCTTCTGTCAGACAGTTCATAGAATTGGCGGTGAACATACCGGAGCAGGAACCGCAGGTAGGACAACCGTGGATTTCCGCCTGCTTGATTTCCTCATCGGTGTATTTAGGATCCGCTGCCATGACCATAATATCAATCAGATCAAGTTTACTGTGATCAGCCACCTTAACCTGACCTACCTCCATAGGACCGCCGGAAACGAAAATGGTAGGAATATTCAGACGCATTGCTGCCAGCAGCATACCAGGAGTAACCTTGTCACAGTTGGAAATGCAGACAAGAGCATCAGCACAGTGTGCACGGCACATATATTCCACAGAATCGGCGATAATTTCACGGCTTGGAAGAGAGTACAGCATACCGTCATGACCCATGGCAATACCATCATCTACAGCAATAGTATCGAATTCCTTTGCCACAGCACCGTTTCGCTCAATTTCTTCCTTAACTAGCTGACCTACATCATGTAAATGAACATGACCTGGAACAAACTGGGTAAACGAATTTGCTATTGCAATAATCGGTTTATTAATGTCCTCGTCTTTTGTTCCTGTTGCTCGCCACAGTGCACGGGCACCTGCCATATTACGGCCCTGGGTAGAAACGTATGAACGATACTTAGGCATAGTAATCTCCTAATTAAAAAAAATAGCCTATTATCAGAAATAAGCTTCAAAAAAAATAAAAAAGGGAAATTAACCATGAATCTCCCTTCCCGGCATGTTCACCCTACTTGGATACAGGGGTCAGCCAATGATATCTGTCCTCTACCTTTCCATGAACATAATCAAAGAAAGTATTCTGCAGACGTTCTGTAACCGGTCCTCTGTGACCTTCACCGACCTGGCAGTGATCAACTGAGCGAATCGGAGTGATTTCTGCAGCAGTTCCCGAGAAGAATACTTCATCAGCAAGGTACAGAGCCTCACGAGGAAGCAGTTCCTCCTTTACTGTATAGCCAAGATCACGGGCAAGAGTAATGATGCAGTCTCTGGTTATACCAGGCAAAATCGAACTTGTTACAGGTGATGTGTAAATTACATTATCACGAACAATGAATACATTCTCTCCAGATCCTTCAGCAATGTATCCGTCTACATTCAGTGCTATACCTTCAGAAAATCCGTTGCGGTGAGCCTCTCTTGCAATGAGAAGAGAAGAAAGATAGTTACCGCCGGCCTTGGCTGCGGTAGGGATGGTATTAGGGGCAAGACGGTTCCATGATGAAACACAAACATCAATACCGTTACGAAGACCCTCTTCACCAAGGTATGCACCCCAAGGTACCGCACCGATCATTACCTCAACCTTGTCTGACTTTGGCATAACACCGAGGCCTACGTTGCCGATGAAAGCAAGAGGTCTCAAATATCCTGACTTCAGGTTGTTTTCAACAATAACCCTGGCACAGGCATCAGCAATCTCTTCCTGAGTATAAGGAATGTTCATCCAGTAAATCTTTGCAGAATTGAAAAATCTCTGCATATGCTCCTTGAGACGGAAAATTTTAGTGCCGTCTTCCGTATCATAGGCTCTAATACCCTCAAATACGGAAGAACCGTAATGTAGAGCATGAGTCATAACATGAACTTGAGCCTTATCCCATTCAACAAGTTCTCCATTAAACCAGATATACTTAGTCGTTTCTGCCATTGTATAACCCTGTACTTTTCAATTAACTTAAAAACCTATTGCTACCGGATAAACCGGTATGCACCAAAAATGCTACTCGGACCTATACAAAATCCAACGATTTCAAATCTTCCACAAATCTCAAAACAAATCCGATACACAATAAAAAATTACTTTGCTTATTTTAATCTAACAGCAGTACTATGTTTATTATTTTCAAACGCAAAACCAAAAATAACAGCCGCTAATGAAGCCTTTACCAGAATACCGCTGCAAGTCACCCATCACCAAAGGTAACAGTTTTCCAAGAGTAGTGAGTCCCTATCCAGGAAGTTTGATACTCTATTTTCAACTAGATCTGACAATCCATACTCCTACAGGAGTATCAGACATCTCGTCTCTGCCAGGGAAGGATCCATATCATCAAAGCTACCTTTACGCACGAATGCTGGTTTAAGGTCGTTCGTATACTTTCACTCGGAAGTAACGTTTTTCTGCTCGCAACTTGTACATTGCCTCTGATAATCTCAAGACCGTATAAACAGCTTTCAGTCTTTAAACTCTTTGCTTAAGCAGCATCTGCAATTCTCTAACTGATGGATAGTAACATATTTACAGAATTCATTCAAATTACAGTCTCCTCAGCATAATGCTCGCATACTTGAGGCATGATTGAGCTGAAATTTGACAATATAAAGATTGCAAATCATTACCGTAAAAAAAACACCGAAACAATACGATGCATCCGGATTTTCGACAGTTGATAAACACTCAATGTGTCGTTAAGTATTGCTACATCTAGGTTTTTCGGTAATTTTTATCAAAATAATTATGGCGTAACATGGGGTAATATGTTATAATTCATAGTATTCCTTTAACCTAAGCTTTAATTAGAAGGAGGCTATGATGCGACTTGTCCGGACAGGAAAGTCTTCCAATCCGTGTTACTATGTTGTTGAAACCTACAGAAATGAGAAAGGTGCTAAATCTACTCGAACTGTTGAAGCTTTGGGGAATGCTGCCTCAATAAAAGAAAAATATAATGTCACTGACGCCGAAGAATGGTGCAGAAACTACATTAGCCAAAAGAACGAAGAATTGGCCAAAGCGAAGGAATCGAACAGTCGAGAGGTTCAGATAATACTTCAGGAAAACCAGTCAAAGTCTTCAGACAGTGCTATTCGCAATGTGGGTCATATTATTCTGGAAAGTGTTTACAATTCTTTCGGTTTGAGCAATATCTGCGACGAAATCGCCAGGAGTCATCCTCATCTCGAATTTGATCTGAATGAAGTCCTGAAGACCATGATCTACGGCAGGATCCTCTTCCCATCATCCAAACGCCGTCTAGCAGTCATACATCAATCCACCCTGTTGGGAAACAGCAGAGTGGAACTGCAGCATATATATCGGGGAATGGATCTTCTTAACAGCAACAACACACTGATTCAAGACAGGCTCTATTACTACACCTCTCAGGATGTGGAACGGGATGTCAGCTGCATTTACTATGACTGCACCAACTTTTATGCTGAGATTGAATGCGAGGATTGTGACAAAGAGGACAAGTCTGAAGAATGGCACAGTGAGCACACCCTCAGGAAGTATGGTAAATCCAAGGAGAACAGACCAAATCCTATCGTACAGATGGGACTGTTCATGGACAGCAACGGCCTGCCGCTTGGATTTTGCATAAATCCGGGGAATACCAGTGAGCAGGTCACTCTGGTACCGACAGAGGAAAAACTGATTAAGAATTTCAGAACAGCTGATGTAACAGTTTGCACTGATTGCGGATTGTCATCAGATGCGAACTATAAGTTCAACAGCAAAGATGCCGACGATCCGCTGGTAAAGTTAGGTCTTTGCGGACAGCGACACTACATAAGCACCAGATCGCTTAAGAAGATGAAAACTCATCTGAAGGATTGGGCACTGGACAGGAAGGGATGGTCATATGTCAGTAGGGATCATTCCACAGGAAAGACAGAGATAATCAGCGACTATGATCTGACGACACTTAATAATGTTTCTGAATATACCAAACACTTCAACACTGTTTTTTTCAAGGAACGAACCACTGCTGAAAACAGCATCGATGCCAGACTGATAGTCACCTTCTCTCTAAAATTCAAGGAATATCTCGAAAGCCTCAGAAATAAAAAGGTTAAGCGAGCACAGAAGATGATTAAGAACGGAACTCACAGCAGGGAGAATGAAAACAGTCCGAGGCGCTATATCGACAAGAACTTCATAACTCAGGAAGGTGAGCTCGCTGACATTCAGACGGTATCCATCAATGATACTCAGATCAAAGAAGATGCCAGGTATGACGGCTTTTATGCTTTGAGCACTAATTTCTTCAAGGAAGAAAAGCCTGTTCAGGAGATCGTTGCCATTGCCGCGAGAAGATGGGAGATAGAGGAATGCTTCAGGATCATGAAAAGCGACCTGGAACTCAGACCTTTTTTTCATAGTAAAGATCCTCGCATCATTGCCCATGTACAAACATGTTTCATTGCTTTGCTGCTTCTTCGTGGAATTGAATATAAACTGGCAAAATTCCATGGGTTACACGAAAAGTGGCCTAATGGAAAGTACACCATGGATGAGATCCTTTATGCACTGAGAAGCATTAAAGTGTTCATTCTGGATAAAGGTCAGGCCTACCAGCCTGACTACAAAGATTCTGAAGTTATAACCGACCTGTTGGAACTCTTTTCACTGAAAGAGTTCAGCAAACAGATAGTGATGAGGGATACCATGAAAAAAATTTTTCAACGGGTTAAAAAATCACCAAAACCGTTCAACCCATGAAAATGGCGTAACATGCTTCAAATGCAGGTGGCACAAGGGTTTGCGGAACTCTAAATATAGTCAACTGTCGAAAATCGGATTGTAAAAAACATAAAATTTAAATGCAATATATGATTAAAAATTCAACAAGCAATAATTCTAAATAAACTAAGGAATAAAGAGAGATTCAGAAAGAACCGTAAAAAAAGCTTCACTTCTGAAAAATAAAAGTTAGAACAAGTTAAGAAGACCCTGTTCAAGGAAATCTGTACAGATCAGCCATACAGAAAATAAAGAAACTTAAATCAATTACAGTCTGTAAAAAAATGCATCAACAAGGAATCTTATGCATAGTGAAAACAAAAAACGGGAAAAAAATCTAACAGAGCTAATCTCCACGGGATGACTGTTCCTCCAGTCCCTGCCTGTAAAGTTCATTTTTGGATAAATGAAAGAATTCAGCACAGATAGCAGCAGACGTTTTCAAAGGCAGATGCTCATTCAAAATCTTTAAAAGATTCAAAGCCTCTGCCGGAATACCGTCATTCTTCTTGCAGCATCCTGCAATCATGACAACAAACTCCCCCTTGAGTCTGTTCGCATCCTCTTCAAGATAGGCAAGCATTTCACCTGCATTAAGATCGTAAAAACTTTCAAAAGTTTTTGTCATTTCGCGAGCTATTACAAGTCTGCGTTCCGCTCCTAAAACGTGAACTATTGCTCTTACTGTATCAAGTATTCTGCGGGGGGATTCATAATATACGTATGTTTTGACTTCACAAACAAGCTGCTGCAGTTCATCAGCAAGCGCCTTTTCCTTAACCGGAAGAAAACCGCCGAAAACAAACTTATCTGTCGGAAGTCCTGAAGCTGAAAGAGCAGAAATTACGGCACTTGGTCCCGGTACGGGAATAACTCTTATCCCAAGTTCACGGCAGTATGAGGCAACATGATATCCAGGATCCGAAATCAGGGGAGTTCCGGCATCGGAAATAAGTGCAACACTGTGCCCCTGCCTGATTTGATCAACTATGTAATTTTTTTTGTCCTGTTCATTATGATCATGCAGAGAGAACATTCTGGTATCAATGCCGTAATGATCAAGAAGAATTCTGGAATGCCGCGTATCCTCGGCACCTATCAAATCCACATTTTTAAGAACAGACACCGCACGAAAAGTTATATCATCCAGATTTCCAATAGGGGTAGACACTATATACAGAGCATTTTCTAATGAATCAGACATAAAAAAAACCGGAAATTTACAGGGAACTGTCTGCATTATACTTTCAATATGCCGACATATTCAAATTATACAGATTCGCGAAATGAAAAAAACTTATGTCCGATAAAACTGGTAAACGTAGTAAAGGAAATGCCGGTGAAATGCGATAACTCAGCCGAGCAGTAGTTATAATTGACTGCAGGAAGCAAACAGTAATACATGAATGAACTTACGGCCAAAGTAATAAGTATGCCGATTATGTTAACGATAGTAAAACCGATTACTGATTTTCCCATTGAATTGGTATTTCTTTTAAAAACAACATAATTAAACAGAAGAAAAGCTATAAACATACCAAGAAGATATGCCAAAACAACAGCAAGATAAAACGGTATATTGCATGAACTGAAAAAAATTCTGGACAGAAAATTTGCAAGTGCAGCAACGCAGCCTGCGGCAACAAAAAGAATAAACTGTCTGGATAAAAAAAGATTACGAATAGCAGTGCCCATACCACACCGTTTGCACTCAACTTACCTGACAAAACTCCGTCATGATTACCATTCAACTGAACGCAAAATTATCAGCGATTTCTGCGAAAACACTAAATATTAAGTCTGTTAAAAACGAAAGACGGAAGATTTCTTATAACAAACATAATTAAACGCCACCTGGAGGGAGCATATACAGTTTTTTTACCGCAATCCACACCCCTTACAATGCATTTGGCAACATCTTTCACATCTGCAAGCTTTACCTTTCCTACCAAATCAGCTGTCATGGGAGTCAAAGTAGGCCCCGGCTTTACCACCGTAACCATTACACCGCATTTTTTCAGAGCAAAATAGTGCCTCATTCCCTCGGCATAGGTATCAAGAAGCGATTTGCCAGATCCGTAGACATAATTGGAGGATCTGCCCCTGTCACCTGCAACAGAGCCGATCATGACAACATGCCCAGCCCCTTTCTTTTCCATGTGTCTGGCAAAGCCCTGTGCATAAAGAACAGGAGATATACCGTTAAGAAGAAGAGATGATTTCAATCTAGATAAATTCTGCTGAAGCTCCTCATTCATGTCCAGCGAGGATCCCTGAGCTATAAGAACAATATCAGGAACTGCATCTCTGCAGATATTATCGATAGTTTCTGTTACAGATTCCGCATCTGTTCCATCACAAACAACCTCGCAGGAACAGGAAAAATCATCTCTTCCCGATCTTACCGCCAGATCACAGCCGACATTTTCAAGCCGCTTCCTGTCTCTGCCTATAAGCACAACTTCATTAAATCCATTTTGAACCCAGATTCTTGCACAGTTTGATGCAATAAGTGAAGTCGCACCAACCAGAACCAGCTTTTTAGCAACCTTATTCACTTTCAAAATCCCATAAGCCTTCTTGATAAATCAGAACTAATACGGGGATCTGCATATTTGATAAATTCATTCATAGCATCGCCATACCCCAGTTCAAAGAGTTCCTTCGGCTGCCGTGCATCCTTGGCCAGATATAATCTACCGCCGGACTCTCTTACGATACTGTCAAGATTTCTGAACAGTTTCTCCGTTTTATCCCCGCGGTTTGGAAAATCAAGCGCATAGGTAACGCCATGAACCGGAAAACTAAGAAGACCCGGAGATTTTTTTCTTCCAAACGTTTTCAGCACACCAAGAAATGAACCTTCATTTGCTTTAGCTATCTGCTGCTGAATTTCAGAAACAGCATCATAACCCGCAGACATCGGAACAACACACTGATACTGATAAAAACCTTTTTTACCATAAATGCGATTCCAGTTACCCACATGATCCAGCGGATAAAAAAATTTTTCATACTGAACCCAAAAAGGTCTGGACTTCAAACTCTGCGCATAATAGTAGAATGTGTTGAATAAACGCAAAGAAAGTGAATTTACCAGGGAAAAAGGAGGTGTAAAAGGGAAATTTATAGAACCTTTTAACAGTTCACAGTCCCTGCGTTCAGAATTATTTCCACGCATAAATATACCTCTTTCTCCATCTCCTGTAATGCAGTCTATCCAGGAAACCGTATGTTCGTACTTATTTTCCGAAGCTTTTGACAAGTCAAAAAATTCGTTCAAATTTGCAAACGGGATATTCTCTGCATTAATCCATGAACCAGCGACTTTTTTTAAAAGCAGAGTCGCCTCGACCACAAGTCCCGTCAGACCGAGGCCACCAATGGTGGCCTTGAAAAAGCCCGCATTTTCTGAAGAGGAGCATGTCAAAAGTTCACCGTCAGTTCTCAGCAGTTTAAAGGATTTAACATTACATCCGAACGTACCGTACATATGATGATTCTTACAATGTACATCACATGCTATGGCTCCTCCCACTGAAACTTCCTGGGTTCCGGGAGTCACTGGAAGCATAAACCCTTTTACAACAAGAAAACGCTGAAGATCACGAAGCAGAACCCCGGATTCTACTGTCACTGTCATATTTTGTGGATCAAAATCTACGAACTTATCCAAAAATCCTGTCCATAAAAGTGTCCCGCCCGAATTGATACATACGTCACCGTAGCTGCGGCCGTTTCCTCTTGGTAAAAAAGTTCGGTTATCACCCAAATGTTCAGATTGAAGAAATTGACGCTGCAATCTGTCTGCAACAGGGTAAATATTATGTTCTGTTTTTTTCAGCAAACCCCACGATGATACCAGAGTCATTAATAGATCACTCCCCGCAAAAACAGTGATATGAACACCAGACCTGAAAGCAAACTGATTTTGTCCTTCACAGCAAACATAACCGGATCTTCATCCATATTTCCTCTGTGCGTCTGTAAAAAAATGTAGCAAAACCAAAAAACAAGAACAGGACCGCAAAAATAAATAAATACAGGATGCGGAAACAAAAGCGCCTTGCTACTGTTGACGTAAAGAGCAAAAACCAGGGTCGACATCAGTCCGCATGACACTGCAATCTGACTCAGCATAGGATAATCAGATATTACATATCCTCTTCCTTTTGTCTTTACTGTTCCTTTTAATTCCTGGTTTTTCAATTCAGCCATACGCTTAACTATCGCTAATGCCAGAAAGAAAAAACCGGAAAACGTGATTAACCATAATGATGTCGAAACTCGCAAAACAGCTATTCCAGAAATAATTCTGAAAGTATAGAGAAACGACAGTATCAAACAATCAACAACAATAAACTGTTTGAATTTAAAGGAGTAGAGAGACGTAACGATCAGATATATGAGCAGACAGCTTACAAAAGTATCAGAAACAAAAATCGCAAGACTTACAGAAACGAGGAACAGCAGAGGCATTAAAAACATACCAAAGGCTATAGACAAACTTCCTGAAGCGAAAGGACGCCTGCACTTAACAGAATGGCTGCGGTCACTTTCCAAATCAAGTAGATCATTGAGAATATAAACAAAGGAGGACATAAAAGAAAAGGACAGAAATGCTATTACAAGCTGTTCCCACGCATGAAAATCAAAAAACAGTCTGGCTGTCACAAGGGGTACAAAAAGCAAAACATTTTTGGCCCACTGATGTATTCTCAATGCCCGGATCACAGCAAAAAGGAGATTTTCAGTTGTTGATACTTCCTCAAATCTTATTCCGAAATTCCTGAGTTTTCTCTTCACTCCTGACGGTGTATTGACGCACACGGCTGATCCTGAAACTTTCCAGACAGGAATATCATCAGGTGAATTTCCGCAATAGACAAAGTTTTTATCACCATATTTCTTTAGAAGAAAATCAGCCTTTTTTAAGGATGATAAATTGTTTACCGAATCAGATCCGAAAGAATCAGAAAACAGTCCAAGATAATCAGCTATTTTCTTTACTATAATTTCACTTGAGGCCGACACCAGGGATAGTTCACACCCGTCATTTTTTCTTTTTTTTAAAAAATCCAGAAACTTGTCGTTATACGGCAAAAGAGAAGGATCAAAAACATACTTTAACGCAAGCTTATGCTTAAGCTTTGCCTTGCCGCCGCTCAAAAGCCAGAACAGACAGAAAAAAATAACAAAAGGATTTTTCTTGAAGGAAAAAATAAAGGATTCCAGAAGCATATCAGTCTTGATGAGGGTTCCATCAAGATCCACACACAAAATATTTTGAGAACTTTTCACAATAATTCTATATTAAGACAACAGCAATCTGTAATCATACTGAAAGAACAAGGAAAAAGTTTGTTATCAAAGAGAATGATTACGACCGCAGACAATAGACTTAAAACAGGCACATGAAAATAATTATCGCCATCTCCATGGCGACTGCAGACTTTACAAAAGTCCGGCAGAGATGTAACCCGATGTTTTTATTCTGCAACGCTCTAAAAAAAACTGAGCGACATGTGTGAGTCAGTCATAAGCCGGGTTCTGTACCTTGCGGTGACAATCATTCATCTACTTCTGCAATCACTTACAGACTCTAGCGATCTACCCGTTTCCAATGCGAGCAACATTAACGGAAACCTATTTGATCTTGCTCCGAGTGGAGTTTACACTGCCGCATACTATTACTAGATGCGCGGTGAGCTCTTACCTCGCCATTTCACCCTTACCATAAAGGCGGTATACTTTCTGTTGCACTTTTCGTAGGTTCACACCCCCCAGGCGTTACCTGGCACTCTGCTCTGCGGAGCCCGGACTTTCCTCCCCCCAAAAAGGGCGGCGATTGTCTGACCGACTCAGGCGGATTATAGCATACACCCACTACTCATAAAAGATTAACCGATGTCAAATATCACTGAACATACAATAACGAGAAAGCCATAATCAAGATTTTTAACATAGTACCGTCCACGATTCCAAAGGACCGTACCTTTTCAATAACGCTCATTCTCCAAATAGGCTTATGAAACCTTCCCTGTAAGCATTTATAAGGGAAAAATCTATATCAGGATGCTTTTTCTGAAAAAAAGAGTCTATTTTTTCCGGTTTATACTTTTTACCGTTTTCATAGAAGCCTTCCTCATAAAAAAAGCCTTTATCCGTATACCAGCCATAGCGAGAAAGATCCAGCGTTCTTCTGCACATTCTTTCAAAAATGGAGCATCCGAGAAAATAATTAGGATCATTGATATTCATTAGATGCAGAACAGTCGGAGCGAGTGCCAGTCCGTTCATATATCCGCCAATTTCGTGAAGATCTAATTCCCTCGGCAGATCCCAGTAGGGTTGAAATATAAACATCGGTACCTGATTTGTAATGAATCTTTTATCAAAGTCCAAGGCTTCGGTTCCCGGCTCCCCCGGGATTATGGAATGATCTGCTGTGATAATCAGTATTGTGTCATCAGCAAGTTCCTCATAATAAAAATCTATAAAATCCTTCAAATTATGATCTAATGTGAAAAATCTGTTTAAAACGGAATTAGCTCCGTCACGAAACTTATATTTTCCATCCATGCTCATGTGCGTGCCCATATTGTAAAGAGCAACAAAAAACGGAAGTTCACTGTCTACTTTCTTATCTTTTATCAGCTTTACCGTTTCCTTGAACCTCTGGAAGAGGACTTCATCATCACAGATTGCTGAAATACAGTCAGTAATAACATTATGATTGGTTCCTACAGTGTTTGAATTACTCGGCAGAACATTTTCAAATCCAACAACTTTCACCATTGTTAAGAAAGTATCACCTGATTCAGGTATTATAAAAAAAGTCTGATACCCGTGAGACTTTAATATTTCCGTCAGTGAATTCGAGTCGGTAATTTTCTTTTCTGTAACTGCATCTTTCTGAAATCCAGAAAATAGCTGACTTCTTATTCCTCTTATCGTGGTTGCAGTATGATTGAAATAGTTTCTGACCAAAGTAATCTGCTTGTCGCTGTACACCGAATGCAGATTTGACATGAATGGCATCAATTCGATCCTGGATGTTCGGTAGCTATCCATAAGTTCAGCAGTAAAACTTTCAGTAAAGAATATTATGAGATTAGGCTTTGATACTTTTTTTAATTGCGGATACTGCAGAGTTTTTTCAAATACTGAATCATTATAGAATGTTTCCCTGTAATTGAAATCATCAGTCTTATATTTTTGAAGAACAGATGAATATACTATAGAAAATTTTTCAGTAAAATTCGGAAAATGTTTATTTAATTTAACCTTAAACAGTCCTATGACCGGAGACTGAAATTTTTCAATTTTTGAACCATCCGGAAGAGAGTTGAATAAAAAAGACAAAGTCCCGAAAAATATAACAGCCGACGCTGTTATAAGCCAAACTTTTCTGCTGATATCAATAATTTTTGTTTTTCTGTACCGAGTCAGCAAAAGAGCGATCAACAGGAAATATACAAGTATAAACTTTTCATTACCGCCGTTATATAAAGTACTGATATTATCAATGTTGATGTTACCTAAAGAAACAGGACTTATATAGCTGCATGAATTTGTAATACAGACTATCTGACCGATTAAAACTGTCAATACAGTTGCGATGACAGCGGTATAGACTATTCTGTGTCCCGAAACAAGAAGCGATATAAGAAAAACAAACAAAAAATCAGTAAAAGTAAACAGAACAGAGGATATCATAATGGTGCTTCTGTCACTGAAATCTCTTACCACAAAATACACGAACATCAGGTGTATCATCATCACAGCGAACAGTATTGCAATCATCCCGACATTTAGAGTAAAAGACGGCTTTAATTTACTACCGGCTATACTTATGAGTACTGATACCGCCGTACAAATCAGCGCAATTAGAAAAAAAGACAAAATCACGCCTGAATCAGACACTAAATCAGTATCTGCTGCAGAATAAACCGGACTGCTGAATTCTATTTCGGTTATATCAAATTTTTCTTTGTTCTGAGCAGATAAAAAGGAATCCAACGGTAAAACTTTGAAATCGTATTTTTGATTATTTACAGTTATTTCATCAATTATGGATGAGATCTTCTCCTCTTCCTGCTGTTCATTTTGTTCAGATATTATCCTTTCATAAAGAAGAATTTTCTGAAGTTTACGGAATTCAGATGAAAAATCGAAAATGATATTATTTTTTTCTATCCTATATCTGTATGTTTTTTTATTCTTATAATTCTCTTTTGAGAAATCATGATCAGTAAAGCCTAATATATAACTGTGAGTATTTCTGTTTATTCTGTAATCATCATTAAATTTAATCGCAACAGAGTATTTATTTGCTGAAGAATTGTTACTGATTCTTAAATCCTGGTATATCTCGAATGTAATCAAACTACTTATTATGATGATCATTAATTGAATAAAAAAATATCGAACTTTTTTCTTCTTCATTTTGTTATAAGGAACCGTAAAATCTAAACAATAACAGAAATAAGATTATCAATTATATTTCATATGGACAAATTAACAGTTTGACTTTTGCATAGAATATTAAAATTCTCCACCATCTTAGCAAATTCACACACTTCATCAGTCAATTCTACCAAAAAATCCATAAAAAAGAGCAGATACCGTACACAAGGTATCTGCCCAACATTTACACTTAAGTAAAACTTTCCCAAATCTATGTACTATAGATTCAAAAATCAATGTTGAATCACCTGTTCCAATTTTATCAAACAAAAGGATTCCAAACTCTCTTCTTTTCTCCTTTTTACGAAGGAGTTTTGCGAGGTCTTCCGCGTGGACGTTTTGGTTTTTCTTCTTCCGTCGACTCCTTGCGAGGTCTCCCTCGAGGTCTTTTCGGTTTTTCTTCCTCGTTTTTGGCTTTACGAGGTCTTCCGCGTGGTCGCTTTACAACTTCTGAACAGCTTTCTTTGGGTTTTGGAGGCCTTCCTCTTGGACGCTTTACAACCGCGAGGTTTTCAGCATGATCTCCTGTTTCTTTGGATTCAGTGTTGTCAGTATTACATGAAGATGATGAAGAAGATGACACTGCCTCTTTCTTAGAGTTTTTAGGAGGCCTTCCTTTCTTCGCCTTGCTTTCTGTTATTTCGTCAGTTTCTACCAAACCAAGCTGGATCATTTCCTCCATTGCAATATTTGAGACATGAAACCAATAAGGATCACATTTCCTAGGCTTGTTCAGAGTGTTATCAGGTGTGTTTTTTACATCTCTCCTTACCATATTGAGATCATCCATCAGCACTCCGTATGTTACCTGTTTGAGCAGTCCTGCTTTTTGTGCTTTTTCAACGATTCTGCATGTCAGGAGAGACGATAGAAAATTGATGAACTCCATTCCCATAACGGAGAAATCACTCTGAATATTGGTCTGATTTTGAGTAATATCAGCCTTGTAATAACCAAATACAACCTCCAGCTTCCATCTGGATTTATAAACGTTATAAGCCTCAGCCAGCGTCATATCCATATCTGATTCAAACAGAATCAATCCGAATGTATCTCTCTTCTGCGAATATTTTTCAAAATCAAAATTCTTATGCTTGCTTGCACTTGCTACAAAACTGGAATATTCCTTCATTGACATTCCGGAATTGACGAATGAGAACAAATATTTTTTTTCTTCGACAACATACACTCTCTTGCAAAGGACATAGTTATCTCCAACACTGAAACATTCCTCAAATTTAAGCAATTCATACTGCTCGATATAGACACTTGTTCGTTTGAGCGGATTGAAGTAATGCAGATCTTTATTATTTTCCAAAAACTCTGCTATCACATTTGATGGGAAACCCTTGTCTCCAACTATAATTCCACGCTTCAGATTATGTGTGCGTATAAACTCGCCATACGCCTTGCAATCAGGCATATTTCCAGGAAAGACTGAAGCGCATATTGGCTCTCCAAGTTCTATGTCAAAAGCATACAGAACCGATAATTCCATGCATCCTTTCATTCTGGCTTTATAAGAAAAATTTGACAGATCATTCACGATACTTGTGTTCTGGCGCAATGTCCCGTCTATTGCTATACGGTGCGTCTTTTCAATTCTTGCCATGCGTTTCTGATAAAACTTTTCTATCAGATCGCTTCTTTGTCCGAGTTCAGACAGCAGTGTGGATATTGAATTTTTTGACAATGCTGCTCCTGGATAATATACAGACACAAAGGTATTCTGGTAATGAGATGAAAATCTGTTCGAAGAAATACGTGGCTTTAAAACACGCAATGTTGCCATGGAAATTATGGTGTACACTCGACCAGGATCAAAGACGTCCAGCAGATCACTGACTATATCTTCAGAAACTGTTTTGAGAAAGGCTGCTCCACCCCATGATAATGTAGCAGGATATTCACATATATCTTGCTGAGATTTTGCTGCAGACAAGGGTACATACTCATTATTTATTATGTGACCTATAATTTTTCCGTATATAGGCTGAGGGTTTCCTCCTGGTATGTACTTAACACCTTTTCTTTCTCTGACAGCATACCTTTTTGCAGTGTTTGTACCATTAGTAACTACCACTGTATTGACAGGTCTTTGAACCCTGCGAATTTCCTCTGGTATAGCCATTAAAAAACCTCTAAAAATTAACAAGATAATAAAGGTAAATTCATATAAATATAGTATATATATTAACATATATATACTATATAAGCAACATTTTTGCTAATAAAATTGATTTTTAAATATTTTTTTATTAATTAAAAAAGATTTTTCTTTTGAAAGATTTTTCTTGATTGACGATTATTGTCGTAGAGATGATAATTTTAGAAACACCTAATAGGTTACAGAAAATCTATAGGTGCTTAGTATAGTACATAAAATTGGGAAAGTTTTA